>ERZ772861.505-NODE-505-length-42683-cov-5.303463_pt1 | contig 42683 bp, 36 predicted proteins | sample MGYA00512135_ERZ772861 | MGnify/ENA primary metagenome ERZ772861 (study PRJEB29015, sample SAMEA2737700) | human gut metagenome | biome: human gut; feature: human-associated habitat; material: faeces | place: China | collected 2012 ...
TTGCCGGAAGTTTACCATACAGGTAACACATATCGTCAAGTACAATGTCCGATAAGTTCAATCCTTCCATCTCATTTTTAAGAAATCTGGCTAACTCAAACTGGCATGCAGATGAGGGAGTTGTTTCACTGCTTTCGTCACTTGGTGTACGGAAAGTGACATATTTTAATAATCTTTCATATGCTTTCATGGTAATTCTCCAATCTGTGGATTGATATTCATATATTAACATATTCTGGTGGAAATATACGGATTATGCGAAAAAAATAAAAGATTATCAATATATAAAATAAACTCCATTCAATGGGACGGAGAAGAATATAAGGATAATGGTATACTTTGCAGAAATGCAGTTGCAAAAGGTAATAAGGTGGTAAATGATTATACAGCTTTGTATGGAGGAGATGCATATCTTCCTGCCAATAATCTGGCTTATAAATATGTTGCTTAATTAATAATCACCCAGCAGCGGTTACATTTGGAGCATTAACAGTTCTGATAGTAATTTCCTGCGTGGTAGTATTTCTTGTATTCTTAAAAAGAAGACAGATGAATAAATACGAAAAGTATTAACATACAGACACCAGCACGTTAAGGTTAAATGTGCTGGTGTTTTCTATATCATATGTATTTATCATTCTTTGATGAGATGTTTACCAGTCCAAAAGACAGTGCAAAAAGTATAATAACGAAGGCCACGAAATATAGACCTCCCATTGTATTTTCCATGGAAGCTATAAAATCATATGAGCCATGTAATAGAACTGGTAACACAACACTGAATATTCTGAATATCTTGGAGCTAAACTTTTTTCCACGATTATACTGTTTTCTTGCGAGACCATAGAATACACCCATAAATACACCAAAACAGGCATGTCCTGGAATTGCTGTAATTGCTCTTACAATAGCAGTTGAAAAACCATATGATAAAACATAGTTGATATTTTCCCAAAGGGCAAATCCGAGTGAAACAAATACTGCATATACAACACCGTCATACTGACAGTTAAATTCTGGATTATTCCATGTCCGTTTTTTTAAGAAGAAATACTTTGAGCTTTCTTCGGCTATGGCAACAATAACAAAATAAAGAATTATCTGATACAGCAATGTATTTTCGGGAACAAAGCATGATAAAATCCATTCCCCTATTTTTTCCTCAATTAAGGCAATAATGGTGGATAGAATTCCCGCAATAACTAGCTGTCTTAAAAGGTAGCCGCTTTCCTTTTCCATTCTGTCTGCTCTGTATACTTTAATCATAAGGAATACCGCAGGAATAACTGCCGCTAATATTAATATCCAGTTATACATCATTATAGGTTCCAATATAAAATAAAACATATATCTGCTTGCTCCTTATTGTGCTTTTTATTTCTATTTTATAATTATATATCTCATATATTCTGATAACAAGCTGCTTTATAATATATTAATAAATGGAAGTGCGAAATCATGGCAGTCGGTTAGATGCTATGAAAAACAGAAATATATTTCTTGCTGATGGCAAATGTATGATTAAAATGTAAAGAAAGAATAAGGCAGGTACAAGGAGGAGCTGCATGAATGATGATTATCATGTAATAAAAAGACTATTGATTGAAGCAATGCATGCTTAAACTAAAAAGATATGCATCGTGCGGCATAAATAACATTAGATAAAATACAGGTATTGATTTAAGTTCTTACTTTGCGCATGATATCGAAACTTATAGAAATTAAGAAAAAACGGTATGAAATAATTCCAGAATATAAGCGAATCTATTCGCTAGATATAGCAATAGATTTAAAGATATTAGATTTTCATGATAGGAGTTATTTATTAACAGATGAGCAGATATTTTAGTATGACATGATATTTAAAAACGATAATATCCTTTTGTGAAGAAAGTTTCATAGAAGCTGAGCAAATTTTCAATAAAGTTGTGAAATTTGATTTTCATAATAGTTCATCTCCTTTCTTACAACGACATTGTATAACACGAAAAAGCATAATACATGCCAAAACAAAAAAATAAATAGACAAAAATTGCAAGATGGAGAGTGTATATTTGGATATGATGAGTCAATAGTCTATAAAAGGATATAAAGTTATTATTAAAAATTAAAACTATTTGGTAGACTATGCATATTACATCGGATAAAAACGATGAGTAAAGAAGATTGCATAAAAGCTAAGTAACTTATTAATAAAATTATGTAATTTGATTTTCATAGAATTTCATCTCCTTTCTGATTATGTTTTTGTTATAGAATATAAAAAGGAAAAATACTTGCCAAAATAAAGAAATAAGTAGTCAAAAGTTGCTTAAAGATTTTTTATATAAAAACTAAGAAAATAAATATTTTAACAGAAATACATTAGATTATTTAGGAAAATAATCAGCAGCAAATATGAGAATAGTTATGTTGTGATAAAAGTAGAAAAAAGCTCTGTGTGCAATGCACATGAGATTTTTTCTACTTTTTTAATTGAAATGTAAAAATTTCAGATTACTTGTATATGTGAATTATTACAGTCGTATCATTTAGTGCATATTTTATTCAATATATTTTATTTAAAATTCTGAATAAATGATATATATATACCTTATCAAAGAAATAAATGGAAAGGAAGTAGGTATTTATGTTGTTAAAAGAAAAAACAAAACGAAGTCTTGAAACCATGCGTTTGCACGAAAGAATAAACTATGGATATAAAATAGTTATCACAATGATGCTGACATCCGGATTAATTTCTATGATAGTAATAGGGATTCTATTTGCAAATATGTTTAACTATGTTAAAAAAGTTAATGTGGCTGATACGGCAGTGAAAATATGTAGAATTGATGTGAATGCGGCTGCCCGGAACATAAGGGAAATGGCATTAAATGATGATTCTTCATCTTATGCTGGTTACAAGGAGACTGTAGAAAAGCTACTAGGTGAGGTCAAGGACGAATTGCTAGTTATGCAAGACACAGGGGTTGTTTCTGATGATCTTTTTAATGAATATTCATCAGCACTAACAGATTGGGGAAACAAGGGATTTGATATAATAAAACAAATTGAAAAGGGACAAGATAAAGACGCTGTTGAAGACATACTTGGTGAATGTACGCCATCGTTAAATAAATTGGTGAGTATTGCACAGAAAATAGATTTACTGACAGGTGAACAGAGCGTTAAGGCAGTAAGAAAAACGCTGATATCAGCTTTTGTGGGATTTGTGGTTATTATTGTATGTCTTATTATTGCAGTTATTTTATCACGAAAAACAGGAAAAAAGATTCTTACAACTATTTTAGAACCACTGCATGAAATTGAAAATGCAGCCAAGGAACTAACTGAGGGAAATTTGCACAGTACATTGGAGTATAAGTCAGAGGATGAAATTGGTCGACTTGCTCAGAGTATGCGTGAGTCAATATATATTTTGGGTTCATATGTAGATGATATTGACCGTGCCATGAAACTGTTTTCAGATGGTAATTTTGATGTAAAACCAGAGGTTGAATGGAAAGGCGATTTTATTGGTATTTTAAATTCATTTTTAGCATTTGAGAAAAGTATGTCAAGTACGGTAAAAGGTATACGGCATGTATCGGAGGAAGTGTCTAGTGGAGCAGAGCAGGTGTCAATGAGCTCAAATGAATTGGCAGAAGGAGCAACAAATCAGGCAGCTGTTGTTGAAGAACTTACTGCGACTGTTTCAAATGTTTCTGAACAAGTTGAAAAGAATTCAAAGACGACAAAAGAAATAAGTAAAAGGGTTGAAAAATTAGGGGATAATATTCTAGAAAGTAACAGCAAAATGCATGAAATGGTCAACTCAATGAATGAAATCAGCAAGGCCTCAAAGGAGATTGATAAAATTATTACAACAATCAATGAAATTGCAAGTCAGACAAACTTATTAGCCTTGAATGCATCTATTGAGGCTGCAAGAGCTGGGGAAGCAGGAAAAGGATTTGCAGTTGTAGCAAATCAAGTTAATATTTTAGCTGACCAGAGTGCTCAGGCAGCGAGAGAATCATCAGCACTGATTGCCACTTCCGTGGAAGCAGTGGAAAATGGGATGGTTGTAGCAGAAGATACGGCAAAACAGCTTGAAGAAGTGGCAGGTGAGTCAAAAATAATTACAGATGAAGTGATGAGAATTGCGGACACATTAGAAACACAGACAGAGGAAATATTACAGATTAATGAGGGCATAGAACAGATTAATGATGTGGTTCAGTCTAATTCAGCAACGTCCGAGGAATGTGCAGCAGCAAGTCAGGAGATGAGCAGTGAGGCAGAAAATTTGAATGAAATGATTCAAAAATTTAAGGTTGCTGAGTTTAATGAATAAAATTATCTTAATATGAATGGGATTCTTATTGCTGGAAACGGTTATGATATGCTTAAAGCATACTATGCTATATTGAGAGCATTGTATAAGCATTCATGATATATAGATAAATATAACAGACTAAAAAGAGAGGCGTTATTTTGATAACGTCTCTTTTTGTGATTTATTAAAACAGTATAAATTAATAAAAATGGGAACTGAAAATCTTTCAAAAACGCTGTGGGATTGATATTTTTTATGGAGAATTATCTCTTGGTTACCTGAAATAATAGATGTATATGTGTTTGATTTCATGCCAAAAGAGAATAAAAACTAGACAATAATTGCATATATGGCATGTTATAAATGTCAGAATTTTATATAAAGTAAGGCAGTATCATTTTGTGCATACTTTGTATAATTTATGAAATTGTCTTTTACATATATTTGTTATATCTTTGATATAACAAAATTGTGGGAATAAAATAATTGATATTTTGAAAGGAGAAGTTTCACATGGAAGCAAAGAGGTACCTGAAATGGTATAACAAGGTAGGTTATGGATCAGGAGATTTTGCAGGAAATGTTGTGTATGCATTTCTCTCATCATTTGTAATGCTGTATCTGACAAATACGGTAGGTTTAAATCCGGGTATTATCGGAACGCTGATTATGGTATCAAAGCTGTTTGATGGAATCAGCGATATGTTTTTTGGAACCATGATTGATAAAACAAAAAGTAGACTTGGAAAAGCTAGACCATGGATGTTATATGCGTATATAGGTTGTGCCGTAACACTTGTTGCAAATTTCGCGATTCCAGACAGTCTTGGTACAACTGCACAGTATGTATGGTTCTTTATAGCATATACATTGTTAAATGCAGTATTTTTCACTGCAAACAATATAGCATATGCATCATTAGTTACTTTTTGTACAAAAAACAGCAGGGAACGTGTAGAGATGGGATCATGGAGATTTATCTTTGCATTTTCGACAAGCTTACTTATTCAGTCTGTTACAGTACAGTTTGTAAGAGCAGCAGGCGGTGGGGCAGCAGCATGGAGAATGGTTGCCGTTGTATATGCCATTATTGGATTGATTGTAAATACAATTTCAGTTTTTTCAATTAAGGAGCTTCCAGAAGAAGAATTAAAAGCGGGGAAGAATCACACAGAAGAAAAGTATGGACTAATAGAGGCTGCAAAACTTTTATTTTCTAATAAATATTATCTTATGATTTGTGCAACTTATATTTGTCAGCAGATTTATTCAGCTATGTTAAATATGGGCATTTATTATATGATTTATATTTTGAAAAATGAAAATCTGTATTCCGTATTTTCATGGGCAATTAATATCCCTGTTATTATCGCAATGTGCATCACTCCTATGCTGGTGGAAAAAATGAAAGGTTTATATCGAATGAACTTTGCAGGCTATGTTCTTGGAACAGTGGGACGTGTCGGAGTCATCTTTGCAGGTTATATGGGAAGCGTTCCACTTATGCTTGCATTTACAGCGATTGCAGCACTTGGAATGGCACCGTGGCAGGGTGATATGGGAGCAGTTGTTGCAAGCTGTTCAGAATATACTTATCTTACAAAGCATAAACACATTGATGGAACTATGTATTCATGCACATCTTTTGGTACGAAAATCGGAGGAGGAATCGGAGTTGCATTATGTGGATGGTTGCTTGATGCAAGCGGATTTGTTAAGGAAGCAGCGGTGCAGCCGGCCTCTTGCTTAAATATGCTTCATATTATGTATTTATGGATTCCTATGGTATTATCATTAATAATTACATTCATCATGTCAAGAATGAATGTTGAAGATGCAAACGAAAAACTAAAAAAACAGTTGGAGGAATGTTGATATGGAATATAAAGGAATGAAAGGATTGATACTTACCTGTAAGCATCACGACGGCTTTTGCCTCTGACCAAGCAAGTATACAGAGCACAGCATTAAAAACTCACCTTATAAGAATGGGAAAGGTGATATTGTGCGTGAAACAGCAGAGGCGTGTAAGGAATATGGTCTGAAGTTTGGTGTCTATCTCTCACCATGGGACAGAAATTATGGGCTATATGGAAAGTGAGGAAAAATATGAATGCTGATATGAAATGGCTGGACAATCCAGAAGTGTTTAAAGTAAATCAATTGGAACCACATAGTGATCATTGTTATTATCTGGATTATTCAGACATGAAAAAAGAAAAAAATCCATTATTACAGTCATTAAATGGTCAATGGGAGTTTGCTTACAGCAAAAATGTGATGGAAAGACCTGTTGATTTTTATAAAGATACATTTGATACATCAGGATTTGATAAAATTATGGTTCCAGGACATATTGAACTGGCTGGATATGATAAAATCCGTTATATCAACACTATGTATCCATGGGAAGGAAAAGAGTACCACAGAGGAGCCTATAGTATGGAGGCAACTGGAGCAGAAAAAGGAATGTTTTCAGAGGCAAAGTACAATCCGGTGGGTTCTTATATAAAATACTTTGATTTGCAAAAAAGCATGTGTGGAAAGAGAATCCATATCTGCTTTGAAGGTGTAGAAGAAGCTATGTATCTTTGGCTTAATGGTCAGTTTATAGGTTATGCCGAGGACAGCTTCACACCTTCTGAGTTTGATTTGACACCATATATTAGGGAAAAGGGAAATGTACTGGCAGTACAGGTACATAAGATGAGTACTGCAGCATTTTTAGAGGATCAAGACTTTTTCAGATTCTTTGGAATTTTCAGAAATGTTACTTTGAAGGCAATACCAGATTTTCATTTGGAGGATGTTTGGTTCAAACCAGTATTAAATCGTGATAATGTAAGCGGAAGTATAACTGTAAACATGAAAGTGTCCGCCCTTGATGGTCAGAATGTAACTGCAGGCTTTATTTTAAAAGACAGGGAAGAAAATGTATTAGTAGAGAAATCCATACAGCTAAATAAAGATAATGACTATTTAGAAGGTACGATATGTGTTGATTTAGAAAATGTTAAACTGTGGGATAATCATAACCCATATTTGTATCATGCTTATGTTGAACTTAAAGCTGAGGATGGTTCCTTGGCAGAGGTAATCCCTTATGATATCGGTTTTAGACGAATAGAGATTATAGATAAAATAATTTATTTAAATGGAAAACGCCTTATTATTACAGGTGTAAACCGTCATGAGTGGAATGCAAAAACAGGAAGATGCATTGGTATAGAAGATATGAAAGCAGATATATCCTGTTTGTTAAGGAATAATATTAATTCTGTGCGTACTTGCCACTATCCTGATCAGATACCATGGTACTATATGTGTGACAATGCAGGTATTTATGTGATGGCAGAAACAAATTTGGAAAGCCATGGTTCGTTCCAGAAGTTAGGTGCAATTGAACCATCATGTAATGTACCAGGATCTTTTCCACAGTGGAAGGGTGCCGTAATTGATCGGGCAAAAAATAATTTTGAAACTTTTAAAAATCATACATCCATCCTTTTCTGGTCATTAGGAAATGAATCATATGCAGGTGACGACATAGAGGCAATGAATGTTTATTTTGCTGAAAAGCAGGATGGAAGATTAGTTCATTATGAGAGTGCTTATTATAATAGGGCATACGAGGATACAATTTCTGATTTAGAGACCAGAATGTATGCGAAGCCAGAGGATGTAGAGAAATATTTGAACAACAGTCCGAAGAAACCATATATTTTATGTGAATTCATGCATGATATGGGAAATTCCATGGGAGGACTTGGCTCGTATATGAAACTGATTGACAAATATGATATGTATCATGGTGGATTTATATGGGACTATATTGACCAGGCAATTATGGTAAAGGATCCAGTGACAGGAAAAGATGTTTTACGATATGGCGGAGATTTTGACGATAAACCAGCAGACTATGAATTCTCAGCAAATGGAATTGTATTTGCTGACAGGAAAGAAAAACCAGCGATGCAGGAAGTGAGGTACTACTATGGCTTATACAGATAAATTAAGAGTTGTCTATGGTGACTATACACTTGGTGTACATGGAGAAGGATATGATTATATTTTTTCTTATGCACAAGGTGGATTGGAATCTATCGTTAAAAATGGCTACGAGTGGCTGTATCGCTGTCCTAAACCTACTTTCTGGAGAGCATTGACAGATAATGACAGAGGAAGCAGGTTCCACATTAAAAGCGGTAGCTGGCTTTCAGCAGATATGTTTATTGACTGTAAAGAAGTTCAGGTTATCATGGATGGTAAGGAACAAAAACCTTATGCACCAGATAATAATAGCTATGGTTGTGATGTTTATGCTGATGAAATTGTCGTAAAATATACATATGAGACCATAACAACTCCAGCGACAACTGTACTTGTAAGCTATACGGTTGACGTATCTGGAAAGATCCGTGTGGATGTACATTATAATGGGGTACAGGGACTTCCAGAATTTCCTGTATTTGGAATGAGGTTTATTATGCCAACCCTGGCAGACAAATATTTATATAAGGGACTGTCTGGGGAAACATATCCTGATAGAAAGGCAGGAGCCAAAGAAGGAATCTATGAGATTAATGACCTGAGTCTTACACAATATCTTGTTCCACAGGAATGTGGTATGAGAATGGATACAGAGTGGCTTGAAGTTACAAGACATACAACGCTTGATAACAGCAGGACGGACAGCTTATCTCAAATTTTACGAATTGAAAAAAATGACAAAAATTTTGCGTTTTCTTGTCTGCCTTATACGGCATCGGAGATTGAAAATGCCCTCCATCATGAAGAACTGCCACCAGCAAGAAGAACTGTTTTATGTGTATATGGTGCAGTAAGAGGTGTTGGAGGCATTGACAGCTGGGGAACTGATGTAGAAGAAGAATATCATATCAGTGCAGAAGATGATAAGGATTATTCCTTTAGCATATGTTAATCGCGGGATGAGAATATGAAGTTTAAGATTACCAAAGACTGGGTAAAGAATTTTTTTGTGATAACTATATTAATGGTGGTTACATTGGGACCTACAGTGGATTTGGTTGGTCGAATAATTAAAACAAGAAGGGTAGTGAAGAAACAGGGATTATAAATAAAAGGAGTTGCTTGTAAGTGTTATTGGTATATGAAAATAAAAATACGGGATTATCATCCGAGTGGAAAGAACCAGTACATGTGCCGCCGCATCTGCATGAAGCAATAGAAGTTGTGTATGTAACGGATGGAGAAGTAGAACTTGGAGTGGGGCCTGAATTGTTCCATATGGATGAAGGGGATTTTGCAATAATATTCCCTAACGTAATACATCATTATCAAGTTTTTGGGCAAAAGAAGAATAAGGTAATATATTTATATCTTGATCCAAAACTATTTCCCTCATACTATAAAGAACTTCAGAATTACAGTCCTGAAAATCCAGTTGTGAAAAAAAGAAAAGTGCATCCGGATGTAGTAAATGCTATAAAATATTTGGCAGAAATAACAGATGGCAATCCAATGCTGATAAAGGCATATGCACAGATGATTTTAGCACATGTTTTCACAACAATGCCATTGATTAATAAAAGTGCAGTAGGAAGAGACGATCTTATTTACAATGCGGTGGAATATGTAGCCAAAAATTTTAGAGAAAACATCAGCCTTGAAAAAATGGCATATGAATTGTGTGTAAGCAAATATGTATTATCAAGAATGTTTGCGAAGACATTTCATTGTAATTTTAGTAAATATGTGAATGGAGTCCGGTTAAATTATGCAGTTGCAGAACTTGAAAACACGATGGATTCTATAACAAACATATGTCTTGATTGCGGATTTGAAAGTCAAAGAACTTTTAACCGTGTATTTAAGGACAGATATAAAATTACACCTAGAGAATATAGAAAAAGGATGGAACATGATAAATAATATTTTATATGTTGATGGCCAAATTCCCCACAAATAATATGCATATTATTAGAAAAAGCAGAGAACCTATATTCTCTGCTTTTAGTTATATGTTTTTTCTGTATTCAGATGGTGATAAACCTTTTAACTTTTGAAATATTCGGCTGAAATACAGAGGGTTTTCATAGCCCACAATCCTGGCAATTTCGTTAATGTTATATTGAGGATTCTGCAGAAGTGCTTCTGCATTGTATATTCTTTTACGCATAATAAATTGTTTAGGTGTAATACCAGTATATAAGCGGAAATTACGAATGAACCAGCTTGTACTTATATTATTTTGCTCTGCATAGCTATCAATATTAATTGGTTCATTATAATGTTCACTAAAGTATGAAACAGCATTGTCTATTTCATCAGCTTTATGTGTATTATCATGAGATACAGAAGATAAAAAATTCCGATGTAGTCTTATAAAAATTTGTCGTAGATACATTTCTAGCATTTCAGGATATCCATTCTGACACATCTGCAGTTCTTTGATCATTTCACGAAACAGAATCTGATATTCAGATCCAGAACCACAGTAGAAAACTCTTTTGTCATCAGTTAATCCATAGGAACGAAGAAGATTGGTAACATTATTCCCAGTGAAATGTACCCAGTAAACTTCTACATTATCTTTTGCATAATATTCATATTTTTGAGGTTCTTTAGGTCTGTATAATACCATATGACCAGCATGAACGATGGTTTCATCTGAATCATTATTAAAATGGAAGTGGGCTTTTCCAGATGCGATAAAAAGTAATTGGAAATCCAGTCTGCCACGCGGGCGCCATGTAGGGAGTTTTGGTTTAGTATATAGCTTATAGGTACCACACATGGTTATAATTAGTTCCTTTGATTTATCTTTCCTGTCAATAGTGGAATTGTTCAAGTATGCGTTATTGGTATACATATAAAGCCCCCTTTACGTGTAATTAAAAAATAATATGCATATATACTGTTGTAAATATAGGAAATCATTAAATACACAATGTTATTTTATCATTTTATGCATATAATGTCTATTTACTTTAATAAAACAAGTCATAAATGAAACAAACTAATGTAATGTTATAAATTATTTGAATTATAGGCTTTGAATGAAAAATCATAATGGATTAGGAAAATAAAAATTATGCTTAACTGGGATGACTAATAATATTGTTTTGTGCATAATCTGTACAATTTATGATATGGATTTTTTGGGCTATTTTTTGTATATTATGTATAACAAGAATGCAAGGTGATTTTACGGATAATAAAGAATAACAATAGGATTAATTTCTATTAGTAAGTATAATTAGATATGATCGGCTGATAAAAATTATTCGTTATTATATATTATCCGATAAATGTTGATTTAAGTGGGGTGATTGAGATGCAGACAGATATATTGATACAAAGTTTCCTAGATGGCGTGTATGATGAGAGACTTTTTGATGTGTATGCTGATAAGACGAAAATTTATTATCAAAGAGAACGCTATATCAATGCAATAAAGAAATTCGAGCAGTGCTATAAGCCGGGAGATGTGGAAATATTCAGTGCTCCGGGAAGAACTGAGATTTGTGGTAACCATACAGATCATCAGAACGGAGAGGTTTTGGCAGCCTCAGTTAATCTTGATACTATTGGGATCGTTAAAAAGACGTATGATAATGTAATCAGATTGGTTTCTGATAACTATGATGAAATCATTATCCGGCTTGATGATATATCTGTAAAGGAAAAAGAAAAGGAAACAACAAAGGCTTTGATAAAAGGTGTGGTTTCTGGATTTCTTGAGAGAAAATATGCAGTTGGAGGTTTTCAGGCATATATAACAAGTGATGTGCTGATTGGTGCGGGACTTTCATCTTCGGCAGCATTTGAAACTTTGATTGGGACAATTTTATCAGGACTTTATAATTGTGGAACAGTTTCAGCAACAGAGATAGCCATTATTGGACAGTATGCTGAAAATGTTTATTTCGGAAAGCCTTGTGGTCTGATGGATCAGATGGCAAGTTCAATTGGTAATCTTGTACATATTGATTTTGCCAACCCAGAATACCCATATGTAGAAAAAATTGATTTTGATATGGAAAAGTATGGTTATAGGTTATGTATTACAGATACAAAAGGTTCACATGCTGATTTAACAGACGAATATGCAGCAATTCCAAAGGAAATGAAACTGGTTGCAAAATATTTTGGAAAAGAAGTGTTGCGCGACATATCTATAAATGATGTATTGGATAATATTACTGATTTAAGAAAAAAATTTGGAGACAGATGTGTCCTTAGGGCATTGCATTTTATCTATGAAAATAAAAGAGTACAAAAAGAAGTAAGTGCATTGAAAGCAGGAAATATAGGAGCATTTCTAGATGATGTGAAAGCGTCAGGCAATTCTTCTTTTAAATATCTGCAGAATGTTTACTCAAATCAGGATATAAAAAATCAGAATGTATCTTTGGCATTATTTGTAAGCGAAATGTTTTTGGGACAAAATGGTGTATGCAGGGTACATGGAGGAGGTTTTGCTGGAACCATACAGGCGTTTGTGAAGAATGGATATGTGGAGAATTACAAATACGAAATGGATAAAATATTTGGTAAAGATTCTTGTAAAGATTTGAGAATAAGAAAATATGGTGGCATAAAAGTGTTATGAATTAGAAAGAAGGTATTATTATGAGAATCTTGGTTTTAGGCGGGGCTGGTTATATTGGTTCACACACAGTATATGAGCTGGTTGATGCAGGTTATGAAGTAATTGTAGTTGATAATTTGCTTACAGGGTTTAAAGAGGCAGTACATCCTCAGGCAAAGTTTTATGAAGGAGACATAAGGGACAAGATATTCCTTGATAATATTTTATCAAAAGAAAAGATAGATGGTGTTATTCATTTCGCTGCCAGCTCACAAGTTGGAGAGAGTATGAAAAATCCACTGAAATACTATAATAATAATTTATGTGGAACAGAAGTGTTGCTTGAAAGTATGGTTGAGCATGGCATTGATAAGATTGTATTTTCATCAACCGCAGCTACATATGGAGAGCCAGAAAGTATACCTATTTTGGAAACGGATCGTACACTTCCAACAAACTGTTATGGTGAAACAAAGTTGTCAATGGAAAAAATGTTTAAATGGACATCTAAGGCGTATAACTTACGATATGTTTCACTTCGGTATTTTAACGCTTGTGGAGCACACCCGAATGGAAAAATCGGAGAGGCACATAATCCAGAAACACATTTGATACCGCTTGTTTTGCAGGTTCCGAACGGAAAGAGAGAATACATATCTGTATTTGGAAATGATTATGACACAAAGGATGGAACCTGTGTAAGAGATTATATCCATGTAAATGATTTAGCTCAGGCACATATCCTTGCAATGGAATACCTCTCAAAAGGCGGAGAAAGCAATATTTTTAATCTTGGTAATGGGGTAGGTTTTACAGTAAAAGAAGTTATTGAGACAGCAAGAAAGGTAACAAATCATACAATTCCTATAAGAGAAGAAGAAAGAAGAACTGGTGATCCTTCAGTGTTGATAGCATCCAGTGAAAAGGCAAGGAAAGTGCTTGGGTGGAAACCGCAGTATGCAGATCTAGAGACGATTATTTCAACAGCATGGAAATGGCATGTAAATCATCCGGACGGATACTAGGAGGTATAACATGAATGAACTTATTTCAGAATTAGTAGGTTACGGTATTGAAAAAGGATTGGTTGAGGAAGACGATAAAATTTATGTGATTAACAGACTTTTAGAGTTGTTTAGACTTGACAGTTATACTCAGACGGATAAAGCAATCAGACAGTTATCAGAAATTCTATCTGATATGACTGATTATGCAGCGGAGCATGGATTGATACCTGAAAATACAAATGTATACAGGGATTTATTTGATACTAAAATTATGGGGATTTTAACACCTGCACCCTCTGTGGTCAGAGCAAAATTTACAGATTTGTATGTCAAAAATCCAAAAAAAGCAACCGATTTCTATTATCAGTTCAGTCAGGATACAAATTATATACGTAAGGACAGAGTTGCAAGAGATAAAAAATGGAAAGCAGACACACAGTATGGCAAGATAGATATTACAATTAATCTTTCTAAACCAGAAAAAGATCCACGGGACATAGCGAGAGCAGCAACTCAAGCAAAGAATGATTATCCTAAATGTTTGTTATGTGCAGAAAATGAGGGATATGCAGGAACACTCTCACATCCGGCAAGGCAAAATCATAGAATTATTCCACTAAAGCTAGATGGACAAGATTATTACATGCAGTATTCGCCTTATGTGTATTATAACGAGCACTGTATTGTGTTTAATGCAAAACATACACCAATGAAGATTGATGAAGCTGTTTTTGTAAAGTTATTGGATTTTGTAAGACAGTTTCCACATTATACATTAGGCTCAAATGCGGATTTGCCGATAGTAGGAGGTTCAATTCTTAGCCATGATCATTTTCAGGGTGGAGCATATACTTTTGCTATGGCAGAAGCTCCATATGAGTATATGTTTGAGATTGCAGGATTTGAAGATGTGACAGCGGGGTGTGTTAAGTGGCCACTGTCAGTCATAAGATTGCAGGGAAGCAGCATTGGAAGACTTGCAAAAGTGTCTGACTATATTTTGCAAAAGTGGCGTGGGTATACGGATGAAGAGGCATTTATTTTTAGCGAAACAGATGGAGTACCACATAATACAATTACGCCAATTGCACGCATGAATGGAAATTTATATGAAATGGATTTAGTTCTCAGAAATAATATTACGACAGAGGACAGGCCATGGGGTGTGTATCATCCAGAGGAAAAACTGCATCACATTAAAAAAGAAAATATTGGATTGATAGAAGTGATGGGGCTTGCAGTACTTCCTTCCAGGCTGAAAAAAGAAATGGATATACTTGCGAAAGCTATTATTGAAGGAAAAAACATTCATGATATAGAGGAAATAAAAATTCATGCTGACTGGGTAGATGAATGGCGGGATTCTTATGATATTACAACAGAAAATATAGAGAGTATTATTCAGAAGGAAATTGCAGATTGTTTTGTGCAGGTTCTGGAATGTGCAGGTGTATATAAACGCACAGAAAAGGGAATTGCTGCATTTAAACGGTTTTTGTCAGTACTATAAAGAATTAGCAGAATTATAGTTTGACAATATATTTCGTTTAAAGGCAGGTGAATTGAAATGTGGAATACAATTTTTGGTGCATACATAGGCAGAAATATTTGATGGAAGTTTTGTTACAGAAAAAGATAAGAAATTCAGGTGTTCTCCTGCATGATTCTAACTGTATTTTCAGCATCTGGTATGGCAAATGCCCATTGAGGCATTAATTTATGGGTTGTTTTTTCTGAATTTATACCATGACGCATGACATCAACTAGTTTATTTTTTTCTTCCTCCTGATAAACAATAAATTTCCAAGGCTGTCTGTTTTTTGCCGATGGTGCGAGAGAAGCGCTATATATATTCTCTTCAATTAAATTTCTTTCGAGCTCATCCGGCTTATATTTTCTTATGCTTCTTCTGTTTTCAATTTCTTGTATCATAGATTCTTCTCCCCATGGAATCTCTTCTAGGGTGCCCCCAATTTCCACATTCTTTTATTTTACCCTCTGTAGTTTCGGTGGTTTTTATTTTTTCAGTTACACCATATTGCCCTTCGGACAAGAAGTTTCCCGCATTCAAAAAATTCTGTCAAGTCCAAGCATACTATAACTCCAAACTATCCGCATTAAGCAAAAAATACTTCATTCCCATGATTACAAAGCCTTCCTCATTTCTCCAAGGCTTTTTTGTTCCGTTTACTACCACGATCTTTTTAAATGAATCAGGGATATTTCTAAATGAATTAAATTCCTGCTTCTGCTTTTCCTCAGAGGTCATATCATAAGCCACCTGAATATAATATCTCTGACTACCCTGATTGACTACAAAATCAACTTCAAACTGCTTTCGAGTTGTTTTTCCTTCATCATTTTTCGCATACGCCTCTACAATACCAACATCCACATTATAGCCTCTGATAAGCAGCTCATTGTAAACAATATTTTCCATGATATGAGTAGGTTCCTGCTGTCTAAAATTCAATCTTGCATTTCTAAGTCCCACATCTGTAAAATAGTATTTCAGATTTGCTCCCACATATTTTCTACCTTTAATATCATATCTGTCAGCTTTAGAAATCAAAAATGCCTCCACAAGATAATCTATATGGTTGGATATGGTCTTATTGCTGTAATTGATGCCTCGTTCACTTTTAAACGTATTTGATATTTTAGTTGGATTAGTAGGAGCTCCTATCGCAGAAGCAAGGATATCTACTAAAGTATCAATCTCATCAACATTTCGCAGCTTGTTTCGTTCTACAACATCCTTAATATAAACATTTGTGAAAATGTTTTTTAGATACTCAGCCTTTTGGCGTTCCACAGAAAACTGTAGCACCTGTGGTAAACCACCATATATCATATATTCCTCCCAGGCATCATCATAATCTCCATCGAAAGCCGCATAGAACTCTGCGAATGACAACGGATATATTCTTATCTCATCTCCTCTGCCTCTAAATTCAGTTACAATATCGCTGGATAAAAACTTAGAGTTACTTCCAGTCACATATACATCAATATTGCTGATTCGAAGCAGGCTATTCAGCACTTCCTCAAATCGTGACATAAATTGTACTTCGTCCAAAAGCAGATAATATTTCTGGTCATCTTCCACCCGCTCTTTAATATGCTGGTAACACTTCTTTGGATCTCTCAGCTCCTCATTTTCAATGCCATCCAAAGCAATCTCAATGATATGGTCATTATCTACACCACTCTCCAATAAATATTTCTTAAACAATACAAATAACAGGAATGATTTCCCACATCTCCTGATTCCCGTGATAATCTTTATCATCCCATTATCTTTTCTTATCTTTAACTGTTCAAGGTATGCATCTCTTTTAATCTCCATGAGTTCAACTCCTTGTTTTTGTAAATTTACACACTTTTTAGTAATTGAATTATATCATCCAGGATTTATTTAATCAATATCCATTACTATTTTATGTGTATTTTCACATTTCTATGCAGTTGATAACCAATTAACTATCTTTTAATAGAAAAGCAGGTAGTCTTTGCCACAATGTCAAGTGATGAATTCAAAAAGGAAAAAAGGGCCGCTTTCGCAGGAAAGAGAGGATGCAAGAAGTACACAGCAGGGAATTGGACTGGGAATGGCGATTGTAAAAGGTCTGATTGAAAAGATGGGTGGAACTATTAAAGTTAAAAGCGAAGAAGGCATTGGCTCAACCTTTATCCTCAGGATTCCGTTTAAACTTGCTCCCGCACCAGATATAGTAAAGAAAACAGCGGCACAGATGGATATCATGATGCCTGTAATGGATGCTCACCTTGCAAAGCCTGTAAAAATCGAAAATGTAAAGAAAATTTTGTGCGATTATTCGGTATAGCGATTAGGATTTCTCGAATCCGTAAACCCATTTTCCACGTAAGAACAGATACAGAAAAATCACGGAGCTGATACCCCAAGTCAATGGGTATGCCCAGAAAATCACTCGTATATCCGGGAGAATACGAACTGCCACAGTAATGTAGCTTACGCGAAACAGACACCAGTCACAGAGCATAACGATCATCGGATTTGATAAATATGATGTGTATTTTGCAGCACACTTTTTATTTACCATAAGTTTGTATTTTTGGTCAGTTTTGCAAACTGGAATTTGGAACGTGCTTTATAAATTTTTCTCCATTGGCTGACAAAACCAATGGAGATTTTTTATTTTTTAAAGCAATACCTGAGAATTGGTTCCGTAAAAGATATCATCATGAAAAGCCAGTTTCTTCAAAATGGACTCCATATATTCCCAATTATCATCTACATCAAATTCATAGCTGTGTCCCCAGATATATAACAACTGTGGTTCATCCGTATCCATATTTAAAAAGCGGTCAATCCCACTCATAATATCTGCATCTGCATGATGGAAGCTAGGCTTAAACCTCAACAGGTCGGATTGTAAAGCAAAACCATGTGTATCTTTCGGAGTTCTTGCATACTGTATTCCGCATTCCTTTAATATTCTGAATGCTGATTCATCATAAGTGCCAAAGGGGAACACGAATCCTGCTATTTTCTGTTCATAGAAGGCTTCAAGATTCCTGATATCTGTTGAAATTTCATTGTATACAGTTTCCTCGTCAAGTCCCTTCAGATTAGCATGGGTCAAGGTATGCGATGCAATTTCATGCCCTTTGTAAAGCTCCCTCATATCTTTCTGATTCATCCTGTGGATCACGATATTTCCCTGGGTAAATGTATCGGCTCTTGTCTGGATTCCACTATTCTGGTTAAAAGTTGCTTTCATTCCATATTTGTTAAACAATGCGATCAACCGTCTATCCTGTTCTACTCCGTCATCATAGCTGAAAGTGACCGCTTTCTTCTTACCATTCCACATAATAATTACCATACCTTTCCATAACCTGCAAACTTTTCTGTTTCATTGAAAAATCATCTGCGCAAAATCCGTAAAGCAAGGTCTCCACACATTCCAGTCATGCTCTCCGGGATAAATCCTTCTGATTTCATGAACGCCCTTTTCCCTGATAATTTCATCCTCTGCCAGAAACCTGGGAAGGAAGCTGTCCTTGAATCTTCTCTATATGGTGATATTCTCAGAATTTCATCTGTCTGCATGTTCTGACACCATTGACATAAATGTCATTTGCCAGTTCTGTAACAAGCCGCATATCCTGCCAGGTTTCACACTTATTCCCCATAAAAGTAATGTTATCAAAATGGACATCATGGACACGTACTTCTTCTGTCGGTGTCTGATACCCTCGGATCATGGAGACCGGGATATCTCCGTTCAGCACCTGGATATTATCAAAATAGATATCATTAATCTCTCCTTTGGCAAGCTGTTCCGTATATCTGCAAAGCAGAACCTTAATATCGAACAGTTTCTGTTCTGCCTGCTCTACTCTGATATTTTTATAATGTATATCATGAACATGGCCGCCATCTGCCTGATGGATGGAAATCGCCGCACCACCCATGTTTCCTTCATACTGGCAGTGTATAATATCACAATCCTCAAATACCAGGTCGTGGATTTCGCTCTGGAGGGCATAACCAAGCTCTATGGCATTACCGGGTTCTGCATTCCAGATCACGTTATTGTGAACACGCACTTTTGTTACGTCACGTACCGTTGACGGATCTTCAAACAATCTTTGGGATTTGATGCAGATACTGTCGTCTGTGGAACGGATAAAGCAATTTTTTACCTCTACATCCTGACTGCTCGTAATATCAATACCGTCTCCCGTTACAATCCTCGACATAATATTCATATCATCAATTACAACATGGTCACACGCCGCAGGAACTACATGCCAGGAAGGTCCGTCTACAGCAGTAAAGCCTTTTAAGAGTACATTATTACACCACTTGGTATAGATAAAGAAACGGTGTGCATTACTGTCCGGCAGATGCCAGCAGGCTCCGTTGATAATTCCGTTTCCTACAATGGAAATATTGTCACAATGGTCTGCATATACACACCCTGATACTACAGCACCTTCCTCAATATAAACCGTATCATTGGACTTTAAGGTAAGAACTCCTACATTATATACCTTGCCCTTATCAAAGCAGATGGTGGTATCTGCAGGCTTCTCGATCCTGTGCGAGCAAAGCACAAACAATGCATCATGAAGACCACCATCTGTCTCTACAGTAAACTTTCTCGGTTCATCAAGATGGATATGGACTGTTTCTCCTTTTACAGAAGGAACTATGCCAAAGCTGGACGGACGGATTTCAAGTTTTTCATATGGTGTATGGATTGAAATCTCCAGATCATACGCTTCGTTATCTACTACTACAACATAGTCAAACGAATCTGTATGGTATACCACACGCTCTGTTCCATTGCAGGTAACACTGTATTTTGCTGATTTTTCCAATTCATCTACGGAGTTTAAAATAAATCTCGGTTCCTTGACCGGGTCCGGATTAGGATAATAAATCAAATCATTTTCAAAATCCTTCATGTCTCTTTTCTCCTATGCTTGTATAATGTTCTCAGAAACAAGGTGGTCACTACTGTTTCCAATACTGATACGCAGTTTCATTCCGCTGCTGACGGTTTCCATGTTTTTGCCATAATATGAGAATTCTTCCTGGTCAATAAAGAAATCTACATCCTTCTTTTCCCCTGGCTCAAGGAAAACCTTTCGGAAACGGACAAGTTCTTTCTTTGGACGTACTACAGATGCATATAATGTTTCATAATAACACTGGACTACTTCTGCCCCCGCAACATTCCCTGTATTGCACACATTACAATGTACATGTACTTTTTTATCCTGTCCTATCTGCACATCAACGTCCGAAATATCAAACTCTGTATAGGACAATCCATAACCGAATGGATATAACGGTGTATTCGGGATATCCATATATCTGCTGGTGAAACGGTTTTCTGAATTATCTTCTGTAAGTATATGTCCGGTTTTTACATCCCAGTAGCTTATGGGCACCTGTCCCACACACCATGGAATACTCACAGATAATTTGCCGGAAGGGTTTATTCTGCCATACACAATATCTATGATTGCTTCAGCTCCCATAGTTCCTGGTCTCCATGCCATAATGACAGCCTTGGATTTTTCTGATATCCTCCGCAGATCCAATGGTCTTCCTGCAATTACCACAGTCACGATATTACTTGTACGTTCTGCTATTTTTTCAAATAACACCTGCTGCTCTTCCGGCAAAGTCAGGAATGCCCTGCTGGCAGCCTCTCCTGACTGGGACTCATGTTCACCCAGTACACATACAACCGTATCTTCATGGGTTATCGTTTCCAGCCACTGCTCATCCCCTGGCTTGTCAGACAATTCCTGTTCCACCTGCCATACCTTACATTCTTCATCAGAAAGAATATTGCATCCTGTAATGCATTCTGCTTCTATCTGCTTTTTTTGTAAAACATCTTCTATTGTTTCAACTGCCTCATGTTCTCCAAAAATTGACCAGCGGCTTAATAATTCTCTTGATTCTGTATAGGGTCCTGCCCAAATAACTTTCTTCTTCATGCTTAATGGAAGTATCTTATCATTTTTCAAAAGGACACAGCTTTCGCCGGCCAGCTGATATGCCTTTTCCCGGTTATGCAGAGTCAGTTTTCCACTCTTTCCAAGACCGGCAAACGGATTTTCAAAAAGCCCCAGCTGATTTTTCATCATCAGGACTCTGAATGCACTTTCATCAACAAACGCTTCCGGAATCCTGCCGCTTTCTACCAGTTTTTCAAGACACCGCATATAAGCAGGACTCATCATATCAATGTCTACACCGGCTTCTGAAGCCTGGATTGCTGCTTCTTCCATATCAGCTGCCACTCCCTGTTCTTCCAGCTGGCCTATGGAGCCCCAGTCTGAAATTACAGTTCCCTCAAATCCTTCCTTATCCCGCAGAAGCCCTTTAAGAAGTTCCTTATTTCCACTTATCGGTTTACGGTCAATAGCATTAAAAGCTGTCATGACCATAGCAGGCTTTGCTTTTAATGCCATACGGAAAGGTTTTACATACTGCTCCAGAAATGTCCGCTGGGATATTTCAACATCATTATATTCCCTTCCCGCATTCACAGCCCCATAACCTGCAAAATGCTTCAGGCATGCCGCTATTCCGGTATCAGCTTTCTGCTGATAGCCATCTACCATTGCTTTTCCCATGATCCCGTTTACATAGGGGTCTTCTCCAAAGGATTCCATCATCCTTCCCCATCTGGGATCTCTTGAAACATCAATCATAGGAGAAAATGTTGCCCTTAGCCCTTCTGAAGATGCCTCCGAGGCAGCTATAGAAGCCGCCTCAGACACCAGTTCCGGATGAAATGAACACGCCTGCCCCAACGGAATCGGATAAATTGTCCGGCATCCATGGATAACATCTGCCATAAAGAGAAGCGGAATATGATGAGGATGCTGTTCCATATATCTGCTCTGGATATCATAAATTTTATCTTTACCGATCACTCCAAGCACTGAACCGGCATATTGAATGATCCATTCCGGTGGTAACTGTTCGCCAACAACACCTGTGAGCACTGCCTCTTTATCGAAGTATACACCGGTGAGCTGCACCATCTGTCCTATTTTTTCCTGTAATGACATTTCTGACAGCAATTGCTGTAATTCATGTATTTCCATAAATACTCCTTATGTTCAATCCGTTTATTTCTAATGTTCATTTCTCCAAAGATCAGCCCGAAGCATCTAAGACCGTATCTTACTCAAAGTAGATTGTCCTGCCACTTTCTGCGGACTGGTAGATTGCTTCCAGAATACGTGTGACAACTGCAGCCTGTGCAGGCTTCACAACCTGTTCTGCCCCATCAACAACAATGTGGTAAAACAATTCCTGTTCATAGTCTGCTGCTGACTTTTCTTTCCCTGAGAAAAATGCTACTCCACCGCTTGATAATTCCGGTTTCTCTACTACCTGTGTGTTATGGTGGATGTAATTGATCCTAAGACCGTCTTTCATATCAGCTCCGGCTTTTGTACCACACAGACTTGTTTTTGCCTCATCAACCTCCAGTGTGTTCAGTGCCCAGGCTGATTCCAGTTCGATTACTGCCCCATTTTTCATACGGATAAATCCAAAAGCAGAATCTTCTACACAGAACTTATCCGGATCCCAGTTACCAAATGCATTTCCCTGGTCTGTCTGATCAGACAGCTTGTGGAAGGAAGCACCCGTGACAGACTGCACTTCATAATTATCCATCATCCATAATGTCAGATCCAGTGCATGTGTACCAATATCAATCAGAGGACCGCCGCCCTGTTCTTCTTCATTCAGGAACACACCCCAGGTCGGAACAGCTCTTCTTCTGAGTGCATGTGCTTTGGCAAAATAGATTTCTCCCAATTCATCACTTTTGCACATTTCCTTCAGATACAGTGAATCTGTACGATAACGGTTCTGATATGCTATGTTGAGAACTCTGTGTGTTCTTTCAGCAGTTTCGACCATCTTCTGTGCTTCTGCATAATTTTTTGCCATTGGCTTCTCACACATGACATCTCTTCCTGCCTCCATTGCTGCTATAGAGATTTCTGCATGGGAACGGTTTGGGGTAGTTACATATACAACATCCAGATCTTCTTTTAAAAGTTCACGGTAATCTTCAAATACTTTTGCATTTTCTGTGCCAAATTTTTCTTTTGTCTCCTGCGCACGCTCTATGATGATGTCACAAAAAGCCACAACCTCATAGAGACCACTTTTCTGCATAGCCGGGAGATGTTTTCCGTTAGCAATTCCTCCACAGCCTACGATTCCTGCTCTTAATTTTCTCATGGTATTTCCTCCTTATTTGCACTTTTCTGTGTTATATAACATATTTCTCCAGATATCTTTTACTGAGAATTAAAGACTTCTCCACCTTTTCCTTGGAATCCTCAAATGCTTTATCTTCTATTTCGATACATGTACAGCCATCATATCCTATATCAGTAAGTGCTGACACGTATTTTCCCCAGTCCACATCGCCAAGTCCCGGAATCTTAGGTGACATATATTCCAGCGGATAAGCCATGATGCCACAGGACTCTAATTTATCCCTGTATATCTTGATATCTTTGTAATGAACATGGAATATTTTATCCTTAAATTCATAAAGCGGGCGGATATAGTCGATCATTTGCCAGATAAAGTGGGATGGATCGTAATTAATGCCAAGATTATCACTGTCCAGGATCTTGAAGACCTCTCTCCAGATTGGCGGAGTTGTCATCAGATTCTGTCCTCCGGGCCACTGTTCCTCACCAAAAAGCATCGGGCAGTTTTCAATTGCTATTTTTACGTCACATACCTCTGCCAGTTTTATGATTGGTGGCCATATTTCTTTTACAAGTTCAAGATTTTCCCGTACATTTTTGGTCTGATCCCTTCCGATAAATGTTGTGACCATGCCAACACCTAACTTTTTACTTGCACGTATGACATTCTTCAGATGTTCAATAGCAGCATTTCTTTTCTCTTTATCTGCCGTCATTACGTTAGGATAATATGCCAGTGCGGAGATTTCTACTCCCGCTTTTTCTGCATATGCCATAATATGCGCTGCATATTCATCATCCTGGTTTACCCGTTCTACATCTATATGGCTTACACCCGCATATCTTCTTTCCGCTTTTTCTTCTGGCCAGCATGCCACTTCCACACATTCAAATCCCTGCCCTGAAGCAAAATCCATCATTTGTTCATAAGTCCATCCGTCAAGGATTGATGTAATAAACCCAAGTTTCATAGAAAAAATCCTCCTGTATCTGTTTTCCCTATTTTGCCCATGGAGTTGGTGTAAATTCTCCACCCCTGCACCATTTCAGATAATTCAGTGCATGAAGCTGTCCGGTCATCTCCAGTTCTCCGGAATATACAGGATCATGGTATCCCTCAATGCAGATATCGTCCTCATATCCGTTACTTCTTAAAATAGAAATGATATCTCTCCAGTTCGTGTCACCAAAGCCCGGCATACGATGCCATACAAATGGGGCTGCGCCTGATATGCCGCTATGTCTTACAGCATCCCAGTCTATTGTTGCATCTTTTCCATGTATATGTACTATTTTTTTGCACCATTTTCTCAGCTCTGTTACCGGATCGATAAGCTGTACCATCTGATGTGTCGGCTCCCATTCCAGTCCGAAGTTATCATTCTTTACTTCCTCAAACATCACTTCCCATGCTTTAGGGTTAAAACCGATATTACATGTCGCATGTTCCCAGGTTCCATCCATAAGGCAGTTCTCGATTCCCAGCTTCACTCCCTTTTCTTCTGCAAGATCAGCCAGTTCCCGGAATACCTTGCCAAACTCTTCATATGCGGATTCTACCGGCTTTCCTTCCCACGCTCCTGCAAAAGTACTCACATGTGTAGCTCCGAATTTTCCGGCAGTGCAGATTACATTTTCCAGTGTCTTCCTATGCTCTGCATACTGGATAGGATTGCAATAGTATCCAACTGTCGTGATTTGGGAATCCGTACCTGCCAGCAGTTTTTCCGTGCTCAATGCCAGCTTGTCAAGGTCAGTCCCTTCCAGCGACATATGGAAATTGAGAGAAAATGTCTCAAATCCTTTTCCAATAAATCCCTTTAACCATTCTTCTGCCTTAGCTCCCGGAACGCATGTTCCTATTTTTATCTGTTTCATACTTATTTTCTCCTGTTCCTTCATATATACTTATGATTCATACTGTCTATAATCAATCACCTGGTTTGTTTCTGCTGATTGGAAAATAGCTTCCATTAGTTTCATTACACGCATCACCTGGAAGAGCTTAATCTCCGGCTCTGCCCCATCTCTTATAACTGCTGCTACATTTCTATGAAAATCCGCAATATCTCCGGACACATGTGGCAGCTCTTCTTTCACGATTGTATCTTCCCGTCTCGGAGCCATGGTTTTGGTCAGACCTGCTGCTGTCTTTACCGGCACTACTTTCTCTTCGGTTATGCCTGTTTTCCGTATGATCTCACCATTTAACTGCCAGTCCCTGATTACCGCAGTACCATCTTCACCCAGTACATACCATCTTGGCAGGGAAATATAATTATTGGTACCTACTTCAACCAGGACTTCCGTTCCACCTTCAAATGTCAGGATTGTGGTGAACCCATCATCCACTTCCTGATTGGTAATATGGGTAAGTGATGCATATACAGTTTCAATTTTTCTATCTCCGTAAAGATACAGAATCTGATCCAGCAAATGTACACCCCAGTCAAGAACCATTCCGCCACCATGTATTTTTTCTTTTCTCCAGTCGCCCGGAATCCCCCTTGAACCATGCACACGGCTTTCTATCCGGAAGACATGCCCCAGCTTCTGCTCCTCTACAAGCTTTCGTATGATCAGGAAATCATCATCCCAGCGCCTGTTCTGGTGTACTGTCAGGAACTTTCCTGTTTCTTTGGCAACATTTACCATCTCCTGAAGATCAGAAGATGACAGAGTCACCGGTTTCTCTGATATCACGTTTTTCCCCGCATGCATAGCACGGATTGCAATCGGCTTATGGCAGTCATTTGGAGTGGCAATCAGCACGACATCAATATCCGGGTCTGATAACATTTCCTCTTCCGAGCCATACACAGAAAAACCTTTTTCTTTTGCTTCTATTCTCTTTTCTTCCTTGATATCATAGATACCACCAATTTCAATTTCCGGTACATTTGACAGGATTTCTGTATGCCATCTGCCCATTCCACCATATCCTATCAGTCCGTAGATTACTTTGTTTTCCCGCATTATATACCTCCAATTAAGGAACAACGGCTAATGAACACCATCAGCCGCTGTCTCTTTTACTTACCTAATTCATCGTTAATTTCTTTTAGAATCTGGTCACCGCCCTGATTCTTCCAGTTTTCAACGAAAGTATCGAATTCGCTGATATCTGCTTTTCCCATAATAATCTTTGCAAATGTTTCTTCTTCCATTTTTTTCAGGTTTGCCCATTTGGTCTGCATGGTTTCTGTCTGACCGCTATATGCATTGTAAACCGGTATATATTTATCATTTACATAGGGAGCTCCTCCAACCAGAAGTGACACAAGTCTCGGAAGATTAGTTTTTGCAAGGTCACTGTCCATATTCCATTTATCCAGGCTGAAATCATCATAAGGTTCCTTTTTCAGTTCAGTAACCGCTTCCATATCACTCTTTAACAATTTGTGCTGTGAGAAATCGACATCATCCATTGTAATCTCTCCTGCAAGATATTTTTCAAGAGTCTCCGTGGATACTTCAATCTCATCTGCATTGTCGTAGCCATTCCATAACGGATAAAAATCCGCACAACTCATTTCTGAGGAGGTAATGCCATCGTCTGTCCACTGTTGTTCATTAGCAACCAGATAGCTAATAATCTTAAATGCAGCCTCCGGATTCTTACAGTTCTTACTTACTACTACATATTTACTTGTAGGATCCGGCATATGGGTATAATATTTTCCGTCCTCAGACAGTGGTGTAAAATATGCTCTCCAGTCTGCTTCGCCTGCCAGTGTGGCTTCTGACACCGTATAACCACTCCACCATGGTCCAAAGAAAATTCCGACCTTTCCGGACAAAACAGCTTCCTGGCAATTATTTCTGACAAGCATTTCCGGATCAATCAGTTTATCTGTATACAATTTCTGTATTTTTTCCAGGGCTGTTCTGGTCTCTGGCTGAATTGAACCATACTTTACAGTTCCATCCTCATCCTGCAGCCAGTACTGTGGATAAGACTGGAAGCTGCAGAACAACGGATCCAGTCCAAACTGGTTATCTCCGATATCATTTATATGATTGGAATTACCTGGTCCAAGAATTCCAATGGTATCATCTTCTCCGTTACCATCCGGATCCTGGGTCACGAATGCCTCTGCTACTGCTGCCATTTCATCCCAGGTTCTTGGTACCTCAAGTCCAAGATTATCCAGCCAGTCCTGACGGATCCACATTTCGTTCATTTCTCCTACCATCATACTCGGAGCCGGGATTGCCATCATTTCTCCCTTATCATTCGTGATACATTTTTTCAACTCTTCCCCACCAGATTCCACATATCCTTTCAGCTTATCTGAAGCATAGTCTTCAAAATACTGATCCAGCGGCTGAATCATGTCATATTTCAGAAGTGCCCTGTACTGTGTCACATTGACATTCATCATCTCCGGAATCGTACCACTTCCGATACACAGGTTCATTTTCTCATCATAGTCAGATGAGGATGCAATCCAGTCATATACGACCTCGATATTAAGATCATCCTTCAAAAAGCGTGTATAGGCGTTATCTTCATAGCTCATTCCGTCAAGAATCTTCGCATTTGGATTCATTGAACCGCCCAGATGGACAGTTACTGTCTCTGCATATTTTGAAAATGGGAGATCTTCCTTGGCTGTTCCTTCTGCCTCACCTACTGCTGTTGTCTGTGTGTTTTCTTCTGATGTTTTGCCGCATCCTGCCAACGCAGTCGCAGCCAGTGCCGTTGCACTTACAAGTGCGATAATCTGTTTCTGTTTCATACTTCTTCCTCCTTTTTTATCCTTTTACTGATCCAAGTGTAATACCATCTACAAAATATCTTTGCAGGAATGGATATACAATCAGTACCGGTATCATAGCTATAAATATCTTTGCTGAATCCAATGAGAGATTATTTAATTTCATCGCCTGTGCGATCTGTTCTACGTTCATTGTGGAATAATCCAGTGTTACAACCATCTGCTGGATATAGGTCTGCAGTGGGTAACTGCTTTGTCTTGTACTCAGGACCATTCCCTGAAAGAATTCATTCCAGTACATGACCATGGTAAAAAGTGCAATGGTTGCCACCATCGGTTTTGCCAGCGGTATGTATATGGATATCAGATTCCTCCACGGTCCGCCGCCATCAACAAAACATGCTTCTTCCAGCTCTGATGGAAGATTTTTAAAAAAGTTCACTGCAAGGATTACATTAAACACCTGTAGTCCTGTTCCCAGCACCAGTCCCCAGATACTGTCCATCAGATGGTAGTTTCTCATAGTGATATACCATGGAACAGTACCACCATTGAACAACATACAAAATACGAGAATCCACATGAAGATTTCTTTATGGGGGAACTGCTTTTTCGTTCTTGACAATGGGAACGCTGCCATAAGAACACATACCATGCTGACAGCAGTACCCAGTACTACTCTTTTTATAGATATCAGGAACGAACCAAAAAATGCACCTTCTCCCAAAATCTTCTGGTAGGAGAGCAGATTGAAGCCGACCGGCCAGAAAGCAACTTTTCCTGCATTAACGGCTTCCTTGCTGCTCAAGGATACGCAGAAGACATACCATACAGGCATAATACAGATCAACGTGACTATAACAAGGAACACCACATTCAAAACATCGAAAATCTTGGATCCGAGGCTTTTATTCTCAATCATAGATATCACCTCCTAAAACAGTTTATAACCGGTAAATTTATCTGCAAGCCAGTAACCCAGGGCAATCAATATGACGCTGATTACAGACTTAAATAATCCGACTGCTGTTGCCAGAGAATACTGCAGATTCTGTAAACCAGCCCTGTATACCCATGTATCAATAACATCTCCTGTTGAATATACCAATGGGTTATACAGATTATATATCTGGTCAAATCCTGCATTTAGTATATTACCAAGAGACAGGATAGCCAGAAGTGCTACTGTCGTCCTTATACCCGGCAGCGTCACATGCCATATCCTCTTAAACCTGCCGGCACCATCCACTGCTGCCGCTTCATACAATGATTTATCAACACCCAGGATAGCAGCAAGATAAACTACTGTATTATAGCCGAACCCTTTCCAGATGTCCGTACCGATCACCAGCGGCTGGAACAGCTTTGCTTCCCCGAAGAAATTAATCGAATCACCGCCAAGCAGCTGTATCAGCTGGTTAATCGGTCCTGTATAGCCGAAAATGTTCAGCACGATCTTTGCAAGAATAACCCAGGACAGAAAATACGGTAAGTATACGATTGTCTGGATCGGACGCTTGAGTCTTTTCAATGCCAGTTCATTTAATAATAATGCAAAGATCAGTGGGAAAATAATATTTCCAATAATCTTACCCACAGCAATAGTGACTGTATTCCGCAAAACCTGCGCAATGTCACTCATCTGAAACATATACTAAAAATTAGCCAGACCAACAAATTTGGAGTGCAGGATGCCCTGTCCCGGATTATAATCCTGAAAAGCCATCACGATTCCAAACATAGGCACGATACTGAAAAAGAACAGCCACAGGAAAGCCGGTACCAGCATTATGTAATAATGTTTCACAAACCTTTTAATGTACATGAGTAAACCTCCCTCCTTTTATAGACAGTTTATCCTGTAATCATATTTTTCACTAGACGATTTTGTTTCTGATTTTACAGTCTTTTTTTAAATTTAAAAAAATGTCCGAATCAAATCGAACATTTTTTAACCCTGTTTGCATATTCTGTTGGCGTACATCCATATTCTTTTGTAAACACTTTTGTAAAATAATAATAATTGTCATATCCCAGATCTGATGCAATCTGCGTGATATTTTCAGTTCCTTTTTCCATTTTACATGCCGCCGCATGCATTTTTCTGCTGATCACATAGTTATGAAATGTATCACCGGTCATTTCTTTAAATCTCGTGCTGAAATAGCTTCTGCTCATTCCAATCTCCGCCGCAGCATCTTCCGACTTCAGGTTTTCTTCTACATGTTCTTCTATGTATAGGATGGTCCTTGCAAAGATATAGATATCATTTGCTTTTTCTGTCTGCAGACACGTCCGGTACAGATCATCCTTCCATTTTTTTACCCATGCCAGCATATCATTTACGGAGGATAGCGCCGGAAATTCATACTCTTCCCCTGTGATCTCCTGAATGCGGTGGAGGCTCTTTACAAAAATCCTTTCGGCAGTGCGAAGCTCCACTTCCCCTGTCATTTCACACAACCTGCCAAACTCGTTATCATCATATATCCATCTGGTGTTCATCCATGCATTTTCCAGCTTTTTGCGTAATCCGTGATCCTCCTGCCTTTTTTCCTTTTTTAACAGATTATCCTTATATTTTCTATCCACCCGCTCCAGTATCTGGTCACAGTCATCCCCATCAAAGCTTATCTTAGATATGTAATCCAGTGCTCCCAGTCTCATGGCTTTCTGTGCATAACGGAAATCTTCATGTACTGAAAAAATCACAAATTTCACATCCGGATATTCTGTTCTGCATCTTTCCATCAACTCAATCCCATCTATCTCCGGCATATCTATGTCCGTGAACACAACATCCACCATGTTATCCTTCAGAAATTCCAGTGCTTTACTTCCATTCTGGACATCGCCCACAACTTCAAATCCATATTTTTCCCAGTTCATTATGGATATCAGGCCTTTCCTGGCCAGTTTGTCATCATCAACAACTAATACTCTCATTCCCTCATATCCTCTTTTTCTATACCGGTATCTGTCGCTTTAGCTTTATCCCGTAACTCTTCCTGAACCGGGATTAGAATTGTAATCTTGGTTCCATATCCTTTTTTGCAATTTACGAACAGATTCGTCTGTCCTTCATAGAATGAATCCAGCATTGCCTTTACATACCGCAGACCAATCCCTCTGTTCCCATTCTGCATTTTCTGCAAATCATAATCAAAAGGTGCATTGATCTGATCAATCTCCTCTCTGGTCAGTCCATTACCACTGTCTGCTATAGTGATTGCCGCTAATCCACGTTTATTATCTTCAAAGATCCGTATTGTTATTTTCTCATCCTTTCCAAGTCCATACTGTATCGCATTTTCCACCAGCGGCTGAAGCAGCATCCGTACCGTTGGCTGTTCCAGATAACTGCCTTCCTCCACATTCATTTCTATCACAAAATCATATCGCATCTGCTGGAGTGCGATATATTCTTTCACAATATCAATCTCTGTCCGGAGTGTTGTCTGCATCCCCTCTTTTCCCAGATTGTACGACAGCAGCTTCTTTAATCTCTGCACAAATTCCGTAATGTTATCCTGATGGCTCATCCTTGCCATCCACTGGATAGAGTTTAAAGTATTGAGCAGAAAATGTGGATTAATCTGGAACAGAAGCTTCTCATATTCTATCCGCTGTATATTTTTTTCTTTTTCCACAACGTTATCAATAAGATTCCTGATCTGATCCTTCATCTTCTCCACTTCATGCATCAGGTCATCAAATTCCTTGATATCATACTCCTGCTTTACCATCTGCAGGGAGCCTCCTCCAATCTGAAGCAGCTGTTCCTGAAACTGATTGAGCGGCTTACATATTAACCGGTAGAGGTAAATAACAGAGCCGGAGAAAACACAGAACGATACAAGAATGATAACCAGCAGCTTCAGCCTCCACATATTCATTTCTTTCTGATATGTATTCTCCTGCAGCGCAATGGCATTCGCATATCCTATCTCACTGCGGTATACCATGACCATATATCCTTCCCGGCTTGTCACCGCATACTCTTTTTTTTCCGGCAATTTAGACAGGAGCTGCTGCCCCCGGATAATCACCGGGTTATTACTGTACTGCACAATACCATTCTCATCCAGTTGCATATAAGTATATGTCCGGTTTTCTTTGTTTAACCTTTCCGAAACGCTCATATCTGGCTCTATCTCTGCATAAATATCCAATTTCTGTCTGTTACTGAAGGAAACCCTCCGCTTTACCGATATCACCGGTCTTTCCCTGATTCCCAGGCAGGATGAATGCATAGCCTGGATTGTATTTCCAATATTTTCAGTTACATTAGGGATAGTCTGATATACTTGATCCAGATTCCTGACATTGATATTTCTGATCAATTCACTTTGCTCTTCCAGGTCATAATAAGTAACACCGAGAAGCTTTGTATTCACATATCCTAGCTTTACCAGTTCTTCTCTGAGTGATTTCTGTCCCATATACTTGTCAAAATTATCCTCAGCACTTAAATAAGACTCTACCACGTTTCCAATAAGTCCGCTAGGACTCATCTGGTTGACAATACTGATCATGTCATAATAAGCACTATCCATCTCCCGCGTTATCTGTTCCAGATATATCTGCATGCTTTCCTGAATACTGTCATTCCGGATCATTCGGATCGTCATATATGACACAATCACCACTGCAAGGATACTTGACATCGCACTGATCAGCATAACAACCATCATCTTTTTCCTAAGTGTCTGTTTCCCTCTCTTTTCTCTTCCCATACCGGCTTCCCCACTCATATCTTGCACTATTTGTTATTTTAAAGCATACATACTTTTTATCGAATGTCAACTGTTTATGAAATGTCTTTTTTACTAAAAAGCCAGGGAGATTTCTGTAAAATATAAAACGGTCAACCTGATTGCAGTCCCATTGCAATGCATGCTTTTGTTGATTTTCTGAACTTTACTATTTCCGCATATAAAAACAACAGTGTCCTGCTTAAGTAACACTGTTGTAAATTTTCCCGGTCAAAAACGTATTGACCGCCCGCTAAATATTTTACTTTAATATTCCGTAACTACTCAGAACCCCTACATATTCTCCATTATTATAAACAAACGGTCCGACTTCTGCAGCTTCTCCGAAATATTCCGGTCTTAATGACATGATTTTGAACAGTTCATCCATAGTGTTCACCCTTGTTGCCTGATATGGTTGTTCAAAGGCAATCTTTTCTACAAATAAATAGTGATCACTGCACTTTATCAGTACCCCTGCATGTCCTACGAAAACAACGTCAGAATAAGGATCATATATTACTATGCTTAGAAGAGACATGTTATCACTATCTACCCTGAATCCATACTGATCCCAGCTATCAGAAAACACAGCTTCCGGGTGTTTATCATCTGTTACGCTTTTTTCACCATATAGTGTAGTAAACATATCTCTGTCTTCTTTTATGGTCTCATATCTTCCTACATTATCTATCGCTTCTGTATCAAACATTAAATAAGTACCCTCGTACTCTTCTTCCGTTGATTCTGCTGACAGTACCTCATCCAGCAGGAGAAAGGCTGTCATTCTGCAGTCAGCATCTGAATAGTCATGCTCTTTCTCCCAGCCATCCATGCATTTACCTACATCTGCTTTCAGCTTATACGGATCTGACCAGGTGTCTTCAAGCATTGCATTTTTGCCGGCAGTATCAGCAAAATCGGCTGCCCATTCCTGAAATATATCTACATGGGAAGCTCCCGCAGATTTCAGCTCCTTAGATACCTCTTCAATGGTATTGCTGCCTCCCATGTACGTTGCAGCCGGTATCTTTTGCCCATGCCCTGTCTGAGTGCCCATACAGGCATTCAGCAACATGGACGGAAGCAAAATAACAGCAAATATTTTAATTGCCGTCTGCGTATTATTTTGTCTTTTCAACAGAGATTACCTCTCCCTCAAATGGGTCTACCTCAGAAACTGTTCCTGTATATTTTACAGTCACGGTATCACCGTTGCTGACATTCTCCAGACCTTCCGGCTTTTCTTCAAAAGTAAAGCCATATGAAGTGCCATTCTTATCTGTAACAACAAACATGAAATCTTTTATCTCATCTATCGTTCCTGTCAATTCTTTTCCCTCTGCTGTTTCTTCCTGTTTCACGGACTCACTGCTATTATTTGTCTGTCCACAGCCTCCTATCAGTCCGGCACTAAGCATTAAACCCATTAAAACCGTGATTAATTTCTTCTTCATTATCAATATACCTCTTTCCCATATATTCTTAATACTTCCTCTTCAAAATACCTTACTATTTTATTTGTGTAAATAGTATGCTCCTAAAATTAAAGAAATATTTATTATTTTACCAACATGTCATATTGAACTTGCACATCAGCAGCCTTCTTTAATACAGATCCTAATGAAACCATAGCTTTTGCTAAGCTCTGTTCTGCCTTTCTCTTTCTTTGTCATTTCAGAGCCCAACTCAACTAACGGATTCACATCGCCCCTTGTTCCAACTGCAACTGCGGTAATTTTCATAAAACACCCTCTTTAGACAAATTCTGAATTAAAAATGCACCCACAAACTTCAAATGCAAAATACACTATACAATGGCACTGACTTTATCCCCTTTACCATTCCAAAATTTCTTGTTGAAATTCTCATTGCATAAACCGGATCATATTTTTCCATATAAACCATCATACTTTTAGCTTTCACATGATTTCCTGCCTTACATTCAACTGGAATTACATGACTGTCTTTTTGTATCAGAAAGTCTACTTCCGCAGTATTATCCGATTCCCAATAATGAAGATCATAGCCATTCGTTTTCAATGCAATTGCAACGTAGTTCTCTGTCAATATACCACGAAAATGCTCTGTTTCCTTACTCCTCAATGCTTCCAGCGTCATTCCCATTCTGGCAGACATAATACCCATATCGCTATAATATAATTTGAATGCACTCACATCCTGATATGCCACAACCGGATAAAATCCCTGACTACATTTCATACACTTATTTACAATTCCAGCTCGAATCAACCAATCAATCGCATCTCCGTATTGAGATGCTCTTGCACCTGATTTTATCAACTTATACTGGAATTTTTTTGCATCTTTTGCCAACTGAGCCGGAAGGGAATCATATGCTTCAAAAATGCGTATCGTATCTGACTTATCAGCATATTTGGTCATATCCGCAATATAGGAATTTAATAACATCTGTCTGATTTCTGTCTGCTCTATAGGACTGTCTTTTGCAAGATCAGCCTTTACTGCTGCCGGCATCCCACCTACGATACAATAATGATAAAATTCCTGCATAGCCTCTTCATGAAGTATCTCATCCAACGGTTGATTATTTTCATAATGTTCCCGGATTGTATCTGCAAGCATCTGTTTTCCCTTTGCCCACAATACCTCTTCCAGATCCATTGGGTACATGGTCAGCATCTGAACTTTCCCCACTGGAAATGAATATTTTTCGCGGTTCACTGCCACGCCAAGCAGACTTCCTGCTGCCATTACATGATATTCAGGAGCTTCTTCTGAAAAATATTTTAACGAAGTTAAAGCTCTTTCACACATCTGAATTTCATCAAAAATAATAAGTGTATTTTCAGGTACAATCTTTGACTGATAATATTTTTCTAAAACAGATATAACATGATCTGCATGAATGTCTGTTTCAAAATATTTTCCAATCCTTTCGTCTGTTTCAAAATTTACATAGATAGTATTCTTGTAATACAATGCTCCAAACTCACGCATCTCAAATGTTTTTCCAACCTGACGTGCACCATAAATAAGCAAGGGCATTCTTCCGCTTAACATATTTTTCCACTCATATAACTTAGACGTTATTTTACGTTTCATGCGTATGCATTCTCCTTCTTCTTCCTTCTTCTCCAAAATATTTTGGTATATTTTAATGTATTATATTACATCTTTTCGTATGAATCAATGTGTTTTTTCACATTTTTATTCATATACACTATCATATAAATCATACTTACGCATGCGCAATAGCCTGAAACATAAATTTATCGTCCCCGATTGTTTCAAACGCCTTTCCCGACTACCAGCCCAGATCCAGCAGCCAGTTATTCAGACTTCTCTCCCTCTCTTTTTCATCGCTAATGTCCTTGAGACCTGTATATTCACCCTTGATATTGCCGTCCACGATAAAAAGCACCCTGCCGCATTTTGCCGCAACTTTCGCATCATGCGTTACCATGACGATCGTTGTCCCCTCATTGTTTAACTTCACAAGTTCATCCATAACCTCATTGGAGGAAGTACGGTTTAATGCGCCGGTCGGTTCATCGGCAAAAAGCAATTTGGGGCGGTTCATCATACTTCTGCAGATACACGCCCGCTGAAGCTGTCCGCCGGAAACCTCGTTGATATCGTTGTCTGCGATATCGATGATTCCCATTTTGCGCATAAGCTGCTCGCCTCTTTCCTGCTTCTCCTCCCTGCTTTCCTTTGACTTTTTACTTTCTGCTGCCGGAAGCACGATGTTATCGAGAATGGTAAGATTTTTCATCATATACATCTGCTGAAAAATGAATCCCATCTCATCCAAGCGGATTTTTGCAAGTTCCTTTTCGCTCAGTTTCGTCAAATCCTTCCCTTCAAAAAGCACCTGACCGCTCGTCGCCCGGTCCATCCCCGAGATGGCATACAAAAGCGTGGATTTTCCAGAGCCGGATGGTCCCATGATTGCAACCATCTCCCCTTCTTTTACTTCAAGATTTACATTCTTTAACACATTATTCTGCCTTTTATCAATTACATAGGTTTTGCAAAGATCTTTTGCACAAAGCAATGCTGCCATAAGATTTTCCTCCATTTACTCTATATTGGTTGTGTCGTTGCTCTTAATCGTCCGGATCTGTAATGCTGTCATTCCCGATGCCAGAAGCGTCATAAGGAAAATAATGCCCGGATACAGGAAAAAGATTTTCCACGGACGGATCACATAAGCCACTTTTCCGGCCCCCATCATGCCGAATATCGGATTACCGATCAGATACGTTGCCGGAATGGAACAGATCGCCGCCAAAAGAACAGCCACAAGCGTAACAATACCGAATCGTATCATATGCCATTCCATCACCCGTCTATTGCCAAATCCCATCGCCTTAAGAACCGCGATCTGGCTTTTCTCGTCCGCAAGAAATGACCGCTCCATCAGAATACATACAAGAAGCACGACGATCAGTGTAATTCCAAGAAGCAGATACTGTACCGATTCCATCGTTGATGCCGCGCCCATACAATCATCACAGTATTCTGTGGCATTCATCACTTTTTCATTGTCAAAAAGCTTTTTGATTTTTTCTTTTCGAATCTCTATCTCCTTCGCAGAAGGATGGTCGTCAAAATCGATCTGATAACTCATAACATTCGCAATATAGATAAAATCGGTCGGTGCATCCTCGTGAAGGCGTATGACCTCTCCAAGCTGATTCATGCTTTGGAAATAAGCAACCACAACGCAGTCAAGTGTCTCTTTTCCAAAATCAATCGTTACGGTATCTCCGAGTTTCGCCCCGGTCAATTTGCTGACCGTCGGTGTAATCGCAATCTCATTTTTGTTTTGCGGAACTACCCCATTGATATATTCATACGCGGATGCTTTCGTATGGATTCCCTGCTGACAACTGATGGAATAATCTTTTCCGTCAAAATGAACCTTATATTTGTACTGCGTTTCCACACACAGTTTCGCAGGCATTCCGTTTTTCTTAAACAGCGCTTCCGTTTTTGCAAAGTACTCCTCGATCTGCTTTCTTCCATCCGGATTCATACAACTCATCGCTTCCGTCAGATCGGTGTAGTACAGATCACTCCGCGTTCCGAATGTTGTAATAAACGTATCGCTTCGCATGGTTGATGAGACGTTGACAAATACAAGCACAAACAACGTGCATAAAAAGAATGTGGTTATGATCGTCATGTACCGTTTCGGTGCGCTGAACACATCATTGACCGCCATAAAGAAACCGATACTTCCATGGCTTTTGACCAGACGAAACGGCGATTTTTTCTTATAACGTTCCCCCGTCTGACCGGAACGGATCGCATCGATCGGAGAAGACTTCTTCACCAGCTTCGTGCAGCGAAAAGCATACAGCAGAATGACAATAACGACCAGAATTGCCCCCAGAACCGACAACAGGAAATGGTTATCCGCCTCCAGAACCATATTGCTGCTGACCGATCGCAGTAACAGATCAGAAAACGGGATACTCATAAAAAATCCCACAAACGCTCCTATTACTGCCAACATCAGATACTTTGTCAGGTAGAGACTCCGGATCTTGAAATTGCTGATACCGATTGCTTTCATCACACCGATCTCACGAAACTCCTCGGAGATCGTAAACGTGATGGAAAACTTTAATACGACAAACGACACGATGATCAGGCAGATACTTAAAATCAGCATCGTAAACGCAAAGATCATATCCATGACATAGCACATTTTTATCAGCGAACGTGCGCCGGAAAACATGATGCCCGGAGCCTGTGAAATAGCCGAAGCAATCTCCGATACGCCTGCCTCATCCTTTAGATCAATATAGCCGATCTGTCCCTGATACCCATTGTAAATGGTTTCATCCGAAAGCAGCTTCTCGATCTCCTCCCGATGAAAAAGGAAACGGCTGTTGCCCATCATGGAAGACCCTAAAAGCGCATCTTTTGCCATACCATCCAGCGTTACCATAAAAGAAATACTGTTGTGCGTAATCCTGATTTTATCCCCCGGCTGCAAATGATTTTTCTCCATAAAATCACCGGTTGCATATGCATGCCCCGGCTTGATCTGGGTAATCTGCTTATTCTCTTTATCAAAGAATTTAAGCCGGCTGTCCTCGATGGACTGGTAAATAACAGAATTCTTTGCCTCCAGTTCTTCTCCGTGCATATCTTTCAGATTGGATTTTTCTCCGAATACAACCGGCTCAATGCGATAATCCCGGATGGATTCCATCTCATGCAGGATCTCATCGATGGACGCTTTGCTGTCCGCACCCATCGAGATGACCACATAATCGCCGATTCCCGCCTTATCCAGATAGGAATCCGTTCCGTTCATGACGGAAACAACATTGCTGATTCCACTCGCTACGGACATCGTTGCCAGCAGAATAAAACAAAGCAATATTGCGTTCATTACTTTTTTTCTTTTCAAATCTTTTTTCAAAATACGAAAAAGCATTTTAACGTTCCTCCCCTCGTTTGATGTACTCATCTTACAGGAGAAATTATTAAACAATCCTTAAATGCACATTATGCCTTTCGCACAACAACTGTCGCGCAGAAATCATCTTCCTTAATTTCCGCAAATACTTCCCCATCCATTTTTTGCATCAACTGCCGGCTGATATACAGTCCGAGTCCCGAACCATCCGTCGAGCCGACATTGCTTCCGCGATAAAAAGAATCAAACAGATTTATGAGTTCTTCCTGCTTTAAGCTGCATCCGGAATTTCTTACTGTGATCAGTCTGCAGTCCTCTTCCTCCGAAAAGTCGATGGAAATACACTTGCCGTCCCCGTATTTGATCGCGTTTTCCAAAAGGTTCTGCAACACCTCGATCAGCCGGTCCGCATCCCCTTTCAGCAACAGATCCGTGTGGGATGCAATCTGAAATCCGGTATGTAAATTATGCAGTTTTTCCTCATAAAGTCCCCGGATCGCATCGATCACATGGGACAGATACACTTCCCCCGGATTGACACTCAGTTGCAGGAAATCCTCTCTCGATGCGAGCGTGATCTCATTGACATACTCCTCAATCTCTTTTACGTTCTTTTCAATCCCTTGACATGCTTCGACACGCCGCTTCCCGGTCGTATAAAGATTTTCTGCCAGCGCCTTCGCATACAGCCGGATCGCAGATAACGGCGTCCTGATGTCATGTGTCAGCGACAGGATCAGCGTCTTTTTTTCTTTTTGCAGCGCGAGTTCTTTTTCTTTGTTGCTCTCCAATGTTTCGCGCAGCATATCCATTCCCCATAGGAATCTGCCTAAGAATTTGCTTTTTTCGGCTTTGACCGGCACCGAGAGATTGCCTTTCGCCAGATCCTCGGTCAGCGACTGCATCTGTTCAAACGGCTTTATGATCTTCTTTCCGATATAACAAATCAGAAAAACAGACAGCAAAAACAGAATTCCCAAGGCAATATCCATGAGAATCCAGGTTCTGTCGTCTGTCTGTGTATAAATGATCCTGTAGATTGTTTCGGTTTTATCCTGCACACGCGAAATGCACGGTTCCTGATTATTTGCTGTCACATAATAAACGATATTCGCAAGTGCAATAATAAGCAGCTCCACTCCACAAAACTTTGCTACAAATTTTTTGTAATTATTCATATCGGTATCCCGTTCCCCAAACCGTAATAATGTGTTTCGGCTTCTTCGAATCCTGTTCTATCTTTTCCCTCAGCCACTTGATATGTACCGTGAGCGTCTGCGGCTCCGATTCACTGTTGCTTCCCCAGATGCGGTTGAACAGGTATTCTTTCTTCAATGTCGTTCCTTTATTTTCGACCAGCAGTTTCAGCAGCTGGAATTCCTTTTCCGTGACATTGACCGGTGTTTGGTTCACGGTGAGTGTCTGCGTGACATTGTTCAATTTCAGATTGTCGCATACGATTTCGTCCAATGCATATTTTCGTTTGAAAATGCCGTTGATCTTGGCAATCAGAATATCGATATCATAAGGCTTACAGATGTAATCATCCGCGCCGATCTGCAAGCCTTTTAATGTGCTTTCCTTGTCGTCTCTTGCAGTCGCGATCATAATATGTGCGTTTGAAGTCTCCCTTATTTTGGAACAGACGGAATAACCGTCCACCCCCGGCAGACCGATGTCAATCACAACAAGATTGGCACCGTACTGCTCAAAGATCTGAAGTGCCTTCTCCCCGGTGTCCACAAGGCTCACCGTATAATTTTCTTTTCGCAGGAAATCGCACAAAAGTGTTCCGATCTCCCTGTTGTCCTCTACGATAATAATGTCCGGCATTATTTTACCTCATGTCCTGTCACGACCTCAAAGTGATATTTTACAATTCCAAGGTCAATCCTGGAATAAAAACCACCAAGATTTTTGGCTGTTACAATTCCGTTTTTCAGTTCAAAATAAAACTTCTGCTGATTGACAGCAGTTGGTGCAAGACTTACCGCTTCCATACCTTTTTCAAACCATTCGTTCTTCTGATCCGCCTGTCCAAGTTCTGCGATACTTTTGCTTTTATGTGGAACTCCCTGTGTTTCTCCATATCCCAGTGAGATAATAATGAGTAGCTTCTGTCCTCTTTTGATCTGCGCTTTTGATTTTCCATGCGTCATTGCCACCCAGCAGGTATTAAGCCCAAGTTTCTGACATTTCAGCACAATCTTCTCGCCATAATATCCTGCCTTTTCCTGCTCATTCTTTGCCTCGTTAAGATACATAAATACCGTAACAAACGGCGCTTGTCCGTTAGTGGTCATAAGCGTAACCACCTGATACTGTATCATCTGAACGCCCTTGCGAACCTCGTTCAAAAGGCGCTTTTCGGCTATTTCACGCGCTTTATCGGGGGAAATATCGGTTCCCGCCTCGCGGAATTCCTCTAAAACCTCGGTATATATTTTTTATCGCAAATTTCAGCCATATCATATATATGTGATGCAAGAAGCTTATCATCGCCTGATAAACCGTCAAAAAAGCTCCCAAGCTTATTCATCAAAGAAATACACCGTTGTTTTCAAGCTCACCAACAAGGTCATCGCCCTCAAAGCCAACATTATAAGGTGTAATAATAAATGTATTGTTTGCAACAGGCTTGATGTTTCCTCCGTTTGCGTATGCAACACCGCCAAGGAAGTCAATAATTCTTCTTGTTACATCAGGAGTTGTTGACTCAAGATTAAGCACAACTGTCTTCTTTGAATTAAGGTGATTTGCAATTTCCTTTGTATCTGCAAAAACCTCCGGTTTAACAAGGATAACCTGAAGCTGAGCTGTTGCATGGATATTAACAACGCGATTTCTTTTGCCCTCGTCGTCATTATCATAGCTTGGCTGGTCGTTTACATAGCCCTCATTGCCGTCATTATCCCCATCATTTTCAGCACCCATACCAAAAGCTTCCTTTAAAGTATCAAGTAATCCCATTATTTTACATCCTCTCTTTTATTTTCTGGCTCCGAAAATGGCGGAACCTACTCTTACTATATTAGAACCATATTTTATGGCTTCAACGTAATCAGCCGACATACCCATTGAAAGTATATCTATAGATACGTTATCAACTTTTTTTG
>ERZ772861.533-NODE-533-length-41095-cov-12.425024_pt1 | contig 41095 bp, 53 predicted proteins | sample MGYA00512135_ERZ772861 | MGnify/ENA primary metagenome ERZ772861 (study PRJEB29015, sample SAMEA2737700) | human gut metagenome | biome: human gut; feature: human-associated habitat; material: faeces | place: China | collected 2012 ...
TATGAGCATCAAGATCGGACAGGCCAGCCTCGGCGAGACCGGCGGCTGGAACCAGCAGCCCGGCAACCAGACCGGGCGTGAGCTGAATATCTCCAGCTGGTACAATGGCCGCTGGCTCGGCGTCCTGCGCTATAAGGACCGCAAAAAGGCCGAGCGGGCCGCGCAGACGTGCGAGGCAGCGATTAAAAACCGGAATATCGGTTACGACATGAGCGACCGGAACACGGCGTATGAGGCCGCCAGAGCCGTCGGATGGGACGTGAGCAAGATCACAAAGCCCGTGGAGACGGACTGCTCCGGCCTCATGACGCTCTGCGCCGTGGCTGCAGGCTGCGCGTCGGTCGAAGCGCTCTACCGTCGGCAGGGCAACAGCTGCACGACATACTGCATGCTGCACGATTGGCCCGCGACGGGAGACTTTGATCTGCTGACCAGCAGCAAGTACCTGACGACGGACGCGAATCTCCTGCGCGGGGACGTGCTGGTAAGCTCGGGCCATACCGTGATGGCCCTCGAAGATGGAAAAAATGCAGAGGAGGAGACTGAGATGGTAGAAAAAAGCAAAATCATCGTGGACGGTAAAGAAGTCGACGTTGAACGCATCCTGAAAGACGGCACGAACTACGTCAAGGTCCGCGATATCGCCGCCGCGCTGGATCTCGAAGTCGGCAACAAGGGCAATATCGCCGTGCTGACACACAAGGAAAAGTGACCCTCCGCCGGACGGCGGGCCGAAGGGAGTGACGAAAGCATAACTGCGCGGCTGGCTCTGCCGAAGGAGCTGGAACACCTCACGCGCAGCGACTGGGAGCGCGTCACTGACGAGGGACTTTTGGACGTGATCGATCAGCAGATCGTGAGACTTTATATCGTGCGCAGGCTCCCGCAGATGGACGCCGCCGCCGAGATCGGCGTCGACCGCAAAACCATCTCCCGCCGCCTGCCGCACATCTACAATATCGCCCGCCGACTGGCACAAAGCAGCCCGCCCTGAGCATTACGCTCCGGGCGGGCTCTTTTACATTCAAATCATATTTTTTCAGCCGAAGGTTGCTCTGCTGGCATGTTTTGCCGCATATACGCATCGATCCATTTGCGGATCAGTTCATTCGGAGTCGTGCCGTTGGCTTTCGCCGTAGCCTTAAAGGTTTCCGCGATCTCCCGTTTTAGTTTGCAGGAAATCACGGACATGTTTTCTGCATCCCACTTGTTGCGAGCGCGGCGCTGGGTGTCAGTCGGCATAGCATACCTCCCGCGCGCAGATGTTCGCCGCATTCAACGCGGAAGAAATCAGCGCTTCGGCGTCCACGCCCAGAACGCCGGAGATTGACCGCAGAACGCCCAAGACATCCTCCGGGGTGTCAATGGACGCGTCGTCCATTGTGCCGTCCGAAAAGCGCCAGTGATAACCGTCGGCAATCACGTCGACGTAGTACCGCGAGCCGAAGTCGCCGCAGGACGTGTCGTCGACCTCGACGGTGACAAGCTGGCCGTTAAGGTCGACAACGATACCGCCGGAAAACTGCCAGTAACCTCCGCCATTGTTTGCAGTGTCCGGGTCATAGTGGGGATTTGTCTGCGCTCCCCACGCGGAAACGATATTAAACATGTCTGCCATCCTCCGATTTTTTGTCGTGTTTGTTTTGCTTTGTGTCTATGGCTATATTATATACTGTAATACCGTATATGTCAAGAGGCTTTCAAAATATTTTATAAAAAATAAAAACAAAAGTCCCCACAAATGGGACAGAAATGTCCCGGAAATGTCCCCCATAAAAACCAGGGAAGCGGCAAAATGAAAGTAGGAGCTGGCCAGCTTACTACTTTTACCGGAGGATTTTTTATGGAATACGCAAGCAAGGGACTCGCGGGGACTGCGCTGGGCTTTGGCATCGGCGGCGCCGCGCTGGGTCTGGCAAACGGCGGGCTCGGCAATCTGCTGGGCGGCCTCAACCAGAACAAGAGATCGGAAGCCGCTGACATCGCTGCGGCGGTCACGCCCGCCATGACGGTCGCCGCCATGCTCGCCGCACGGCAGCAGGAACCGACGTGCAGCGAGAACATGCCGGTCACGCGCTACGATCTGGAGCGCGAACAGAAGCTGGCCGCGAAGGACAGCGAGATCGCGCTGCTCAAGGCCAACACGTATAACGACGGCAAGATGCTGGAGATGTACGGTTATATCGACGGGCAGCTCAAGGACGTCCGTGAGGCGCTGTGCAAGCAGGCCGTCCACAACCAGCGCACCGAGGACAGCTTCGCGCTGGTCAAGCAGGACGTCGAGTCTGTCCGCAAGGAAGCACTTGATGCGGTCAAGATGGAGGCCGAACGCCGCTGCTGCGGTGACAACTCCATCGTGACGTATGTCAACGCGACCTTTTATCCCAAGCAGGTCGCCGACGTCACCACGGGCACCGCGACCACGGCGCAGACGCTCTACGATCCGCTCCCGAAGTGCGGCTGCTGCAACAAGTAAACGCAGGGGGCGGCAACCGCCGCCCCCATCCTTAAAGGAGGGAAGCTGCAATGACAGTGACGATCGATCAGGCCATGCGCGGCGCGATGCGCTACGCTGACAACGAGGTCATCCCGCACCTGCCAGGCGGCAAGGGCATCGGGGCCGGGATCATGCTGGCCCTCATCATGGAGGGCAGCCGCGAAAAGGTCCTTGCGCTGCGCGAGAATCCCGCGGTCAAGATGATGCAGATCTTCGACGACGCCGGAAACATCGATCTCGACAAGCTCTACAACGCGGCCAGGCCGCGCTTTGAAAACAAGCTGACCGTATCCGTCCCGCTGCTGGGCGATATGCGGTTTGACCAGAACGACGTCGATAAACTCTACCGGTATATCCAGGAGGCATGACGGGATGAAAGAATATATCGAAAAGCTTTACACAAAGCTGCACGAGGCCATGGAGAAACCCGTGACGCTGGGCAGCGCGGAGGAAGTCGGCCTGTACGCGAAGACGATCTGCAGGCTCGAAAAGCTGCACGGGCACCACGACGAGCCGGAGGCGGCCACATTTGATCGAGAAACGGCGATGCAGTGGGCAGCCAACATGCAAAACGCCGACGGTACGACCGGCCCGCACTGGACGATGGAACAGACAACGGCCGTGGCCGAGAGCATGGGCATTCAGGCGCCCGTGGTCCCGCGCTGGGCGTGGGGCGTGACCATGAACATGATGTACTCGGATTACTACCCCGTCGCCGTAGAGTTCGGCCTCAACCGCCCGGAGTTCTACGCCGCGCTGGCAAAGGCGTTCCTGCTCGACAAGGACGGCCCGGGGCCGGAACAGAAGCTCATGGCGTATTATGAGCATATCGCAAGGAGCTGAGAACACAGAAAAGGGACTGGACACAGAATAAACACAGTTTGCAAATTAACATTGAAAATACAGTGTTTTTTCAGAGTTCGAGTCTCTTCAGGTCCACCAAAGATAAAGACGCAGGAATTTAAATTCCTGCGTCTTATTTTTTATCTTTTTGGGTAGAATAGCAGTTAAAAGACGGATTATTTATGATTGAACAAAACCTTTTGCGAGAATTGCAAAGTAGCAAGACGTAGCATATCCTAGCACGAAAATACACGGGTATGAACACAGTGACCGACACAGTAAAAAAGTGCAATTAAAAGGCCGCGTCCATCTGGGCGGCGACTTTATCAATGCGGGTATCGAGGATGTCGGTGTAGATATCCATGGTGGTGGAGAGCTGTGCGTGGCCGAGGAATTTTTGAGCGAGTTTGAAGTCCACGCCGGCCTCGTAGAGCGCGGTCGCGTAGCCGTGGCGGATCTCGTGCGGGGAGACGGTGATGCCCGTGCGCTTGCGGTAGGCGTCGAATTGGTCGGTGACGAACCAGCCGGGGAGCGGACTTTTTCCGCCGTCGTTGGAAAAGATATAGCCGTGCTCCTTTTGCGGAAGCGCAGCGGCCAACGCTGGGAGCAACGGAACGGGGCGGATGCCGGCGGCAGTCTTCGGCTCCTTGATCTGGGGCGTCGGACCGGTATGGTAGACGCTGCGGCGGATGTAGATCCTGCCTTTCTCCCGATCAATGTCCTCGTAGCGCAAGCCCTCGGCCTCGCCGCGGCGGCAGCCGGTATAATAGATCAGGAAGGCAAACAGGCCGAAGCTGTCGTTTAGGTTGTCCTTGATCTTCTGAATCTGATCAGCGGGCGGCGCGTGGCGGCGCTTCTGCGGAAGGTTCTTCGGGAGAAGAACTGCCTGCGCAGCGTTAAAAGAGACGTAACCTTCGCGTTGAGCCTTATTCAGGATCTGTCGGATGATCTGGCGCTGGGTGATAACGGTCTTCTTTGCGTGGGTCTTGGCAAACTGGTTGATGTACGTCTCAATCTCTTTGCTTGTGATCGTGGCGACATCCTCCGGGCCAAACTGCGCGACAGCGCGCTCATAGGCAGGGGAATAATTGCGCAGGGAATTCGGCGCAAGCGTTGGCTCGATCTCGTTCCACCAGGCGTGGGCGACGTCGGAGAACGGGACGGTCTTTGGCTTCTCGGCTTCAGCGCGGTATGCCTTGATTTTGTTCCAGACTTCGCGGTCCGTCTTGCCGCGAAACGCTTTGCGCTTGCCGTTGACTGTGATGATGGATTCATGCAGGCCGTCCGGCCTGACATAGTATTTGGGAATTGGCATCGTAAAACCTCCAAGAATACCGCTCCGGCGCCGGCCGGGGCGGTTTTATTCATGTGCGGATCCAGCCAATTGATGGGATGAGCGCGTCGGCCACAAGCGCAAGGGCGCACAGCAAAAGAATACCCAAGAGGATGAGCGTCACAAGTCGGTGCATGTGCAGGGACTTCTGCTGCTGGGCAAACTGCGCACGAAGCGCCGCGGTCTCGGCACGAAGTTTTTCAGCATCAGAAGGCTCGGCAGGCTCGGCAGGCGGGACGCCGAAATGCTCATCCATTGATACGCCGAGGGATGCGCAAATCGGGCCGACGGTATCAATGTACGGCTTCGTAGTCTCGCCGCGCAGGAATTGGCTGACGGCATTGACGGATACGCCGGATTCGTCAGCGATATCCTGATTCGTCTTATGCGGCTGCATGGTGTCCTTTGCTTCGCGGCATGTTTCCCACAATTTTTCTGACAAAAACCATCCCTCCATATATAAAAACCACACCTGTGGCAGTAAGATTTCAGAAAAACCTACGCTGAAAACCAAACCGACAGGTTTACAAACCCAACCGGCGTATGCCATGCTTCAAATACAGACGGCTCCCGGTCGTTTGCGCGAAACCAAAGCCCGCGCCGTTGTTCGGCCAGCGGCGCGGGCGACGCCTACCTATATCTTACAACTTTTGGGAGGCGCGAACAAGAGGCAAAGATTAACAAAAAATGAACGCGGTTTTTGTGGAGAAATGGAGACGGAGATGGAAAAGACGATGGAACGGATTGAAAACATTTTAGAGCGGGCCACACTGGATCAGATGAAAATCATCCTGCGATTCCTGCGGAACATCATAAAATAAGCGCCGGAACGGGAAACCGTTCCGGCGGGGAAGTTAAGGATCGCATTTTGAGCAGGCGGTATAGCCAGCGGCTTCAGCTTTTGCGATTGTGGTACGCTCTACAGAATGCCCACGAATTGCGCTGCAGCTTCGCAGGTGGTATTTGCTGCCGGCAGGAGTTACCCATACGACATGTGAACTTTGACTAGTGGGGGCATCAGAAAAATTGTCCCCGTATTCGAGAGCGGAATCGTCCCAACCGACGGAGTAACCATCATCGTATCCGTCGTCATAGCCATCTTGGTAGCTATCTTCACGGGCATTTTCGAGTTGGCTTTCATATTCTTGCTTCAGTTCTTCAACCTCTTGCTTGGTATAGGTGTTTGTCTGGCAGCTGACAAGCAAAAAGATAAATGCAAGGATGTAGGCAATCATTAGGCCGTTATCAAAAGCGTTCCCGGACTTGAGGCGCTTGAACATAAATACCACCCTTATTTAATCTTGCGGAGGAAGACGGAATACGCGTCCATTTTTAGCGTCGTCATAGCCGCGCGTATATGCGTCGCGCTCCTTTTGCTCCCACTTGTTCATGTGGCGGGAAAACTCAGCAAAATGTACGAAGTAAGCGGCGAGACTCACGGCAGCGCCGAGAACCAAGAAGACAATCGAAATCCACATCAACACATGATCCAGAATCCACATGAACGTTGTTTCCTGCTGGCCGTCCGGAAATTTTCTTGTGTGGATTTCGAGCAAGACCTTGCCGATGAACCAAGAAATGAAACCATAGCCGCAGTATGTGACGATTTTGGGAATATCCATAAATACCACCCCCTACCAGAATACAAAAATAAACGGAGACGGTCAAGCGTCTCCGTTTAATTTTTTTACGAAATTTTCAATTTCGCTCCATTTTTCCGGCGGAAGCGCCATCAGGAGGGAGATGAAGCGTTTCCGGAAGGAGTCGTCCGCGTCGGACATGATATCCGTGACCAGCAGGGCCAGCTCCTCATTCGCGCTGCGCTGCACATACATTTCCCCTTCGCCGTCTTCGAGCCAGGCGAGGGAGACGTTGAATTCCCGGCAGATATCCGAGATCGTGCGCTCGGTTGGGACATATGTGCCGGAGCATATTCGAGAGACATGAGCTTGTGTCAGGTGAATGCGCTCGGCAAATTTGGACTGCGTCAGACCCTGATCTTTGATTAAAAACGAGATTCGTTCATTCACTGTGTTCATGGATTCACCTTCTTTCTGGAATGAGAGTATCACAGGCATGCATATTTGTCAATCAGAAAATATGTGAAATGTATAAAATAATACTTGACAATATACGTATCACATGCTAGTCTATACATAACGAATAAACCGAGCGAGGTGAGATCAATGTCAGAGGAGCAGAAGCAGCAGGCCGAGAAGATCTCGGCGGAGATCAACAAGATGACGCCGGAGATGCGCGAGAAGGCGCTGATCTTTATGCAGGGCATGGCAGCCATGGTGCAGCCGAAGAGCGAGAAGAAGGAGGCGTGAGGGGATGCCGAGAGAGCTGGAAGGATACCGGCCGCAGCTGGAGCTGCTGACCGATATGTTCCCGGGGCGCGCGGCGATCGGGATCACGGAATGCCAGGCGGCGCTGGGGATCGACCGGCGGACGCTGCTGGCCGACCGGCGGTTCCCGGCCCGGCACATCGGAAACAAATACACGGTGTCGCTCACGGAGCTGGCACGATGGATGGTACAGAGATAGGAGGCTGACGCATGGCGAAGGTAAAGACCTACACCCTGACGCTGGATGCGCAGGAGCTGCACGATCTGATCGAAGCGGCGATGGTGTGTGAGTGCCAGGCGGCGCAGATCATAAACGGGCTGAAGCGCAAGGGGCTTGACCTGGACGCGCAGAAGCTCGTGACGCAAAACGCCCGTCTGTCGCGGCTCGTCAGGCGGATGCAGGAGACGAAGGAGGATAAGCGGAATGCGAAAACTGATTCTCAGCGGAGACGATTGGTTTGAGCTGAAGCACACGCTGGAACTGCTTGTGATCGTGGCAAACAACGCGGCGAATGAGCACGAGAACATGGCTGCACACGCGCAAGTGGCGGAATTGTCTGAACGGTATGCAAACCTCGCAAAACGCGACAGGGAAAGGACGGAGAACTACAAGCGGCTTATGGCACTGGTAGAATCGGCAGAACGCCTGCCGGAGACGAAGGAGGACGCAGAATGAGAACCAATCTTGCAGAACGGCTCGGGTATGAGCCGGAGGAAGAGACCAGGGAGCGGCAGGAGCGACTGCTGGAGGAGCTGCGGTACCGGGAGGCCATGCGGCGGGTGGCGAAGACCTGCTGCGTGTGGCTGGGCGGCGCGGCCTTTGTGCTGGCGGTGATCGCCGGGTATGCGGAGATGGCCGACGCATGCGTCGCGACCGGCGCGATCGCACTGGGCCTGACGACCTACGGGATCCTGTGATGAACGAACAGAAGATCACGGTCGAGCTCCGGCCGGATCAGCTGGCCGACATCATCGACGCCGTCCTGGCCTTTGCCGATGACTGTGCCAATGACCGGGAGATCCTGCAGAGCATGCCGCGCGTCGACCGGGACACGGTCGAAGACCTGCTGCAGCGCGAGACGGCGCTGCAAAAGCTCGCGGCATGGCTGCAGCACGTACAGGAGGAAGCGGAGTGAATTATTTTGCGCCGCGCATGCGGCCCATCCCGCCGCCCTGCGGCCGGAACTGCCCGGACCGAAGCGGCACATGCCGCGCCGGGTGCTGCACCTGGACGCTATACGAGAGCATCCGGAACCACATCTACGACGTAAACCACCGCGACAGGGACAGCCTGCAGCCCGATCTTGCAGCGGGAAAGCAGATGGTCCATGCCGACAACCAGATAAGGAGGCGCAAACACATTGCGAAATAGCATCGACTACCCCGGCGAGCGGGCGCCGCGGCGCCCCGCCGTGATCGCACAGGCCGGATACACCGGACAGAACCACTTTTCCGTTACATATGGCGATCAGAAAGTGACCGTCCGCGCTGAGGACGGCTATGCGGCCCTTTTCACCGCAGCCAAACACTGGGGCTATAAATTTACCCGCCCGGAGTACCATCAGAACGCACGCGCAACCAAGCTCCGCTACACGCCGGACACACGGCCGGGGGCGATGGTATGAGGTTCGTGTGTGACGCCTGCCAGGATATCACGAACATCGCTGACGCCGGGGAGGGAGGACGGCAATGGACTTAGAACAAACCGCGATTGAGCGACTGCGGATGGCCTCGGAGATGAGCCTGCGCCTGTACAAGCAGCCGCTGGTGATCACATACTCGGGCGGCAAGGATTCAGACGTGCTTTTGCATCTGGCTGGTAAATCTGGTATCCCGTATGAGGTGCTGCATTCGCTGACCACGGCGGACGCGCCGGAGACTGTCTGGCATGTGCGGGATATCTTCCGCCGCTTGGAGCTGGCTGGCGTAAAATGCGACATCGATACGCACCGTACGCCGGACGGCGGGAACGTGACGATGTGGAACCTGATCCCGCGTAAGCTCATGCCGCCGACACGCCTGGTGCGCTACTGCTGCGCGGCGCTCAAAGAGACCAGTGGGCGTGGGCGGTGGATCGCGACTGGCGTCCGCTGGGCCGAATCGCAAAAGCGCAAGTCCCGCGGCGTCATGGAGGCCCTGCACAGGGCCAAGTCCAAGCGGCTGACGCTGATGAACGACAATGACGAAAGCCGCATGTTGATGGAAAACTGCCAGCTCAAGGGGACGCGAGCAATCAATCCAATCATTGACTGGCAAGATGCTGACATCTGGGATTACTGCACGGCAGAAAAGATTTCGACGAACCCGCTTTACGCCTGCGGTTTTGAACGCGTGGGCTGTATCGGATGCCCAATGGCGGGCAAGCACCGGAAGGTGCAGTTTGCACGCTATCCAAAGATTAAGGCCGCATATGTCCGGGCGTTTGACAGGATGCTTGCGGAGCGGCAGACGCGGGGGCTGCCCTGCGACTGGCAGACGGGCGAAGACGTCCTGCACTGGAGCCTGGAGGACGGCGTGCTGCCGGGACAAATGGTTCTTGAAGGAATGGAGGAGGACACGCTATGACAGAAAAGGAAATCGCGCAGGCGCTGCGGCAATGCGCCAAAAGGGACTGCTTAAGTTGTGGGATGTGCCCGATTTTCCCAGATAGGGAGTGCGTCGAGCATTTAGCCGCCGCGGCCGCCAGTCTGATCGAACGCCTGACCGCCGAGAACGCGAAGGCAGAAGCCGAGAGGGACGCTCTAATCGAGCAGATAAAAGAGCGGCATGATTGCCTGGACTGCAAGCATAACGATTTTTGCGAATATGACGGTGCGGACGATGCGATTGTCTTTGACTGCATGAACTGCGTGCAGGAAGGATGCCCATGCGCCGGGTGCTGCGATTCCAGCCGCTGGGAATGGCGCGGATTGCTGGAAACGCCGGAGGAAGGAGAAAAGGCATGATAGCTGTTCTAATCAGCGTCCGCCCGAAGTGGTGCGAGAAGATCATAAGCGGAGAGAAAACGATCGAGGTGCGCAAGACGAAACCGAAACTCATTCCGCCGTTTAAGTGCTACATCTACTGCACGCAGAGCGCTGATATGCTTTGGATTTTGAAGGAAGGGGAACGGTCTCTCCATCCTGATAAAATAGCGGATGTTTTCAAGGCTGCTAAATGCGGAGGAGCATATCGGGGGAATGGCAAGGTTATCGGGGAGTTTACCTGCAACAGGGTAACGAACCTTTTTTCAAACAGCAGATTTTGGCTGGACGAGGATGATGTTTTACACACGTGCTTGTCTGCTGCGGAAATGCGAAAATACGCAAATGGCGCAAATGGATTGTACGGCTGGCACATCTCCAACCTCAGGATTTACGACACCCCGCGCGAACTGCGGGAATTTTACGCTGTGCCAAATGAGGTAGAGGTAGCGCTCAAGGTAAAACCCAAGCCAATCACCCGCCCGCCGCAGAGCTGGCGGTATGTGGAGGAAGAGACATGGAACGACTGACAAGACCTAATATCAACGTAGACCCGGGCACCGACCGATTTCTGCACGCCGCGATCGGCGGCAAGGAAATCGACTGGAAGCAGAGCCGGGACAGCACGCTCAACGTGCTGATCAACGGCCCAACGAGCAACGGCTTTGGCAAGGATATTTTCCGCAAGATGGCCCGCGCAAGCTGCGCGAGAACTACATCTACAAGGTCGGTGTTGTCTACGGGAATGTAATTGAGAACGAAAAAACGATAGAGTTCTATTTCGAGAAGATGGAGGAGAGGAAAGATGGTTGAGGTACATTGGTTACAGATACTCCACATTCTTTTTGTAGGGTTTTGGCTTGGATATCTGGTGAGAGGATGGGTGAAGTGATGATGGCTGAAATGGAGGGCAGGTCATGACCAGAAAACGTGCAAGAAAGATACTTATGTCCATCGGCACGAGCCGGAACCGTGAGATGTTCGGCGTGCCAGAGGGGGAACTTTGAAATGATTGGTTACATCAAAGATCAGGACCTGCTAGACCTTCTTGACGAGTACGGCAGATCGATACTGACTGCCGCAAAAATCAACAGACTTGAGAGAGTCTACTTTCCCGCAGAACTGCACGTTGGAGATCGCGCGTGGAAGAAGGCCATGAGCATCCTCGACAAGAAATACGCGGAAGCAAAAAAGATGCCGTTCGTCCGTGACCCGCTGGCATGGGCACTGTATCACACTTGGAGGGAGTTTGACGATGGAAAACGTTGTGACTGAAGAATTTATCAGCAGAACCGAGGCGCTGAAAGACTTTGAATCCTGCAACGCGGAAAATCCGAACTGGACACCTCAGCGGGTAAAAACGCTTCTGATCCGCCAGCCCGCCGCCGACGTTGCGGAGGTGCACCATGCACGATGGGAAGAAGCGGACTGGCACGAATATGACGCGCAGAGCGGGGAAACGATTCGCTTTCCTAAAGCGGCAATCGTATGCTCGGACTGCCGGAACGCTTTCAAAAAGGATGCACTTTGGAAAAGGAATTCCTGCCCAAACTGCGGAGCGAAGATGGACGGAGCTGCCGAATGAGCGGCCTGCGGTTTGAATCCATGGCGGACATGCCGCCGCGGATGCGGGAGCTTTATGCACGGCAGCAGATGCCGGGGGCTGCCGCGGCGCCGAAGAAGGCCTCAAAGTATCACAGCACGCCCGCCGAGCGCGGCGAGCTGCGCTTCGACAGCCAGAAGGAGGCGCGGCGGTATGACGAGCTGATGGTGATGCTCCAGGCTGGCATTATCTCCGATCTGCGCCTGCAACCTCAGTTCACCTTGCAGGAGAGTTACATCACCGAGACTGGCGAGCGCATCCGCGCAGTGCGGTACACGGCGGACTTTTCGTACAAATTCGGCGGCAAGCTCGTCGTCGAAGATGTGAAGTCCAAGCCGACGCGGACAAAGGAGTATCTGCGCAACCGGAAATTCATGCGGTCAAAATTTGGAACCGACATACAGGAGATTTAAACATGCCGGAAGAAAAAAACGAGAGCAGCCCGCGCGAGGCATGCGGGCTGCCGAAGCAGGGCAATGCCTGTCCGTATGCAAAGCTCGCGCCGGATCTTTGCGCGCGGTGCGGCTGGAACCCGGATGAGCACGCGCGGCGGCAGGCGCTGCCGCTGACCGAGAACGCCGACGGGCTGCGGCACAAAGACATCAGACAGCCCGAGGAATAAGATCAGCAATCAGCCGGGGGACCATATTTTTTCGGACTTATGCCGCGGCCGCTCCGCCATGAGACGACTGCGGGAGGATCACCCTGGCTTTGCACCCGGCCCGCGAAACCTCAAGCCCGCGGGCCGGGGATAAAAAGCGCGTGTGGAACGTGCGCGCGGATGGGAACCGTCAACGTTACCCCACGCCGGGTGTCGGGATCGCCCGGCGGCATCGTGTTACCTCCTTATGTGAAGCTGTCTGAGCAGACAAGGGCAGCTCGTCTGCGGCGACAGGGGGACGCGCAGGCGCAGGCGGTGCAAGTCCGCCCTGCATAGGGGCCGGGAGACCGGCCCCTGACGAAAGGAGCACGGAAAAATGGGAAAATTTATCGATATGACCGGGCAGACCTACGGCGACTGGACGGTGCTGGGCAAATCAAAAAGAGCAAATAACCAGGGGACGTACTGGATCTGCCAGTGCAAATGCGGGACGATCCGGCCGGTCATGGGCGTCGCTTTGCGCGCCGGGAGATCGACGGGCTGCGGATGCGCAAGGACGGAAAAGGTGCGGCAGATCATGCGTGCGCGGGGCTCCGACGCGGGAAGCGCGCACAGCCGGCGCGGCCTCTGCTTCAACGTCTTCTGCCCACGCCGCGACAACTACAAGGGCGCGTGGTCCTGCAGCCGCTGCCGCGGCTGCGAGGGACGGGAACTGCAACGCTTATCCAAATGCGAGGTTTTAAAAATCTGAAAGGAGTTTTGGTATGGCGAAGATCATGGAACTGTTTGGCTCTGAATTGAGTCTGCTCAGCGTGGCGGTGGAAAACGACGGCTGGAGCGTGGATTTCCGCGGAGAAACATACCCGCCGCGCATCGTGATGGACCAGCTGCAGCCGCCGCTGTTCGACATGACACCGGACGGCCAGAAGGAAACGCAGCCGGCCTGCATCCAGATCATCGGCCGCCCGGACGTACAGGTGGTGACGACCGGCAAGCTGCAGATCAGCAAGAAGGATCTCAATAAGATGGTGAACCGCGCGACGGAGGTTTTAAACCTCTACCTGCACGGGTTTATGCAGGAGCGCAAGGAACTGGAGGCGGGACAGGGATGAGTAAGAAAGACAAGCGCCGGGAAGCGCTGCGGCTTGGCAAAAAGGACATGAGCTTTGCGGAGATCATGCAGGCAATAGAGGCGTGCAGGGCGGACGACTGCGACAAGTGCCTGCTGAACGGCGGCCCCATCGCAGGATGGTTCCCGGAGGATGTGCCGGACTGCTATACCGTGCTGCTCAAAAATGCCGGGGAGAAGCTGCTGGAATACTACCAGAAGATCCGGGAAAACGACGCGGCGGAAGAAAATCAGAGAAAAACAGAAGAAAATATCAAAAAACGAGGAAGCAAGAGCGAGGGGTTCTTGGACTCGAGCCCCGTTTGCCCGGTATGCAACTATGTCTTCGACGAATTCAGCGTGAGCATCGATGCAAGACGGTGCATCTTTCCACTTGGCGCAGAAGACACCCTTGACTTTAGACTCGAAGAACCAATCATCAGCCCACAAAAATGCCCGCAATGCGGCATGAAAATCGCTGGGATCAGGTGGACGGAGCCCAAGTTTGATAGGAACCGCAAGGAATTCTCGTTCAGCCGTCCGCCGGAAGACGTGGAGGAAAAAAGAAAATGATTTTGCTGGAATGCACAGTCGCAATGCGTGACGGCGATCGGAAAAAGGTTCAGGAGCAGCTTGCGGCGGAGGTCGGGCAGCCAGTCGTTATTCTGCCGAACGGCGTATCGCGGGCGAAAGAGCGGAATATCCTGTTCCTTTGCGACAGAAAGGCTTGCGAGAAATGCAGCTATCCACAGTGCAGGCATACGCCGGAGCTGGAACACGCCAGAAATTTTGCACCAGCAGGATTTACAAAGCGTACGGACGGCGTGTGGGTAGAGCAGGAAGGCATCGCGATGAAAATACAGATCGATCAGGACAAACTCGAAAAGAGGCTGGTTGAAGCAATGAGGGAGGTGATGGGGCTTGAAGGAGAAAAACGAAGTCCGCATGGTCTGGCGCTGGGATGATATCTTCCGTGTCTACCGATGCCCATACTGCGGCAGACCGGAGAAACCGTGCTTCGAACTCTGGAAGAAAGGCGGTTTGAAAAAAAGCCTGCCGAGCCGCTGTACATACTGCGAAGGAGAATTGGAAGGAGTGGAAGGAGAAGAAAATGATCATTGGGATTTTGGAGCTTGCTGCTGCGCTGGAGTGGATCGCACTGGGCGTGCTGGTGTTTTTCAAACTGCGGAGCCTGAAACGTCAGGCAGAAGCAGTGCTCGAGACACTGGACGCCGCAGCCTGGAAAAACATCAAACAAGAAGAGGAGGTCTGGCGCAAGAACACCCCGAACGAGATTAGGGCAGCGTTCGGCTTTCCGCCGATAACGCCAACAGAATACACAGAAATGAAAATACGCGAGGAAACTGACCGCTGAACGCATGGCCGGAATTTCCGGCCACGCTTTGAGCGGGCAGAGATGGGAGGAGCTGAGACTATGGTGAAGAGACACAAGCGCCGGAAGTTTTCCGGGAGGGTCTGCGAGCAGATCGTGTACACGGTGGCGGGCGGCACAGATCCGAAGACCAGCCGGCCGAAGAAGCCGCGGTTCCAGTCGCAGGAAGAACGCGAGGAATTCAACACCAGGATCTCGGCTGCAAAGTTCGTGGCGCTGGTCAACGCCAACTTCTCCCTGTCGAGCTATTACTCCACACTCACGCTCGACCCCGAACATGAGGTACATACCGCGCAGGAGATGCGCAGGATCCGGGATAATTTCTACCGCCGCATGGTCTACCGGTATCCGGAGGCCAAGATCGTCATCGTCTACGGCCGGGGCAAATCGACAAACCGCTTCCACCTGCACCTGATCACGGACGGCATTCCTGCCGATGAGCTCGGCAGGCTTTGGGGGCTCGGCAGCGTCATCGACTGCAAGCCACTGCGGAAGCACAACTACTATCTGGATGAGAACGGAAATAAGGTCGACCACGGGCAGGACTACACGGCGCTGGCCAACTACCTGCACGGCCACTGGCGCAAGGAGTTCGGCGGGCACCGGTACAAGGCCAGCCGCAGCTGCGTCCGGCCGGAGCCGGAACCTGCGACCGAGGCCGTGCGCGAGTACAGCCCCAAGCATCCGCCCGTTGCCCCGCGAGGTTACATCCTCGTAGAGGCCCGGACGACAAAGTACGGGTATCAATATTATAAGTATGTAGTCGATCCAAGATCAGAACACAAGCGGAACGGGAGCCGCTTAAATTAAACCTTGTATATGCGTAAGGTTTTAAAACGAAAGGGTGATAGGGACGAGCGACTACTGGCACAGGGAGTATATCTGCCCATTCTGGCAGGCAGCCGGGAAAAAGACGATACGCTGCGAGGGAGAATGCGTGCTCGCATTTCCTGAGAGGCGGGAGACGTCAGACTACATCACGCGATACTGCGCCAGCTTTGACTACGTGCGGTGCAGCATCGCGGCGGCGAAGCTCCGATACTACGAAAGAACAGAATGAGAGCCGAAGCGCATGCGGAACGCCGTATGCGCTCATTCTGCGTGCGTGGGGTGAAAAGATTTTCCGGATACGCTATGCTGAAAAGCAGAAGGGAGGCGCGAGCCATGGCGAGGAAACCGAAGTATGAATCCGTGGAGCAGATCGAAGGGCTGATCGAGGCGTATTTTGAGAGCTGCAAGGGAGAGATCCTGCGGGATGAGGACGGGCGCATCGTTTTCAACCAGAAAGACGGGACTCCGGTCTGGGTGGGGCGGAAGCCGCCGACGATCCCGGGGCTTGCGCTGGCACTGGGCTTTTCCAGCAAGCAGAGTCTGTATAACTACAAGGCCAGGAAAGAATTTATGGACTCGATTTCGCGCGCGCAGACGCGCGTGGAACAATATACGGCCGAAAGACTGTTCGACCGGGATTCTCAGCGGGGCGCGCAGTTCGCGCTGGAGTATGCGTTCCGGTATCGCAGAGACGCCGGGGACGAAAAGCAGGAGACCGGCGGAACGCGGATCCTGCTGGAAAATGACGCGGAGGAGTCCAGCGAATGAAGACGTTGGATCTTGGAACTGCGCAGCCGAAGCAGGTGCTTTTCCTGAAAGACAAGCACAGGCATATCGCCTACGGCGGCGCCCGCGGCGGTGGGAAGAGCTGGGCTGTGCGCGTGAAGGCGATTTTGCTTGCCAGCAAGTATCCCGGTATCAAGGTGCTGATCGTCAGAAGGACATACAAGGAACTGCAGAACAACCACATTGCGCCGCTGCAGGGGATGCTGCATGGGATTGCGAAGTACAACAAGACGGACAAGGAATTCACATTCCCGAACGGTTCGAAGATCTCCTTCGGCTACTGCGCAAAGGAAAGCGACGTCGGACAATACCAGGGCGCAGAATACGACGTGGTATTCCTGGACGAGGCCGGGCAGATGCAGAAATCGTGGATCGATGCGATCAATGCTTGCGTGCGAGGAACGAACGGATTTCCAAAGCGGACGTATTATACGCTGAACCCCGGCGGCCCGGGGCATGCGTATTTCAAGCGGGTGTTTGTCGACCGGAACTTCAACGACGATGAGGACCCGGATGATTACTTTTTCATTCAGGCGAAGGTACAGGACAACAAGGCGCTTATGAAGGCGCAGCCGAAGTACCTGCGGGAACTGGAGAAGCTGCCGCCGGCGCGCCGCGCCGCATGGCTCGAGGGCCGGTGGGACGCATACGAAGGGCAGTTTTTTGAAGAGTTCGTGGACGACCCAAAGCATTACACGGACCGGCGCTGGACGCATGTCATCGAGCCGTTTGAGATTCCGGACGGATGGACGATCTGCCGGAGCTATGACTTCGGCTACGGGAAGCCGTTCTCCTGCGCATGGTGGGCAGTTGACTATGACGGGACGATCTACCGGATCATGGAGCTGTACGGCTGCACGCAGACACCGAACGAGGGCGTCAAGTGGACGCCGGATCAACAGTTCTCGGAGATCCACAAAACAGAGACACAGCACCCTTGGCTGAAGGGGAAGAACATCCTCGGCGTGGCAGATCCGGCGATCTGGGACGCGTCACGCGGCGAGTCGATCGCAGATACCGCAGCGCGGTACGGCGTATATTTCACGAAGGGCGACAACGAGCGGATCGCGGGGTGGATGCAGTGCCACTACCGGCTGCAGTTTGACGAGGACGGATATCCGCGGATGTATGTCTTCAACACCTGCAGGGCGTTCATCCGGACGATCCCGCTGCTCATCTACGACGAGCACAAGGTAGAGGATCTGGATACGACGATGGAAGACCACGTCGCGGACGAATGGAGATATTTCTGCATGTCGAGGCCGATCAAGCCGATCCGGGCTGTGAAAGAGCAGCGGATCCTTTTTGATCCGCTGGACATGATGAAACGGAGGTAAGGCCATGCTGGCACCACAACTGACGGAGACTGAGAAGCAGACCATGATGACGGAGGTCTTTCTCGGATACAACCACAACCTCGAACTCGCGGACGGGGAGTTTTACGACATGGAGAATCTGTCGGCGGACGAGTATCCGCTGCTCGCGCCGCGGCCAAGGAGAGGGACGGCGCAGGCGATCGAGGGCGTGCAGGGCATTCTGGCGAAGGATGCGCTGTGCTGGGTGCAGAACCAGGTGCTTTATATCAACGGCGCTTCGATGGAGGCGTATATGCCGTCCGTGTCGATCTCGGCGGGGGAAAAGCAGCTCATTTCCATGGGCGCATATCTGTGCATCTTCCCGGACGGGATCTACTTCAACACCGAGAAGTATTCCGACAACGGATACATGGGACAGGAGAACACCGTCAACGCGGCAAGCACGAACATTGACATTTCCCTGTGTCTTGTCGACGGGACGGCGCTGACGGTGAGCTATAAGCAAGCCAGCCAGCCGGAGAGCCCGTCGAACGGGCAGTACTGGCTCGACACGTCCGGCAAGCTCCACACGCTCAAGCAGTGGGCGGAGGCGACGAGCCAGTGGGTATCCGTGCCGACGGTGTATCTGAAGCTTTCTGCCAATGGCATCGGTCGAGGTTTCAAGCAGTATGACGGCATTCAGCTTTCGGGCCTCAGCGGAAACGAGCAGGTCGAAAAGCTCAACGGCAGCCAGATCCTGTACGACGTGGGCGAGAGCTATATCGTGATCGTCGGCCTCGTCGATGAGACGACGAAGGTGACGAGCGGGACGGTGAAGACGGCGCGGAAGGTCCCAAGCATGGACTTCATCACCGAGAGCGGGAACCGGCTGTGGGGCTGCAAGTACGGCGTGGCGGACGGCGAGACCGTCAATGAGATCTACTGCTGCAAGCTGGGGGACTTCAAAAACTGGGAGTGCTACCAGGGCGTGTCGACGGACTCGTGGCGCGCGAGCTGCGGCACGGACGGGAAGTGGACCGGCGCGGCGACGCTGGCCGACAGCCCGATCTTCTTCAAGGAAGACTGCTTCCACCGGGTGTATCCGTCGGCGACGGGGGCGCATCAGGTGGTCGTGCAGAAATGCGCGGGCGTGCAGAATGGGTCGAGCAAGAGCCTGGTCGTGGTGGATGACCGGCTGTATTACAAATCGCGGATGGGCGTTTGCGTGTACGACGGGAGTCTGCCAAGCGAGATCGGAAGCTGCTTCGGGACGAAGCTCTACTACAATGCCGTCGCGGGCGGCGCCAGAGGGAAGTACTTCATCAGCATGGAGGATGAAGGCCATAACTGGTCGCTGTTCGTCTACGACACGAAAAAAGGCCTGTGGCACAAGGAAGACAGCACCCACGCAGAGGACTTCGCGCGGGTGGACGATGAGCTGTATTTTCTCGAAAATGGAACGCTCAGGACTGTGTACGGCAGCGTTGGGACGCTGGAAGCCCCGGTCGGCTGGATGGCGGAGACGGGGATCATGACGTATGGGCTGGTCGGGAAAAAGTATGTGTCCCGGATCAACCTGCGGATGCAGCTGCCGAAGGGTTCCTCGGTCGACTTCTGGGTGCAGTACGATTCCGATGGCGTCTGGCGGCACTGCGGGCATATCGAGGGGCGAGGCCTCAGGACCTTCCTGCTGCCCATCCGCCCGGCCCGGTGCGACCATCTGAAGTTCCGGCTGACGGGGAAGGGCGAGATGAAGCTGTTCAGTCTGGCACGGGTGCTGGAAGCGGGGAGTGATGCGTAATGGGATCTTTGACACTTGCATACCCGTCGATCGCGGGGAAGACGACGCAGGAGCAGCTGGAGAGCATGCGGCGGTATCTGTGCAGCGTGACCGAGCAGCTGAATCTGGCGGACTGGTCGGCGAAGGCGACGCTGACGGAGATCGCACAGGCCATCGACGCGGACAGCCTATCCGAGGCGGAGAAGAAGACCAAGCTGTCGGGCTACGGGGCGCTGAAAGCGCTCATCATCAAGACGGCGGACTTCGCCGCGGCGAACTCGGAGACGTGGTCGACGAAGCTGTCCGGCAGCTATGTGGCCATCTCGGACTTCGGCAAGTATCTCGAAAAGACGCAGCTGACGATCGAGGGAAACTCTGTCGGCATCAGGCAGCTGTATGATTACACGGCGGGCGTCAACAATCAGTTTTCCGTCAATTCGAAGCAGTACATCAAGACGGGGCTGCTTTACTACAAGGACGCTGTGCCGGTGTACGGCGTGGGCGTGGGGAACATCGAGACGACGGTGACGGACGGCGGCGAACGGGTCATCGACCAGACGAAGAACGAGCTGGTGACGGTGACGCCGGACCGGGTGAGCTTCTGGCAGGACGGGCAGGAGGTCGCGTATTTAAGCGACAAGAAGCTCCATTTTCCGTCCGGGACGCTGGAGGCGGCGGGGGCGGTGCTGTCGGGGAAGATCACGGCGGCAGCCGACTCGACGTTCGGGCCGTGGACGATCTCGGAAAGCAGCATTTTCCGCACGGCCAACGAATTTGGGGGCAGCGCGAGCATGTACTTCGGCACGAGCGGGCTTTCCATCAAGGACAAATTCAAGGTCGACGCGAACGGCAAGCTGACGTGCACGGGGGCGGAGATCGGCGGAACGATCAACGCAACGGATCTGAAGCTCGACGGTACGAGCATCCAGACGAAGCTCAAGCAGATCATGGATGAGATCAACATCATCAACAACGGTCTTGAGATCGCGGGCACAAACTTCTCGAACGGCACGATCGGCGGCGCGGAGGGCAGTCTGCAGTTTACGTCCTCCAGCTCGGCGGCCTATGCGGTCGACCTGTCCGGCCCGGCGGTGCGCGTGCGGTCGACGAGCGGTGATGTGTATCTGCAGAACGCGGCGGGGACGGCCAGCATGCAGATAAAATCGGACGGGAGCATCCGGTTTACCGCCTCCGGCGGCGTAAGCGGCATTACGCCGGTGTTCGGATAGGCAGGTGGTCTGAGTGGCAACGCTATCTGGCGCGTCGGGTACGCCGACAAGTATCACGCTGACGGTATCCGGCATGTCGTCCACGACGACATACAAGCGAAAATATGAATATATCCTGGCCGGACAGGTCATGGCGACCGTGACGGACTCGACTGCGGGCACGACGACGACCCACCGGGTCATTACTGGTCTGACACCGGACACGCTGTATATCTGCCGCGTGCGGATCTACAACAGCAGCACGGGGGCGCTTGTCGCCGAGACAAACTCCATCAGCGTGCGGACGCTGGCACAGTCGACCTCTCAGGCGACGGTCAGCATTCTAAACTTCCTGGATAACCTGACGCAGCTGGCGAGCGGGTCCTTCAAAGGCGATATCGGAGATACGTTTTACATTTCGGCCGCGGGCACACAGTATCAGACGTACTCGCAGCAGTATCATTTCCTGTACTTCCGGCTCTCGTCGCAGAATTACAGCACGGAGCACGACGCGAGCTATCCAATCCCAATCCAGGAGGGGCAGACCGTCAAGGTCTACTACCAGAGCAAGACCACGACGATTCCAATCTACAACTACCTGGACGGGCAGCACACGCTGTCAGACGGGTCCGTCTCCGGCACGATCGGCAATTCGTTCTTCCTGTCCATGTCCGGCACGCAGTACCAGACGTATTCGCAGGAGTATGAATTCCAGTATTTCAGGCTCGCGTCGGAAGGGTATGCGACAAATCACGCGGCGACGGAGACGATCCCCATTACGAGCGGGCAGGCCGTGCGCGTGTACTACAAGACGAAGATCACGGCAGTCGCGCCGGTTATCAGCGGGGTCACGCTGACGAAGAACACGGCGACGATCACGTGGGACAAAAACGGCGGCGGGTACGGAAGCTGGACGCTCTACTGGGGAAAGACGAGCTATACGGCGATCGGATCGCAGTCGATCGGAAGCTCACCGGTGACGGTCTCGGGGCTGGAACCGGGCACGACGTATTATTTCTGGATCGTCAACAAGGCCGGGACGGACTCGAAGACGTCCAACACCGTATCCGGCGAGACGAAGGCACAGATCGCGGCCTTCGCGTGGACGAGCGACGATGCGGCGTATATCGCGGCGGGGAAGGCCGTGACATACCTGACGGCGGCGAGCTGGAACCGGCTGACGGCGAAGATCAACGAAATCCGGGCCGACAGAGGCTACGGGAGCATTTCCTTCACGACGGCCTATGCCGGGCAGACGATCACGGCGGCCATCTACAACGAGGCGGCAAATGCCATCGGGAATCTGGCAGGCGCGGGAAGCGTCAGCACGGTATCGGCGGGGACGAAGCTGGAAGCGACGTACTTTGCAAACAGCTATTCTGCGCTCAAGGAAGCGCTCAACCGGGCAATCAGCAGTTATAACGGATAGGAGGAGCTATGAATATCACAAAAGCAGTGGTGCAGCTGCGGGGGCGGCTGATCGAGGCCATCAACGAGGCGGGGCTGCCGCCGGTCATCGTGGGCTTTGTGCTGGACGGGATCCAGAACGAAGTGGCAAGACTCACGGCGGAAGACCTGCGGAAGGAGGAAGCGGACAATGCAGACAGAGCAGATGCAGACGACCATGCAGAATGACACGGCGAGCGGGCTGACGGCGCGAAAGGCCATCGGCGAAGAGCAGGCCAGAAAGGCCATGGACACGTTGCAGAAATATCGGCAGGGCAAGAGTGCGCTGGAGGCGCGGGTCATTGCGTCGGAGGACTGGTGGCGCATGCGAAGCTGGCAGCGGATCCAGAAGGGAAACCCGGAGGATGACAAGTGGACGTCGGCGTGGCTTTTCAACGTCATCATGGGCAAGCACGCGGACGCGATCGCGGCCTATCCGGCCCCGGCCATCCGCCCGCGGGAACCGGACGACCGGGAGGAGGCAGCGAAGCTTTCCTCAGTGCTGCCAGTCATTCTGGAACAGAACGACTTCGAAGAGGTCTATTCGGACAGCCAGTGGACGAAGCTCAAGCAGGGGACGCTCATCTGGCACGTGAAGTGGGATTCTTCGAAGCTGAACGGCCTCGGGGATATCTCGGTGCAGCCGGTGGATATTCTGTCTTTCTTCTGGGAGCCGGGCGTGCGGGATCTGCAGAAGTCGAAGAACATCTTCCTGACGGAGATGGTGGACAACGATCTGCTGGTCGAGAAGTACCCGGAGCTGCGGGGAAAGCTCAACTCCAATCCGCAGATCCAGCAGAAGTACAACACGGACGACGTCATCAATTTTGACAACAAGTCGATAGTGGTGGACTGGTATTACAAGAAATATCAGAACGGACGGCAGGTGCTGCACTTTGCGAAGCTGGTGGGCGACACCATCCTGCAGGCGACGGAGAACGACACAGAGCAGCGGTATGACACGCTGACGCTGCCAGACGGGAGCATTGTGCAGCAGCCGGTCGGAAAGCCCATGGCGGAGACGGGCCTGTATGACGACGGGGAATACCCGTTCGTGGTCGACGCGCTGTTCCCGGTGGAGGGGAGCATAGCGGGATATGGCTATATCGACATCGGCAAGTCGACGCAGGAGCAGATCGACCGGATGAACCAAGCGATCGTAAAGAACGCGATCATGTCGACGACGCCTCGGTGGTTCAAGCGGTCGGACGGGTCGGTCAATGAGCAGGAATTCGCGGACTGGACGAAGCCGTTCGTGCATGTGGATGGGAATCTGGGGCAGGACAGTCTGCAGCCGATCCAGGTCAACATGCTCAACAGCAATTATATCGCCATTCTGCAGAACAAGATCGAGGAGCTCAAGTGGACAACGGGAAACACGGACGTCAACAACGGCGCGACGAGCTCCGGCGTGACGGCGGCCTCGGCCATTGCAGCGCTGCAGGAAGCGTCCGGCCGGAGCAGCAAGGACTCCACAAAGTCGGCTTACCGGGCCTACGCACGGATGATCCGGATGGTCATTGAGCGGATCCGGCAGTTCTATGATCTGCCGCGGCAGTTCCGGATCATCGGGCAGCGCGGGGCAGAGCAGTTCGTACAGTACAGCAATCAGGGATTGCAGCCGCAGACGCTCTACGGCGCGAACGGGCAGCCGGACGGGCTGCGGAAACCGGTCTTCGACATTGAGGTCTCGGCGCAGAAGGCAAGCGAGTACACGTCCATGGCGCAGAACGAGCTGGCGCTGCAGTTCTTCCAGCTGGGGTTCTTCAACCCACAGATGGTGGACCAGACGCTTGCAACGCTGGACATGATGGACTTTGACGGGAAAGACTCAATCATCCAGAAGGTCCAGGAGAACGCGGACCTGCAGCAGCGGCTGGTCGAGTGGCAGCAGCTGGCGCTGGCGTTGGCAGACCGGTACGATCCGGTCATGGGTGAGGGGCTGGCGCAGCAGATCCTGCAGGAGGGCGGACAGGCAGTCCCGCAGGCGAGCGCCGCGGCAGCGGAGAAGCCGGAGATCAACACCGGCGAGACGCAGGAGCCAAAGATCGTGGAGAATGCGCGCAAAAAGTCGGAAGAAAGCACGCAGCCGGGATAAGAACCGACGCACAAGCTCGGCTTGCGCGTCGGAAAGGAAGAAATGATCTCAGAGGATAAGAGCCGACGCTTGCGGCGGCCCGTTCCGGCGAGATTATTTCTGGCTAGCGTGGGGTGAAGTTGGGAAAAGTTTGTGCTACGATGATTTTAGAATAAACGCCAGAAAGGAATTTACAGCATGGAAGGCGAATTCACGGGCGCAGGCGCTCAGACCACGGGCGCAGCTGACGTCGCCGGTCAGCAGAGCGGGCAGGAGGCAGCCGCACAGGCGCAGGTGCAGCAGCAGCCGGTCAACGTCCCCGACGCTCAGGGACAGGGTACACAGCAGGAAGAAACGTTTGACAGTCTGATCCGGGGCCGCTACAAGCAGGACTTTGATTCTGCGGTGCAGAAGGTCGTAAAGCAGCGCGTGCGTGGGCTGAACCAGTACAAGGGGCAGGCCGAGGCGATGGCGCCGATCATCGACCAGCTGGGCGCGCTCTACGGGATCGACACGTCGGACCCGCGGAAGACGGACTTCGCGGCACTGGCACAGCGCTTTTCCGCTGACGAGCGGCTTTATAGCGCGGAGGCCATGGAAAAGGGCATGTCGGCGGACGCCCTCAAAAAGGAGTACGCCGGCAGGGCCGAGAATACGGCCATGCGGCGGCAGCTGCAGGAGTACCAGATGCGAGAAGCCTTCGCCGGGATCCAGGAAGACTTTGCCCGGGATGTGACGGCGCGGTACGGCGCGGACTTTGAGACCGAGATGCAGAACCCGGATTTTGCGCGACTCATGGGCGCGGGCGTGCCGCCGAAGACGGCCTATGAGGTCATCCACCAGCAGGAGATCGCACAGGCACAGGCGCAGCTGGTGGCGAACCAGGCGCGGGAAAACGTCATGCGGACCATCCAGGCGCAGGGCGCGCGGCCGCAGGAGATCGGATCCGGCGCTGCGGGCGGAGAGAACGTCCCGATGAAAACACACTGGTCACGCGCGGAGGTGGAGGACATGCGCCGCCGCGCGGCAAGAGGGGAGCGAGTGATCCCCTGAGAAAGGAGATAAGAAGCTATGTTTAAATCCAAAGTCGGATTTCAGTTTTTTGCTGACGCCGGTACGCTCGTCAACGCGACCGGCAACTACGTAAACGCAGGCACCGGTCAGACGACCGCATTCAGCGGCAACGACACGCTCGCGCCGACCATGAAGACGTTCTACGACACGCAGCTGCTCGAGAACGCGCGGCCCGAGCTGGTGCACGCGCAGTTTGCGGGCAAGCAGGCGCTGCCGCGCAACCACGGCAAGACCGTGGAATGGCGCAAGTGGAACACGCTGAAGGATGCAGACGAGCTGACCGAAGGCGTCATCCCGACCGGTCAGAAGATGGGCCAGACCAGCATGACGGCCAGCATCAAGCAGATCGGTACGTATGTGAGCGTTTCTGACCAGCTGGAGCTGCACGCGCTGGATAACGTCATTCTGGGCGCAACGGAAGAGCTCGGCGCTTCCGCCGGTACGTCCATCGACAAGCGCGTGCGCGATACCATCGTGGCGGGCTCGAACGTGCAGTACTGCGACAAGGTCGCAGCGGGCGGCGCGCATACGGCAGTCACCAGCCGCGCAGGCCTCGACCTGACGGCGAAGCTGACGCCGGACGAGGTCAACAAGGCCGTGACGACGCTGAAGAAGCTGAAGGCGCGGAAGATCAACGGCAAGTATGTCGCGATCATCCATCCGTCTGTCGCGTATGATCTGCGGTCGAGCAAGGAGTGGATCGAGGCGCATAAGTATGCAGCCGTTACGGAGCTGTTCAACGGCGAGATCGGCGAGCTGCACGGCGTGCGCTTCGTGGAGACGACGGAGGCGAAGGTCTTCAACAACTCGACCTGCCCGGTCAAGTCGGCGGCAGGCAATGAGGGGACGCCCCCTGCAACCTATTACAGCGTGTACGCGACGCTGTTCCTCGGCGAGGAAGCGTACCGCATGATCGATCCGGAGGGCGGCAATCTTGAGATGATCGTCAAGGGCAAGGACGAGATCGGCGGCCCGCTGAACCAGTTCTCGACCGTCGGCTATAAGGCCGAGATGGCGACAAAGATTGTCTATGAGGACAGAATGGTTCGCGTAGAGAGCTGCAGCGCGTACTCTGACAGCGACGAGGCCAACTGAGGAAGGAGAAAACAGTCATGGCAGAAGCAGTAAAGAAAGCGGCTGAGGGAGCCGTGGAAGTCAGTCCGTGGGACGTGAAGAAGACCATTTTCCTGCCTCGCGGGCAGGAGAACGAGGAGCAGAGCCGCTTTGTGGCGGTAAACGGACGGACGTTCATGGTGCCGAAGGGCAAGGACGTGCAGGTTCCGCTGCCGGTGTATGAGGTTCTGATGAACGCGCGGATGGCGGAGGAGGAAGCCTTCCGCCGCGCGCAGGCGGACAACTGACAAGTGAATGCCCATGACGGCATGAAGCAGAGGAAGGGGCAGAAATGCCCCTTCTTTTGGTAAGGAGGAAAAATGAAAATTCGGGAAGCGATCGAGACGGTCGACCGGTTACTGCCGAACCAGTACGAGACGCCGGACAAGGTCCGGTGGCTGTCGGAGCTGGACGGAATCGTGTATCGGGATATCATCTGCACGCACGAGCACGAGAAGGAACCGGAGCCGTTCACGGGCTATGGGGAGGACGTGGATCTGGAAACGGAGCTGCTGATCCCATGGCCGTATGATGAGATCTACCGCTGGTATCTGGGGATGAAGATCTGCGATGCCAACGGGGAGACGACGAAGTATGCAAACGAGGCGGCGAAGTACAACAGCTACTATCAGGGGTACTTCAATGCCTACAATCAGGCGTACATGCCGAAGCAGTACGCGACACATTTCAAGCTTTAAGGCGGTGAGACTATGAGCGTATATCGAGTAGAGTCGGGCGGCAGGGCACCGGCGGGGCTTTCGGCCGGCGACGAGGTCGTGACCGGCGGCGGCACGTACCGCATCACGGGCGTGAACGCGGACGGCAGCTACCAGTCGCAGCTGGTGAACAAGAACCAGACGACGCGCAACTATGGCGGAAGCTACCAGACCCGGAACAGCCCTTACACCATGTCCGGCGTGTCGGACTACACGAGAAGCAAGCTGAACGGGCTGGAGAGCGGGTACACGCCGTCGGGCAGCGTACAGGCGGCGCAGGCGTATCTGGAGCAGGTCAAGGCCAGCAAGCCGGGCGCGTATCAATCGCGCTGGGACGATGAGCTGACGAGCCTGTATGACCAGATCCGGAACCGGAAGAAATTCACCTATGATATGGGGACGGATCCTCTGTACCAGCAGTACCGGGAGCAGTATCAGCGTCTCGGGCGGCTGGCCATGCAGGACACGATGGGGCAGGCGGCGGCACTCACGGGCGGCTATGGCTCAACATACGGTGAGCAGGTGGGCCAGCAGGCGTACAATGCGTATCTGCAGAACCTCAACGACATCGTGCCGCAGCTGCAGCAGCAGGCATATCAGCGGTATCAGGATGAGGGGACGGACCTTTATAACCAGTACAGCCTCGTGAAGGGCCGGGAAGATACGGACTACGGCCGGTACCGGGATACGGTCAGCGATTATTATTCGGATCTTTCGGATGCGCGGAGCGCGTACAACTCGGAGCGGTCGCTGGACCAGAGCCAGTGGGCGACGATGCTTGACTACTGGGCGCAGAAGGCCAACAGCGAGAACGCCGCCTACCTGCAGGCGCTGGCGGCGGAGCAGGCCGCGGCGAAGAAATCCGGCGGCGGAGGCGGCGGTGGGAGAAGCAGTTCATCTTCAAAGCTGAGCGACAAGAAGAACAACACGCTTGCAAAAGCGGCGCAGGCGTACCGGGCAAAGAACCCGAATGTATATCTGGACAGCCGGACGCTGGACAACTACCTCAACAGCAAGGGCTACAATGCGCTGGAGTCCAATACGTTCAAGGCGTATCTGGAATACTACGGCGCGACGTATCTACGACAGCGGTAACGGAGGGCAGCATGGGACGAATCACACTGACAGAGGAACAAAAGCGGATTGCAGAGAGCATCCGCAGCGGACAGGGAGCCAGCACACAGCAGGCTCCCTCCGCCTATCGCGGCGGAAGAATCACGCTGAACCAGAAGCAGATCCAGATCGCGAGCAAGTACGGCCTGCCGAACCCGGACTACGGGAAGAACGCGCAGAGCGGGCAGACAACCGTGGACGACCCGCTGCATAAGCAGTATGCGGCGTTTATGGCATATCAGAATGCTGTGCGCGAAGCGGAGCTCGCGCAGATAAAAATGAAGCCGTATTTGAGCGGGACGAAGAAGACGCCGACAAATACCTCAGAGCAGCTTACAACACAGGAACTGCGCCGCGAGCAGACGGAACAGAAAAATGCTGCGGCACGGATGCGGGCGCAAGGAAATCTCGGAACGCAAGCTCTGCGCCAGCAGAGCGCACTGCTGGCCGGCCGGTTTGCGCCGGCCACGCAGCAGGTGCGGGGGGACGTGGATGCGCAGAACCGGCGTGCAAAAGCGGCGCAGACCGTGCAGCGCGATCAGGTGAGCGGGATGCGGCGGACGTCGCAGGAGCTGGGCAAGCAGATCGAGGCGCTGGAGATCGAACAGGCGGACACGCATTTCTCCGGGACCGGGCTTTCGGAAAATGGGAAGAGCGTGACGCAGCTGCAGAACGAGATCGACGCGCTGAAGGAGCGCAAGGCGCAGGTCGACAGCCAGAGCGTGCTGGCCCGGGCACAGGAGGCGATCGGGAACCTGAGTAAGGAAGACCAGAATCTGCTCCGGCAGTACCGCGGGCAGGAACTGAACGGATATCAGGTGCGGGCGTATGCGAAGTACGACGCGAAGACGGCGCTCAACGAAAAAGGCTACAGCGACGACACGCTCAAGCGGCTGGCGGAATGGCAGAAGGTGCTGGACGATTACGACAACGCACAGAAACTCGATCAGGCGGCGCAAGAGATGGGAAGCGGATCCTTCGCGGGGAAAGCTGCGGCGACGCTGTTCTCTGCGGCGCTGGCGCCGGGGAAGGCACTGGGCAATGTGGAGTCGCTGCGCGGCGTATTGCCGAAGTGGGCGGGCGGCTATCAGAACGAGGATATGCCGACGAACATCTACAGCCCGGCGTACAACGCGTCGCGCCTGTCCTCCGGCATTCGGCAGAGCGTGATGCAGAATATGAACCCGACAGGGCAGTTCCTCTATCAGGCGGGCACGTCGGCGCTGGACAGCGCGGTCAACATGGCGGTCTCGACGGGGCTCGTGGGAACCTTTGGCGGCGTGGCCGGTGCGGGGGCGAAGGACGCGGTCGCGGAGACGATGAACTGGGTGATGGGCTCGCAGGTCGCGGCGGATTCGGTCTATGAGGGGATCCAGAACGGCAAGTCCAACGCGGACGCGCTGGTCGACGGTATCGTCGAGGGCGCGATCGAGGGATTCACGGAAAAATACTCCGTAGGCCATATCATTGAGAACATGCTGAGCGGCAAGGCCGTTTGGGAGAAGGCGCTGCGGTCGTTCGCGTCGGAAGGCGCGGAAGAGATCGCGTCCAACTGGCTAAACCGTGCGTATGACGTGGTGGCGAAGCATGACCGGGGTGAGGTCATGACGGCTTACGCAAATTATATCGCAGAGGGCAGGACGCCGGCACAGGCGCTGGCGGCGATGGTCGGAGACTTCGCAAAAGAAGACAGCCTTTCGTTCCTCGCGGGCGGCCTGTCCGGCCTTGCCATGTCCGGGACATATGCGGGCGTGAACCGCGTGATTTTGGAAGCAAACGTCACGCAGACGGCCAGAGCGGTCATCGAGGCGGGCGAAGTGCAGGACGTCATCGACTATGGCATGGCGCAGGAAGAGGGCACGAAGGCGCACCAGCTGGCCGAGGAACTGCAGCAGACCGTGGACGATGGCGGCGAAGTGACGCAGAAGGCCGTGGAGAACACGCTGCGTGAGGTGGCGAAGGAGCAGCAGGCGGCCGTGGACGAAGGGCAGGAGCCGCGCGTGCCGGAGACGCTGACCAGGATCGAGCAGCTGCAGGAACAGGCCCGGCAGGAGCAGGAGCAGGCCGAGGCAGACGAGAAGACATTCCAGATCTACAAGAGCGCTGCGGAGACGGCACAGGAAAACCAGAGGCTTGCACAGCAATATCAGCAGGAGCAGGAACAGAGCCGCGCACAACAGTCTGTACAGGCCGTTCAGCAGGCCCAGCAGGCGGCGCAGCGGCAGTACGACCAGGACAGCTTATTTGCGCCAATTCCGGGGACAGAGAACATGGGAGAGCTGGATCCGGTACAGTATGCCCAGCGGCAGACGGCGGACGCGGAGCAGGCGCTTGATGAAGCCGCGCTGCAGCAGGAGGAACAGTATCTGCAGACGCAGGCACAGAGAGCGGGCTACGACGAGCAGACGGCGGCGTATTTCCTGAACGGGAATACGCCGGGCATGCCGGCGGAGCAGTATGCGCAGAGCTTCGGACAGGTCTATGAGCAGGGTAGACTCGGCGCGAGCGAGCAGCGGGCCATGCGCTATGCAGAGGGAATGAATCAGGACGTGGCGGCAGCCGCCTATCGAGCGGGCCTTGCCGCAGGGCAGAAAGGAGAAGGCAATGGCAGTATCGAGGTTACTGATGAAGGACAAGTCGGGCAGGCTGGTCAGCGTGCCGAAGGACAGGCTGGAGGCGTTCGCCAAAGCACAGCGCAGCAGCAAAGAGCTGACGCCGGAAGAAAGAGAGCGCAGGGTGCGCGAGATCTCGCAAAAGCTTGGGATGAAGTAGAACTTTCGACGCTCGGCTTTGGAAAGGACAACACGCAAAAAGTGCGCGTCATGCCGAAGGGACAGGAGGCCAGAAGCGAGGATATCCAGGCGGCGGAAAAGTTCTTCCGGTCGATGGGCGTGCAGAACGCGCGGTTCTTCACCGGGCAGCTGACGCAGGAGATCGATGGGCAGACGTTTTATGCGGATGCCGCCGTGACGGAGGACGGCTCCGTGCTCATCCGGGCGGACAGCGAGGAGTATTCTGCGTTCGAGCTGGCAAAGCACGAGGGGTATCATCTGCTTGTCAAGCGCTGGCCGGAGATGGCGGCGAAGATCCAGAAGCGGCTGCTGGGCGAGGGCAAGATCACAAAGGAGATGATCGAGAGCTATGTGGACGCATACGCCGGGATCTACGGCGACGACACGGACGCCTACGTCGAGGAGATCATCGCGGATACCTACGCCGGCATGAACCGCACGGACTACGGCACGAACAAGCTGCGCGCGGACGTGAAGATGGAGGTCGGCAAGTGGCAGAAAAAATCCGGCAGCGCGAGAGCGCCACCGGCGAAATACAGTATGGTCGGGCGTGGAGAAAACGGACTGAAAACGTACAAGAGCGATTTCGGCAGCGATATGACGGTGGAAGAAAAGAAGACCTATATGTATCGCCTGATTACGGATGTATGGGCAAAGAAGCCGCTACAGCTGACCATTTTGCAGGATGGCAAGGAGCGGCAAATCACGGCCAGATTTGACGGGGAAGCGAACGGGGAGAGGTTTGCCGGGAAAATGGCATATGGAAACCGGCGCGGGAACAGAACGGAGCGCCTGATTACGCTGAACCTTGCAAATGATATCTGGGAAATTGCGAATGAATCCAGATATGAAAACAGCAAAGGCGAGTTCAAACAGACACGGATGCACGAGAGTTCGGAGCGCTGGCATTACTTCGTAAATGCAATCAACTATGTCGATGATGCACAGCCGGGTCGGAACGGCGTTTACGACTTCAACCTGGACGTCATGGAACGGGATGATGGTGATTTCGTCTATACCTTCTCACTCAAAAAAAGAAGAACCGACGCCCCCCGGACTTTCACTGCCGGGGTTGACGGCAAAAACGCCGCCGACGCAGGTTCTTCTAAAAACAGTATATCCAAAACGGGAGAAACTGTCAAGGGGAAATTCTCTGCCAGTGCAGATCAAATGTCCGCGGAGCAGCGGAAGCAGAACGACAAGACCGCGCTCGACTATTTCGGGCGGACGTACAAGTGGAGCGAGACGGGCTATGTGCTGCTAAACGGCGCAAGGCTGGATTTCTCCGGGCGGCACGAGGGCGGACCCGGCGGATACCGGACGGTCGATCATCGGGATATCATTGACGCGCTTGGCGAGGACTACGGCGGCGGAGATTACAGCGGCGGCATGGTGCGCTTTATGCAGGAAGGCAACATCCGCATTTCGCCTGAGAGTGGAGGCATCAATCTTGCCGTCATGCCGACGAAGGCGCAGATGGACGCGCTCGGCGATTTTATCAGCAAGGAGCACGGCGAGGTCATTCTGGACATTGACGACGCGCAGGGCAACACGATCTCCAGCACGGAATTTTCCAGAGGGACGCACGCCGACAAGGTGCTGCAAGCGATCCGGGATTATTTTGAGAACGGGACGCTCCCGCAGGCGGACAACACGCCGTCGGTCAGTCAGTTCCGGTATTCCGCGCAGGACGGGCGGTATCGGGATCTGATGGGGGAGAAGGCGGCGCAGTACACCAGGCGGGCGGAAAACTTCCTGCTGGCGAAGATCGCGGGGAGCTTCGGCGTTTCGCCGGAGGCGAAGCGGGAGACGCTGCAGCCGTTCACGGAGCAGATCGTGCGGAAGTTTTTGCAGACCGGCGAGCTGGACAATAAGCTGGTGGGCGATTTGGTCGACGCGGCGGCGGAGATCAGCATGGAGGAAAACCGGTCGTACTATGAGGAGTACAAGGGGGTCCTGAAATTCATCGAGAATCAGAAGATCTCCATTCCGGCGCAGGACAAAGAGGATATCCGATACTGGAATCAGTTCTGGCAGCAGGCGGCGAAGATCCTGCAAATCAGGGACGACGGAATGCCGGTGCGTGACGTTTACTGGACGCTCCACAAGAAGGCGCCGCAGTTGTTCCAGGCGAGCAACAAAACGGCGGGCGCACAGATCATGCAGATCTATAAGGTCGCCGAAGGGATCCGGCAGACGCGCGAATGGATCGAGGGCTACAAGGGCGTGGACGCGGCAGAGGTCAGCAAGGTCAAGCAGAATGTGTTCGAGGCCAGAGCGACGAATGCGCGGCTGGACTGGGCGAAAAATGACGCGAGGAATGCGGTCAAGGAATTTGCCGCAGATCTGCGGGTCACGCAGAGGTATCTCGACCGGCAGAAGAAGGCGAAGGACCTGCTGGGGCTGGCGATCCCGCAGTCGGCAGAAGAAGCGTTGGAACTCAGCAAGGAGGTCAAGAAGCTCCGTGGGCGTGTGCAGTATGTTATGAACAAGAACCTGCTGACGGCGGAAGACCAGAAGATCGTCGGCGCGCTGCTGCGCGGAGATATCAGCGAGGAAGCCGTGCGGAAGATGAAAAACAGCAAGGGCATCCTGGACGTCTATGAGGCGAAAGCGGCGTATGACGCGCGGATGCTGACGCTGCGGGCATGGCGCATGCAGAACAAGCAGCGGATGCTTGACGAGGTGGACGCGGATCTGGACGCGGCGAAGTTTGACCAGTGGGCCGACAAGGGGTCCGGCTGGGGCTACAACACGGAGACACCGGAACGAAACTTCGCGGACGTGATGCGGAAGATCCCGGGTGGCGACGTGCTGGCGAAGGAGTTCAATAACAAGTATATCTACAAGATCAAGCAGAACGAGAGTGCACGGAAGAACTTCATCCTTGAAATTCAGGAGCGGGTCAAGAAGCTGGATATCAGCGAGAAGGTCATGAGAGGGAACGCAGACTCCGAGGCTTACGCCGTGCAGCTGCTGGGCGAGGCACAGGAGAACGCGGAGATGCTGAAGGGGCAGGACGCGGAGGCGAAGAAGGACGGCAAGACCTATGAAGAATGGCTGGCTGTCATCCAGAAGCTGAAAGCGGATAACCCGAACATGGACTTTGCAAAGATCGACAAGGCGATCACGGAGTTCCATAAGATCTATGATGAGCTGCTCGACATGATAAACCAGGTGCGCGTGCAGTTCGGCTATGACCCGGTCTCCTACCGGCGCGGGTACTTCCCGCACTTCACGGAGAATGAGGAGAGCATCCTTGCGCGGTTTGGGCGGGAGCTGGGCTTCACCGGGACGGTCTCACCGCTGCCGACGACGATCAACGGGCTGACGTCCAGATTCCGGCCGGGCATCCGGTATTTCAAGAATGCCAACGAACGGCTGGGCTACGCGACGGCGTACAATGCGATCAAGGGACTTGATCTGTATCTGGATACGGCGAGCGACGTGATCTTCCACACGGAGGATGTGCAGCGCATGCGGGCACTGGAGACGCAGATCCGCTACCGCGCGAGCGACGAAGGCATCCGGCAGCAGATGGACGCGATCAAGGCAAATAACACGCTTGACCCGGACAAGCAGCAGCAGCTGATCGATGAGCTTTCAAAGAATGGGCGGACGCGAATGTCGCACATGGCGGCATGGCTGACACAGTACACAAATGTGCTGGCCGGGAAACGCACGGATCTTGACAGGAAGCTGGAAGAGATCATCCCGCAGAAAATCTATAACTTCATGCGGAAGGCACAGCAGCGCGTGGGCGCGAACATGGTCGCGGCGAATATCGGCTCGGCGGTCACAAACTTCATCCCACTGACGCAGGCGTGGGCGCAGACGAGCGCGGTCAATATGATGAAGGGCATGTGGTACACGCTGGCGAACTACGTGCAGGCGGACGGGCTGGACCAGCAGTCGGTCTTCATCAACAACCGGAGCGGGTATCACGGACTTTCACAGTCAAGCATGGATAAGGCGTCTGAGATCGCGGGATGGGTGATGGAGAAGATCGATGGATTTACGACGGGGTCCATCGTCCGGGCACGGGTGATCGAGAACATGCAGCGCGGCATGTCGCAGCAGAGCGCGCTGGAGGAAGCCGACCAGTTCGCGTCCGGCATCATGGCAGACCGCAGCAAGGGCGCGACGCCGCTCATGTACACGGTGCGCAGCCCTATCGTGAAGATGTTCACGCAGTTCCAGCTGGAGGTCAACAACGAATTGAGTTGGATCTTCAAGGACATGCGCCCGCAGGAACGGAAGAAGGGCGTTCTGGCTCTGGTGAAGGCGCTGCTGAAATTCGCAATCGGCGCATGGCTCTATAATGAGGCGGCAGAAGCGATCCTTGGCAGGCGGCCGGCGCTGGACCCGCTGGACATGCTGAACGATACGGTCGGCGACGTGTCGGGGTACAAGGTGCCGAACACGTGGCAGGCGATGGCCGAGTACGGCGTGAACCCGAAGAACTGGGATTATACGACGGAGAAGAAGACGCCGGAGGAAGTATGGAAAGGCTTTGCGAGCCGCGTGGTCGACGAGCTGCCGAACACGCAGCTGCTGGCAATGACGGGGCTGGACGAGGCGATAGGTCTTGACCTGCAGGGCAACCGCATTGCGGTCATCTCGGCGTTCCCGGATATGGAGAAGGTCAACAAGGCGCTGCTGTCGAGCAAAGAGGACATGGCGACGAAGAAGAAAGCGCAGGTGCTGGTAGACGAGCTTTCGAAGCCGCTTTCGTATGCGGCGCTGCCGATGGGCGGCGGACAGGCACGAAAGAGCCTGCAGGGCATCATGTCCGTGGTGAACGGCGGCAAATACAAGCTCAACAACGAGGGCGAGCAGCAGCTGCAATATCCGACGTACACAGACCGGCCGGGCGATGTGCCGCTGAAGCTGGCGCAGGGCGTGCTGTTCGGCAGAACAGCGACGCAGGAGGCGCAGGACTGGATCGAAAATGGATTCAAGTCTTTGTCCGTCAAGGAGACGAAAGCCTATCAGGCGATCACGGAGGGCGGAGAGGACCAGAGGAAGACCTACACGTTCGTGCAGGCGATCAAGAACGTCGAGAAGGAATACGACAAGAAGATGCTGCTTAAGAGCTACAGCATCAGCGACACGGCAAAGACGGCGTATTTCTATCAGGTGTTCGCCAATGAGGACCAGCAGAAGGAGATGGACAAGCTCGATGAGCAGGGCAAGATCGACTTCATGAAGAAGTACCTCGCAGAGGCCGAGGACAACCACAACCGGGACGAGCTGCGCGACGCGGCGGTCGCCGGGACGGTCACGCAGGAGAAGGCCATCCAGCGGATGGTCGCCAACGACTGGGCCAAGAACGAGGACGACGCATACTGGAAGTACCGCGAGTGGATCCGGAAGGCGGACGACAAGGACTACAAGATGTACGACGATTTCCTGAACGCGATCGAGGCGGGCGGAGACATCAAAGAGGCAGCGAAGGAATACCTCGAGCACGGAAAGGAAGCGAAGGATCTCAGCAGGGAGGTCACGACGGCGTACAAGGCGCAGTATCTTGCCGCAACGCCGGAGGAGCGGAGAAAGCTTAAGCAGAAGCTGCTCGAGATCTACGCGGCGCTGGGCTTCAACCGGAAGGAGAAATCCAAGGATATCGACAAATGGGTGAAGGACGCGGAAAAGGCGAAGAAGGAGGAATAACGCAAAAGGCCGGGGCGAATGCCCCGGCCTTCGGTGTATCGGTATGGTTACTGCGCTTTTTCCAGCTCCGCGAGGCGCTGGCTGTGCAGGTGAACGACGGATTTCAGGAAGGAAACCTCTTCCTCCAGCTCTTCAACGCGGCTTTTCGGCGCGAGCGTATCAAGGAGCGCCTGCTGCCCTTCAATCAGGAGGTCCAGCTTCTTCATGACGCTGCTCTCGATGATGACGCGGGTGTTGGCTGCGGACTGCTTGAGCATGTCGTCTTTGGCCTGGTCGATCATGGATTGGATTTTCTCAATATCTTTTTCGTCGAGCATGGGGAAGCCTCCTTGTATTTGATGGAACCAGTATAGCACCGGCGGGCGGGAATGGCAAGCGGAAAGTGCTGCGTGCGTGGGGTGAATCCGGCGGCTGGGTCTGCTACACTGGATGAAAAGGAGGGATGCGGCATGGCGACGCCAATTCCGGGGGCTTATCCGAGCCCGAGGATCGACAAAGGGGTGCTGCGATGGTACGAGGGAGACACGTTCTCGATCGTGCTGCGGTTCGACCTGAAGGACCAGGACGGCGAGGCCGTCACGATCGGGACGACGGACAGCATGGCGGTCGTGTTTCTGGACGATACGCGGCAGACCGTCCACACGTTCAGCTTTGCGAAGGTGGAGAATGACCAGGTCACGCTGAACTTCGACGCGACGGTCACGGCAAAATTCACGAAGGGAAAGTACACCTACGATATCCGGTACACGCACGGCGACAAGACGACGCTGGCGAGCGGGAACCGGGCATTTGTGGAGTAAGGAGCAGGGATGAGGGTAGAAATTCCAAATCAGATCACGGTGACGATCGGCGGGCTGATCTCCCGCGGGGTAAAGGCCGTGGAGGTTACGGACGCGGGGCGGCTTGTCTTCACGCTGACGGACGGCAGCACTGCGGATCTTGGCTCCATCATTGGCCCGCAGGGGCCAAAGGGCGAGACGGGACCGGCAGGCCCGCAGGGGCAGACCGGACCTGCCGGCGAACAGGGCGAAACCGGCGAGGCGGGCGCGAGCATCACGTCGATCACGAAGAAATCGCAGAGCGGGACGACGGCGACGTACACGATCGCGCTTTCGGACGGGAAGACATTTGACTTTAACGTCGAGACCGTCAAGGGTGAGAAGGGCGACAAAGGCGATAAGGGGGAGACCGGCGCGACCGGCCCGAAGGGAGAGACCGGCGAGCGGGGACCGCAGGGCGAGACCGGCCCCAAGGGTGATCCCGGCGAAAAGGGCGACACAGGCGCGACCGGCGCGACCGGCCCGAAGGGAGACCCGGGCCAGACCGGCCCGCAGGGTGAGACCGGCCAGACCGGCCCGGCAGGTCCGCAGGGGCCGAAGGGCGACACGGGAACGGGATTTACCGTCAAGGGCTATTACGGCTCGGTCTCCGCGCTGCAGGCGTCGGTCAAGAATCCGGAGGTCGGAGACGCCTACGGCGTGGGCGCGGCTGCACCTTATGACATTTACATCTACGACGGCGTGACGAATGCGTGGGTCAACAACGGACCGCTGCAGGGCGCGAAGGGCGACAAGGGAGATCCGGGCGAACAGGGGCCGAAGGGCGAACCGGGCGACACCGGCCCGGCGGGCGCCAGCGGAACGGACGGCATAACCCCGAGCATCGGCAAGAACGGGAACTGGTATCTCGGGACGACCGACACGGGGAAGCCATCGCGCGGCGAGAAGGGCAGCACCGGCGACACCGGCCCGCAGGGGCCGAAGGGAGAAACCGGCGATACCGGCCCGCAGGGGACGGCTGGTGCGGACGGAGCTCCGGGCAAGGACGGCGCCGCGGGCATCACCCCGGCGATCGGCGCGAACGGCAACTGGTATCTGGGCGAGACCGACACCGGCAAGCCGTCCCGCGGCGCGAAGGGAGACAAGGGCGACCCCGGCGCAGACGGCGCGCCCGGCCAGACCGGCCCGCAGGGAGAACCGGGAGACCCAGGCGAGACCGGTCCGCAGGGGCCGAAGGGCGAACCCGGCGATACCGGCCAACAGGGCCCGCAGGGGCCCGCGGGCAAGACGCCGGTCAAGGGGACGGATTACTTTACGGCGGAGGATAAGGCCGCGCTGGTGCAGGACGTGCTTGCCGCGCTGCCAGAATGGACAGGAGGAAACTACTGATGGCATTGGATAAAGCAGTAGATTCCGCGCAGCTGAACGCCGACCTGACGGCGGTTGCGGACGCCATCCGCACGAAGGGCGGCACGTCCGCACAGCTTGCGTTCCCGGATGGGTTTGTGAGCGCGGTGCAGGCCATCAAGGGCGCGCCCGACTTGCAGATCGTCGTCACGACCAGCGCGGGTGCGACCGTCACGGCCACGAAAGGTAGCAAGACGGTTTCTGGGACGGCGGATGCGAGTGGAAACTGCACGTTGATAGTCGACGAGGTTGGAACATGGACGGTAACAGCAGCGACAGCAAGCACAACAAAGACGGCAGATGTTGTGGTTGGGACAGCTAATGTCGATTTGGTCATGATCGACCCCGTGTTCGGAAATAACAGCTGGGCTACAATTATTAAGGCCTGTCAAGAGAAACAAGTTCCCAACACATGGAACGTCGGCGACAGCTGCAACATGACGATCAACAACAAGACCTACGCGATCGACATCATCGGCAAGAACCACGACGATTATGCCGACGGCTCGGGCAAGGCTCCGCTGACATTCCAGATGCACACGACCTACGCGACGCAGTATAAGATGAACGGCGCAGAGGATAACAGCTGCGGCTGGAAGAACTGCCTGGTGCGGACGTCCAATGCGTTCCCGGCGCTGAAGAAGGTGATGCCGGCGGAGGTCGTGGCCGCGCTGAAGGCCGTGACAAAGAAGACCACGGCAGGCGGCGCGAGCTCGGCCATCGACACGACGGAGGACACGCTGTTCCTGCTGTCGGAGATCGAGGTCCAGGGCACGCGGACATACTCCTATGCGGGCGAGGGCACGCAGTACGAGTATTACAAGACGGCGGCCAACCGGAAGAAAAACCGTGCATGGTATTTGCGCTCGCCGAGACTCAACAACACCAGCTGCTTTGACAGAACGGGATGGAACGGTGAGGCGGACTGGAGCGTCGCGTCCGAGGTGGACGGTATCGCGGCGGCGTGGTGTTTCTGAGCGGAGCATAGAAAAGCCGCCCTTCCGGGCGGCAAAGATAGACAAAATTTGCAGCGTATGATATGATGGACATGCCCCATTCGTGGGGCGGGCGCTGCTGCATACGGCGGTCAGTCACTTCCCTGTAAAGGGGGTGATGCTGATGGGGAGCAGACCATGGGCGAAAGCCCTTCGGTTTCTGCTGCGAGTCGCAATGATAATACTTATCATGCTGCTTTTCTCCCAGAAAGTTTGTTGACCGCCCGGAGGCACCCGAGCGGTCAACGATAGCTTTTTGACTTGACTGTTCCGGACTGACCGCCGCAGCAGCGTCCTTATATCTCCATTATACCGTCCCGCTGTCAATTGTCAAGCAGCGGGGCGGCTTTTTTTACGCCCCGGGAAAGGAGCATAACGGATGGACCTGCAGGATCTGAACGTTGCCGTCGCGGAGATCCGCGGCAATGTCGACCGGAACACCGGCCGGATCAAGGATCTCGAGAAGAAGAACGACGCTGTGACCAAGCTGGCCGAGGCCGTCGCCGTCATGGCCGAGCACATGAAGACGCTCGACGACAAGATCGACGGCATGCAGACGAGCGTCAACAGCCTCACGGCCAAGCCTGCGAAGAACTGGGACGCGCTGGTCAAAATCGCGCTGACCGCGCTGGTGTCCGGCCTCGTCGGCTGGGCGCTGAGCAAAATTCTGTAACACGCGCCGCAAGGCGTGAAATTTGAAAGGAGTACATACTATGAACGCAAAATGGTGGAAGGCCGCGGCCTTCGTGCCGATTTGATAGCGCGGAAGGGAGTACACCATGGACACCAAGACCATCATCGTTACGCTCGTCTGCGCCGTGCTCGGCTCGTCCGCGCTGACGGCGGTCGTCAACGCCGTCGTCAGCGCGATACAGAAAAAGCGCGGCAAGGCCACGACGCAGGAGGCGCACCTGGCCGAGATCGACAAAAAGCTCGGGAAAATGCAGGAGCATCAGGATGAGCAGTATCTGGCGATCCTCCGGCTGACCATCATGTCGGAGGAAATGCCAATGGCCGAGCGCCTGATCGCCGGAGAGAAGTATAAAAAGATGGGCGGAAACGGCGACGTGAAAAAGTTTCTGCACCAGCTGGAGGCGCAATGCGAACGCAATGGAGTTTAGCAAGAAGTGGCTGATCTGCAGCGCGCTCGTCAGCCTCGCACTCATTATCGCCTGCGCGGCAGGCGCAGACCTGACGGAGATCACGCTTGCGGTGCTGGCTGAAACGACGGCTTCCAGCGGATTCTATCTCTGGAAAGCAAAAAACGAGAACCGCGCGAAGTACGCGCAGAAGTACATGGATAAATGGGCCGAGAAATACG
>ERZ772861.537-NODE-537-length-41015-cov-28.891235_pt1 | contig 41015 bp, 70 predicted proteins | sample MGYA00512135_ERZ772861 | MGnify/ENA primary metagenome ERZ772861 (study PRJEB29015, sample SAMEA2737700) | human gut metagenome | biome: human gut; feature: human-associated habitat; material: faeces | place: China | collected 2012 ...
AGACGGTCACAAACCCCGACAGCCGCATAAAACCAGAAAGGAGAAACAAAAATGGCAAACACAAACCTCGACAAGGAAACAAAATTCCTCGCCGAAATGATCCAGGAACTGAAGACCATCAAGAGCGAAACGGCGCGCCGCGATATCCTCAATATCGCGAAGGGCATCGTGATCGGCGAAACCCCAAGAAAGGAGACCGCAGAAAATGACGCTCTCAGCTCTCAGTAAAGAAGACCGCGAGCTGCTCGCAAGGGCAACGCTCGACGCCGTAAGGCGGCACATCGAAAAACAAAAACAGGAGGAGACCAAAAATGACAACACAAACCACGGACAACAAAGATCGGCTCGCAACGATTAAAAGCGCACAGAACGCGCTGGTATACGACCTCATCATGCAGGCGCTCAGAGCCGCGACAGCATCAAAAGCCCATCTCAGCGTCTGGGCGGACAAAGACGGCGACCTGATGGTCAACGCCGATAACAAGCGCAAAAGGTCATATGTCCGGTTCGGCGACGACATCAAAAACGAGGACATCGACGACCTTATGGGCATCGTCGAGTGGCTACTGAACGGAGCGCCGGAGGAAAAAGACGAGGAGGAAACAGACGATGAGTGAAGTCACCTACGAAAAAATGCTCGAGGTCCAGACCGACATCATCCGCCGGCAGGATCGCAAAATCGACGAGCTGACCGCGGCAAAAAAAGCCCTCGAGGTCACCGCGCAGACCCTCGCCGAAGCCCTCGTCCGGGAGCTCGACCGCGAAGGACGCGACCGGGCTTTCGTCCCGGCAAAGGAAATCAACCGCGAAGACGTCCGTTTCCGCGTCGAACAGACCATCGGCGGCGACATCCTGCTCGTCAGGATATGAAAAGGTCCGCCCGGAACTGCAACTTCCGCGCGGACCTCAAAAAAAGGAGACCTTTATGACACCAACATTATACCACAGAAAAGGAGATTTGTCAAGTGTTACTGCAAAAAGCAAAGCGAATCTGTAAAGCCGGAACGACGGTCATCGTCAACCGGCTGAACGGCGACCAGTGGCTCGGAACCACCGGAGCTATTTACCCCGTCTTCGGCGGAATCGACCTCACCGAATCATCGGTCCGCACACTCTTCGACGTCCGGTCGGACGACGAGAGCTTCGCCGTCCGCACCCTCTCAGAGGAGGTTTTCACCGATCGCGGCTACTCCCTCAAGGACGTCGCCGACGAGGAGCACGCGCTCACGACCACATCATGGACGCTTGAGTACAGGGGGCGGAGCTTCATCCCCCTGACCGCCATGTCGGACACCTCGACCATAGCTTTCATCGACGCCGACCACCTCGCGCCGCTCAAAGACTGTGATGCGCTGTCGCTCTGGCTCCGGTTCGCGAACAACGGCACATACGTCGTCGCGAAAAGCGGATTCTTCGTCGTCGCTCTGATCTCGGTCGAAAAAATTCCGGACGTCGCGCGGCTATCCCTCGCGATGATCGCGTCGAACGCCGACAGCGTCGGCAACGACAAATACAAAAAAGCGGAGCTTGTCCCGCTGGAGGAGATCAAATGAACGACCTCAGAGATCATCCGGACATCGAACGGACAGAGCGGACAGGGTACGCCGAAGAGCCGGAGCCGCCGCTCCGGTGCCCTGGATGCGGCGAGGAGCTCTCGGTTTTCGACACGGTTTACGTCAATCGCAAAACCGCCGAAATCATCGGCTGCCGCCACTGCATGATGGCGGTTGAGGCAGGAGCGGTGGAAATGAGATGAACACTTACATATCCACCGTCGGCATGAGCCGCGCCGACTGGCTCAAAGCCAGACAGTCAGGCATCGGAGGAAGCGATTCCCCCGCCCTCGTCCTCCCGCGCGAGGTCTACAGCTGGTCGCGCCCGAAGGACATCTATAAATCAAAGGTCAGCGAGCCGGACGAAACGTCCCCGCTCGCCTGCCGAGTCGGAAGCTTCCTCGAGCCCTTCGTCGCCGATCTCTTCACCGAGGCGACCGGGCTCCGGGTCCACCGGCTCAACAAAATCATCGTCTCCGGCGAAAATCCGTTTATGTTCGCCAACATCGACCGGAAGCTCTACGGCGTTGACTACGGGCTCGAGATAAAAACGACGACCGTGTACAACGACCGCAAATTCACCGAGGACGAATACCCCGCCAACTACTACGTACAAATGCAGCACTACATGGCGGTGACGGGGTGGAAAAAATGGTATCTTGCCGCGCTGATCGGAAATCAGAAATTCGTCTGGTACGAAGTGCCACGAAACGACGAAGATATCGCCGAAATCATCGCGACCGAGAAAAAATTCTGGAACGACGTCGTCGTCCCAAGAAACACGGAGGAACTTGAAAGATGGGGATGAGTTTACAACTCTTCAAAAATCCCGAACCCGTCGCCGAGCTGAATTTCGACCTCGAGTCCATCAAACGGGACTACGCCGAAATCGCCGCCGCTCAGAGCGAGGTCGGAGGAATCGCGACATTCCGCGCGAAAGTCGCGACCGGCGGCGGAAAGAACTTTGAAATCGACACCGGCGACGAGGACACCAGCACGAGCGTCCCGAACTTCTCGGGCGTCATCGTCTACAACCACAACTGCAACGCCTACTTCGACGAGGATTCGAGCGGCAACACTCCGCCGGTCTGCTCATCGATGGACGCTGTTACCGGCGTCGACACGATATCCGGAGAATGCGCCTTCTGCGAGCAGTGCCCGCGAAACGTCTTCGGGTCCTCGAGCAAAGGACCCGGTAAGGCTTGCAAAAATATGCACCGGCTCTACATCATGGTCGAGGGCTCGGCAATCCCGCTGATACTCTCGCTCCCGCCGACTTCACTCAAAGCCTTCCGCAACTACCGCTTATCGACGCTCGCGTCGAAGCATCTCAAACCCTGCGAGGTGGTCACCGAATTCTCACTCACGCCGCAGATGTCGCAGAGCGGGCAGAAGTACTCCGCCGTGAAATTCAAGCTTCTCGGAAAGCTCGCCCCCGCCGACGCACAAGTCGCCCGGTACTTTAACGAGCAGATGAAGAACGCCGCCGGAAAGGCGCCGGAAATCACCGCCGAGGACTACGACCGCGGCGGAGCGGAGACAGGCCATGACGCTGTGGAGGAATGAGTCTCAGCTGCTGAACGCCATCATCCGGATCCTTTATCCGCACTGCGTTCTCCATCGGGTCAACGTCGGGCGCGTCCGGACCCCGGACGGAAGATACTTCTCAACCGGCGTCCCCGCAGGCTACCCGGACCTCTCCGGATACCGGAAGAGCGACGGAAAAGCCGTCTACATCGAATGCAAGGTCAAGCCCAACAAGCCGACGCCGAAGCAAATAGATTTTATCACCAAAGCACAAGCCGCCGGATGTCTGGCTGCTGTGTGCTACAGCCCGGAGGAAGCACTCCGACTGGTCATCCCTGTCGCCGAGGGTATCGACGAGAAAGATTTTTGAGGTGAGAGATGGCAAGACCCGCACGAAAAGGGCTTGCGTACTTTCCGAAAGATGTTGACTTTTATCAGGACGAGAAGATCGTGGACCTTGCCTTAAAGTACGGTCCGCTCGGTCTCACGGTCTTCGACGTCCTGCTAACACTCGTCTACCGCGAGGGCTACTATCTGGAGCTGCCGCTGTCTAAAGTCGGACAGTTAATCGTCCGCACAGTCGGTGAAAGTTGGTTTAGGAAAACGGGGATGAGTGCCACGGACCTTAGTGTTGAGGTTATTCTTTACTGCGCCGAGATCGGGTTAATCAATGCACCCCTCGTGAGGCAGAACGTTATAACCTCCGTCGCAATCCAGACACGGTATGCCGCCGTCACACGGAGGAATAAGGTCAATTTAACAAAGTACTGGCTTCTCGACAACCGTAGAGTCGATGAGGCTTTGGAAAGTGCGCCCAAAAACGGAGTTTCTGTTACAGAAACCCGAGTTTCTGACGCAGAAACCCCCGTTTCTGTCGCAGAAATGCCACAAAGTAAAGTAAATAAAAGAAAAGAGAATGTATCTACAGTCTCTGCGGGAGTTTCTGTTACAGAAACCCCTGAATTATCCACAGAATCCACAGTTCCCACAGGGACGGACGACGCGGACGGAAAAGTCGGATACATTATCGAGGAATACCGACGACTCCTTCCGTCACTCCCCCCTCCCGAAAAGGACGCAAAGCTCATGGTCAATCTCTTCAAAGTCGACCGACCGCTCGCGGACTACACGGCAGTCTTCGAGAGGGCAGCATCGAGCCGCTTCCTCAGCGAGCCGAAAAGCGGATGGCGATGCACCATCGGCTGGCTCACCGATCCGGTCAACATGGACAAGGTCCTCGCCGGGAAGTATGACGACTACCAAAAAGCGCGGAGCCGGAAAAACAATCCGCCGACCATCGGAGACGATAACAGCGGCTTCGACACCGAGGAGTTCTTCCAGGCGGCTCTCCGGCGCGGTATGAAAGGCATGAAAAATGGCGAATCTGAATCTCAATAAAGTCATCCTCGGTGGCAGGCTCACCGCCGCCCCCGAACTCAAGCAGACAGCGAGCGGAACTTCCGTCATGTCATTCACCGTCGCGGTCGGCAGAAAGTACGCCGCGAAGACGGACGGAGCGCCGCAAACGCCGCAGTCAGACTTCGTGAACTGCGTCGCGTGGAGGTCAACGGCTGAGTTCATCAGCAAATACTTCCACAAAGGCTCGAGCATCTGCGTCATAGGCCGCATCCAGACGCGGAGCTTCACCGACAGCGCCGGGAACAAAAGATACGTCACCGAGGTCGTCGCCGACGAGGTGAACTTCGTCGATTCAAAAGGCGACAAAGCAGGAGACACAACCGCCGGCGCTCCGAGCATGAGCGCGCCGGAATTTGAAGTCCTCAGCGATGAAGAAGAGCTGCCGTTTTAAGGCTGAAAGGAGACCGATATGAACAAAGAAATCAAAACAGAAAACGCCGCCAGCACCATAGGAGAGTTTGTCACGGCGCAGACCGATCAGCTCGTGGAGCTCATAGGCACTGACGTCGATATGATGCTCGGGTGGCTTGTCCACCGCGCCGGGAATATGGAGCTGATTGACAGCCGCGAGCTCGACAATCTGCTGATGACCATCGACAATCACCGCATCACGCTCGAGTTTACGGACAACTGCGCCGATGTTGTCGCCGACGAGGTGGAAATCAACGTCGAGAACTTGCAGAAAGCCGTTCGCCGTATCGTCGCGCACGACTACGAAAGTGTGTGGACGACAAAGCCGAAAGGAGACCGGGCATGAACAAAAGGCAAAAGAAGAAATACAACGATCTCGTTTGCTCACTCGTAGCACAGGTCAGCGTTTTCACTCAGGATGGAAGATGCTACACCGACCTCTATCCCGAGGCAATCCGACTGAACGCCAAAACGTTCCGCCGGTGCTGGAACTGGATAGTGAAGAACGATATTTTCTCCACGAATGGGTGCTCGCCACGGGGTCTGAATCCGGATTTTTGGTACAACATAACGATTCTGCACCGCAGCGGTGAAAGACCCTGCGCCTACTGGGTACCGTGGAGGGAGAAGAACGCATGAAGAAAGCCGATTTCGTCCACTCCCGCCTGTCCCCGCTGCTTCGCGCGCTGGACGACGATATCCTCGCGGTCTCATACGGCAAGGTGGGCACAAAGGAGCACGTTTACATCATCTTCGGCGGCGGATACCTCGCCATTGACGTCTCCGGCCTCGACAACGCCGGAATCACCGAACTTGTAGTCAGGAGGTTGATCAGAAATGGGCAGACACGCTAAGTGGACACCAGACAAAATCGACGAGATCGTCGAGCGGCTGAAAAAAGGCGAAAGGTACAGCGACATCGCCGCCGATTACGGCGTGACCGTCAAATCGCTGTACGGCGCCACACGCAGATACCCTCGCGCGTCGATAATCGTCAGGGACACCCGGGTCCTCACGATGGCTGAAAGATGGAAGCAGGGCGTCCGCGTCAAGCAAATTGCCGAAGAGTTTCACATCAAGCCCGCGACCGTCTACGCCACGGCAAGCGCCTTTCGCGACATCTTTCCGAGGAGGTGCAAAAAATGATCACCAAAGACGAAATCCTCGCCGAACTCGAAAACACCCCCGAGCCGGAAAAGAAGCTCCACGAAATCGCTGCCCGGACGAAGCTTCCGGTCATGGTCATCCGGAAAATCCTGAAAGGTCTCGTCACCGTCGTTCCGCCGGAGCGCGGACACGACAACACCGACCGCGTCGCGGAAAGCCACATCGAAAAAGGCGTCAACCGCGGCAGATGGTCGGACGAGGACATTCAGTACATGGCAGAATGCTGGAACCGGGGCGCGGACATCTGCGAAATCGCCGAAGCCGTCTGCCGGTCGGAGAAAGCCGTTCGCGGCGTCATGCAGCGGAACCGCGAACTCTTCCCCCGCCGCCACGAGCGCGGGAGAATCTGGTCGCCGGAGGAAATCGCCCGCGCCGCCGACATGTGGTCGGACCGCGATATCACCGAATCAGAAATTTGCAACGCCCTGCACAGGTCGCGGAGCGACTTCTATCAGCTCCGCGCCGAAAACCGCAAGCTCTTCCCGCCGAGGCGGAACAACTACAGGAGGGTTGAACCATGAAAGCACGAATGTCCCCCGCCACAGCGCGGCAGAACCTCCCGCCGTGGGCAAACGAAGCCGTTCACACGATGGTCAATGCCGAGTTCGCGGAGCGGCAGAAAATCTACGCGAACCGGATTTTACTCGCCACCTGCCTCGCGCTCAACGACATCGCGGGGTTCGGCGACAAAAGACTGCTGTATATCCTGAAAGGGATCGAGGACATCACCACCGACTACGCCGAAAGAGCCGGGAAAGACTACTACCCCCGATCCGCGGAGGAAGATCAGGTGTCGCGGATGATGCAGGAAGAGCTCCTCAGCCGGAGAAACCTGCATGTGGTTATCAAATCAAAATAAGGAGAACGATTATGAAAAAAGAAGACGAGAAGCTGCGGGAAGCCGCAAGGATGCTGAGCGTGAACTGTGAGGGATACCGCGACGGGTGCGAAGGTTGCCTGTTCTGCCGCGACAACCTGAGCTGCAAGATCGACGGAATCCCGATGTGGTGGGACAGCGATTTCGGACTTGACAAGCATATTGTTGACGCCAACAAAAAGGTCAGTACACCAACCGATACACCAATTGAGACTGATGCACCAACTGATACACCAACTGATACGGTTGCACCAACTGATGCACCAACCGCGAGCAAAACCCGGCAGGAAAGGTTCCTTGAGATGTTCCCGCGCGCCGATGCGCATACGGGTGTACTGGAAGTTTGCCCGGGCGATATAGATGTGCGCTACACGTGCCACGGGCCGAAAGATTGCGCCGATTGCAAGAAAGAATACTGGCTCGCCGCTGAGAAGGAGGAGAAATCATGATTGACGAAAAGACACGGAAGCAGATCGAAGCCTATATCCCCTCGCCGCGGGACAAGTCGCTGGGTTTCAACGAATATTACGTAAACCAGAACGGCCGCGTGAAGCGCGGCTACGTGCGGGAGCTGTTCGAGACAGACGACGGCGATGACCTGCTCGGTCTGGTCGACGACCGCGGACGGCAGATTCACGGTCTGTGGGAGTTCGACAGCTTCAGACGCTGCGAGCTTTACGACAACGAGACTGACTGCCGGAATCAGACGCACGGCGCGTATGATGGCTGGGAGCGGCTCAGGAGGATGCAGGAGGACGATAAATGAAAATCTTAGTTGATAAAATGCCGAAAACGCCAGAGGACTGCCTGTGGGCACATCGAAGCGAATGCGGGTATGTCTGCTATGCCAGCGGCAATGGCGAGTGGAGTTCGCAAGGATGCGCGATTTATTATGGCGGCGAGTGTCCGCATCTGAAAGAGCTACCGGAGGAAAAGAAAGCGGAAGAGGCGAAGCGTGTCACAGTGTGGCAAGCCGCTGCCGAATTTGGTCGCTCCGCAAGTGAGACATGGGAAAATGCGAATAGTGCGACCAAGGCCTTGGCTGACGCACTGTACAAACCGGAGGAGGAAGAATGAAAACGTTCGAAAAACGCTCAATGGCGTTTATGAACTGCCCGTGGAAATCCACTGCCGGATGCAATTATATCTGCGCAGAGTGCTTCCGCAGTGATCCAGATGAGTTTAGGACATTGCTTGATGATTTCAACAGACTGGGGAGACGGATAGAAACAAAGGAGGACGAAAATGGCTGAGTGGATAAGCGTTAAGGATAGGCTTCCAGAAGTCGAAACCGAGGTTTTGATACGCGCACAGTGGAGATGCGGTAATGATACGCACTCAACAACTGCCACCGCGTTTTACGAAGACGGAACGGTGCTTGAAGATAACAGTCGCTGGAATTGGTCTGAAATCTGGGAATGGGGAATATACGATGAAGAAAAAGACGGGTATAAAATCCCCCAAGGATGGTGGGAAAGCAGTCACTACATCCACGATGACCATTACAACAATGTTGATGACGAGGTGACACACTGGATGCCGTTGCCGAGACTGCCGGAAGATGAGGACGAAATATGACACCTGAAGAAGAGAAAGCGCTCGAAATAAAGCGGGACGTTTGCAGCAAATACAAAAACTGTGCAATATTTCCAAAGAGCAAAGAATACGAAGGCAAGTGCTATATACAAGTTCATGCACCGTGGATTTGGCTATGGAGTATAGACGAGTGGATTGGGGATGACGAAGATGACACCTGAACTTAAACAAGCGCTTGAAACAATAAAAAACACGTGCAGAGGAAGAAACTGTGACGATTGCCCATTAGACGACCCACACGGAGATGCTTGCTACACATGGCACAAAGAGCCGTGGGAGTGGAAAATTGACGAATGGGCTAAGGAGAAGGAGGATAAACAATGAACGACAAACACGCATCATACGGAACCAGCTTCGCCAGTCTGCTGACGATAGTCTTTATCATCCTGAAGCTGTGCGGCATTATCGCATGGTCGTGGTGGTGGGTACTGTCTCCGCTGTGGATATCAGCGATATTCTGGGTGATTTTAGTGATCATCGTGCTATTGATAGGAGGGAAAAAATGACGAGGGAAAGAATGACACCTGAACTGAAACACGCGCTCGAAGTGATAAAAAGCGAGTGCAAGAAAAACGTCCGTCTGTGTTCGAGATGTCCGCTCGCCGCATGGCGGCTTCGCGGGGAGAGACAGTGCCGGATTACAGGCGCAAACATCGAAAATGTTCGCCCGTGGCCTTATAGCCCTTGCGATTGGGACATTGACGCATGTGCACAGGAGGACGAAAATGGACGCAGTTGAATTTCTCGAAAAGCGTAACAGGATGTGCGGCGCACTCAGTGATGAATGCACAGACAAGGATGGCACATTATGCCCGTTGCTTGTCGCGGCGCGTAAGGTTGGCAAGGGATGCTATGGTTATACCAAGAGTCACCCCGCCGAAGCCGTCGAAATCGTCGAACGTTGGGCAAAGGAGCATCCGAAGAAGACAAGGCAGAGCAAACTTTTGAAGTTGTTTCCGAGGGCGGAGAAAGGCGCTGACGGCATAGTTCAATTTTGCCCACAAGAGTTGGACTCGAGCCTTCCGTGCCCTCAGTGTCAGCTCGGCAGGTCTAATTGTGACGACTGCCGGAAGAAGTACTGGCTCGAGGAGGTGGACGACGATGACTGAATTCAGACGATCCGGCTGGCATCGCGCCAGGAAGTCGCACAAGTGCAGCTTATGTGGCGAGACCATTCAGAGTGGCGAGTTTTATCTGCACTGCGCCGCCAAAACAGACGGCGAATTCTATGACGACTGCTACCATGAGGGCTGCGCCGATATCCTCAAGGCGTTCTGCGATTGGCATGACCACGACAGCGAATATTCCTTCGACAACGTCGAGGACTGGCTGCGAGACCAGTGCCAGGACGTGTGCAAAAAATGGCAGGATTGCCATTGCAATGTGTTCCGGTGCGACGCTATCCGGTCGATTCCGGCGATTATGGAGGTTAAGAGAAGGGCGCGAGAAATGGAGGAGTACGAGTGATGAAAATTCTTAGATCAACTCCCTTCGTCCTGCTGTACATCTCCGTCGCGATTCTTGTGGTGGGGTGCGTGCTTCTGGGTTCGCGCGCGATGCTCAACCCGTTCAACGCTATTCCGCTCGCGGTGACGCTGATGGCGGTCGGCGGAGCCCTGACGGTGGCATATGGGTTTGCGGCGTGGATGTTTGTGATGGAAAAAATTGATAAAGGAGAGGTGGACGACAATGGCGATTAAGGTTATCAAGCCGGGCAAAAAGCCCGAACCAATTCACTTCGAGTGCAAGCACTGTGGCTGTATTTTTGAGGTGGACGCGACAGACTACGGCGCCCATATGGGCGGACCGCTTTCGCCGGACTACGTCGCGATTTGCCCGACGTGTGACAAATGGTGTTTCTCCAAAGGAGCCAAGAAAGGATAAAGATAATGGCAATTAAGATTATCAAGCCGGGGAAGAAGCCCGACACGACGAAACGGTTCGAGTGCACCAGTTGCGGGTGCACCTTCGAGGGCGAAAGGGAGGACTATCGAGTTATACACGACACTGCTACCGTCTTCGCTGTCGCAATGAGATGCCCGACGTGCGGCGCGAGGTGCTACCGCTACGAAACGAAAATAAGGAGGTAAGCAATGGCAATTAAAATCATTAAGCCGGGCAAGATCAAGAACCCGAGAGACACACGGCGGTTCACCTGTCTCCTCTGCGGGTGCGTCTTCGACGCCGATCGCGGAGATTATGAGACATTCGATCAGTATCAAACCACCGAGTACGCGGCGATCTGCCCGACCTGCCATCATACGACGTACCGCTCCGAGCCGCTCGATGAGTAAACCCCGCTACATCTGGTGGGGCTATGTCAAAGCCCTCATCCGCGCCTGCGGAAACCCCCGCTCCCCGAAACGGCGATACCTCAACGACGACGAGATAAACGCCTTTCAGGTCGCCTGGAACGCCGCGGACGCCGAGCGGCGGCGGCTCGTCTCGATGGTGCTCATCCACCAAAGCCACACGATCCCCGGCGCGGCAATGAAGCTCCATGTCTCCGAAAGGACAGCGCAAAGGTGGCACGCAGAATTCATCTGCGCCGTCGCCGCGGGGCTCGGTATGAAAATTGGCATTAAAAAGCCATCATAGTGTGTTACAATAACAGCATCTTAAGGAAAGGTGCTGTTATTTTTTATGCGTGTTGTCGAAAAGAAACTCGATGATTTAATCCCCTATGCCAAAAACGCGAAGCGGCACGACGAAACGCAGATTGCCAATGTCGCCGAGTCAATCCGGCAATTCGGCTTCGTTCAGCCGATCGTCGTCGACAAGAACGGCGTCATCGTCATCGGTCACTGCCGCGCTCTCGCGGCAAAGCGACTCGGGATGGAGAAAGTTCCCTGCGTCGCGGTCGACGAGCTGACCGACGAGCAAGTCAGGGCTCTGAGAATCATCGATAACAAAACCAATGAATCGCCGTGGGACATGGAAATGCTCGCTGAGGAGCTGCCGGAGCTGAATCTCGACGGCTTTACCTTTGACTGGGGTCTCGAGGACAAGGTCGACGACAGCGCGAAAGAAGACGACTATGACGTCGAACTGCCAGAAAATCCGAAGGCACAGCTCGGCGACATTTATCAGCTCGGACGACACCGGCTGATGTGCGGCGATAGTACGTCCTCCGACGACTGCCAAAAACTGGCGGGGGGGGATAAAATGGAAATGTTGCTCACCGATCCGCCGTATAACGTCGACTACGAGGGGACCGCCGGAAAAATCAAAAACGACCACATGGAAGATTCGAAATTCCGCGAATTTCTCACGACGGCGTTCCGGAACGCTGCTGCGGTTATGACCCCCGGTGCCGCTTTTTATATCTGGCACGCCGATTCCGAGGGGTATAATTTCCGCGGCGCGGCAAGGGACGCAGGGCTGCTGACAAGGCAGTGCCTGATATGGGTCAAAAGCTCGCTCGTTCTCGGACGGCAGGATTTCCAATGGAAGCATGAACCCTGTCTCTACGGCGAACTTCCGGGAGACATTCTCGAAGAGCCCCCCTCCGGGGATCCGGAGGAATGCCAGCCTTGCCTTTATGGGTGGGTGAACGGGAAGCACTATTTCTTCCACAATCGCAAGCAGACGACGGTGATGTATTTCGACAAGCCGATAAAGTCTGCTGAGCATCCGACGATGAAGCCGGTGAAGCTCTTCGACTATCTGATGCAGTGCTCCAGTAAGCCTGGTGAACGCGTCCTTGATCTCTTCGGCGGCTCCGGTACTACCATCATCGCGGCAGAGCAGAACGAGAGGTGCGGGTATGTGATGGAGTACGATCCGAAGTTTGTCGACGTGATCATTGATCGCTGGCAAGCGCTGACGGGAGAGAAGGCTGTGAAGCTGTGAACTACAATCCAGCCGATGAGCCGATAAGATTCTACAGCTCCAAAGCATGGGAAATGCTGTCGGCTGCTGTTCGCAAGTCGGACCATTATCAGTGTGTGCTGTGCGGTTCGGCGAGACGGCCGCTCATCGTCCATCATGTCAAGCATCTTAAGGACAGACCAGACTTAGCGCTGAGTCTACGTGATCCGGACACCGGGGAGCGGCAGCTGATCACGGTCTGCAAGCGATGTCACGAGAAGCTGCACCCGGAAGCATTACAGGAGACGCGAGGACGAAGCAGGAAGGACGAAGTTTCGGTGGAAAGATGGGATTAGACCCCCCGTCAGAAAAAGCCCAGAGGGGCTAAAATCGCTAATCGTGTGGGTCCTAGACAAAACAGGGATTCCCACGCGATGAGTTTTGGATTCCGCGGCGAAAGGTGGTGAATGATGCCGTGGCTAAGAAAAAGATTGACTTTAATCAGAAAATTGATGATATTCTCGCCGCCGCCTCCAGAACCGGCGCCGAGACGAGCCTCTACTATGTGACAACGCTCGAGCGGTATAACACGCAGCTCAAAATCATGGAAGAGTTGAAGAAGGCTATCGCCGAGGATGGAATGACCGTGACCAAAGAGTACGTTAAAAATCGCAAAAACATCGTTATCAACCCTGCCGTTACCGAGTACAACAAAACCGCTTCGGCGGCTAACCAGACCGTCCAGACGTTGCTCAAAATCGTGCAAGCTTATAACGACGGGAACGACATGGCAAGCGCCACTGAGGATGATGAAATGTGACGGGATGCTCTTACATCGACGAGTATATCGATGAGCTGAGATCCGGGCGGACACCCGCTTGCCGCGAAATGCTCCTCGCCTGCGACTACGTCGAAAGGCGGCTGAGTGCTGACGGCGTATACGTCGACAATGAAAAAACCGGGCGGGCTATCGCGCTGATCGAAAAGTACTTCGCCATGACGCTCTTCCCATGGGAACGATTCATCATCGCTCTCGTGCACACCTTCAACGCCGACGGCTCCATTGTCTTCTCAAAATATTTTATCGAGATGGGACGCGGCAACGGAAAAAACGGCTTTATCTCCGGGCTGGTCTGGTATCTGTCCTCCAAAGCACACGGGATCAAGGGCTACAACGTCGACATCGTCGCGAACTCCGAAGACCAGGCGAAGACCTCCTTCGAGGACGTCTACCGGATGCTCGAGCGGACACGGCAGAAGTCCCGAAAATTCTTCCGCTGGACACTCGAGAAAATAACCAACACCGACACCGGCAGCTACATCAAGTATAACACCTCAAATGCCCGCACCAAAGACGGCAAACGTCCCGGATGCCTCGTCTTTGACGAGATACACGAGTATGAAAACTATGATCGGATCAAAGTCATGCGCTCCGCTTTCGGCAAAATAGAAAACGCGCGGGAGTTCTATATCACGACCAACGGCTACGTGCGCGAAGGCGTCATCGACGAGGAGGAGCGACTCGCGCGGGACATCCTGAACGGCGTCATCGAAGACTCCCGCGAGCTGCCGCTGATCTGGAAGCTCGACGAAGAGTCGGAGATGGACGACCCCGAAATGTGGGTCAAAGCGAACCCCTCGCTTCCCTTCCGCCCGATCCTCCGGCAGGAAATCGAGGAGAGCTACAAGGAAAGCCGGATCAAAGCCGACACGCGGCTTGATATGCTGACCAAGCGCTTCAACCTTCCGCGCTCAAACCCCGAACTCGCCGTCACCGACTACGACAACATATCATCCACGAACCGACCGCTCGAAATCCGTCACGGCGCACCCTGCACCGTCGGACTTGACTACGCCGAGTTCAACGACTGGGCGGCGGTCAACCTGCACTTCCGCGACGGGCAGAAACGGCTCGACATCAATCACGCATGGATATGCCGCGACTCGCCGACGCTCGCGCGGATCAAAGCCCCGTGGCAGGGATGGGTCGAGCAGGGGCTGTGCACCTTCGTCGACGACGTGTCGATATCGCCGGAGCTGCTCTCCGACTACATCTCGGAGATGGGGCGGCAATACACAATCCGGATGCTCGCGATGGACAACTTCCGCTGGTCGGCGATGGCTGACGCTCTGCGGAAAATCGGCTTCGACGCCAACGACAAAAAACGCGTCAAGCTCGTCCGACCGTCCGACATCATGCGCACCGATCCCGTGATCCAACTCTGCTTCGCACGGAATCTCTTTGTCTGGGGAGACAATCCCTGCCTCAGGTGGGCGACGAACAACACCAAACGCGTCCGGTCCTCTCAGCGCGTCGGGTGCGACACCGGAAACTTTGTTTACGCGAAAATCGAGGCGAAGAGCCGGAAGACCGACCCTTTCATGGCGCTCGTCGCGTCGATGACCTGCGAGGACGTCCTCGGAACCGGACGGGTCGAAATCCCGAAAATCGGGGCTATCAAGATATAGCCAACACTTAGTTTGACTTAGTTTAACGTTAAGTTTCAGTGATAGAAACTTTAACGCTGAAGCAAAGCGATAAATCCTTTACACAAGGAGTGATGAAAACATTGGGATTCTGGGAGTGGCTTCTCCCGAACAGGAGAAAAACAATATTCGTCGACGCGCCGGTCACCGAGCTGTGCGCGAAATCGATCGAGTACTCAGCATCAAACCTCGCTTTCATGGCGTGCGTGAACCTCATCGCGAACGCGATTTCGCGCTGCACCATCCGAACCTTTGAAAACAATCAGGAAAAGCACGGACGCGACTACGTGCTCTGGAATGTAGAGCCGAACGCGAACCAAAATGCGGCGGTCTTCTGGCATCAGTTCGTCACGCGGCTTTTCACCGACGGCGAAGTCCTCGTCGTGCCGACCAAGCGCACCGACGGACTCAACCGCGGCGAGAGCGCCTGGTGTGTGGCAGACAGCTACACTCTGCCGGACATCTATCCGGCGCAGATGTGCAAGTACGAGCAAGTCACCGTCGGCGAGGTGACATATGACAAGGTCTTCCGCGAAAACGAGGTGCTGCATCTGGTACTCAATCACGTCAACGTGAAGCCGGTGCTCGACGGCATTTACTCGGCGTACTGCCGGATGCTCAAAGCCGCGATGACCGACTACAACTGGGGAATGGGGCAACACTGGAAAGTCCACGTCAATCAGCTCGCGGGCGGGCAGAATGATTTCTCGAAGAACTTCGCCACAATGATCCGCGAGCAGGTGAAAACCTTCTTCGACACCGACGGCTCGGTGCTGCCGGAATTTGACGGCTACACCTACGAGCGCGTCGGCGGAAACTTTAAGGACACGCGCGACGTCCGGCAGATCATAGATGATATATACATCTACACCGCGCGCGCTCTCGGCATCCCGCCGGTGCTCGTCGCGGGAAACGTCGCCGGGATCGGGGAGGTAAACACGCAGTTCCTCACTTACTGCGTCGACCCGATATGTCGGCAGATCGAGGCGGAAATCAACCGCAAGTGCTACAGTTTCGCGCAGTTCGCTGCCGGAACGCGTGTCACCTGCGACTCGTCGACGATCATGCACTTTGATATCTTCGGCACCGCTTCGGCGGTTGAAAAAGCCGTCGGCTCCGGCGCGTTTACGATAAACGACGTCAGGCGCGCCGCCGGTCAGCCGGTGATAGACGAGGACTGGGCAAACCAGTCCTATATGACCAAGAATCTCGGTCCTACTGTAACACAGGAGGAGGTGAAAGAAAATGAGACGAATGTGGGAAATCAAGAACCAGACGGAAACGGCGCTTGACCTTTATATCTATGGTGCGGTCGAGGGCGACTCCTACAACGGGTGGACGGGCGAGGTCATCGAATCCGAGACTTCCGCGAACGCCTTCCGCGATGCGCTTGCCTCGGCGGGTGATGTGAGGACGATAAACCTCTATATCAACTCGGAAGGCGGCTCGGTGTTCGAGGGCTCCGCGATTTACTCGCAGCTTATGCGCTCAAAAGCCCGGAAAGTCGTCCGCGTCGACGGTTTCGCGTGCTCTATCGCCGCCGAAATCGCCATGGCGGGCGACGAGGTTATCATGGCTCCGAATGCGCTGATGATGATTCACAACGCATGGAGCTACGCCGTCGGAAACTCGGCGGAACTCCGGAAAGCCGCCGACGACCTCGACGTCATCAACTCCGCGCAGCGCGGCGCATACCTCAAAAAGGCGGGCGATAAGCTCTCAGAGGACGAACTTGTCCGCATGATGGACGCCGAAACATGGCTCAACGCCGAGGACTGCGTGAAATACGGACTTGCCGACAAAATCGGCGAGACCGCCGCGGATATCCCGAACGCCGGTGAAACCGTCGCCCGGATGACGAACAGCCTGCAAAGCCGGATCGCGGCTTGCCGCTCCGTCGCCGCGCAGCTCCGCCAGCTCGTCACGTCCCCGCCCCCAGTGAGAACGCCGGAGCCGGAACCGACGCCCGAGCCCGAACCCGAACCGCAGTCCAAAGAACCCGACGCCCCCGGCATCATGTCGATGCTTGCCGGGCTGAAAAATTAAATTTGCAAAGGAGTAAAAACAAAATGATCATGAATCAGATCCGCGACCGCGACGCCATCCGCGCGTCGATGCAGGAAGCACTGAAAAACAACGACACCGACGGCTTTTACAACGCCATGGATGAGATGATCCTCTCCATCGAGCAGGCGGTCCGCGCCGACAACGACGCGTACCGCTCCGAGCAGGACACCCGCATTCTCGCCGAGCGCGGCGTGAGACAGCTCACCTCCGCTGAGAGAAAGTATTACAACAAGGTCATCGAGGCTATGCGCTCAACCGACCCGAAAGCGGCGCTGACCAACCTCGACGTTGTCATGCCGGAAACCGTCATCAACTCGGTTTTTGACGAGCTCCGCACCCGTCACCCGCTCCTCTCCAGAATCAACTTCATGGCTACCAACGGCAAAATCAAGTTCCTGATGAACACCAACGGCGAACAGAAAGCGGTCTGGGGCACTCTCACCGACGCCATCACCAAGGATCTTGCTTCCGGCTTCAAGGAAGTCGACGCGACGCTGATGAAGCTCTCCGCGTTCCTCCCGGTCGCGAAGTCCATGCTCGACCTCGGTCCGGAATGGCTTGACAGATACATCCGCGAGGTGCTCTATGAGGCACTGGCGAACGGTCTCGAGGCGGGCATCGTCGACGGCAACGGTCAGAATCAGCCGGTCGGTATGTCCCGCGAGGCTGATGTCGCGAAGTCTTCCGGCGGTATCTTCCCGCAGAAGGCGAAGATCGTCGTCAACGAGTTCACCCCGTCGAGCATGGGCAAGCTCGTCGCGCTCCTCGCGAAAGACCCGAAAGGTCAGTCCCGCTCGGTCGGCAACTTCATCCTCATTGTCAACCCGCAGGATTATTATGAAAAGATAATGCCCGCGACCACCATGCTTCGTACGGACGGCACCTACCGTACCGATGTCCTCCCGATTCAGGCGGATATCATCCAGTCTTCCGCGCTGAGCCGCGGCGACGCTATCTTCGGCATGGCTGACCGCTACTTTGCGGCTGCCGGTACCGACACCGACGGCAAGATTCTTTTCTCGGACGACTACAAGTTCCTCGAGGACCAGAGAATGTACCTCATCAAGGCGTACGCAAACGGTCTCCCGAAGGACAACGATTCGTTCCTCTTCCTCAACATTTCCGGTCTCCGTCCGCTCGTCCTCACCGTCCAGCAGGAGACCGCGCCGACCGCTTCGACCGACGCTACCCTCTCGTCCATCGACGGTCTGACTCTCTCCCCGACCTTCGCGGCAGCGACCACCACCTACACCGCGGCGACCACCAACGCGGCTGACGTCGTCACTGCTTACCCGAGCGACATCAACGCCACCGTGCAGCTCACGCTCGGCGCGAAGATCATCGAGAACGGCTCCGCGGTCAAGTGGACTGACGGCACGAACACCCTTAAGGTCAACGTCGTCGCTGAGGACGGCACGACCAAGAAGACCTACACCATCACGGTGACCAAGTCGTAATGGCACGGCGGGACAACCTCCCCGCCGGTCTGCTCGACGACGTAAAGAATCATCTCGGAATCACATGGACCGATGACGCCACCGACACCCGGATCGCCGGGCTCATCGGTTCCGGGATGGCATACATCGACAGCAAATACGGCGGAGACGCGGACTATATCGAGGACGGATTTCCGCGAACCCTGCTGATGGAATACGTCCGCTACGCAAGGGACGCCGCGCTCGACATCTTTGAAAACAACTATGCCGCGCTCATTCTCGCCATGCAGCACGAAAGGCAGGTCGAACGACTTGAAGAGCTACAAATACCCGAACCGTGAGCGGAACGTCGTCTCTCAGACCTACAACGACGGATACGCGAAAATCTACGCCGCCGAGGACGGAGCCGACCCCGGACACATGCCGGTCGAAAAGCTCACGCTCAAAGCGCAGCTCTTTTACGCCGAACAGCGCGTCGGAATCTCGCGATTTTACACTGCGCAGCAATACCACGACGACGTCGAACGGCTTATACGCGTACAACGCGCCGGAGTGATCGCGAACCGCGATATCGCCGAGACCGAAGACGGACAGCGATATAACATCGCCATGGTGCAGACCGTCGACGGGGTCTACCCCCCGTCGCTCGATCTGACGCTCACGAGGATAAAATAATGAGCTGGGTAAATAAAATCATCGACGCGCACCTCGCCGTCACCGACCAAGTCTCGCGGTACCGGCGGCTCAAATCCGACCGGTATTTTGTATGGTCTGAGGACAGCACCAACGATCTTGTCTCAGGCGGCGCGCACATCGAGCGGGCAATCATCGGAACGACCGATCTTTACACAAAAACCGAGGATGATCCGTGGGCGGGTCAGCTCGAAACAGCCTTTGAAGCCGCCGGCATCCCATACTACCGAAACTCCGTGCAGTATGAAGAGGAAACCGGATATATCCACACCGAGTGGGTCTGGGAGGTGCCGGAAGATGGCGATGATACGCTTTAGCAAGCTCCGGGATTACGAGCTTATGCTCGGAAAACTCGGAGACAAGACGCCGGAAATATGCGGAAAAGCCATACACGAAGGCGCAAAAATCATCGCGGACGAGGTAAAGAACAACCTGAACTCGCTGAGCGTGACCACGGACGAGCTCACCATGCTTAAAGCAAGAAAAGGCGAGCCGACGTACATCACGAAGCGGGCGAAGGAAGGGCTTATCGAATCCTTCGGCGTCACCCCCATGCAAAAAGACCGCGACGGCATCTACAACGTGAAACTCGGTTTCGACGGCTACAACGCCGTGAAAACCAAAAAATGGCCGAAAGGTCAACCGAATCAGCTTATCGCCCGCGCCTGCGAATCCGGCTCGTCCGCGATGATCAAGCAACCGTTCTTCCGCCAGGCGGTGCAGAAAAAGCGCCGGAAAGCTGAAAAGCGGATGGGCGAAATACTCGATGAGGAAATCAAGAAAACAGGAGGATTTAATTAAATGGCTACTGTAGGCGTATGCAAACCGTACTACGCAATCTACGCAAACTCCGGCGCGACCGTGTCCTACTCGGCGGGCGGCGTCGTCGGAAAGGCTGTCACAGTCTCGGTCGACATCGAAACGTCGGACAGCAATGATCTTTACGCGGACAACGCCATCTGCGAAAGTGAAAAGACCTTCACCGGCGGCACTCTCGGTCTGACCACCGACGACTTTGAGCAGGCGGTCTCGAAGGCAATGCTCGGTCTGAAGGAGGAATCCATCACCGGCATCGAGGGCGTCACTGACACGTCGGTCAAGGAACTTATCTACGACGACGATCAGGCTACCCCGTATCTCGGCGTCGGCTTTATCATCAAAAAGATCAAGGGCGGCGTCTCTAAGTGGCGTGCAATCGTGCTGACCAAGGTCAAGTTCGCGGTCCCTTCGGACGCCGCGAACACGCAGGGTGAGACCATCGAATGGCAGACCCCGGAAATCTCCGGCACCATCATGCGCGACGACAGCGAGAAGCACGCATGGAAAAAGGAAGCGACCTTTACATCCGAGGCTCAGGCTGAGGCGTACATAAAGGCAAGGCTCGGAATCACGGAGGCGGCGTAAAAAATGCGGACGGCGAAACTCAGGCTCGGTAAAAACGATTATTTACTCTGCTTCTCGACACGCGTCGTCCGCGCCGTCAACGAGAGGTATGGCGGAGTCGACAAAATCGACTCCGTCCTCCGCGACGGCGACACCGCGAAGGCGCTCGACGAGATGCTCTGGCTCATTCACACGATGATGGATGGCGGATACCGCTACGCCAAGCATGAGGGCATCGACACGCCGGAGCCCCCCGCGCTCGACGACCTCCAGGACATCTGCGACGTCTCCGACTTCGCGGGACTTCGCGACAAAATCAACGAAACGATAACGAGCGGCGCTACTCCGGACGTCGCCGTCGAGGATAACCCAAAAAACGCCGGAAACACTCAGACGGAGAACCCCTGACCGTCGAGTGGTATATCTGGTATGGGCTGACTCTCGGGCTCGGATATGACCGCACGCTCGACCTGCCGTTCGGCGAGCTTTTAACGCTGATCGCCATCGAGCAGATCAAGCACGAGGGAGCAAAACGGAAAGGGGTATGCGATGACGAAGAAATCATCCCCGATGTGGACTAAGGCGGTGAGAAAATGGCTATAGACATCGGACCGAAAATAGGGATTGACGGCGAGGCGGAATTCCGGAAATCTCTGCAAAATATCAACCAACAGCTGAAAACGCTCGGGTCCGAGATGAAAGCCGTCACCTCGGCCTTCACCGACGAAACATCGGCACAGGAGAAAAGCCGCCAATCCTCGGCGCTCCTTCGCGAGGAAATCTCGAAGCAGCGTGAGAAAATCGAGCTGCTGAAAAAAGGGCTTGACGAGTCTGCCGCCAAATACGGCGAGAACGACGATAAAACGCTGAAATGGAAGCAGACGGTCGCCGAGGCGACATCGCAGCTGAACTCGCTCGAGGGACAGCTCAAAAAAACCGAGGACGCCGCCAAGACGGAAAAATTTGAAAAGCTCAAGACAGTAATGTCCGGCGTCGGAAGCGCCTGCGTCGCGACGGCAAAAGCAGTGGCGGCTGTCGGAGCCGCCGCCGCCGGGATCGCCGTCTCACTCGGAAAAGAGGTCGTCTCGCAGTTCGGAGAGCTCGAGCAGAACCTCGGCGGCTCGGAAGCCGTCTTTGAGGAATACGCCGGGAAGCTTCAGAAAATCGGCGAGGACGCTTACAAAAATCTCGGCGCGTCACAGTCTGACTACCTCGCGACCGCGAACAAGATGGGATCGCTTTTCCAGGGCTCAGGGCTCGAGGTCAAGGAGAGCTTTGACCTGACAACGAAGGCGATGCAAAGAGCCGCCGACGTCGCGTCGGTCATGGGCATCTCGACCGAATCCGCGCTCGAATCGATCGCCGGCGCCGCTAAGGGTAATTTCACCATGATGGACAACCTCGGCGTCGCGATGAACGCGACCACACTCCAGGCATACGCCCTCGAGAAAGGTCTCGTCTCCGCGTCTGAGGTTGACATGAGCAAAGTTGAGGCGGCACAATACAAGGTGCAGAAAGCACAGCTCTCGGTCGCGTCGGCGCAGGAAAAATACAACGCCGCCGTCGCGAAGTACGGCGCGGACTCGACGCAGGCAAGGCAAGCCACAATCTCGCTCGAAAAAGCACAGGTCGACCTCGCCGCCGCGTCGTCAAAGGTCGAAGCGGCAATGCAGCCCGCCTCCGAATCCACCACCGAGTGGTGGAACTCTCTGTCGAACGCGGACAAAGCCCGCGTCGCGATGGAAATGTTTTTCGAAAAAACCGAAAAATATGCCGGAAACTTCGCGCGGGAGTCAACCGAGACCATATCCGGCTCGCTCGGGCTTCTGCAAGCCGCGACCGAATCGCTGGTCGCCGGTCTCGGAAACGCCGACGCGGATATCGCCAACCTCGCGAACAATCTCGCGGACGCTTTCTCCGCCGTCGTGACCAACGTCACGCCGGTCATCGAGAACCTCGTCGCCGCTCTGCCGACCGCGGTCGGGGCACTCGCGACAGCACTTCAGCAGCTTCTGCCCACTCTGCTCTCGACATTTACCGGGCTTTTTGCGCAGATACTCGAAATGCTGACGACGCTGCTGCCTCAGCTCGCGCCGGTCGCGCTCGACGCCGTGATGACCATCGTCGACACGATCATCGAAAACATCCCGGCGCTGCTCGACGCCGGACTGCAAATCATCCTACAGCTGGTCAACGGCATCACCGACGCTCTGCCGGAGCTCATCCCCGCCGCGGTCGACGCGGTGCTCACTGTGGTACAGGGGATCCTCGACAATCTGCCGGAGATACTGCAAGCGGGACTTGACCTGCTGCTCGCGCTCGCGGAGGGAATCCTCGACGCGCTGCCGGAGCTCATCGAGCGGCTGCCGGAGATCATCACGTCCATCATCGACTTCCTCATCGGCGCTATCCCGCAGATCATCGACGCCGGGCTCAAGCTCTTCCTCGCGCTGATCGACGCGCTGCCGGAAATCATCGACGCTATCGTGACGGCTCTGCCGCAGATCATCACCGCCGTCGTCGACGCGCTGACGAACCCCGACACGCTCGCGAAAATCATCGACGCCGGAATCACGCTCTTCCTCGCGCTAATCACTGAACTGCCTAAAGTGCTCATGGACATTTCCGCCGCGGCATGGCAGCTTGTCGGAGAGCTGATTAATGTACTGCTCGAGGCTTTGCCGAAACTGGCGGAAAACGGACTCAACGCCATGAAGGAACTTGTCAAACGGCTCCCCGAGGCGCTGGACGAAATCAAGAAAGCCGCCGGGGACATCATCGACAAATTTATCGACACGATAACCGGCGCGTTCGACCGCGTTAAAGACATCGGATGGCAGCTTGTCTCCGGAATCTGGGACGGTATCAAATCCGGAATTAACTGGTTCAAGGAGAAAATCGGCGGATTCGCTGACACGGTTGTCGACAGCGTCAAAGGCGTCTTCGGCATCCACTCCCCGTCCCGCGTCTTCCGTGATGAGATCGGAAAGCAGCTCGCCGCCGGTATCGGTCTCGGCTTTACGGACGAAATGCGGACGGTCTCCGATCAGATGCAGCGGGCAATCCCGACCCCCGAGGTTGCTTTCTCAAACGCCGCCGCCGGGATGGTCAACGGCGTCTCGACTGCGGTCTCCGGCATCGGCTCGACTCAGCCGGTGACGATCATACTGCAAACCGCTGACGGGCAGGCTCTCGCCCGCTGGCTGCTCCCCGACCTGAGAGCCGTATCCAGAGCTAATCCGGAGGTAATGGCATGACGCAACTTATCATCAACGGCATCCCCCTGCCGGAGACCTCCGGCGGGAAATATCAGTGCTTTGAGGGCACGCTGTCCGAGCAGATCGACATGATCTCCGGGCGGCGCGTCACCGAAGTGCGCGGGCACGTGTGGAAGATCGAGTACGCATATGACTACATGGGAAACGAACTCACTCGGCAGCTGCTCTCAGCTCTCCGATCCGGCGCGGCGCTGACGGTACAGTATCTGCCGGACTCCGGCGACACGCTCCAGACGTCGACCTTCCTCTGTGAGGATCTGACGCCGCCCGTCTTCGCTTTTTCGCGGTCGGGTAAACCCTTCTGGCACGACATCGCTTTTACCCTCCGGGAGGTGCGACCGCATGATTGAGTCTTCAGCTGCTTATAAGTCGGCGGTCAAAGCCGACTACAGGCGGACGCTTATCAAGGCGGTCATCGAGATCATCGATCCGGATATCGCGTATGGCTCAGTGTCCGGCTCCGCATCTGCCGGATACTCCATGCCGGAGCAGGTCGTCGACGACGAATTTGTGTCGCAGGACAACTACGCAACGCTTGAGCTTAATCGCTGGACGCTCGACGGGTCCTTTGAAATCGCGCCGGACAGCGCCGAAAAAGAGGTCGGATATATCGGCGCGGCGCTCTCCGGCACGGACGGGACTTTTGAGACCGCGCAGACGGTGACGATAAATTTTTCCGGCGTCGAGACGCTCCAAAGCGTGACGCTCTCCTTCTCGGATAATTTTTACGACGGCGTCGCCGAAGACTTTACCGTGACCGTCGGCTCGACCGTGAAAACCATCACCGGAAACCGGTCGGCGCGAGTGATCATCGGAGACTTTACCGAAAACTCGCCGACGTCAATCACCCTCTCGGTGACAAAATGGTCTATGCCTGGGCGGCACATGCGCATCATCGAAATCTTCCCCGGACTACACGAGGAGTGGAGCGGGGACGATATCTATTCGCTCTCGATAAATCAGCAGGCGAACCTCGCAGCAGTCGCTCTGCCGTACGGAACCGCCACACTGGCTGTGGACAACACCGACCGGAGATTCGAGCCGACCTCGCCGACCGGCATTTTTAAATCGATCGAAGACCGGCAGGGCATCGACATCTCGCTCGGCGTGATGCTGCCTTCCGGCGCTGTCGAATATAAAAAAGTCGGGCGGTACTATCAGTACTCCGGCGGCTGGAAAACCGGACAGAACGCGATGACCATACAGTGGTCACTCGTCGACGTCGTCGGTATGCTCTCGGCACGTGAGTATATCCTCCCCTCCACACTTCCGACTACTGCTTCCGGCTGGATTGCGTCGGTCGTCGCTCAGCTCGGGGCGAATTTCGCGGCTCAGTATATCGTCGATCAGACACTCGCGTCGGTCGCCCTCTCTCCGGACAGTCGCGAAAATATCACCGGCAAAAAGTGTGCGGACATCCTGTCATGGGTGGCTATGGCAGTTGGCGGATACATCGTCGCGGACGCCTCGACCGGGAAGCTGGCACTGAAAGCTGTCGGGAACTCCGGTGGAAACGTCTCGCTCGACGACCTCGAAAGCTTTCCGACCGTCTCGGCAAACGAAGACGTCGCCGCGCTGATTTTTACGATCCATAACGGCGCGTCAGAGCTTCCACAGCACACCGTCGCCGGAAACGCTCCCGCGTCGTCGAATACGCTGTCGATAGATAATCCTTTTATCAAGTCGACAACGGCGGCAGATGCTGTCGCCGCCCGGATACTGAAATTTTACGGCGGAAACGCCTTTGACTCCACAGGGCGCGGAGACCCCTCCGAAGAAATCGGCGACGCCGACACGCTTGAGATCGCAGATGGGCAGACCGTATCCGCGAGACGCTACGCTCAGAGCTTTGCTTTCGGGAACGGTGTTCTGTCCGGCTGTAAATCGCAGTATATTGAGGTGAAAGCATGAACTTAATCTATGATCGCACCGAAGCCGACGTGACGGAAGCCGTGCGGATCGAGCGAAAGCTCCACAAAGGCGAAGCTCTGAGCGCCGCCGAAACCGCCGCATGGAACGCCGGCATGAAAGGCGGATACAACACGTCGGACATGAATCGCGTCGAATCTGCGGTAAAAACCCTCGCCGCAGAGCTGAACTCCGCGGGATACCCTGTGGAGATCACCGAAACCGCGGACTGGCTTCCCGGCGACACCGTCACCCGCGAGCAGTGGGAGATATATCTCGAAAACGTCCGGCGTCTCCGCGCCGCGTACTACACACTCGCGGAGACCGGGGAGCTGCCGAAGCCGGGGGACAAGCTGGGCTACGTCGGTGCGAACAACATCGAGAAGGTGCTCGCGGATATCGACTTGCTGCTTGACGGGATGAAATCTGTTTACCGACGAGCCGGAACCTTTACTGCTGGTGGCAGCTATACAAGACAGATGATAAGGAGCGTATGAAATGGCGATAAAAAGACAAGATGAAGTGCTCGCGAAAGCAGTGTCGACCGACGCGACGGTCATACCGCGATATGATATCAAGCGTCCGGATGGGACGAAAGTCGCGGAAAACGTTGCGCTGGAGCTGAAAAACACCGTCGTGAATGAAGGCACGGCGGTGAACAAACAGCTCCTCGACGAAATTCTTGCGGCATCGGGAACAGCGGGCGGAACGGCTTCCGCACTGACTCTCGCGCAGGAGGGGTTTGCGCTGGTGGATGGGGCGGAGGTGCGGATTAAGTCCACATATAACCTCGCGGGCGGCGCGACGCTTAACGTCAATGGAACCGGGGCAAAGACTATTTGCACAGCATCCGGGCAAGAAGTAAAAGGCGGCATAAAAGCCGGCGTGTGGATGATACTGGTGTATTCATCTACACTTGACGGTTATGTGATCCTCAATATGACAGCGAAACCGGTGACTAAGATATTTACACAGTCCGGCTCGTGGGAGTGCCCACAGGGTGTCACCTCCGTTCACATCCTGCTATTCGGCGGCGGCGGCGGTGGAGGTGGCAACGGCGGCACAGCCGGTGGAGGCGGAGGCGGCGGGCACATGGTGTCTAAAGTGTTAACAGTCTCTCCAGGCCAGGTGTATCCAATCACTATAGGTGCCGGAGGTAATGGCGGCTCCGCTGGATATAACAGCGGCACTGACGGAGGTAATGGTGGAGCTACGTCTTTTGGCACGCTCGCTTCCGCCAATGGCGGCAGTGGCGGCACGGCGGGTCGTGCTTCTAGCAGCACCAATTATGCTGGCAATGGCGGCTCTGGCGGTACCGGTGGTGGTGGAGCCGGAGCCAAAAGCACTAGCGGAACAGTGTCTGGCGGCACCGGCGGTTCTGGCAGCTATGGCGGGAGCGGTGGAAGAGGACTATCAAACTCTTCTGCCGCTGGCAACGGCGGGAATGGCATAGCCGCCGCAGGAGGAACGGGTGCTGGTGGCGCTGGATCCGGTGGCGGCGGCGCTGGCGGCGGATATGGCGGCAAAGGCGGAGACGGCGGGAAACCCAACTTCGGCGGCGGCGGCGGTGGAGGCGGCTACGGAGCCTATGGCAACGGCGGTCGCGGCGGGAATAACACCCCCTCGCCGTATTGGGGTGGCGATGGCGGCACAGCTGCTGGTGGAGGCGGAGGCGGCAGCCCAGGCAGCGACAGTGGCACCGGCGGCAAGGGCGGAGACGGCATTGCCGTGATCACATACAACATCATGGAGGCATAATTATGAAAATATTTCAGATAGTCGACAATTTCTGCTACTACGACGCGACGCCGGTGCATCCGACACTCGCCGACACGGAAGGCAAATACCCTCCGGACGTCCTCTTCGTCGAAGCGCCGGATAATGTCTTCGAGGGCTGGGGCTACGACAGCGCGCAGGAAGGCGACGCCCGCTTCATCAAGCCCACGCCGCCGGAAGGCTGGCTGTATGACGACGCGACCGGAACTTTTTATCCGGCAGACGGGGAGAAGCCGAAGCCGCCGACGCAATCAGGCGACGTCTCCGAACTCGCCGCGAAGGTCGCGAACCTCGAGGAGCAGCTCGCGACGATCGAGGCCGTCAACAAAACCATTTTAGGAGTTGAATGATATGGACGAAAAACTTATCGCAAAGGCACGGCAGTTCCGGGCAGTAATCGAAGAAATGACTGCGAGCGCATCGGACGCCGTTGTGTCGAAAGCGCCGTCGGCGTGCCCGAGGCTGAAACAGGACGGCTCGCTCGTCCGCGCGGGAACCAAAATCAACTGGAACGGCGTCGTGAAGAAAGCCGGAAGTGACCTGTGGGACACCGAAGCGAACGACCCTGATCACGCGCCGAACCTATGGGAAGATCTGCTGTACAAGGACGGCTATCGCATCATCCCTGAGAACATCACCGTGACCGGAGCTTTCAGCAACGGCGAAAAGGGCTGGTGGAAGGGGCAGCTGTGGGAGTCCATAGTAAGCAACAACGTTTACACCCCGGAGCAGTACGCGCCTAACTGGAAGCTGGTGAAAAATGATAATTGACAAGATAATCGCATGGGCAATCCCTTTTATCTGCGGCGGTGTGATCACCGGGCTGATCACATATGTAAAATCCTTAAAGCGAAAGAACGACGCCGTCGAAGACGGAGTGCAGTGCCTGCTCCGTGCGGAGATCATCCGGAGCCACGAAAAATACATGGAAAAAAGCTACTGTCCAATCTACGCGAAGGAAGCCTTGAAGCGGGCATACAGCGCATATCACCGACTCCACGGAAACGATGTCGCGACCACGCTTTACAAAGAGACCATGGCGCTTCCGACAGACCCGCCAAAGAAATTATTAACGGAGGGAAACACATATGATTGAAATTACAGCCGTCCCCGGCAAAGTGCTCATGCTCGGTCGACAGGGCGAAAACCTTGCCCGGAAAGTGATCTTTTCCGTATCCGATGTCCGGGCGGAATTCGGCGACGGCGCTTTCCGGCTCTCAGCTCGCCGCGCCGGAGAATCCAACGTCTACCCCGCGACAGTGACGGAAAACGGCGACACCGTCGAATGGTCGCTCACCTCCGCCGACACCCAGAACGCCGGGCGCGGATCGTGCGAACTCGCATACTACGCGGGAGATGTGAGGCTGAAAACGTGGGTCTACGACACTGCGGTCGCGAAGTCGCTGACCGGATCGCCCAAAACCGATCCGTACGACGAGTTTTTAGACGAGGTGAACCGGCTCGCCGCCGAGGCGGCAATCTCGCAGCGGGAAGCGAAAAACTCGGAAAACGCTGCGAAAAACTCGGAAGAAAATGCGAAAGCATCCGAGGACGCCGCGAAAAACTCTGAAGACAACGCCGCCGAGTACGCGCGGGCAGCCCTCGCCGCTGAATCGAAATCTGAACAGAACGCCGAACATGCCGCTTCCGCCGCGACGTCCGCCGGGCAATATGCACAAAACGCCGCGACGTCCGCGACGAACGCAGCCAACAGCGCGAGCGCAGCCGAAACCCACGAAAAAGGCGCGAAAGCCGCCGCTACCGCCGCCGCGAAATCCGCCGAAGGGCTTGCGGATGCCGTAAAACGCGCCGAGGACGCCGCGACGAACGCACAGGACAACGCCGGGAAGACCGCCGCTGACCGCGAAGCCGTTGCCGAAATGAAAACCGCCGCCCAGACCGCACAGGGCAGCGCGGAGAAAGCCGCCACTGCCGCCGCCGGGTCCGCGACCTCTGCCGGGGAATCCGCCGCCGCCGCGGAGACGTCGAGGACGGGCGCGGCAGAGATCAAAGCGCAGATTGACGACATCAAAGCCGGAATCGACACGACGAAAGGCGAAATCGATCAGGCGAAAGCTGATATTGACCAGACCAAAATCGATACGCTCGCCGCGAAAACCGCCGCCGAAACCGCCGCCACGACCGCGGCCGAAAAAGCCGCGGAAATCGCGGACAGCGCGGCACAGATCGCGGAGAACACCAAAAATATCGGGAAGAACGCGACGAACATCGAAACCAACGCCACAGACATCGACCTCCTCCGACGCGAGAACGTCGAGCTTAAGGCGAAGACCGACGCGCTGTGGAAGCTATCGGAGGGCAAGAGCTATGATTTTGTCGAGGACAGCGCGGAGGCGTACAGCAAGAACGTGCCGTCCGGGTGTAGGTTTGCACAGATAGAAAAGATCGGCGGGAAGACCGTGGCGCGGAATGCCGGGGAGCTTGTCAGCGCGGCGGTGGAGGATGTGGAAGTGCAGGGGGCGAATCTTATCCCATATCCAGCTAACAGCATGAAATTCCCGATTACGAGAAACGGAATTACTGTGACGGCGAATGACGACGGAACTTACCTCGTCAATGGCACAGCGACAAATGACATCTATGTCTCTGTATGTAACCTTAACGCCGCGGGTATGCGCATCAGCAATATCGGGGATGTCGTTCTCAGCGGTTGCCCTACCGGCGGAGACACGGCGACTTACTATCTCGGCATATACTTCGGTCAATGGCATGCTGATACCGGGGCAGGGGCAACGGCGACAATCGGGACGATTCCGGACACCGCCAGAATTGAGATCACAATCCGAAAAGGTTATACAGCGAACAATTTGATTTTCAGCCCGCAGCTAAGAAGAGGGACAACCATCACGGGATACTCTCCCTACTTCCTCGACACCTACCCCATCCCCGACGCCGTGAAGGCTCTGCCCGGATATGGCTGGTCCGCAGGAAACGTCTGCAACGAAATCGTCCGGCGCGCGGACGGATGGGATTATGTACAAAGGGTCGGACTGCCCGCGACGACGGACGGGTATACCGCCCTCGACGCTCCAACGACCACAGACATCACCAACCTTATGACCGGCGCACTGCCGGTCATGGCGACGGAGCCGGGCGGCACGATCACGATGCACCACGCGCTCGAAGACGACGGGCTGACGCTCGATGTGCCGAACACTATCAAATATATTCGCAACCTGAAGGAGGTGGCAAGCAGTGGCACTGAGTGAAACTGAAAAAGCGATGATCGAGGCGGCGGGGCTGACCGAAGCCGATTTTACCGGGGAAAAGAGCGAAAGCCCTGAACCGGGCGCCGTCACAGACACGGAACTCGAAAGGCGCGTCGCGACGGTCGAAGAAACCGTTGAGGCGGTGAAGATTATACTTATAGGGGAGTGATAAAATGCGAGGAATTGACATCTCCAAGCACAACATAATCCGATCTTTCCCGGCGCTGAGAGCCGAGGGCATCGAATTCTGTATCGTCCGCGCGGGGTACGGCACGTCCGTTGACCCGAAATTCGCTGGGTACATAAAATCGGCGAAGGACGCTGGAATGCTCGTCGGCGTGTATTGGTTCTGCTACGCCCGCGATACCGTCGAAGCACGGCGCGAGGCTGAGGCCTGCGCGAACACGCTGAACGGGTACAAGCTCGATCTGCCGGTGTTCTACGACCTTGAATACGACACCGAAAGATGCGCGGCGAAGACACAAGTGAAGTACACAACAAAGTTACGGACGGACATTATCGAAACATTCTGTACCGAAATCACGAAGCACGGGTACAAAGCGGGCGTGTATACAAACCCCGACTACTGGCTCTACAAGCTCAATTCCGACCGGCTCGCAAAGTGGGCACTGTGGATTGCCGCTTACCGGCAGTCTGACTGCAAGGCATCCTTCGCGACCACCTCGCCGTCCGACCTCCCCGCCGCTTACAGTAACGCCATAATATGGCAGTTCGGCAAGTGTAAATTCACGAAAGCCGTCGGCGACGTGGATATCAACTACGGGTATGGCATCAAGCCCGCCGCGGCGAAGACCTACAAAGTCGGCGACACCTACACCGTCAAGGCGGGCGACGTCTACACGACCGGGCGCAAAGTTCCGGCGCGTGTCGTCGGAAAGACGTACACCGTCCGACAGGTCCGCTCCGGCGCGGTGCTGCTCGCGGAAATTAATTCCTGGGTGACGGTGTGAGATACTTAAAGCGGCTGATACTCGCGGTGCTGATATACCTCGCCGTATATCTCCCGTTTATCGCCGTCCTGCAAGCCCTCACCGGCACCGACCTGACCGCCGCCTTTTCGGTCGGCGGGATTGTCGGGGCTGTGGAACTCGCTCTCGGCAGTGTCATTAAAATCACCGAAAACAAAGAGATAAGCAAGAAAGGATTTATCGAACATGGACAAGATGAATATAACACCGATACTGGAACTGGCGGTGAAGCTGATCTTCGCGGCAGTGACGATTTTCCTGATCCCGAAGATCAAGGAACTTCTGACGGCGAAAGTCTCGGAGGCGGATCAGAAGAAGATCATCCGCTGGACTGAACTCGCAGTCCAGGCGGCTGAGGAAGCGGAGCGTTCCGGGCTGATCGACAAGAAAGCGAAGTATCAGTACGCAAAAGATTTCCTCGAAAAGCGCGGCGTGACCTTTGACGCCGACGCCATGCAGGCGCTGATCGACTCCACCGTGTGGGAGCTGTTTAACCAGTTCAAAGAAGATTCCGACTCGGGCGCCGAAAGCGAGGCGTGATATGAGAGCTGACGACGTGGCTGACCTCACGCGATCCGAATGGACGCGAATTATCGACGAGTGCATCCATGATCGGAAATGGCGAGATATTTTTAAGCGCCGCTGGCTCGATGGGATCAAGTTCGAGCCCCTCGCGGAGGAATTTGGGCTTTCCGTCCGGCAGACTCAACGAATCGTCAAAGCCTGCGAACAGAAAATCAAATCACGTATATAAATGTCATGAAACCGTCGCGAAAGCGGCGGTTTTTCTTCGTTCACTTTGCACAAAAATCGTGCTATAATATATACGCCGGATGATAAATCCGAGTATATATACAGGATGGTGAAATCCATGGCAGAATTCGCAACAAACGGCAAGGCGAACGCGGCGCTGACTACCGGCATTATCGGTACGGCGGGCGTCGGTCTGGGACTGCTTAACGGCGGGCTGAACGGACTTTTCGGCGGCTACCGGAACGGCGGCTGCAACGAAGATCACGTCGTCGACCGCTACGAGGCAGGACAGGCGGCGAGAATCGCGCAGCTGGAAACCGAAGTCAAGCTGAGGGACGCGAACACGTACACCGACCAGAAAATGCTCGAGATGTACAAATACTTCGACAGCAGGACCCGTGCGCTTGAGGCGTCCGACGCGGCTCAGGCAGTCACTAATCAGCGCGTCGCTGACAGCTTTGAGGCGGTGCACAACGATATCGTCTGCACTAAGAACGAGCTCTACTCGGCAATCCGCAACGAAGCTGAGAAGCGCTGCTGCGGCGACAACTCGATCGTCACCTACGCGAACGCGACATTTTATCCCAAGATGGTCGCGGACGTCACGACCGGCACGGCGACCACCGCGCAGAGCACGTACAACCCGATCCCGCAGTGCGGGTGCGGGTGCGGGTGCGGCTGCAACTGACGGCAGGGGCGGCAACCGCCGCCCCATGAGGTGATAAAATGGTAACTCTGGCACAGGTGCAGGCGGGTGTTGAGAAGTATCTCGAGACCGAAATACTGTCGAAAATCCCCGGCTGGCAGAAATGGGTCCTCGGCGCGGCGGCGGCGCGTATGCTGTCGCGGTCGGGAGAAATTTTTAATACATTGAAAAATAACCCCGTCGTCTCGGCGATGGGCGTCATAGACGAGCAGGATCAAATCGACATCGACGCGGTTTACCGCGAATTCGCGGCTCAGGCACAGCGCGGAGCAGTCACTTTCGACGTGCCGCTTGTCGGCGCGCTGACTCTGACCGCCGCCGATGTGGACAAGCTTTACGGATATATCATAGGAGGCTAAAATGAAAGACGAGGTAATGCGCGGCGTCATCTGGATGACGACCGACGGCATCAAGGACGCGGGGATGGCGTACGACTACGCCGAAGACGCGAAAGAAGCAGGAAAGCCCGAACTCGCGGCGCTTTTTATCGAAGACGCGAAGTACCGGCTCGGGAAGGTCAAAGAGTGGTATGACAGGGCGATGACCATGCACGGAGCTGTCGACGGAGTGACCGACGAGCTGATCGAGTGGCATCGGCAGGCTTACCGGGAACTGCTGGACAGGGTCATGAAATTCAAGACTTAAGCCGGAGGAGCGGAAACGCTCCTTTTTTCTTTTACGTTCATAAATCCTTTACAAATATTATTTGATGTTTTCTCGAAAACCCCTTGACAAAACATCAAATCTGTGGTATAATATATACATCAAAGGGAAAGCGGGAAGCCGATCGGAAAGAACCGCGGAAAGAGAGAACAAAAATGAAGCTTACAAATGAAATGATCGAAAAGGCAATAGCAGCAATCGAGGCTGACGAAACTCACGAAATCTTCGGAATCCGCACTCAGGACGTCCCATTCGTGATGGGCGAAATCGATCACAAGTCGCTCGTCTGGGTCGACGGTGAGATGACCGACGAAGAGCTGGACGGTGTCTGCGCGACGGTCATCGATACAAACGATATCGAAAGGTCTCTGAACCGTCACAATCGCGAAGGCTACTACGGCGAACACATCGCGATCCTCGCTGGTGGCTACTCAATGTCCGGCGAGGACGCCGGCGAAATCATCATGGAGACCCCCGACGTCATCGCGATCCTCGCGTAAATCAACCGCTCCTGAGCCGTCGAGCGCATCGGCGGTATCCCAAAAATCAAGCTGACGCACCGGCTACACGGCGAGAAAGAGAAAATTATGGAGTACAAAGCAAGATTGACGGTTAGTGAATGGACAAACGGTTCCGGATGGGACTACGAAAACGATGAGGTCAAAAGCTGGGACATCAGCGAAGGTGCTCTTGACAGCTGGAAGCAGCTGTTCAAAGACCGTGACAGATCACTTTTCGATTACGTGGTCGACGGTCTCAACGATCGCGACGATGACTACGACGAGGATCCGGACGACGAGGAAGGCGACACCAAGTGGACAATGCAGCTCGTCGAAATCGACGACGAGGGCGATGAGAAGGTTCTCGCGTCGGTCTCCTACTGGGGGTCGGAGCTGACACACCGCGACGAAGAGTGAAGTCCCCGCTCCTGAGCCGTCGAGCGAATCGGCGGCATCCCAAAAATCAAGCTGTCCTACCGGCTCGACGGGGAGAAGGAGATAGAATCATGAAAATCTTAAGCTTCTGGGGCTGGGAGTCCAACCCATTCGCAAACCCCGATCTCGCAAACAACGGCGGCGGCTACTCGCAGCCGGAGGGTGGCGCACTTGTTGAGCTTGCCAATGGCGAGCTTGTTGTGGTCGACTACTTCGACCACAATTGCGGCGACTTCGGTCGCGACGCTCACGTCACTGTCGAGCTGCTCGACGGTCGCTCCTGGGGATTTTCCTTCGGGAGCAACAGCGCAGACGACTTCGGTGAGGTCGCTCCGAGCTTCCGCCATGCCACCGGCGCAGACCTCGGCGAGGTCGCCGATCTGGTCATCGACGCAGTGACCGCTGCCATGGGCGTAGCTTGCTGAGAGGAGCGACACATGGCAGGAATAATCTCATACAAGCGGCTCTCAAGGCTGCCTCGCGTCGTGCTCGAGGGAACCATGCTGCACAAAATCCGGGCGTGGTTTGAAGAAAACCGCCTATCGCCGCTCGTCCCGCCGATTTTTAATCGTTTTGTTATTGAGTACCCGGCGAGTATCAAATCCTCCGTGCCGGTAAGCGACGTCCCGCGCTTCCTTGCAAACGGCTTTGAGCGGCTGCGGGACGATGAGCTCGACCAATATGCCGAAATGAAAATCCCGGCTGAGTACGACCGTCTCGAGCCGCACGAGTGGCTCAAGTGGACGGTGAAAACGGAACTGCTGGTCGAATACGATCCGTCACTGACCAAAGCAATAGTCACGGTGTACGATCAAGAAAAGCGACGGTACACCATCGACCTCGATTACGACGACCTCGACACCAAGACCGGCATCTGGCGTGCCGGGGTGACCGCCGACGAGGCGACCGAGGAAGAAGCGCTCGCAGCCGTGCAAGAGAACCAAGAGCACGCCGAAACGGTCATCCGCGGCATTGTCGCAGTGCAAAGCTACGTACTCTACCATCGCTCGGAGCTGATCGCCGCTCCGAAGGTGATCAAAGTGAAGTCAAAGCCCGCCACAGCTGCTACCGGCAAAAAGCAGAAAAGACAATCGCCGGACAAGACTGCTGTGATGCTCAAACACCGGAAGCGACAAATCATACTGATCCGCGAATCCGATCCTCTCCCGCGCAAAGAGTACAACTACCGCACCCTGGCGTGGAATGTTCGCGGGCACTACGCCCGACGCGGAGCCGACAAGCATCTGACCTACATCGCGCCGTACATCTGCCGACGCGGAGACGAGAAAAAGAAACCCCGAGCGGCTGAGTACCGCATCACGGAAGGAGATAAAAAAGAATGAAAAAAGTCATTAAAGGCGCCGTCTGCGACACGGAGACAGCGACCAAACTCGGGACGTGCGACCACGACATCACCAACCGGTTATGTTGGTGGTCAGAAACGCTTTACCGGACAAAATCCGGGAAGTACTTCATCCACGGCGAAGGAGGACCCGGCAGCCGATATGCCAAAGCCGAAGACGACGGGCACTGGAAGAGCGGAGAGCAGATCGACGTGGTTTCCCGCGAAGCCGCTGAAGGGTGGGCGGAGGAGCATCTGGACGGAGACGGATATATCGCCGCCTTCGGCGTGCCGGATGAAGTGCCGCGGATCACCGTCGCACTGACTCCGGAGAACCGGAAGAAGCTCGAAGGTGTTCGGGCGGAGAACGGAATGACGTTCGTTGAAATCATCAACGACGCGATTAAAGCATATAAGAAATAAGGAGAATATCATGAAAAATTATCGTACTTACGAAAAACAATTCATCGGGGAAAGCAACTGTGCGGCTCTGGTCGCGGTCGGCATGAAGCCCGAAGCGGAACGGGCGGAAGGTGCTCACTGGATGAAAACTCAGCCGATTGCATTCGGCGAAGATGGCGCATATATGGCGCGTGTCGTCGACGAAGAGTGTGAAATCCCGAGCCATTACAAGCTCGAAGCCACCTTCGCACACTGGCTGAAAATATATGACGACAACGAGATGGCTTTCAGCGCCCGCGCGAAGGAAATTCGCATTTATCAGGCGGGATCAATGGGGACAATCATTCAGCTAATCGGAGCGCGTGAATGAGTAACAAAAAACCGAGGGGCTATCCCCTCGGTTTTCGTTATTTTGTCGCAAGCGAGACCATAAAGATGATATATGGTGTTCGCCTGAGACCGATGTGGTGGGGCAAATCGGAGCTCAGGCGAACACCGTCGCCCTCGCTCTCGATCTCGCCGAGGTCGTCCAGCGTGACGTCGACCTCGTTTTTGCCGCTGCCGAGCGGATCGAAGATCACCTTCAGCCGGTCATCGAAGACGAAGACCTTGACCAGGAAGGTCTGGAAAAGCTGCGCTCGGTACTTTTTGTCCTCGATGTCCCCGCCGCGGAAACTCTTCAGGTATCCGACCACCTGATCCCGCGTCACGTCTATCTGACTCGTCGTCAGCATCGCCAGCTGCTCCGTGATCCTCGTGTTTTCCGCCTCGAGCTCCATCAGCCGCGCCTTCGTCGATTCCGTAAAAATCCCCGCCTCAATCGCCGCGAGGATATTTTTTATCGCCTTCGCGTTCTCCGCCTTTTCCGCCTCGAGCATCTTTATCTCCGGCTGGTCCTTATGCTGACGCTGAAACGCCATCACCTCGTCCGCGATCTGGTCGATGATCTTGTCACTCATGATCCGCTCCGCGAGTGCCTTCGCGACCGCGTCCTCGATCTGACGCCGACCGACGTGCTCTTTGTCGCAGCCGGTTCCCGTCTTCCGACCGGCACACGCATAGTAATGATAAACCGTGCCCGCTCGACCCGTGCCGCACACGCCGGTCATCGCGTGTCCGCATTTTCCGCAGTACAGTTTGCCCGTCAGCTGATAATCAGCCGAGGGGCTTATTTTTTTTCGCTTCATCGCCATCATCGCCTCCGTGTAAAGCTGTCTGTCTAAAATCGGCGGCATCCCGCCCTCAGTGCGGACGCCGTCGAAAATATAAATTCCGAGATATCGCTCATTTCCGAGGATTGCGCCGTAACTGCTCCGCCCCCACTTGCCGCCGGTCCGGGTCTTCAGCCCGCGGGCGTTAAGATCCATCGATATCGACGCGATGGTCTCTCCTGACGCTACTCGCGTGTATATCTCGCGCACGATCTGCGCCCGGGGCTCGTCGATCTCAAAGCGACCGTCCGCGCCGGACTGATAACCGAAAGGCGCAGGACCGTTTGATTTACAGCTCTGCGCGTTGTCCGCCTGCGTCCGCTTGATGTCCTCGCCGAGATTTTCCGAGTAGAACTGGTTCACGGACATCATCGTCCGGAGCGCGAAGCGACCGGCGGCTGTGTTGCCGAACTCTTCCTTCGCGTACAGGACGTTGACCTCGTTTTTAGTCATCTCGACTTCAAAATTTAACGCGTTCAACATATTTCGCGCAATTCTGCTCGATTTATATGCTATAATTGTATCAAAGATTTTTTTACCGGCGTCCCGGCGCAGGCGCTGAAACTGCGGGCGGCGGTCTGAGCGACCGCTTATCGCCGCGTCGGCGTAAACGTCAATGACCGTCAAGCCGTTCGCCGCCGCGAAAGCCCGGCACTCCGCGACCTGCTGCTCTATCGACTCCTCGCGCTGATTGTGCGATGAAAAACGGGCATATATTACGGCTCTGCTCATTGCTCAAAACTGCATCTGCATGCCGGGATACGCAATAACATCATAGTGGTCGATATCCGCAAGTGCGACCTTGTTCGCGTCGCCGATATTTGACGTCTTAAACGTCCCCTTCGCGCCCGCCACGATCTCATCGGTATATGTCTTCATCACGCCGAGGACTTTTCCGTCGGCGTCATACATAATCACCGCGACCTCGATCATGCTCTGGTCCTCTACGTCGATGTTCTCGACGCGCCCGACCACCTCGAGCGTCCCCATGACGTCATCCTCGCTGAACGAAACATCACTGACCGGGTAGCGCATGTTCGGGATTTTCGCCTCGACCGCCTTATAGGTCGGGACGACTTTATAGTCTCCCTCCGCCGAAACCGTCTGCTCGCCGTAGATGACCGCCGTCTCGCCCGGCGACAGCACCGTCGGCGTCACAGCCGGCAGCGTCATCGCGTCGACGAGCTTACCGTCCGACGTCTCAATGTCCATGTTGATGTTTGACAAATACAGATCGCAATTGCCGGTATTTTTGACCGTCGCGATTCCGACCACCCACACCGTGCCGATAGAATTCGTAAACACCTTCGTCGTCACGTCGGTCAGCTCCGACGCCGCTTCGCTCTTTTCAGCCGTCGTCCCTTCCTTGCCGTCCCACGATCCAGTGCCGACCGCAATGTCGGAGGACGCGCAGCCGGTCGCCGCGAGCATCGCAAGCAGCAGCACCGCGGTCACAGTTTTTTTCATCATCATCATAAAGCCTCTCCCTTTTAGAGTTTTTTCAGCCCCTCGCCGCGTCAGCCGCGAAGCCATCCCACCGACGGGTTTACCACGTCGATCGTCAGCCACGCACACATCAGCGCCACCAAAGCCACAACAAACACCATCACCCGGTGCTTCTCCTGCCGCTCCCGGTATAAAAGCGTCCGCAAGTCAGTGATCCTCTGGGTCAGCATCTCGATCTGCGCCACATATGACGCTATCAACCGCTGCGTCGACACATCCATGTCGGCGTCGGGGCTCGTCGTCTGGTCATCACCGCTCGCGTCCGGCTCGTCGTCATGATCCGGCTGCGCCGTCAGCCACTGCATCGGCACATCCAGCGCGTCCGCCACCAACGTCAAAGTCATCCCGCTCGTCGACTCCCCGCGCATAAGGCGCTTGATAGTCCCTTCGGAAACTCCCGCCGCGTCAGCAAGCCGCGCGTTCGTCAGTCCCTTCTCGTCCATCTTCGCGCGCAGCCGCGCCGGATCGACCGTGATGCTCATATATGATCTGCCCCTTTTTGACCGAGATTGCCCTCTTTTTTACCCCAAATGTCCCGCTTTTGCCCTTGCGGTTTTGGCTGATGTGCTGTATAATAAACTTAAACACAGCGAAAGCCTGTATCTATATTATATCACCATAGGAGTCGAATGTCAAGGTTTTTGCAGATTTTTATACATTTTACCGAAAAAAATATCAAAGAAAAGGAGATCACCAATTATGGCAAACTTACTCGACGTCATCATCGCTCAACTCCGGAAAATGTCCCGGGATCAGCTGTATGAAATCTACATCTACATACGGAGAATGAAAATCAAATGAGAAAGGAGCGGTCTTTCGACCGCCCCTTCGCTTTTTTACTCGTTGTCCCATCGAATCTTGTCTTCGGCTTTCTTAAACTCCCGGATCACCTCCCGGAGCTTCTTCCACCCGTCGTCGCTCAGCGCGGACAAGGTCAGGATGAACTCCGACTTAAAGCCGTCCGATTCGTCAGCCAGCGCTTCGCTGACGAAACTCGCGATCTTCTCGCGCCGGGTCATCTTCCGGAACATCTCCCCCGCGCCGGTCTCGAGCCAGACGATGTCGACCCCGCAAATCTCCGCGATCTGCTCGATATAGCGCGGGTTCGGTTCGGTCAGGCTATACTCGATGTTTTTGATGGTGCCGATTCCGAGCTTGACTTTTTCCGCGAATTTTGCCTGCGATAAACCGAGCGTTTCACGCACTTGCTTCACGCGAGCATTGGTTTCCATGCCGGCTTCGGAAATGTTCGTCTCTCCCATTTGATCACCTCCTTTCATATACTATTATACCACACTCGACCGGTATTGTCAATATCAAAAATATAAATATTTTTTTGAAAAAAGGTCTTGACAAAACCAAGAAAGTATGGTATAATAGTATCGTCAATACCAGATGGGACGCAAGAATGGTATTGATGGTACTAAGATAATATCAAGGAGACAACAAAAATGACTGACATATTCACCAACCCCGAATTCACGATCGAAACCGTCGCTACCGGATCCTTCCTCGACTCCCCCGGCGGTCTCGAGAACACGACCTACCGTGTCGAGACGCGAACCGTCCGCTTCAACCACATCGCGCTCGATGAGTGGTACGAAAGCCAGCCCACGAAGCTCTTCGAGGAGTTCGACACCGAGGACGAGCGGAGACGCGACCGCGCGGAAAGGGACGCCAAAAGAGAGCGCCTCACAGACAAAGTCCGCCGAGCGCTCGGGTTCGACGACAAAGGAAGCTTCGCTCTCGCCCACGTCGTCGGCGAAATCTTCACGGCAGTTTACGTCACTAAAGCAGAGTGACGGAGACCACGGTCTCCGGTAATGCGGTCAGGCAGACGGTCACAAACCCCGACAGCCGCATAAAACCAGAAAGGAGAAACAAAAATGG
>ERZ772861.542-NODE-542-length-40810-cov-6.315201_pt1 | contig 40810 bp, 34 predicted proteins | sample MGYA00512135_ERZ772861 | MGnify/ENA primary metagenome ERZ772861 (study PRJEB29015, sample SAMEA2737700) | human gut metagenome | biome: human gut; feature: human-associated habitat; material: faeces | place: China | collected 2012 ...
CGGGGGCGCTTCGCGCCACAGAGTGCATACCAAAGAGAGAGGAACATCATATGAAAGTTGTGAAATTCGGCGGAAGCTCCATGGCGGATGCCAATCAGTACCGCAAGGTGCGGGATATTCTGCTGGCCGACCCGGAGCGCCGGGTGGTAGTGGTTTCCGCCGCCGGAAAGCGGAACAGTCAAGACCATAAAATCACCGATTTGCTGTATCTTTGCCATGCCCACACCCAGTACGGGGTGGACTGCTCCAATATTTTTGAAATGATTCGCTCCCGCTACCTGGAAATCCGGGACGAGCTGGGCATCGACCTGGATTTGGAAACGGAGTTCGCCGCCCTCAAGAGCGGCCTCGACCGGAAGATGGTCAGCCAGGATGAGCTTGCCAGCCGGGGGGAATATTTCTCTGCCAAGCTCATGGCAGCCTACCTGGGCTTTGCTTTCGTGGATGCCGCCGACTGGGTACGCTTCAAGTACGATGGAAGCGTTGACCAGGCCGCAACCTATGGTCTTTTAAAAGAGCTGGACAAAGGCTTCGGCATGGTCATCCCCGGCTTTTATGGCCGGATGCCCGACGGCAAAATCCGCACCTTCTCCCGGGGCGGCTCCGACATCACCGGGGCTTTGGCGGCAGCGGCGCTGGATGCCGATGTGTATGAAAACTGGACGGATGTATCCGGCATCCTCATGGCCGACCCCCGCATTGTGGATAATCCTGCCACCATCCCCGAGGTCACCTATGACGAGCTGCGGGAGCTGAGCTACTCCGGTGCCCAGGTGCTTCACGAGGGCACCATCTTCCCCGTGCGGGAAAAGAACATTCCGCTGAATATCCGCAACACCAATGCCCCCGGCGATGCGGGAACCATGATTAAGGAATCCTTCGAGGGGGATTCCGACCCTAACCGCTTCCTCACCGGCATCACCGGCAAGAAGGATTTCAGCATCATTTCCATGAGCAAACGCGGCCTGAGCGGTGAAGTGGGGTATCTGCGCAAGGTGCTGTCCATCTTCGAGCGCCACAATATTTCCATTGACTATGTGCCCAACGGCATCGACAATGTTTCCGTTGTCCTGCCCACTGAGGCCATTGCCCAAAGTCTCTATTCCATCATGGCAGAGATTCAGAAGGAGCTGGAACCGGACACCCTCACCGTCCACGACCAGATTGCAGTGGTAGCTGCCGTTGGCCGAAAGATGGCTTTCCGCCCCGGCATTTCCGGCAAGATTTTTGCCACCCTGGGCGAAGCAGGGGTCAACATCCGCATGATTAACCAGGGTCCGGACGAACTGAACATCATCTTCGGCGTGGATAATAAGGATTTCAGAACCGCCATCCGGGTGCTGTACGATAGCTTTGTAAAATAATGGCGGCAGTGCCGCCATATCCCCCCGTATCAACTTATCCCTCATAAAATATCATCAAAATAGGAGTGAATCAATATGAAACAGTACACTGTAGCCGTCCTGGGTGCCACCGGCGCGGTAGGACAGGAAATGATGAAGATTTTGGCCGAACGGAATTTTCCCGTGGGCAAGCTGATTCCTCTGGCCTCTGCCCGCTCTGCCGGCAAGACCGTAACCTTCAAGGGCGAGGAAGTGACCATCCAGGAAGCCCGCGATGATGCCTTTGAGGGCGTGGACATCGTGCTGGGTGCAGCGGAAAACGACATTGCCAAGCGTTTCGCCCCCGCCATCGTAAAGGCCGGTGCTGTCTTTGTTGACAACTCCTCCGCCTTCCGGCTGGATGAAAATGTACCCCTGGTGGTTCCCGAAATCAATCCCCAGGATGTGAAGAACCATCACGGCATCATCTCGAACCCCAACTGCTCCACCATTATCACCGTCACAGCCGTCAATGCCCTCAATGCCATCAGCCCCATCCGCACCATGACTGCCTCCACCTATCAGGCTGTTTCCGGTGCCGGCGCAGGCGGCCCTGTGGAGCTGATGGGCGAAGTGGAGGCGCTGCTGAAGGGCGAAAGCTATCAGCCCAAGGTGTTCTCCCACCAGATTGCCTTCAACCTGATTCCTCAGATTGGCGGCGAACAGTTCGAGGGCTACACCAGCGAGGAAATGAAAATGCAGAACGAGGGACGCAAAATCATGCACCTGCCGGAATTGAAGGTCAGCTGCACCTGCGTCCGTGTCCCCGTGGTGCGCAGCCACTCCATCTCCGTCAGCCTCCATTTTGACCGCCCCGTTACCGTCGCTCAAGCACGGGAAGCCATCGCCAATGCCCCCGGCTGCCGTCTGGTGGACGACCTGGGCAGCAAGCAATACCCCATGCCCCTGGACACCAGCGACCAGGACATTGTCTTTGTTGGCCGCATCCGTCCCGACCTGACCGATCCCAACGGTCTGTGTCTGTGGTGCTGCGGTGACCAGGTGCGCAAGGGTGCCGCCACCAATGCCATCCAGATTGCAGAACTGCTGGTAAAATAAATAGCATTACCGCTTCGCGCCAAAAAATCCCCCCTAAACCATATATAATGAGCCGAACCCATTTTCCGGGTTCGGCTCTTATTCGTTATTTTGCCTTTTTAATTTTACGCTTCTCTAAGCCATCCGCCATCTGCTTCAGGTGCTCCCGCAGGGGCAGTTCGGAATAGAAGGGACGGAAGAAATGATATTTGTGCTTGGCCGCATCCTCTGCCTGACGGATATGAAGCTTGAGCGCCTCATAGCGCACCACCACATCATACTCATTTGCAAATGCCCGCAGCTTTGCAACCAGGTTGGCCGAATGGGCAAAGTCCAGCAGGAACACGCCAAAATACATACCAATGACGAAGCTGAACGCCAGATTCCGGCTCAACCAATCCAGTGCTCCCAGGATGTGGGGATGAATCAAAAAATAGTACAGCGCACCGCCTACAGCCCAATACAGGGAGAACAGCGGGCAAATGATGCCCTGGATGTTACCCCACTGGTCACTGTAGTCCCACAGCCGTACCTTGGCAACCTTCAGGCACAGCAGCCCCGCAATGTACTCAATGCCGGTCATGGCAACCGCCATCAACAAAAACATAACAAATTTGTTCATCCATGGCAGTCGCCCCTCCAGGCTGGCCAGCAGATACAGGGCGCACAACCCATTGCCATAGATTGGCAGGCACGGACCGGTGCAGAAACCGGGGTTAATCCACTTATGCTCCGTGTTGGCATCGGAAACAAACCGGCGGTAGAACAATTCCAACACCCAGCCGAAGGTGGAACCGATGGAAAACAGAAATGCCAGTGTCAGAAACAGGTTCATGATTGTTACCTCCTCAGCAGAAGAATCCCCCAGTCACCCAGAAGAAAATCAGGGTAAACGGAACCACAAAAATAAGACTGTCAAACCGATCCAGCAATCCGCCGTGACCGGGAATCAATGTACCAAAGTCCTTGATGCCGGTGATGCGTTTCACCACGGACATACTCAGGTCGCCAAACTGCGCCAGCACGTTGGCAATGACGGCATACACCAGCAGCAGCCCATAATTGACGGACACCGCCTTTAGCTTGCTCAGCACCAGGGCATACAGCAGGCAGAAGGCCACAGCGGCAGCCATCCCGGCGGCAGAGCCAAGCAGGGTCTTATTGGGGCTGACAGCAGGAAGCAGCTTACGCTTGCCATATCTGCTGCCAATGAGATAGGCAAACACATCCGTTGCAAAGCACTCGGTAATGCACATCATGGTCAGATGAATGCCGAAGGGCAGCGCCCGCAAAGCGATGATGGAACGCAGCTGGGCACATACCAGAACAGAAAGTACCACAAAGCTCCAGCCATTTTTCAGCTGCATTCTGGGCTGAAACACCATCAGCAGGGTGAAAAACGGAAGGGAAACACCCAAACAAAAGGCAGCAATCCGAGCCTCCTCCTCTGCATTCCAGAAGCTCAGCAGCCCTGCCGCCAGCAATACCAGAGTGAACAGTGCTTCCTTGGTCATCTGGCCGGTGGCCTCACCCAACTCATAAACGCAGAAGCAGCACAGCGCAGCGGCGGCTCCCTGAATGACAATGGGTACACCGGAATAATACAATATTGTGTAGCAAATCAGGGCAATCAGCCCGGCACTGGTGGTTCTCTTTTTCATGCAATCCCTCTTTTTCAGTTTGTTTGGGTTATAATTCGTGCCGCATTATCTGCGATGGTGTGCAGGCAGCGGTATAGGGTCGCCAGCTCCTGGCTGCTCACCCCCTGCTGGATTTCCCGAACAAAGGCCTCCTGGATGATAAGCCCCTTCTGCACCACTGCATCCGCTTTTTGGGTACATCGCAAATGCACCTTCCGCCGGTCATTGTCATCACCTTGCCGCAAAAGATAGCCCTCGCTGACCAGCTTGTTGACGTTGATGGAAATGATGTTTTCTTTCAACCCCCGCAAGCTGCTGATTTCCCTGGCAGTGCTGTGCTCCGGGTTGTTGTGCAGGAACATGAGAATGTCGAAGGCGGTCTGCGGCAGTCCCAGCTCCCGGCACAGAGGTTTGCAGTAGGCACTGTAGGCCTCCATACAGGTACGCAGTGCCCCGAGATTCAGTTTGGAATCCATGGGTATTTTCCTCGATTCATCATTGAATGCTTCAAATTTGAACTTTTCTATTATATTGATTTGCGCCGCAAAAAGTATGAATATTCTGTAAACATTTGAATTTCTCCGCCAGGAGGACGGTGGTGTCGCCGTATTGCAGGGGCAGCGGGACAACCGCAGCTCCCAGAAAGAAAATTTTCCAAAAAGTTCTTGACAAACTGAAAAATCCATGCTAAAATCATCAAGCTGAATCCGGGAAGCAGAGCTGTGCGGGTGTAGTTCAATGGTAGAACACCAGCCTTCCAAGCTGGATACGCGGGTCCGATTCCCGTCACCCGCTCCATTCGAGATGCGCCAATAGCTCAGCTGGATAGAGCAACTGCCTTCTAAGCAGTAGGTCGGGGGTTCGAGTCCCTCTTGGCGTACCAATTCAGAAAAGTACATATGGTGGATATGGCCTAGTTGGCTAAGGCGTCAGATTGTGGCTCTGAAGATCGTGGGTTCGAGTCCCATTATCCACCCCAGATAAGTTACCTGATTTGATACCATGTCAAATCAGGTAATTCTCTTTTTATTGCAAGAAAAAGTTGGAATTATCCCAAAAACGAGGGTAATTCCAACTTTTTGGTTTTTCAGTGCCAACACGATGGAACCGAAATCGTCTTCTGAACAGGAAAAATGCGAAATTGGGCATTCCTATCGTTCATTTACCGGCTATCGTTCAGGTAATCAAAACCGCCTAAACAGGGCATCACTTTTCTCTAAGAGGCCATCTCCTCCTCTCTCTGCATTGTGCCATCAACAACCAACCGATTCAGCATTCATGTATAATATCAGCAGTCATGTAACACATCAGAAATCGGGCAGGGCGTTGGTTGTCTGACAGAATATGCCCGACAAGCAAGTCTCCCCACCACCGTGATATGTACCCAGTTTTCTGGACACCGTTATTTTAATTGAACAATAAGTTTCACATCATGGATGCTTGGGAATGGGAATCAGGACACTTAAAACGAAGGTGTCCCCTTCTGTAATCGTGGAAGCATATCCCCCGTATTTTTCGGCAATGGAGCGAATGCTGGCAATACCGAAGCCATGATATTCCTGATCGCACTTCCGTGTCACAATTCGATTGTTATGTACAACGAGCTTTCCATCGTAGCTGTTTTCTATGCGAATCTGGACAAAATGATCCTTCTTTCCAATCTGCACGCCAATGATTCTCTGCTTTGTGCTGTCAAGCCGCTCCACTGCTTCCACAGCATTCTCCAGTGCATTGCCCATCAGGGAAGCCAGGTCCATCGGCTCTATGAAATCCAGCATTTCTCCCTGGGCCATGCAGGTCCAGACGATGCCGTGCATACTGCAGTACAGGCTCTTATCCATGAGCAGCGTATTGAGAATTTCATTCCCGGTTTGAATATTGCTGTCGTAGATTTCGATGGTTTTGATGATCTCGCGTCCGAATTTCTCCCGCAGCTCCGCTCGTTCTCCATCCTGCTCCATGAGAAGAGAAACCTGGTGCTTCATGTCGTGGCACTTGCGATTGATAAGGTCGATATTCTCCTGGGTCAAACGGAACTCCTTTTCCTTCAGCATGAGCAGCTCATGGCTGACCGCCACCTGGTTCTGGGCACGCAGCTGCATTTCACTGTGGTATTCCATAGCAAGCATCGCAAGACAAAATGCGATGCTGTACACCTGGCTGTAGCGCAGCAGGAGTCTGGCCGTTTCGCTCTCAAAGTCCGGCAGCACAAACAGTCCCGCCTGAATCTTGCACAAGCAGCTAAGCACCGTTACCACCATAACAGTCATTGCGCTGGTTGTCAGCTTTCGTATCCAGAGCGCTCGATAGTGTCCGCCGCTCCCCATTTTTCTTCCTACCAGAAACCAGACAGTCATATAAACACTGAGGCTGATTGCTGTGTAAGCGACATTCGATTGATACCCCGTGGTCAGAAACAGCACATAGGCAGAACTGGCAATATGCTCCGTCAGGCTGGCGTAGGATGCGCAGGAAAAGGCCTCCAAAACGGACACATCGCAGTAGGAATACACTACCAGCGCATTGATAAAGTACACGGTGAGGAACCAGCAGATCATGCCGTAGGGTGAGGGCATTTGGTAGGGTGGGATCAGAAACGTCAGGGCAAAAACGACAGCTATAATGAGTCCTGCCCGCAGGCCCCAATGCTTTCTCTTTTCCAGATTCTTTGAAAAAATGAAGGTCGCCAACATCAGCCAAAAATAGAACTGTGTACCGCCAAAATCGGCATTCCAAGCACCTTCTATCATACTTGACAGCAACTGTGTCATGTTGTCCTCCTTATTCTTATTCCGGATGATGGCCAGTATCTCGCCCACCTCCAGGATTATCATAGCATATCTTAGGGTGTACTGTTGAATTCTGGCATATTTTGTCGTGTTGACAGCTAATTTGGAATATCAACAAAGATGGAGCCGCTTCACCTTTGGTAAAACGGCTCCTAATCGTATTATTTGCTCACAGCCGCGCCATGAAATCCGACATGGCCCGAACCACATCCTTCTTGCGTCCGCGGCTGATGGGGATGGCAAAATCCCCTAAGTAGACATCATTGGTTTCAATCCGGGTAATAAACCTCAAATTCACAAGGTAGCTTTGGCTGCATTTGCAAAACCCATGTCCTTCCAGCAGCTGTTCGGCCTCCCGCATACTGCCGCGCATTTCCAGCTGTTCCTTTTCCATGTGATAGATCAGGGTATGCCCACTGATTTCCACATATCGTAGTTTCGTGATTCTGATATTATGAACCAGATCGTCCGATTTGACGATGATGCTGCTCTTTTCCCGCTTGTCCTCCGTGCGGCTGAGAATACGGCCCAGCTTATACTCGAACACTTCATAGGTAAAGGGTTTTACAATGAAATCGATTGCCTCCACCTCATAGCCCTGCACGGCGTAATTGGCCATGTTCGTGATAAATGCGATGGCTGTCCGGCTGTCAACCTTTCGGATGCGCTTTGCCGTCTCCATTCCGCTCAGGTACGGCATTTCAATGTCCATGAAAATAATGTCATACTCCGGGCGATAATCTGTCAGAAACTGCATTCCGTTTTCAAAGGTCTTAATAGAAAAGGACTGCTTGTTTTTCTCTTCATACCTGTGCAGATACCGCAGGATTTTCTCCCGAAACAGTTGTTCATCCTCTACAATTGCGATCCGAATCATGCAGCATCACCCCAGACCTCTTCTACGTCTGAGTATATCATAATTCTTCCGTTTCGGCAACAACCCCTCCGCAAATTTCTTTTTTTGTCATTACTGCTCCGGAATGGGGATGAGTATATTCAAAATGAAGGTATTCCCCTCCGCTTTGGTAACGGCACATCCGCCGTACTTTTCGGAAACGCTGCGGATGCTGCGCAGACCGAAGCCATGAGCGCCCTTGTCCGCTTTGCGGGTGAGAATTTCGCTGCCCGCCTGCTCCAGCGTTCCATCGAAGCTGTTTTCTACCAGAATTTGAACCATGTTGTTTTTCGGTGCGATTTGAATACTGATGATTTGCTCCGCTTTATTGGGTATATGCTCCACGGCCTCCACCGCGTTGTCCAACGCATTTCCGATCAGCGCAGCCAAATCCAGGGGATCCACAAAGCCCAGTGCTTCCCCATGGGCGGAGCATGTCCAGCTTATGTCATTCATGCTGCAATATAAACTTCTATCCCGCAGAATGGTATTGAGCACCTCGTTCCCGGTATCAATATTCCGGTCATAGACCTCAATGGCTCTTAGAATCTCTCTGCCGAAATTCCGTGCGGATTTCTGCCCACCCCGTTCCTGCCGCATGAGCACCGCTACCTGATGCTTCATATCGTGGCACTTGCGGTTGATGAGTTCAATATTGTCCCGGGTCATCTGATACTGCTGCTCTTTGATGCGCAGCAGCTCATGGCTGGCCGCCAAATCCATCCGCATCTGCATCTGGCGCTGATAGCCGTATTCCGTAAGCAGCATGACAGCGCAGAAGGCGATGGCATAAAGCTGAGACCACTGCAGCATGGTGCGGACAGTCTTATCTGCGATCTGCAGGGAAAGACCCGGGTCTGCTGTCTGCTTGCACTCATAGCTCAAAACGACCAGCACAAAGGAGGCCAGCGCCCTAGAAAAGATGACACTGCCGGTGGATACATAGTAATGGCCATTGTGCGCCACTCCCCGGCACAGGAACCAAACGCAGGCATATACCAGAATGCTGACGGTCGTATAAGCCAGTTTCAGATTGAACTGGGTGATGAAAATCAGGATAAACAGCGAATTGGAGAGGTGCTCGGTCAAGGATGCGTAGATGGAGCACAGCATTGCTTCCTGCCAACTGACACGACAGCAGCCCAGCACGATGAGCACATTGAGCATAGGTGCCGTCAGGTACCATCCGATTCCAAGGCTCCCCGCAGCCCGCTCCCAGAGATACCCGCACAAGCCAAACAGGATTGCGCCAATCAGAGCAATGGGGAGTGCGTGCTTTCGCCGTTCCAGCTGATAGGAGAAAATCCAGGTGGCAAGCGTCAGCCACAGAACAAAATGAATTCCTTCGGATATGGGGCTCAGGAATTGATCCAGCAGTGCAAACATGGCAGAAAACCTCCCAAAAAGCAGCAAAGGGCCATTTGGCAGGCTATTCCGTCAAATGGCCCAACTGCATTGTTTATTTGAAGAATACCAGCAGGCAGTTATACAGGTCGGCAATCCATGCGGCGTAGTTGTGGGCACCATCGCCAAAGACAACCATAGCACTGTTCTTACCATCTGCAAACTTATCGCTCATGGATTCCATCAGGGTGTTGTATAGGTCGTAGTGTTCCTGGAAGGCGATGTCATCCACGCCGTTGCCGTTGTACCAGAAGTACATGGGGTAGTCTTTATAGTTGTTTTCCAGGGTGGTGCGGAACAGCGTCTCATCGGTCTTGGCACCGGACCAGGAGCCGCACCAGCCAATCAGGTCAAAGTTACGCATCAGGATGCCATGGAAGGAGGTCATGGAGCCCATGGACAGGCCGCAGTAGGCACGATGCTCCCGGGTGGCAATCAGGTTCTCTTCACTGACATCGTTGTTGGCGTAGGTCAGATACTGGCTTTCTACAGCAGGAACCACATGATTGCGGAACTCATCGCCAAAGTACCATGTGTACAGGCTTGCCAGATTGTTGAAGTTGGGTTCTCCAACGACTTCACACGCAGCTGCAATCTGTTCGTCGGTCGGTTCCACACCTTCCACATCCGCATAGAAAGTGGGGGTGACAATAATCAGGGGGTCGCACAGGCCGTCCTCAATCATGTGATCCAAAACCCGGCGGGTGGTCTTTCCGTGGGTGCGGTTGCTGAGATCGGTGAGCCAGTAGTCCTGATCATCTCCGCCGCCATGCATCAAATACAGGATATTATAAGGCCTCTGAGGATCATAGTTGGCGGGAAGATAGATATTGACCGATTTGGTGATGGTATAGTCGGTGCCCATAATGGCATTGATGGCGTAGGCGGGGGTTTCGTAGGTCAGGGTTTCCACAGTTCCCTGCTGGCTGGCAGCTTTGCTTTTCAGTTTGCTGATGCCCTTGGTGGACCAGACGAAATCAAAATCATATTCCCGGTAGTAGGGATTTTCGGCAGCCTCAGCCATGCCGGGGACAGCGATGCAGGAGAGCATCAGCACCAGAGCGATAATCAGTGCAGCGGTTCTTTTCATTACGATTTCCTCCTTAATTGAAGAATACAATCAGAATATTATACAGGTCGGTAAGCCAGTTCTCATAGGTGTGGGCGGAGCCCTCCTTCACCACGAAGGCCATGTTTTCACCATCGGTCAGGCAGTCGGTCAGTTCGGTGCGAGCCATATTGACCAGAGAGGCCTGAGAGTCGAGGCTGAAGTCCTCGGTGCCGTTGCCATTATACCAGTAGCGGATGGGGCGATCGGCAGCAACGGTATCCAGCACAGCCTGTTTGAACTGCTCCTGATTGATCCAGCCGCCGGAGAAGCAGCCGAACCACGCAAAGAAGTCGCAGTGGCTAAGCATGGAGCGCAGGGTTGCCACGGAGCCGCGTGACAGACCTGCCAGTGCCCTGTGATCCCGAGTGGCCGTCAGATTTTCAGCGGAGGTGTCGCCGCCGGCGTAGGTGGAGAAGCGGCCCTCCACCAGAGGGATGATGTCGTTGACCAGCTCCTGATCGAAGAACAGGCACCACAGGTCATTGCGCTTGCCAATTCCACTCTCACCGATCTTTTCTGCATAGGCGGCGGCAACGGAATCCTCAATCTTATTCTTCTTGCCCTTGAGATCGGCATTCCAGTCGGGGGTGACCACGATCAGAGGCTTGATGATGCCTTGGTCAATCAGGTTGTCCAGTACATTCACGGTGGGAATCCCGGTCTTCTCCTTCATCAGCCAGTATTCGTTGTTGCCGCCGGTGCCGTGGAGCAGGTACAGCACATCGTACTGCTGGGTTTCGTCATAGCCGTAGGGAAGGTAGACGGTGACGGATTTGTTCAGCTTCTCGTGCCGTCCCAGTACTTCGTTGATGGCGTAGGCGGGTGCGGTATAGTCCAGTGTAACAACTTCTCCCTTGTGTTCACATTCCTGCTGGAGCGCTAGGATGGTATCGCTGTTCTCTGCCCATAGGAACGGCGTTTCATAGTCAAACAGTTCCCATTCTGCTGAGGGGGCTTCCGCTAAACCAATCGGCACACTGCTCACCAGCAGCAGACAAGTGAACAATGCACAAAGCATTTTTTTCATATGTTTCCTCCTTCATTTATCAGCATCTGTGCACCGGTGCTGTATTGAGGCGATTGTAGCACGCAGTCTAAGGAGAAGAAGGTGATTGCGCACAACCTGTCATTTTCGGGGCAGATTTGGTATGCAAAGAAGAGGGAATCTCTACAGTGCGAGATTCCCTCCAGCGTTATACAACAGTCGTGAGTTCTGCCAACGCACGAATCAATTCTTTTTTGCTTCCCCGGCTGATGTGGATTTCCCGATCCTTCAGATAGACGGAATCCTTTCCGATTTTGGTAACAAAGCGCAGATTGATCAGGCAGCTTTGACTGCACTTGCAAAAGCCCACAGGAATCAGCAGCGCTTCGGCCTCTTTCATGCTGCCCCGCACCGTGATCTCACCCTTGCTTGTGTGATAAACCAGAGAATGGTGATAAACCTCTACATACAGCAAGTCCCCTGTGTGGATGCGGTAAACCTGGTCGCTGCTGTTTAATAGAACGGGAGTATCCTTTTTGTTCTTCTCAATCCGACTGACGATGCGGTCGATTCGGAAACGAAAAACCTCATAAGAAAAGGGCTTGACAATATAGTCGAGCGCATCCACTTCATAACCCTGAACGGCATAATTTGCCATGTTGGTGATGAAGACGATGGTTACGTCACCGTCAACTTTTCGGATTCTGCGTGCCACATCCAGTCCGTTCAGCACTGGCATTTCAATATCCAGCATAATGACATCGTATTTTGCCTGGTACTGAAACAGGAACTCCGTTCCGGCCTTAAAAAAGCTGATATTCCAATTGACTCCCTTTTCCTCGCCATATCGCTTTAAAAAGTCCGAAATTCTGCTGTGAACCGCCTGGTCGTCATCAACGACAGCAACATGAATCGCCACAGCCGTCTCCCTCCCATGCTTTCCTTTTTTGTAACAATATACCACACATCCTGCATAAAGGCAAGGAGACTATGGAAAAAATGCCGATAGCTGCCGACTGCCCTGCCTGTTGGCGTGCCCAGGAAGGAATTCTGGCAGTCTGCCCTACCAGATGTGTCATGAAAACAACGGAATATGCCACAATACCCAAATTCCCGCTGGATATGGTACCATGCAAGTGTAATCAATCTGCCGTCAGGCAGAAGAAAAATTAAGGAGGAAACCCAAAATGAAAAAACTGATTGCCCTGCTTCTTGCCGCCATCATGATGGTCGGTGTCCTGTCCGTCGCTTACGCCGACGAGCACGCCGACGAGCTGGAAGTGCTCACCGAGTTCGGTGATCTCACCATCGATGATGCCGAGTACGATCCCAACCCCGACTATGATATGTGGACCGTCATCGAGTACTACATTGAGAATGCCGATGCCACTGTCATCATCACCTGCTCCGCAATGGAGGACTTTTCCGAACTGAATCTGGAATTCAGCTTCTATGGCGATGACCAGCAGGTTATCTGCGATGGCGAGGGCAATGTCTCCTTCGACAAGACCGGCTTCATGAGCAACGATACCCCCGACATGGTTGCCTACATCATCGAGAATGCCGTTTGGTCCGCTATGCCCGAAGAGGACGATGTCATCGAATTCGGCGACCTGACCAGCGAGGATGCCGAGTACGATCCCAACCCCGATTACGACAAGTGGACTGTCATCGAGTACTACATCGAGAGTGCCGATGCCACCGTCATCATCACCTGCTCCGCCAAGGCTGATGACTCCGAGTTCAACATGGAGTACAGCTTCTACGGCGACGATCAGCAGGTCGTGTGCGATGCCGAGGGCACCGTCTCCTTCGACAAGACCGGCTTCATGGCCAACGACACCCCCGACATGGTTGCCTATATCATCGAGAACGCTGTCTGGGCTGACATCGCTTAATTAACATCAGATTCTTCCCCCTTACAATCCAAAGGATCTCAGTCTGCGGGCTGAGATCCTTTGGCAGGTTGAATGGGGGTGTTGCCCTGTTTGCAGGCGGCAAGAGAAAACGGTACTTCGGTTTCAATTTGCTGCATACAGCCAGGGCTTCTTCACTAGTTGAGAGAGGAGAAAACCCCAATGTTCAAAACCAAGTCCCTGTGGCGGGGTCTTTGCTTCCTGTGCGCATTCGTGATGCTGGTCTCCAGCACCGCCGGTGCCGTTCTGGAAAAAAACCGCAACATGGTCAATAATTTTCTGGGCACCCAGACTTCCTATGTGGAAACCAGCGAATCTGACGAACCGCTGTATTCTACCTATGTTTCCGATTACGCCAATACCGATGAGCTGATCGCTGCCCACAGAGCCATGGGCGAACGCCTGTCCGCCGAAGGAAGTGTCCTGCTGAAAAACAACGGCGCACTTCCTCTGGGCAGCGGCAGCAATGTAACCCTGCTGGGTCTGTGTGCCGAAACCAAAATGAACTATGGTGCCCGGGTGGGCTGTGCCGTGAAGCCCAGCCAGAATGTGAAGCTGGGGGATGCCCTGGAAGAAAAGGGCATCCATGCCAACCAGCAGATGCGTGATGCTTACGCCGCTGCCGCAAAGGGCAAGGTTTATAACAACGCCAACAAGCTGTCCCCCAGCTTTGTGGGTGTGCTGCCCGGTGAAGAACCCCAGCTTCAAACCGCTGAGCCCAGTGTGGCTGACCTGAAGAAGGCTGACAAGAGCGTCCTGAAAAGCATTACGGACTACCAGGATGCGGCCATTGTGGTCATCGGCCGCAGCGGTACGGAAGCCGCTGACTACTACCCCGGCAAAACCGGCATCGATCCCCAAACCGGTGCCCGCAACGTGCTGGCACTGACAAAGGCAGAGAAGGAAATTCTGGACTTTGCCAAAGAGAATTTTGAAAATGTGATCGTGCTGCTGAACTGCACCAACCCCATGGAGCTGGGTGAGATGGCTGCTGACGAGGGCATTGATGCTGTGCTGTGGATCGGCTTCCCCGGCAACTACGGCAATCTAGGTGTCGCTTCCATTCTATGCGGCGAGACCAATCCCTCCGGCAGTCTTCCGGATGTGTATGCCTCCGACTCCACCTCCTCTCCCGCAATGGCCAATTTCGGCATCTTTGCCTTTACCAATGCCTCCCAGTATTTCGACACCGTTGCCGACCGTGCCGACTTCTATCTGGTGGAAGCAGAGGGCATTTACACCGGCTACCGCTACTACGAGACCCGTTACGCCGACAGCGTTATGGGTCAGGGCAATGCCGATTCCGAGACCGGTGCCTATGACTCCAAGGCCGGCTGGAGCTATGGTGAGGAGGTGGTGTTCCCCTTCGGCTATGGCTTGAGCTACACCACCTTTGAACGCACTCTGGATTCCGTTACCGTGTCCACCGCCGACAAGACCGTCACTGCGGTTGTCACCGTGAAGAACACCGGTGCCGCAGCCGGTAAGACCGCCGTCCAGCTGTATTTCCAGGCACCTTACATTCCCGGCGGTGTGGAAAAGTCCGCCGTGCAGCTGCTGGACTACGGCAAGACCAATGTCCTGCAGCCTGGCAAGAGCCAGACCCTGACAATCACTGCCGATATGCAGAACATGACCAGCTACGACAGTGCCGTCGGCTCTTTTATTCTGGATGCCGGTGATTACTATTTCACCGTTGGCAACGGTGCCCATGAGGCATTGAATAACATCTTGGCTGCTCAGGGTTACGCAGACAGAACCGATGCGCCCGGAAACGAGAAGAATGTTTCCTCCTGGAATCTGGCCCGGCGGGATGAGAAAACCTTCTCCGTGACCAAAGAAGGAGTGCCTGTCTCCAACAAGCTGGAGGATGCGGATCTGAACTACTACCAGCCCGATACCGTGACCTATCTGTCCCGCAGCGACTGGTCCGCCACCTGGCCCAAGACCTATGACGGCCTGGCCATCACCGAGAATATGCTCGCCACCCTGGGCAATGATTTCTATACCATCTCCACCACCGATGATGTGTCCGGCATTCGCTTCGGCGTGGACAACGGCATGAGCTTTGCTGACATGAAGGGCGCAAGCTATGACGATCCCCGCTGGGATGCGCTGCTGGAGCAGATGACCATTCAGGAAGCTGCGCTGTTTATCTCCACCGGCAACATGATCTACACGGGCATTCCCTCCATCGGTTTCGTGGGCGGCACGCTGGCAAACGACGGTCCCTTGGGCTTCCTGAGCAGCATCTCCACGGTATCCGATCCCAACTCTCCCTGGTATGTGTCCCCCGAGGATCCCAACGCCAACTATGAGGTTCATGACAGCGGTTCTCCCCAGCTTCTGGCGGCTTCCTTCAACAAGGAGCTGGCCGAGGACATCGGAGTCCTTCTGGGCAACGACAGCCTGTTCACCGGCATCTCCATCATCTGGGGTCCCGGCCTGAACCTGCACCGCACCCCCTACTGCGGCCGCAACGAAGAATACTATTCCGAAGACCCCGTCCTGTCCGGCTTCCAGGCGGCAGGCTACGCCAAGGGGGCTTACACCAAGGGCCTGATCGCCGCCGGCAAGCACTTTGCCTTCAACGATCAGGAGAGCAACCGAAACGGCGTAGCTCCCTTCATGACGGAGCAGAAAGCAAGAGAGCTGGAGCTTCGCGGCTTCCAGATCGCCTTTGAAAACGGTATGCTGGGCACCATGACCGCCTTCAACCGCATCGGCACCACCTACGTCAGTGCCCACGAGGGCCTGATCGACGGCATCCTCCGGGGAGAATGGGATTTCAAGGGTTATATCGTCACCGACCTGATCAATCCCCCAAGCTACATGACCTGGAAGGAATCCGTGGCTGCGGGTACCACCAATTTTGACTCCGTGGGTGTCAAGGAGGAGTGGAACGACTACCTGACCGAGACGGACAACAAGCTGGGCGGCGATGCAAAGCTGCTGCAGCGCATGAAGGATGCCGTTCACCACACCCTGTATGTGCTGGCAAACAGCAACCGGATGAATGCGGTCAACACCTCCACCCGTGTGGTTGAGGTCAACAACTGGTGGCGTCTGAGCTATAAGGGCTGCTTCTACGGTAGTGCGGGCCTTGGCTGCCTGGCAGTGCTGTGCTACGTCATCACTCTGTTTGGTACCAGAAGAAAGGACGGCAAGAAGCAATGAAAAAGAATGTAAGCTATGGGATTCATGCCGCAGTGCTGGCAGTATCCGTGATTCTGGCGGTGGCCAGCTCCTTTGTGGCATACCCGATGTCCGACCTGAAGCTGACCTGCGGGTATGGCATCGCCGCAGTAGTCCTTGACCTTGTGATGCTGCTGGTTCTGAAGAAGGATAACGTCCTGCGGGATGTGCTGATGCTGGCGGATGTGATTCTTGCCAGCCTGTGCTTCTGCCGTGTGCTGGCGGGGCGTGCTGACCTGATGGGCTATATCTGGTTTTCCGATCTGGAAGCAGGCAATCCCACCGCTGTGGCCAGCCTGAATCTGGGCACGGTTTCCATGTCAGGCTTCCTGATTTGCGCCATCATGATCGTGATTCTTGGCTTCAGAAAGGAAAAGTAATCCCCCTCCCCTGTCGTTTTGCCCGGCAGGGGAGGCCTGAAAAAAGGAGAATTAGAATGAGACGAATGCTATCTGCCCTTCTGGCATTGCTTTGCATGAGCTGTTTTCTGCTTCCCTGCCTTGCGGCAGAGACGGACGGCAGCATTGTTCTCTCTGCGAAGGACGCAAACTACTCAAAGGACAAAGGCGTATCCCCTGAAAACAAGAAGACAGCCGCAAAATATGACCGTAAGACCGGCATGATCTGGAATCTGGCCCAGGATGCTGAGGTTACCTTCCAGGTGCCGGAAGGCATCGAAGGCTGCTATGATGTCTACCTGACGGTTTCCAAAACGGCTGCCCAGTTTACCAGCCAGCCCTTCTGCTTCCAGATTGGGGAAGGCGATGTTTTCTCCGTACCGGTGGACTGTCCCGTTTCCTCCGATGCTGTGGCAAAGTACACGGCCGATGGTGACGAAGACAACCGGGGAAGCCTCACCGACAGCGGCCGCTTCCCCATTGCGGAGGCCGTGAGCCTGAAAGCCGGTGACAAAATCAAGGTCATTTGCTCCTTCGGTGCCAAGAGCGCCAGCTTGAAGGGTGCCTTCTATCCCGGCGTGGGAGATGTGATTCTGGTGCCCGCCGGCGCCCCGATGAAAACCGGCTTTGAAGGATATGAAAGCACGGAAGCAGAAGCCATTCCCGGTGACCCGCTGGCAGGCAAAACCATTTTCTGGCTTGGTTCCTCCGTTACCTATGGTGCCCAGGCAGCGGGCCACTACTCGATGGCGGATGCTGTAAAGGACCTGCATCCTACCTCTGCGTTTGAGAAGTACGCCATCAGCGCAACGACGCTGGTCAATCAGTCTGAAAGCTCCTATGTTAACCGCTTGATGCTGATTCCCAAGGACCGCCAGCCGGATCTGCTGGTGGTGCAGCTTTCCACCAATGATGCCACCACCGGTAAGCCCTTCGGTGCGGTCGGTACCAGCTTTGACCGGAAGGATTTTGATGACACCACCATCGCCGGTGCCATCGAGACCATTATCGCCTATGCAAAGGAAACCTTCCATTGCCCGGTGGTATTCTACACCGGTACCTATTGCGAGAAGGAAAACTATGGAGAAATGGTTGCCCTGCTCCATGAGATCGAAGCCAAGTGGGGCATCGGGGTCATTGATCTGTACAACAATCCCGAGATGACCGCCGTGTTCGGCACCGAGCAGTACGATGCCTGGATGTTCGATCAGGTACATCCCTACAAGTCCGGCTATACGGAGTGGTGGACGCCTGTCATTGACGAATACCTTGCAGACTTCATGAGCAAACAGTAAATATGAAACCGGGATGCGGCAGCATCCCGGTTTCATATTGCCGATTATGCCGCCAAAATGACGAATCAGGCCTTCTGATCCGATTGCAGCCATTCGTATGATACGATACCATTGTCAGAAAGCGGGGCGCTCCCTGCACACCTGTTTTGGAAAGGAAGGACACACAACATGGCAAACAAAGAAAAGAAACCACGCAAAAAAATGGGAAACAAGCTCTTTGCGGGCATCTGGGGCACTGTGCTGGCATTGCTGCTGGCGGTCATCACCGTGGCAAATGTGCTGCTGATGCAGTATTCCACGCTCATCACCCGCTCCATGGGTCACGAAACCATTGCAACCGTAAACCTGGATACCTCCGGCAAGAGCGACTACTTCAAGAGCAGCTTCGCAAGCGATGAGGAACTCCTCGCTTATGAGACGCAGCTCAGTCAGGAGCTGGAAGCCGAGGGCTTGGTTCTTGTCAAGAACGAAAATGCTGCCCTGCCTCTGGCAAAGGGTGCAAAAGTCAGCATTTTTGGTCAGGCATCCACCCAGTTTCGTTATGGCGGCGGCGGTTCCGGTGCCATTGATGAGACTTATGTGCAGAGCCTGAAGGATGCCTTCATGCAGGAGGGCTTTGAAGTCAACGATGCGCTGTGGAAAATGTACCAGAACAGCGGCCTGAAAATTCCAAAGGAGGTAGCTCCCAAGGATTTCTCTGCCGAGGTCACCAAATCTCTGGAAAACTTCGGCGATGCCGCCATCTTTGTATTCTCCCGCCCCGCTCATGAGGCAACTGACCTGAGCGAAAAGGAGGTTGCGCTGACCAAGGCGGAGCGGGAAGTACTGAGCTATGTCAACGACCACTTCGACAATGTAATTGTTCTTCTGAACATTGCCAACGCCGTGGAGCTGGGCTGGCTCAATGAGTACGAGCACATTCGGGGTGCCATCTGGGTGGGCTATCCCGGCCAACAGGGCATGATTTCCATTCCCCGGGCAGTGAACGGCACCGTCAACCCCTCCGGTCGTTTGGTAGATACCTATGCCTACAGCGCCGAAAGCTCTGCCGCTTTCCAGAACTTCGGCTATGGCCGTGTGGAAAACGGCTACAACGCCGTCGGTGCGAAGAACACCTATGTGGTCTATGCAGAAGGCATCTATGTGGGCTATCGCTATTATGAGACCCGTTATGAGGATACCGTTTTGGGTCAGGGCAATGCCGACAGCAAGAAGGGCTCCAGCACCAAGAAGGGCTGGAGCTACGGCAAGGAGGTGCTGTATCCCTTCGGCTACGGCCTGAGCTATACCACCTTTGAGACCTCTGATTTTGACTTCAGGCAGGATGGCGACAATTTCATTGCCTCTGTTACCGTCAAGAACACCGGTGATGTCTCCGGCAAGCAGGTCGTTCAGCTCTATTTCCAGTCCCCTTACACCGACTACGATAAGCAGAATCTGGTGGAGAAAGCAGCTGTGGAGCTTTGCGGCTTTGCCAAGACGGATGTATTGGAACCCGGTCAGTCCCAAACTGTCACCATCACCGTTCCCAAGGAAGAACTGAAGGCCTACGATCGGCTGAATGCCAAGGGCTACATTCTGGATGCCGGTACCTACTACTTCACCTTTGCTGACAATGCCCACGATGCGGTGAACAACATTTTGGCAGCGAAGGGCTATGCCAAGAAGGACGGCATGGATGCCGAGGGCAATACCGCTCTGGTTGCCTCTTACGAACAGCCCGAGCTGGATACCTCCACCTATCGCCTGGATTCCAAAACCGGTACGGAGGTCACCAACCAGTTTGACTACTCCAGCATGACTTACTACGACAAGAAGTACACCTATCTGACCCGCAGCGACTGGGAAGGCACCTGGCCCACCTTCTACGGCAAAACCGACAAGAAGGGCAACCACACCATGAAGGCCGGTGAACAGCTTCTGGCGGACAGTCAGGAAAACCACTACGCCGATGATCCCAACGCCGTGATGCCCATCACCGGCTCCGGCGAGAATCTAAAACTCATCACCATGCGGGGCAAGGACTATGACGATCCCATGTGGGAGAAGATTCTGGACTGTCTGACCGTGGAAGAGATGATGAACATGGTTCGTCTGGGCGGCTGGCAGACAGCACAGCTCATGAGCATTTCGAAACCCATCTCCAACGATCAGGACGGCCCTGCCGGTATCTCCGATGAGCTGATCTCCGGCAACGCCCACTGCATGGGCTATCCCATTGCCGTGGTGCTGTCCTCCACCTGGAATGAAGACCTGACCCAGAAAATGGGCGAGTGCATCGGCGAGGACGGCCTGAAATCCGGTGTCCAGGGCTGGTATGCCCCCGGTGCCGGCACCCATCGCACCCCCTATGGCGGACGCAATTTCGAGTACTACTCCGAGGACGGCTTCCTGGCAGGTAAAATTTGTGCCGCTGAAATTCGTGGCTGCCAGAGCAAGGGTATGTATGTTTACATGAAGCATCTGGTGCTCAACGATCAGGAAGACCGCCGCTACGGCATCGCAACCTTCTGCGAGGAGCAGGCGCTGCGCGAGCTGTACATGATTCCCTTTGAGATCTGCGTCAAGGAAGCCGATGCCCACGGCATGATGGCTGCCTTTGACTCCATCGGCGGCATCTGGTGCGGCGCAAACAAGGAGCTGCTGGAAAACGTCCTGCGCGGCGAGTGGGGCTTCCACGGCATTGTTGTCACCGACTACGCGACTGCCAATACCGGCTATATGTGGATCGACATGGGCCTGCAGAACGGCGGCGACCTGTGGCTCAACAGCGATACCACCGTCTATATGATCGATGGTGTTGAGAACAATCCCACGCTAGTGAACAGCCTCCGCCGGGCCAGTCATAACATTCTCTATACCGTCGTAAACAGCGCCGCCATGAATGGTTTCAGCGAGAAAACCGAAATCCGCAATGTTATGCCCCTGTGGCAGAAGTGGATGATCTGTGCCGATGCTGCTACCATTCTTATCGAGGCAGCGGGTATTTTCCTGATTATCCGCCGCTGCAGAAAAAATAAGCAAACCACCATCGAAGTAGTTGCACAGAAGGAAGGCTAATTTGCTTCCGACTGATAGGGGCAGGCATTTTCCTGCCCCTATCCATGTATGTGGGCTGCTCCCCATGCAAGAATTCAGGGTCAGCTGACTACTTTTCCTCCCTGTCATGCATACCGTTTCAAAAGCAGGCATCCGAAAGCTCTGAATCATTTGGTTTATTCCAAATAATTCAGAGCTTTATATATGGCTTGCCGAAAAACATGAATATGTTATAAATAATAAGTTGTTTTAAGAATAAACCAACAAATAACGCATCGAATAGTTCGGAGTTCCCTGATTATTGCAATCAACAATTCCCCCATAATCAAGGGGTACTGCTTCTAAAATGCCCATTTTGGGGGTAGGTGTCTGATGTGCTATGCACAATTGCACACTCTGATTTACACCCAAAGTTAGAATATAGCGTTGGTAATGGGTAAAACCCGGATATTATTCGGGCATTTTCTGAGTTAAGGCTAAAATCAGAACTTTTTCAGCAAGCCCTGTATATTGAGGTGCTGTTTTGTATGGACTACACAAAGAACGCTACAGAATTTGCTCGTAAAACAACGATTTGTGCCAAAAAGGGAATGGTAGGAAAAAACCTGATATACTGAATACATAAAGAGCATCCCGCTTCAAAGGATGCTCAAATGAAGGAGGAATACTATGAAAAAGAAACTTGTAACAAAAGTCCTGGCAGCCATTCTGCTGATTGGCGCAATACCCTTTTCCCGGGCAAATGCAGAAACGGCGAATGCACCCTACAAGTATGTAGACCTTGCCCCAAGCGATGCCAACTACTGGCAGACCGAGTGGGAAACCCAGGTTTACAACTACAAAATGGTTCGTAATTTCCCAACCATGTATACCGAAGACGCTTGGAAAGCCGCTCAAAACGCAGGCAGCCTGATGATGAATATTCATCCGGATGCCATAACCGATGACAATAAAGAGCAGATTCTCGCAGCAAAAGAGGCAATCGCAGTACTGGCTGACAACCAGGTGAAGCCATTTAACGATGGCATCAACGGCGAGGTTCTCTATATTTGGGGCGATAAGATGCCCGTGACGACCCCTGCTGAAGATCTGCAGTTCCCACTGGTGAACTACGATGGAGAAGCCATTTACGATAACGCAGACTTTGTTCCCTTTATTGTTCCTTATCTGCTGGAAAATCCTGGTGAGGCAAAAGGTACCATTATTGTGCTGTCCGGCGGTGGCAATAGTTCTCGCAGCAACCCCAATGAGGGATACCGCGTGGCACCCGGATTTAACGAACTGGGCTACAACTGTGTTCTGCTCCAGCGCCGCGTCAACCCCTACAACAATGACGACATTGTTATGGATTTGCAGCGCACCGTTCGTTTCGTAAAATTCCATGCTGGTGAGTGGGGAATTGATTTGGAAAACACCCTGCTGGCTGTATCCGGCTACTCCGGCGGCGGCGGAAATATCCGCTCCATGCTGACAAAATTCTACGGCGATATCACCCCTGACCAGTTTGACCCCAGCTATGTCTGCGATGAGATTGATGCCGTAAACAGTGATGTGGATGTGGCACATATCATCTACTCCGGTGACGTTCTGAATACCGAGAACCCCAACCTGCCTCATATGTTTATCGCTGTAGGTGCAGATGATGGCATCGGCGGCAGAAACGGATTCGATTCCAGCTTTGCTCTGTTTAAGCAGGCATATGAGCTGGGGCTTGATCCCGAGCTTCAAATCTATGCCATGAATGGCCATGGCTTTGGCGCAGGCAATGCAGGCACAACCTCCATGCTGTGGATGAAGTCCTGCGATATGTACATGCAGAAAGTCATGGGCCGCGCAGAAGTGAACTATGAGGGCGAAGTTCCCGAAGAGTACACCCTGACCCAGGATATTCTGGTTGACTGGTTCCCCATCGGCGAGACAAAGGTCAACTGTTACACCAATGCAGAGCGCAGCAAGGTGCTCTTTACGTTCTTTGGCTGGGGTGAAAACATCATGGTCGAAGGTCTGCTGATTGGAGGCCGTGTTGCTGACGTTACCTTTGACAGTGTGGGCTATTTCAGCGGTGATGCTCCCAAGATGTGGGAGCTGGTTGACCCTGCCGCATGGGTGCCGGTTCAGAAGTAAACTGATTTCAGCGGGGGCTGAGTCACGGCCCCCGCGCTTTTCAAAAGGGGAATGGAAATGAAAATGAAACGAATACTTCCTATTTTGCTGATGCTATTGCTCCTTACTGCGGTTCCATCCGCTTTTGCCTCAGGAGAATCCCATACAGTGACGGCTGTGTATCAGATGGATGGGTACCCGGATGGCACTTTTACGGTGGCCGATGGCAGCAAGCTCTCATCGGAGCTGAACAGCAATACCTTCAAAAGTGTGAGCAAGTACGTCTATGGAACGGATTTTATCGGCTGGTTTCTGGATGCGGACTGCACCGAGGCTGTGCCGAAGGACTTAAAGGCAACGCAGGACCTGACCGTTTACGGCGGCTGGCAGTCCTGGGACGAAGAACGCACAGAGCTGATGGATGCATGGATTGCCGAGATGGACAGTGCAAAGACCCTGCTTAACTATATGCCCATGTATACCGAGGAAAGCTTTCTGCCTTATCAGACGGCTTTGTTTCAGAAATGGAACAGCGTCAGCCGGGTAAGCTGGGAGGAAATTCAACGGCTGCAGGAGCTTCAGGCATCCCTCGTTCCGGTGCATGACCGGGAGGAAGTGATTTGGGATATCTGGGGTGACCAGATTCCGCAGGAAAATACCGATGGCTACGCTTTCTATCTACTTCAGGATGCCGAGCATTTTAAGCCCTGCCTTACTGCATTCCTTTTGGAAGATCAGTCGCAGGTAAAAGGCAACATCGTCATTTGCTCCGGCGGCGGCTTTAACTACCGCGGTAACAACGGAGAGGGCTATCCAACGGCACAGCACATGAACGCGCTGGGATATAACTGCTATGTTTTACAGTACCGGCTGCGCCCATATGCTCAGATTGATGCCGGACTGGATTTGCAGCGTGCCATTCGCTACATTCGCTATCATGCGGAGGACAAAGGCATTGCAATGACGGATAAAATTGCAACCATAGGCTATTCTGCCGGCGGATTTGTGGTTTGTATGCAGGCAACGGAATGCTACGGAGCGATTCTGCCCACCGCATTCTACCCGGACTATGTTTGCGATGATGTGGATCGGGTCAACAGTGATGTGCTGGTAGCAGCGCCGATTTATGGATTAAATGCGGATGGCTTCCAGAAAACGGAAAACACCAGTCTGCCCGCACTGTTTCTGGCAGTTGGTACGCGGGATGGGATGATGGAATCCTACACACAAGGCTTCCTGTCCGTGCAGAAGCTGACACCTGCGGAGCTGCATGTATACGATGGTGTTCCTCATGGATTTGGCATGGCTGACCGTTTTGCAGGAGCAGACCAGATGGACACCCAGTTTGATGCGTTCCTTCAGGTGTATTTTGGACTGTCAGAGAGAAACATCAGCAACCAGTAAATGAAATGGAGCAAATATCATTTGAAACGAAAGGAGCGACAATGTATGAAACGAATTCTTGTGCTGGCTTTGTGTCTGCTGCTCATGTGCACCACTGCCTTTGCAGCAGCAATTGAAACGCCGGAGGCTACGGAGGAGCTATATGCCATGCCGTCTCCCCGGAGAGTGGTTATCACGGAAGTCCCCGGAAGGGTATACACGGACATCCCCTACTGCGGGGAAAACTCTCTGCCTACCGAGAAGCTGCATATTGTCCTGCCTGCCGAGGGAGACGGCCCCTTCCCAGTGATTATCTCCATCCATGGCGGTGCGTGGTGCTCGGGCAACACTTCCAAAAAAATGGAGGTTTCCGCAACCCAAAATGCTGCGTTTGCCGCTTTGGAGCGGGGCTATGCCGTGGTTTGTGTGGACTATTCCGTGAAGAATAAGGATAACCCCGTAGCCTTCCCCTTACAGATGCAGGAAATCCGCGCTGCTGTGCGCTTTGTCCGCTCTGTGGCAGAGCAGTACAATTTTGACACAGACCACATTTGCCTGATGGGAGAGTCCGCCGGCGGTATGCTGGCAAGCATGGCTGCACTCACCGAGGGAGAGGCGTATTATGATAACGCAAACCTGGGCAGCATGGAGTATTCCTCCAAAGTTCAGGCAGTCATCGCCCAGTATCCTGCTCCTAAAATGGGAAAGAACGACATGACGGCACGCCTGTTTGACACCACTGCGGATAATCTGACGGAGGAAATGCTCAGCAGTATCACTGCACTGGATCACATCGATGCCAACGACCCCCCCTTCTTCATTGAGCACGGCACTGCAGATACCACCATTCCCTACACCGACAGCGTTGAATTTTACGAGGCGCTGACTGCTGCCGGTATTGAAAACTGCGAACTGCACCTGTATGAGGGCTTTGAACATGCAGTTGCATGGTTCCAGAGTGATTATGTAACTGAACAGCACCTGAACTGGCTGGACGGTATTTTCGGAAGATAATACGTATTAGCATATGGGAGGATGCGATATGAAAAAGAAAAGATTTCTGTTGCTTATGATTGTCTGCCTGGTGCTGTCCATGTTCCCCGCTGCTTTTGCCGAAGGAACACCGGAGGAACGGTATCACGCAGAGCTGAACGCATTCCGTTTTATTTATAACATTCCCACAGCCTTTGATGCGGAATCTTTTGCCGCCTACAGCAAAGCTGCAAAAGCATTACGCAATATGGACTGTAGTAGCTTGAACGAGAAAGATCTAGCCAAACTGGAAAAGATCGAAGATGCAAGGGCTGCATTGGTTCAAATTGCATCCCCGGAGGAGGTAATCTGGGAAATCTGGGGGCAGAATATGCCGGTTGCAACGGATAAAGCGAACCTTGTCTTTGATGACAAAAGCTTTGACAATGAAGATTTTCGCCCCTTCCTGGTTCCCTATCTGGTGAATGACCAGAACGAGGCCAAAGGAAACATCATAGTGGTAGCCGGCGGCGGCTATTCCCAGCGCGCCAACGATGGCGAAGGTTACAATGTGGCGGAATGCTTCCGGAATTTGGGCTACAACTGCTATGTGCTTCAGCGGCGTGTTGCGCCATACGCAAAAGAAGACATCTGGCTGGATATGCAGCGTGCAGTACGTTACCTTCGCAGCCGGGCACAGGAATTTGATTTGGGTGGTATGGACTGTGTGGTTGGAATGGGCTTTTCTGGCGGCAGCGGCACAGTGCTTGGTGCAGTACAGTACTGCTACGGTGACGTGCAGCCCACGGTATTTGACCCGGATTATGTGCCTGATGCGGTGGATGCCTATCATAGCGATATGGATGCAGTGTGTGCCCTCTATGGTCCTAATGTCCAAATGTACGCAGAGTATAATGGAATGGAAACCGAAAACCAGAATTTGCCGGAGATGTTCGTGGCCGCTGGTCAACTGGATAATACCGGCGCAGGAAAGGATAGCCTTAAGCTGGTACAGTCCGTTTTTGACAAAACCAAGGTAGAATTTCACCTGTTTGCAGATGCACGCCATGGTTTTAGCCTGGGGCTGGGAAATAACAATGCTTCCTGCTGGGTTCAAATGGCAGATGCCTTTTTGGGACGGTTAGGAAACGATCGATAAAATAATGAGGTATTTTTATGAAAAAAATCTTTGCTCTTTTGCTTTCTGTGATTCTTGTGATTTCCAATTTTGGAACCTGTTCCGCTGCCAAAAAGGGCGGCAGTAAAACTGCCTATCGGGATATTCTGGATGAAGGCTATGTCTATCAGGGTAACGGTTATTCCATGGTAGTGACCCGCTGCTATGACGGCGATGCAGAACTATTTGGACGTATGTGGCTGCCTGATGGTTTCAACGAAGCTGCATCCTACCCCACCATTGTGATGTGCCATGGTCACAGTGGAAACAGCGATTTCTGGGATAAGTCCTTTGCTCCCGCCATGGCAAAATGCGGATATATCTGCTATGCCATCGATTGCAGAAGTGCCAACGATGGCAAGCGCGACTACAGCACCCCCAATGAAGACCATCAGGCGACCGTTTCTACCTATGCCCGGGATGTCCTTGCTGCGGTGAGATTTGTGCAGGACAAGGAGTATGTAGACAGTGCCAATCTCTATCTGATGGGTCAGAGTATGGGCAGTATGGCTGTGCAGGCGGTTGCAGCACAAATTCCGGAGGAAATCAATGGCGTGATTGCGCTTTACGGCCTGGTTTCTGAATCGGTACGCGATTTGATGGATAACTATGATGAGGTTATTTCAGCTCCCTATGCCGGCGGCGAAGTGCTCTTCATGATTGGCACGAAGGACAGCGGCTGCACTTGGGAAAATATCACCCAAAATATGGAACTGTATGAGAACAGCACCGCAGTTCTCATCAGCGGTGCCCGCCACGGCTACGGCATGGAGGATGACCGCGCAGCCGTCATTAGTGAAGGTGTCATGGATGACTTCATCCAGCGTACCAAGCGCTGAATCGCTGGAGGATTGCGGAAACATAGAAGAGCAGGTGCTGCGTGAGCTGTACATTGCTGATTACTGCGCAGAGCACAAAAACTTCTACTTTGTAGATGGAACAGACAGCATGCTGACGGATTCCGGTGATGCTGCCATGCAGACCGGAGATGGCCGCTATTTTAATCCAGCCATCTTCAAAAGTGACGGCATTCACTTGACCCAGGAAGGTCACGACCTGTGGACTCCCTATATGACCGCTGCACTGGCAGAAGCAGGATTCCCTGCCAAGAGCTAACACGAGCAAAGTGCGCTTTCAGATATGCCACAAATCCTCCGGCAGAAACAGCGATTTCTGGAACAAGTTCTTTGCTCCCGCCATGGAAAAATGCGGATATATCTGCTGTGCCATCGATTGCATAAGCCTGTAAATGAACGATAGGATTGCCGCTTTCTACTCAGAAGGCTACGCTGCCTCCATCGTCAAGTTACCGCATAATGAAGAAGTTGGAATTACCCTGATTTACCGGGATAATTCCAACTTTTTTGTGCGCCCAGCGGGCGTACGAAAAACATGGTCCCGCACCAGGCGGGACCATGCTGCAAATTGATTATAGTGCTTATCGGTTTTACTCAGCTGCCTGAATTGGTGCGGCAGCACCCTTGGCTCTCCCTTTGGGAGAGCTGTCACCGCAGGTGACTGAGAGGGTATATCGGTATAGCGTACCCTCTCCGTCACAAATCGAAGATTTTTATCTCCTCTCCCATAGGGAGAGGCAAGGTGGCTGCGCCGCCAAACTGCAATTTGCCGGTTTGCTGAGTTAAGAGCCGATATGCAAATTGTTTATTTCACCAGAAGCGGAAGGCATCCATGGCGCATAGGGCATTTTCGGTATCATCGGACAGGAAGCGGAAATATACACCGTGCACGCCGGATACGGGAGCAGTCATATCCCCGCTGATCCAGTGCCAAACCATGCCGTTGGTGCCCGGACTCCCAGGAGAAGAAGACTCGATTTCAGCTTTTGTCAGACAGGGGTGCCAAGATCAGTGTGTTCAGCAAGAACAGTGTAAATCTGTCCTATGGTGGTTCCGGTTCCGGCGGTTTTGATACCAGCAAAAATCAAGATCTGTATTCCAGTCTGGAAAAACGCCGGCTTCTCCACGAACCCCACTCTGAAGGCGTTCTACGAAGGCAGCCAGTCCGGCTCTGCCCGTTCTGCCCAACTCCAGCGATCTGGACAGCGGCAGCAACCAGCGCATCGCCACAGCTGAGACCCCTCAGAGCAAATACACCGATGCGGTGAAGAAGATCTATGTCTCCTATCAAAAATTAGCATGAGCACCCATATATAACGCCCGGTGCATTCCCTGCAGAGCAGTGCATTGTATCAATTTCCCATACCTTTTCCAGATAACGCATCAGGTTTGATTTATTTTCAGACCTGATGTTTTTTTATGTAAAAAATCATCCTGCATTTTCGCCGGAATGAAGCCGTGCCAAAAGCGGCCAATTTTTTGAAGGCAATCCAAGCGGTACTCAACTATTTTGCTGTTTGTGCAGAATAAAATTTACCAGGAATTTAGAAAAAGCGTCAGACACAACTCTGTTTTGCCCAAAGTGTATGCCCACCGCGTACATTTGTTGTTTCTGCACAAAAACACAATTTATTCACAATTGAATCTAGTCGTTTTTCCCTTGTTGACAAATGTCTTTCCATGAGATACAATAGGCACAAATTCAAGGGGAGGTAACCGGAAATGATGAACGCAAAGGTTTTTATGAATTCTGCTTCTTTCTGCGGCTGTCAGGCTTCCGCGGCTTCCTTTGATGCCCGAATTATCCGTGCTCTGCTGGACACTGCCTCCATTCTGGTGGTGTCCATTTGCGTACTGGATGTACGACTGCTAGGGTAGCTCTGGCCGGGATTTCACACTGTATGAAAGAACGGTTACAGCTTTTCCTGTAACCGCTTTTTTATAGAAAGGATTCGGAAGATTGCGGAGCCTTTCAGTATTCAACAAAGGAGAAACGAAAAATGAAAAAGTTACTTGCTTCTGTTCTGTCCCTCGCAATGACTGCCACCATGTTTGTTGGTGCTGCCTCCGCCGATGCCGGCACGGTGAAGATTGGTATGTCCGGCCCCCTGACCGGCGGCGCTGCCGTTTACGGCACCTGCGTTGCCCGCTCTGCACAGATTGCCGTTGACGAGGTCAACGCTCTGGGTGGCCTACAGTTTGAGCTGAACTGCCAGGACGACGAGCACGATGCTGAAAAGGCTGTTTCCGCTTACAACGCCCTGAAGGACTGGGGTATGCAGATGTTCTGCGGCACCACCACCACCAAGCCCTGCCTGGCTGTCGGCCCTCTGGCCAACGAAGACCGCATCTTCATGGTCACCCCCTCCGCTTCTGCCGTTGACGTTGCCTACACCGGCGACAACGTGTTCCAGGTTTGCTTCACCGACCCCATGCAGGGCACCGTGTCCGCTGAAGTGATTGCCGAGAAGGGTCTGGGTTCCAAGGTTGGCGTGATTTACGACTCCTCCGATGTTTACTCCACCGGCATTCTGGAGACCTTCGTAGAAGAAGCCGAGCAAAAGGGTCTGGATGTTGTCTGCACCGAGGCTTTCACCGGCGACACCAAGGCTGACCTGAGCACCCAGGTGACCAAGTGCAAGGAAGCCGGTGCTGACCTGGTGTTCCTGCCCATCTACTACACCGAAGCTTCCTCCATCCTGTCCTATGCAAACCAGATTGGCTACAAGCCCGTGTTCTTCGGCGTTGACGGCATGGACGGCATTCTGGACGTGGAAGGCTTTGATACCGCTCTGGCCAACGGCCTGTATATGCTGACCCCCTTCGCCGCTGACTCCAAGGATGAGCGCACCGCTGCTTTCGTTGCCAAGTACAAGGAGCTCTACAATGAAACTCCCAACCAGTTCGGTGCCGATGCTTATGATGTGATTTGGGCTATGTACCAGGCTTGCAATGCAGCTGGTGTCGATGGCAGCGAGTCCAACGAAGAAATCTGCACAAAGATGATTGAGCAGTTCACCACCATGACCTACGACGGCATCACTGGCGCCGGCATGACCTGGGACGAGGACGGCTTCGTTTCCAAGGCTGGCTCCATCGTTGTTATCCAGGATGGCGCTTACGTCTCCGTTGACTAATTAAAACGCATACCAAAAGGGGGAGCAATTTCACTCCCCCTTTTTGGGCAAGAAGCAGCAGCTGATAAGAAAGGCTGCATGACGGCCTCTGTTATAAACTGTTGAAGGGAGAAAAACGCATATGAACATCCTGCAATACTGCATAAACGGAATCAGCATTGGCTCCATTTATGCCATCATCGCGCTGGGCTATACCATGGTCTACGGTATTGCCAAAATGCTGAACTTTGCCCACGGTGATATTATCATGGTGGGCGCGTACATTTGCTACTGCGTTACCAATTACCTGGGGATGCCCCCCATTTTGGGCATTCTTGCCTCCATGGCGGTGTGTACCCTTCTGGGCATCGTCATTGAGGGTCTTGCCTACAAGCCCCTGCGCGGCACCCCCAGTCTGGCGGTGCTGATTACCGCCATCGGCGTGAGCTACTTTCTGCAAAATGCCGCTCAGCTCATCTGGGGCTCCAACCCCAAAAGCTTCACCAGCGTGGTTTCCACCATCAAGCCCTTCCTTTTGTTTGGCAGCCTGACCATCACCGGTGAGGTTCTGGTGACCGTGGTGGTTTCCGTGGTAATTATGCTGGCGCTGACCTGGTTCACCTCCAGCACCCGCATTGGCAAGTCCATGCGCGCCGTGTCCGAGGATCGGGATGCCGCTCAGCTCATGGGCATCAACGTCAACAAAACCATCTCCATCACCTTTGCCATCGGCTCTGCGCTGGCAGCAGTGGCCGGTGTGCTGATGTGCTCCTCCATCCCTGTGCTCCAGCCCACCACAGGCTCCATGCCCGGCATCCGCGCCTTTACGGCAGCCGTGCTGGGCGGCATCGGTTCCATTCCCGGTGCCATGCTGGGCGGCGTTTTGCTGGGTATCATCGAAACCTTTGCAAAGGCATTTCTGTCCACCCAGTTCTCCGATGCCATTGTGTTCGGCGTTCTGATTATCATTCTGCTGGTCAAGCCCGCAGGTCTGCTGGGCAAGCGCGTGCAGGAGAAAGTGTAAGGTGACGATATGAAAAAGACACTGCTGAAAAAGGACAATTATATGAATATCGCCACCTATCTGGTGGTGATTGTCACCTTTGTCATCATGCAGACCCTGAGCAATCAGGGCAAGCTGGGCAGCGCCGTCACCGGCTATCTGGTTCCCGTGTGCTGCTATATCGTGCTGGCCGTCTCCCTGAACCTGCTGGTGGGTGTGTGCGGCGAACTGAGCCTGGGACACGCAGGTTTCATGGGTGTGGGCGCGTTTTCCGGCGTGGTTCTGGCAACGCTCCTCAAGGACACCGTGCCCAGCCCTGTGCTGCGGCTGATTCTTGCCATGGTCTTCGGCGGACTGCTGGCCGGTATCATCGGCTTTATCATCGGCATTCCCGTGCTGCGTCTCCGGGGCGACTATCTGGCCATTGTGACGCTGGCCTTCGGCGAAATCATGAAAAACCTGATTGGCAATATGTATGTGGGCATTGACGACAGCGGCTTCCGCTTCGTGCTGGCTACCGCAAAGCCCAAGTTGATTGGCAAAGGTCACAAGTGGATTCTCTCCGGTGCCATGGGCATCACCGGCATCAAGCGAATTTCCACCTTTGCCGTTGGCTTCGGCCTGGTGCTGTTTACTCTGTTTGTCGTGCTGAACATCATCAACTCCAAGGAGGGGCGCGCCATCAAGGCCGTCCGGGACAATCGGATTGCCGCCGAGTCCGTGGGCATCAATGTCACCGCCTTCCGCATGAAGGCATTTGTGGTTTCCGCTTTCCTGGCCGGTATGGCCGGTGCGCTGTACGGCCTGAATTTCTCCTCCCTGGATGCGGCCAAGTTCAATTTCAACACCTCCATCAACATTCTGGTCTTTGTGGTGCTGGGCGGCATGGGCAACATTCTGGGCAGCGTCATTTCCGCCACAGTGCTGTACATTCTGCCGGAGGCCATGCGCGGCCTCAATGACTACCGTATGATTATCTACGCCGTTGTGCTGATTCTTGTGATGCTGTTTACCTGGTCCCCCAAGGTCAGTGAGTGGAACTCCGTCCTGGTCGACAAGGTAAAGCATATGTTTGTAAAGCAGACAAAGGAGGCTGAGGTGAAATGAATAACCATTATCCCAAAAAGACCGTTCAGATTCCTACTTTTAATACCTACCGGGAATCCGATGCCGGCAAGCCCCTGGTGCTGGATGTGCGCAACCTGGGCATCGACTTCGGCGGCCTGACCGCTGTGGACAGTTTCAACGTCTCTCTGGGCCCCACAGAAATCTGCGGCCTGATCGGCCCCAACGGCGCAGGCAAGACCACCATCTTCAACCTGCTTACCGGCGTGTATCAGCCCACCCGCGGCTCTGTGCTGATTAACGGCATCGACACCAAGGGGATGTCCACCCACAAGGTGACGAAGCTGGGCATTGCCCGTACCTTCCAGAATATTCGTCTGTTCACCGACATGACTGTCCTGGACAATGTAAAAGTGGGTATGCACAATCAAATCAAGTGCAATTTCTTCTCCAGTATGTTCCATCTGCCCAGCTATTATGTTGCCGAACGCAAGGCAACCCAGCGAGCCATGGAGCTGCTGGACTTCATGGGACTGGCTGACCTGGCCGACCAGAAGGCCGGTTCCCTGCCCTACGGCGTGCAGCGCCGGTTGGAGATTGTCCGTGCTTTGGCCACCAATCCCAGCATCATCCTGCTGGACGAACCCGCCGCTGGTATGAACCCCAGCGAAACCACCGAGCTGATGCATCAGATTCGCCGCATCCGCGACACCTTCCACATTGCTATTTTCCTGATTGAGCATGACATGAACCTGGTGATGAACGTGTGCGAAACCATTGCCGTGCTGAACTATGGCCGTCTGATTGCCAAGGGCACGCCGGAGGAAATCCGCCAGAATCCCACCGTTATCGAGGCTTATCTGGGCAAGGAGGACGCATAAATGAGTATGCTGAACATTGACGACATCCATGTGTACTATGGTGCGATTCACGCCATCAAGGGTGTTTCCTTTGAAGTAAACGAGGGCGAAATTGTGGCACTGATTGGTGCCAACGGTGCCGGTAAAAGCACCATTCTGAAAACCGTTTCCGGCCTGATGCACCCCCGCCAGGGCTCCATCACCTTCTGCGGCGAGAACATCACCCACATCGATTCCTACAAGCTCCTGGGGAAAGGACTGGCACACGTTCCGGAAGGCCGCCGCATTTTCCTGCAAATGAGCGTGCAGGAGAATCTGGAGATGGGCGCGTTCATCAAAAAAGCCGTCGACCCCCAGGACTTAGAGATGGTTTTCCAGCTGTTCCCCCGGCTGAAGGAGCGGCGCAAGCAGGTAGCCGGGACCTTGTCCGGCGGCGAGCAGCAGATGCTTGCCATGTCCCGCGCCCTCATGAGCCACCCCAAGCTGATGATGCTGGATGAGCCATCCATGGGACTTGCTCCCATTCTGGTTGACCAGATTTTCGAGATTATAAAGGAATTGCACAAGCAGGGAACAACCATTCTGCTGGTGGAGCAGAACGCCCGTAAGGCGCTTCAGATTGCCGACCGCGCCTATGTGCTGGAAACCGGCAACATCAGCATTGAGGGCAACGCCGCGGATCTGCTGAACGACCCGCGTGTGAAGAAAGCCTATCTGGGCCAGTAAGGAGGGGTGGAAAATGTATCCCGATTATCCGTATTTTGCAGTCGCCATTACCCGCACCTGTGGTTCGGGCGGCGGCAGCTACATTGGCAAGCAGCTGGCAAAGGCATTTGACATTGACCTGTATGACCGCAAGCTGCTGCGCCTTGCCTCAGAGGACAGCGGCATCAGCGAGGAACTGTTTGCCCGCGCCGATGAGAACACCCGCAAAACCATGCTGTACCGGGTTTCGGAACGGGTGTATGACGGCAGCATCATCCCGCCGGAAAGCGGCAACTTTATCAGCGATGAAAACCTGTTCAACTACCAGGCCAAGGTGCTGCGGGAGCTGCTGAACGAGGAAAGCTATATCTGCGTGGGCCGCGCGGCGGACTTTGTTCTGCGGGATAAGCCCAACGTGCTGACCGTGTATGTGGATGCCCCCTATGACTGGCGTGTGGAGCGCGAGATGAAGCGCCAGGGCATTGGCAGCAGCCAGGCCAAGCACTATATTGACAAGCTGGACCGCTACCGTGAAAGCTATTACAAATACCACACCGGCCGCCAGTGGAAGCGGGTGGAAAATTATGACCTCTGCCTGGATTCCGCCGCCATTGGGCTGGATAACTGCGTGGAGCTGATTAAAAAAGTGATTGAACTGAAATTTGATGGGAAAGCCAAATAACGGCTGAACATAAAGGCAACCAAGATGAGAGGAGTAAGGGAAAATGGAATCCATTGCATATTATGATGGCAAAATCGGCGCACCGGAAGAATTGATGGTGCCGTTCAATGATCGCGTTCACTTTTTTGGCGATGGCTGCTACGATGCCACCGTTGGCGCGAACGGCAAGGTATACCTGCTGCAGGACCACCTGGACCGCTTTTTTACCAGCGCCAAGGCACTGGATATCAACATCCCGATGAGCAAGGCCGAGCTGGGCAGGCTGCTGACCGACCTGCTGGCCAAGGTGGACAGCAAGGTCAACTTTGTATACTGGCAGGTCACCCGCGGTGTGGAGCCCCGCAACCATGTGTATGAGGAAGGCGTGCCCGGCAAGCTGTGGGTTTCCATCCGGCCCAACACCCTGAACGACCCCGACAAGCCCATCCGCCTGAACTCTGAGGAGGACACTCGCTTTTACCACTGCAACATCAAAACGCTGAACCTGCTGCCCAGCGTTATGACCGCCCAGCGCGCCAAGCTGGCCGGCATGAGCGAGACCGTGTTCCACCGCGGGGATATTGTAACGGAATGTGCGCACTCCAACGTTTCAGTGCTGAAAGACGGGATTTTCTATTCCCACCCGAACGATGAACTGATTTTGCGCGGCATTGCCAAGACCCATATGCTGCAGGCCTGCTACCGCCTGGGCATTACCGTGATGGAAAAACCGTTCACGGTGGATTTCCTGCGCGATGCGGATGAGATCATCGTGACCTCCTCCTCCAACTTCTGTCTGCATGCCTGCGAGTTTGAGGGCAAGCCCGCCGGCGGCAAGGACCCCGCTACCCTGAAAGCCATCCAGGACGAAGTGCTGAAAGAGTTCTATGACTATACCGGCTGCGAAAGTCTGTGGGGCTGAAAAGGGGGAAAACACCATGACCCGTGACGAACTGGAAAAACGCAATGTAGGCGAAAACCTGGATGCCATCATGTGTCTGGACCCCCGCGGTTACGGGGTGTGCCGCATTTTGTACGCGGGCAGCCGGGCATATACCGGGGAGCCGACCGCCATGCACGCAGCCGAAGCGTTGTGCAAAGCCATCCACCCCGGCGACCCGGTGTATATCCTGGTCGGGTTTGTATTGCTGCCCCACAAGGTGCCGGAAATGGACGGTTCTGTCAGCGCGATCCTGCTGGCGCGGTCTCTGGTATTGGCCTTTGGGGCAAAGCCGATCATCGTCTGCCCACAGGACAGCGTGGAAGCCTTTAAGAAATGCGGCAATGTGGTGGGTCTGCATGTGTATGAGGACTTGGATACCGCCATGGAGCTGCCGCTGAGCCTTGGCGTTGTGGCCTTTACCAAAGATAAGGCCAAAGCCCCCGCCCAGGCCAAAGCGCTGGCGGATAAGATTTTACCCGCAGCGGTGATCTCGGTGGAAGCCTGCGGCGGCAACGCCAAGGGTGTTTACCACAATGCGGTGGGCAAGGATGTGACCGCACTGGAAGCCAAAAGCGATGTGCTGTGGAACGAACTGCGCGCCCGCGGCGTGCCCAATGTGGCCATCGGCGATCTGGGCAATGAGATCGGCATGGGCACCATTGGGGAGCACATTAAAAAATATGTGCCCTTCACCGCCCCCGGCGAATGCCAGGACGGCTGCTGCTGCGGCATTCTGGCCGCAAGCAGCACCGATAACATCATCACGGCAACCTGCTCTGACTGGGGCTGCTATGCGCTGATGGCCGCGCTGGCCTACCTGAAAAAGGATATGGACATCCTGCACCGGGAGGAGATGGAAAGCGAGGTCATGCGGGTGCTTTCCCGCAATGGCATGATCGATATGACAGGCTCGCTGCTGCCGGGTGTGGATGGGTTTGATACCCGCATGAACGTTGGCATTGTCAGCATGATGCGGCAGTGCACGGCGTATGCGGTGCGGTATTCCCACAATTCGGACCACTGGTTCGGCCCGGTGCTGGCAAAGAAATTTTTTGAGCAGGCATAAAGCAGGTTGTGCTATAATAGGCACATTGGCCTTGGTCAGGAAGCAGTGAACCCAAAACGGCACGTTTAGGGACCGTAGGGGCGCACAATGTGCGCTAAAGGTACAGCACACTTCCTGACCAGCCCCAAAATACCGGACGCAAAGGGGATTTTTGTTATGATCCAGTTTACCCCCGTGGGGGACAGCGGCGTGCTGGCCGTCTGCGGCAGTGAGATCAGTGAACAGGTGAACGCGCAGGTTATGGCGCTGGATGCCGCTGTGCAGGCGGCGCAGCTGCCCGGCGTGGTGGAAACAGTGCCCACCTATGCGGCGCTGCTGGTCACGCTGGACCCTTTGCAGACCGATGCCGATACCCTGATCCCCGCGCTGCGCCGCCTGTGGGACGCTTTGCCCCCGGTCAGCAGCACCGCGGCCGGGCGGCTGGTGGAGGTGCCGGTGTGTTACGGCGGAGATTACGGCCCCGACCTGGCCTTTGTGGCACAGCACGCCGGGCTGACCGAACAGCAGGTCATCGACATCCACTGCGGGCGGGACTACCGCATTTTTATGCTGGGGTTCCTGCCGGGGTTCCCGTACCTGGGCGGCATGGATGAACGCATTGTCTGCCCCCGGTTGCAGACCCCGCGCACCAAGATCCTCGCGGGGGCGGTGGGCATTGGCGGCAAGCAGACGGGCATCTACCCGCTGGCTTCCCCCGGCGGGTGGCAGCTGATCGGCCGCACGCCGCTGCGCCTGTTTGACCCGGCTGGCGGCGGCAAACTGCCTTACGCGGCGGGGGACCGCATCCGGTTTGTGCCCATCAGCCCGGAAAAGTTTGAAACCATCCAGAAAGAACAGGGGGCGGCACTGTGAACTTGCATGTGATAAGCCCCGGCCCGCTGACCACCGTGCAGGATGCAGGCCGCACCGGCTATGCCGCGCGGGGGTTCCGCACCTGTGGAGCGGCGGATGGTTACGCTATGCGGACCGCCAACCTGCTGGCGGGCAACCCCCAGGCAGCCGGTGCCGCCGTGCTGGAAATGACCCTGCAGGGCGGCAAGTATCAGTTTGACGGGGACGCTGTTTTTGCCCTGGCGGGGGCCGATATGCCCGCCGCGCTGGATGGCCGCCCGGTGCCCGCCTATACGCCGCTTTTGGCCCGCGCGGGGCAGGTGCTGGCAATCGGCGCGGCCCGCAGCGGGCTGCGCGGCTACCTGGCCGTGTTTGGCGGCGTGGATACCCCGCCCGTGCTGGGCAGCCGCTCCACCGACTTAAAATGCCGGATGGGCGGGCTGGATGGCCGCGCACTGAAAGCTGGGGATGTGCTGCCCATTGGGGCGGCACCCGCCATGGTGGAACAGCGCTGGCAGCAGATCTGCGCCAAAGGGGCAAACCGCCCGCTGGGCACGGCGCGCACCCCCGCAAGGCCGTGGCGCTTTTTGGGCGGGCGGAAGCTGCCGCTGTTCCGTGCGGTGCCCGGCCCCCAGACCGATGCCTTTACCGCAGTGGGGCAGGCCGCATTTGTACACGGGGTATATGCTTTGACAGCAGACTGTGACCGCATGGCCTGCAAATTGCAGGGGCCGCAGATCGAGACTGTGGATGGGTCGGACATTGTATCGGACGGCATTGTGGCGGGTTCGGTGCAGGTATCGACCAACGGGCAGCCCATTGTGATGCTGGCTGACCACCAGACCACCGGCGGGTATGCCAAAATTGCAACCGTCATCAGCGCTGACCTTTCGGCCATGGCGCAGCTGCGCCCCGGCGAAAAGCTGGCGTTCCAATATGTGACCGCGGCGCAGGCTGTTGCAGGAGCCAGGGCGCAGGCGGCCGTGCTTGACAAAATCAGGGAGCGGATGAAATAATGGACTTTGCAGCCATGAAACCGGCCGACCTGCGCGGGCTGATCCGCAAGGGCGAACTGACCGGCCCGACCACCGGCATGTGCAACGGTTATGCCCAGGGCAACCTTGTGGTGCTGCCCAAGGCGCTGGCGTGGGACTTTTTGCTGTTCTGCCAGCGCAACCCCAAAGCCTGCCCGCTGCTGGAAGTGGCGGACGCAGGCGAGCGAACCTTTGCCCAATTTGGCAAAGGCAGCGATATTGCTACCGATATCCCGCGCTACCGGGTGTACGAACACGGCGAGCTGACCGGGGAATACACCGATGTGAGCAAATTCTTTGAGGAGAGGAACGACCTGGTCAGCTTTTTGATCGGGTGCAGCTTCTCCTTTGAATCTGAACTGCTGGAAGCGGGCATCCCGGTGCGCCAGATCGAAGAGGGCGTGAATGTGCCGATGTACAACACCAACATTCCCTGTACCCCGGCGGGGGTGTTCAGCGGAAACATGGTGGTCAGCATGCGGCCCATCCCGTACCGGCAGGTCCCGGCGGCAGCTGCCATTACAGCGGGCATGCCCCGCGTGCACGGTATGCCGGTGCAAATCGGTGAGCCGGAAGCCATCGGCATCCATGATTTGGCTCACCCGGATTACGGCGATGCCGTGACCATCAACCCCGGCGAAACACCGGTGTTCTGGCCCTGCGGCGTGACCCCGCAGAACGTTGTGATGCACTCCAAGCCGGAGTTCTGCATCACCCATGCGCCGGGGCACATGTTTGTGACCGACGTAAAAAATGTGGAGCTGAAATATTAAGAGCAGATAGTAAAAACCGCAGGGGCGCACACTGTGCGCCCCTGCGGGGCAGAAGCATTGCCTTATGCCTGAAAGTGGAGGATTGAGCCATGCCGCATATTGATTTGAACTGTGACCTGGGCGAAAGCTTTGGCGCGTATACCATCGGAATGGATGAAAAGGTGATCCCGTTTATCACATCGGCCAATGTGGCCTGTGGCTTCCATGCAGGTGATCCGCTGGTGATGCAGCGCACCGTGGCGCTGTGCAAACAGAGCGGCGCGGCGGTGGGGGCGCACCCCGGTTTCCCTGATCTGCAGGGCTTTGGCCGCCGCCAGATGAAGCTGACCCCGGCAGAAGCCAAGGCCTGTGTGCAGTATCAGATCGGTGCGCTGAAAGCGTTCTGCGATGCCGCCGGTGTGCCGCTGCACCATGTAAAGCCCCACGGCGCTTTGTATAACATGGCGGGCAAGGACCGCGCGCTGGCGGATGCCATCTGCGCCGCGGTGAAGGAGAGCGCCCCCGGCGCGGTGTTGCTGGCGCTTTCCGGCAGTGAGATGGTCAAGGCGGCCCAGGCCATCGGCCTGCCGGTTGCCAATGAGGTGTTTGCCGACCGCGGCTACCACCCAGATGGCAGCCTTGTGCCCCGCGGAATCCCCGGCGCCATGATTGAGGATGAGGACGAAGCCATTGCCCGTGTAATCCGCATGGTAACCGAGGGCAAAGTGACTGCCAACGACGGTACGGACATTGCCATCCAGGCGGATTCCGTCTGCGTACACGGCGACGGCCCCAAGGCTCTGGCCTTTGTAGAAAAGATCGGCGCGGCCCTGCAGGCAGCAGGGGTGGAATTGAAGGCGTTTTGAGAAAATGAGCAGGGGCACCGTTCAGCAAATGCCGTTTTCCCCTGTAGAGACCGTAAGGGCGCGCAGTGTGCGCCGGGTGATGAAGTGAAATACCCGGCAAAGCCCGTCATGCGGGACGATGCAGGTGTCGTTCCCTGCAAATTTTTAGCCTGGCAGCGGGAAACCGCCCCTCAGGCCGCTTCGCGTCCAGAGGGGTGGCTCCCTGCCGCCAAAATTAAAATTGCGGATAATAAAAACAAAAAGGCGCGTGCCAGCCCATGGGGGCAAGGCACGCGTCTTTTGCTATGCTTAGGCAATACCGCATAATTCTAAGTGCCGATACGGCGAGC
>ERZ772861.546-NODE-546-length-40666-cov-109.728719_pt1 | contig 40666 bp, 52 predicted proteins | sample MGYA00512135_ERZ772861 | MGnify/ENA primary metagenome ERZ772861 (study PRJEB29015, sample SAMEA2737700) | human gut metagenome | biome: human gut; feature: human-associated habitat; material: faeces | place: China | collected 2012 ...
GTAGAGCACTCGGCTGTTAACCGAGTTGTTGTAGGTTCGAGCCCTACTCAGGGAGTTTATGGCCCCATGGTCAAGCGGTTAAGACATCGCCCTTTCACGGCGGTAACACGAGTTCGAATCTCGTTGGGGTCATTGTAAGCCGAATCTGAAAATGGTTTGGCATTTTGTTTTTGTCGACATTTTGTAAAGTAAATAATAACATATGCCGACATGGCTCAATTGGCAGAGCAGCTGATTTGTAATCAGCAGGTTATCGGTTCGATTCCGATTGTCGGCTCTTAATAAAGCTTTTTAGCAGTCTAAAAATGCTTCGGACCTTTAGCTCAGTTGGTTAGAGCAACCGGCTCATAACCGGTCGGTCCTGGGTTCGAGTCCCCGAAGGTCCACTATAATTTAATATCACAGTAAAAACAACTTGGCCTGGTGGCTCAGCTGGTTAGAGCGCCGCCCTGTCACGGCGGAGGTCGTGGGTTCGAACCCCATCCGGGTCGTTTTTATAAAATTTTCTGGGATCTTAGCTCAGCTGGGAGAGCATCTGCCTTACAAGCAGAGGGTCACAGGTTCGAGCCCTGTAGGTCCCATTTAACTGAATAGTTATTATGCCGGCGTGGCGGAATTGGCAGACGCCCGGGACTTAAAATCCCGTGGGATTAACTTCCCGTACCGGTTCGACTCCGGTCGCCGGCATTTGGAAACATCACTAAGGTGGTGTTTTTGAAATTTAAAAACAATATTGTGAATTGGTAATGTACTGATTTGCAGGATGCGCTGGTAGCTCAGCTGGATAGAGCACTTGGCTACGGACCAAGGTGTCGGGGGTTCGAATCCTCTCTGGCGCGTTTTATAACCTGTCGACATGACAGGTTTTTTTATTTGATATTGCATTTATATAAAAAAGGAAATCGTATGAATAATAAGAAAAAAACCATAAAAGTAATATTTTGTATTGCAGTTGTACTGCTGATGTTTTTTATTTTGTATAGGATGTTCAGGGATTCCTATGAAGACATTGTGGACAGTTTGTCTAAAACGAATATGTATATATTTGCCGGAATGGTATTGTTGGGAAATTGTTATTATCTGATTGATGCGGTTGTATATTATGGTATTACAGTCAGACAGGGTATTAAAATTAAATTTTCCAAGTTTATACCGATTGCATATATGAGTATCTTTTTTAACGTTACATCATTTGGTGCAGGTATTAAACCTGCTCAGATTTTGTTTCTCCATAAGAATGGTGTTGATACCGGAACAGCCTGTAGCATAACTATGATGCCATATATTTTTCACAAGACAGTTATTGTTGTATATGCTGTAATTATGCTTATTCTTAACAATAATTTCGTAGTAACAAATTTTTCAAGTTCATTCAGATATATGTATATGGGTGTGGGACTAAGTATTGCCATAATTGTATTTATGATACTTTTGTGCTCTGCAGAATGGTTCCATAGACTTGTATGCAAAATACTTGATGCGACACTTGGAAAGACACGTTTTAAAGAAGTTAATGAAAAAATCAAGACACAGATTGTTCTTTTAAGGGAAGCAACAGTAAAGATTATCAAAAAGCCGGCAGCGTGGATTTCTTTGACGTTGATTGATGCTTTAAAGATGAGCTGCTGGTATGTAATACCGACGCTTGCAATCTATGCACTGGGAGGAGATTTAGGCGGTGTAAGTTTTGCACAGGGCCTTACCGTAACGTCTCTTATGCAGCTTTTGATGGGGGTACTTCCTACATCAGGAGGCGTTGGCTCTCTTGAAGTAGTTTTTTCGGTGCTTTTTGCGGCTGTATTCGGAAAAGTAGTAGCGGGATCAAGTATGGTACTTTACAGACTTTCTACTTATTATATTCCTTTTTTGTTCAGCCTTGTTATGATGGCATTTATAGGGAAAGATTTAAGAAAAATGAAAAAGGCTGAAGAAGAAAAGAAAAAGACAGAGTTGGATTATGACAATATAAGAATATAAAAATTAAAACGAATGGGAAACAATGCCCATTCGTTTTTTTATATTGTTTGCAGAGTAAAAAATCCTATAACGAAAATAGCGAGTGACCTAAAAGGCCACTCACTATTTTCATGAGGGGAGTATAAATAATTAATAAGGGGTTGTAAGAAGCTTCCGTTGCTCCTTACAAGTGTTATAATATACTATTCTGTCGAAAAATGCAATACCTTTTTTGAATTTTTTTTAAAAAATTTTTTAATACTTACATGTAACAATAAAAACCGCATGAATACACTATAATATATGGGTGAGGTAGAGGAATATGCTTAGATTTGAACTGATTAATTCCAAAGAAATGGATAAGTATGTGGGAAACAAACATGCTATGATAATTGATGTAAGAGATAAAACAGAGTTTAATGAGATGCACATTACGGATGCCGTTAATATTCCAATAGAAAAGCTTGAAGCGATGTATGACAAAATGCCTAAGGATTTTATCTATGTACTTTACTGTAATGGCGGGGGGACAGGAATACTTGCGGCTAAAGAGCTTTTTGACAGAGGACATATAACCAGGGCATTACTTGGAGGCATTAATGCATATGACGGAAATTATATTGAATCGGAATAAACCATTGACATTATAAGGATAAAAAGAATATAGTTAATACAGTTTAGAAAATAAGATAGGATATATACGATGAGAACATTCCCAATTATTCTGCCATGCCATTTTGGACTTGAGGCAGTTTTAAAGAGAGAAATTAATGATTTAGGATATGATATAGAACAGGTCGAAGATGGACGTGTTACAATCCTTGGAGATGCGGATGCGGTATGCCGTACTAATATTTTTTTAAGAACAGCAGAAAGAGTCCTGATATGCGTAGGAAGATTTAAGGCATTTACATATGATGAGCTGTTTGAAAATGTAAAAGCGTGTCCATGGGATGAATTTATTCCGGAGGACGGCAGGTTCTGGGTAACAAAAGCAAGTACGGTGAACAGTACGCTTTACAGCCCTTCAGATATACAGTCAATAGTGAAAAAAGCTATGGTGGAGAAACTTAAACAGACATATGACAAGGAATGGTTTGATGAAAGCGGAGCAGATTACCCTGTAAGAGTATTTATCAATAAAGATGAAGTAACAGTTTGTCTTGATACAACGGGAGATTCACTTCATAAGAGAGGTTACAGGATTAAGGCCGGAAAAGCACCTATATCAGAGACTCTTGCAGCGGCTCTAATATTGATGACACCTTGGAGAAAAGACAGAATACTTGTAGATCCGTTTTGCGGAAGCGGAACTTTTGTTATTGAAGCCGCAATGATTGCAGCCAATATTGCACCCGGTATGAACAGGGAATTTACCGCAGAAAAATGGACAAATTTTATTGAAAAAAAATTATGGTATGATGCGGTAAGTGATGCTGAAGACGAGATAAATACCAATATAGATACAGATATACAGGGCTATGATATTGACCCTGAGGTGGTCAGAACAGCTAAGGAGAACGCTGTCAGGGCAGGTGTTGAGAAATTGGTTCATTTTCAGGTAAGACCTGTGAGCGAGCTGTCACATCATGGCAAATACGGATTTATCATTACCAATCCACCTTATGGCGAAAGACTTGAAGAGGCTGCCACACTTCCTGCTATATATTCGGACCTGGGAAGACAGTTTGCTTTGCTTGATACATGGTCAGCATATATGATTACGTCATACGAAGATGCGGAAAAATATATCGGACGTAAAGCGGATAAGAACAGAAAAATATATAATGGAATGATAAAAACATTTTATTATCAGTTTTTGGGACCTAAACCACCTAAAAGAAATAAAACCATGGGAGACTGAACGTGAGACCTAGAAAAAAGTTTTACTTGTATATTATCTTTGCCATTGCTTTGATTTTTGTTGCCAGATTTGTAATAACGTCAAGACATGCAAAGATTGTTAAAGGCCAGACTGTCATTGAGAAATCGTCTGACTGGAATTACGTAATTGCCAATTATGTTAATATGACAGGCATCAAAATGTCTGTAGACGGAAGTCCGTTTAATGTTACACAGGAAAAAATATATATGGATGATAAACGTAATATAATGGTTAATTACAATATCCTTAAAGATACGATATCCTGTGCATCCAACAGATATTATAATACCATGCTTGTACTTGAAAAGAGTGCCAACAGGCTTATTTTTACGGCAGGCAGCGATACCGTAAGCGTTAACGGCACGGATGAAAAGATGGCTGTCTCAGTTGCTATGGTAGACAATGATATATATGTTCCGCTCAGGTTTGTTTGTGAAAAATTTAACTATGATTACAAATGGAACTATGAACAGAACTGTATTGAGATAAGCAATGAAAAAAGCGGTGAAAAGATATACCCGTATTGTTATGATTACAGAAAAGACGGGAAGGTAACCACAGTACGCAATCAGGAAGATTTTGGTACATGCTGGGCATTTGCCAGTCTTACGGCATTGTCATCTACTCTTTTACCGGAACACAGGTTTGAATTTTCAGCAGATCATATGAGCTTTCATAATGGTTATAATCTGGGACAGATGGATGGTGGCGAATATACAATGTCCATGGCATACCTTGCGGCGTGGAAAGGACCGGTTCTTGAAGTGGAAGACCCTTACGGAGACGGACATTCTCCGGATAATCTTAAAGCCGCAGTACATGTCCAGGAAATGCAGATAATCGGAAGCAAGGATTACAATGCAATTAAGGAAGCTGTGTTTTTATACGGAGGAGTTCAAAGTTCATTGTATATGTCCGTTAACGATGCAGGAGGTAAAAAATCACAGTATTATAATCCGGAGAGCAGCGCATACTGCTATATCGGAATGGAAAAACCTAACCATGATATTGTTATAGTTGGCTGGGATGATTCGTACCCTGCAGATAATTTTGCCACCAAACCGGAACAGGATGGAGCCTTTATCTGTGTGAACAGCTGGGGTGACAAATTCGGCGAGAACGGATATTTTTACGTATCATATTTTGACAGCAACATTGGAATAAGAAATATTGTCTATACGGTAGTTGAAGACAGAAATAATTATGATAATATATACCAGAGCGACGAACTTGGGTGGACAGGCAAAATAGGATATAATCAGGATAGTGCATATTTTGCAAATGTATATACTACAAATAAAGATGAAATTTTAAAGAGCGTTGGTTTTTATGCAATAGGCGAAGATACCGAATATGAAGTGTATTTTATTGAAAATTTTCAAGGAACGGAATCTTTCAATACCAAAAGGCTTGCAGCAAAAGGCCTTTTAAAAAATGCAGGATATTACACTATTAAATTAAATGGTGATTTAATTATGCAAAAAAATAACAAATATGCAGTAGTTGTATACATTAAGACTCCTAATTCCGTTCATCCTGTGGCGGTGGAATGTAAGACAGATGTAACAACGGATGTTGTGATTGACGATGGAGAGGGTTACATAAGTGCGAATGGACGAAGCTGGGAAAGAGTTGAAGAGACGCAGAATTGTAATATTTGTTTAAAATTTTATACAGACGATATGGAGTGATTAAGATGATATTTGCAACAACTAATCAAGGAAAAATTAAAGAAATTAAAGAAATATTAGGAGATATTAACGAAGATATTGTTTCACTGAAAGAAGCAGGAATCGATGTTGATATTGTTGAAAACGGAAAGACTTTTGAAGAGAATGCAATCATTAAAGCAAAGACGATTATGGAAATGACAGGACAGATGGTTCTCGCCGACGATTCCGGACTTGAAGTGGATGCCATGGACAAACAACCGGGAATATACTCTGCCAGATTCATGGGAAAAGATACTTCTTACGAGGTAAAAAACAGGGCTATTATTGATAATCTTAAGGGTCTTGAGGGCGATAAGAGAAGTGCAAGATTTGTGTGTGCAATAGCAGCAGCATTGCCTGATGGTGAAGTGATTACAACCAGAGGTACAATCGAAGGAATAATAGCGGACGAACCAAAAGGAGAAAATGGTTTCGGATACGACCCTATTGTATATGTGCCGGAGTATGGTATGACCACGGGAGAAATGCCACCTGAACTTAAAAATTCCATCAGCCACAGAGGAAAAGCATTGATGGCAATGAAAAAGATATTAAAGGAAAAATCACTGATATGAAAATACTTATCGTAAGTGATACCCATGGCAAAGATGGTAATTTATTAAGAGCCATAGAAAAGGAAAAACCGGTTTGTAAAATAATACATCTTGGAGATATTTGTGAAAATGTAGATTATATTGAGCATGTGACGGAAATTCCATGCTTTGCGGTCAGAGGCAACAATGACTGGGGGTCTGCCCTGCCTTCCGAGAGCATCGTTATGGTAGGCTGTCACAGGGCTTTCATTACCCACGGACACTATTACAATGTGTATCCTGACGGCAAGAATGAAGATTTAAGGGAACATGCTGAATTTAACGATTGTGATATCGCTATGTACGGACATACCCATATCCCAGAAATCCATAAAATGGGCAGAATTACTATGCTTAATCCGGGCAGTCTTACATACCCTAGACAGCCGGGACATAATCCTAGCTATATTGTTGCAGAAATCGACGAGAAAGGGAATCCGGAGTTTCAGTTAAAGTATCTGTAAAAGAAGGACATTGCAGGACAGGAAGTGCTTATGCGCCGCCTGTCCTGCGGTGGTTTTGCGGCTAAAACTCATTCAAGTTTCCGATGTGCGTGAAGTAGATATCAATCTGCTGCTCGGACTTTTGCTTGTAGCGTTCTGCGCGCTCGTGGACAACGATTTTGTCAATGAAGGTGTGCAGGACTTCCGGCGTCAGTTCGGAAATCCGGGTGAACTTTTTTGCAAGAGTAATGAATACTTTCTGTAAAAACAGATCCCTTCCTCAAAATGCAAGTTAGGCTGTTGGCTGCTGGGGAATTACAGGTGAAATCAAAAACAACAAAAGGCCTTGTATTCTTTTTGGAGATTTGCCAAATGCAGGGCAACACGCTGTAGTAGTGTATGGTTATAATGAGTACGAAAACTCTGGATACTATACTTAGCAACTTAACAGGCGTATGAAAAATTGCACAAAATATCTTAAATTTATGCAAAGTAGCTATTGCAACTTGCCGACATATGTGGTATACAACAGTTAAGAAGAAATTTTTTTTAGGAGGTGAGTCCAATGGTGTTTGTTTATAATTATTCATGTTTCGGTGAAGGGCGGTTTACATCATATGATCTTCTATTAAATAGCGTAAGGTTTCATTTGATTTTTAACAGATAGAGCGCATAAGCCGAACAACAATCGGTTTATGCACTTTTGTTTTTTTTGAGCGCTCAATAAAGGAGGTATTTATATGAAACGATTCTTGATTTTGGTTGGGGGTTTTGCATTGAGTTGCTGTTTTGTTTTCTCCGGTTGTTCTAATCATTCTGCAAACACTTCGGATGTGGATGTGGCAAAAGGCATGGGGATTTCGTCGCCGGACGATATTATTTCTTCACCTGTTGATCCTGTGAAATCGGCTGAAGAACAGCCAACCATACAACCGGATTTCCCCAAAGAGGAGGCAGACAAAAAAGAAGTGGCAGATAATAAATCAGCAATTGCAAATGATGTGCGTTCTGAGCAAGCATCAGATACTCCGGCGACATCCAATAGTCTTGTCATCTCAGCATTTCGTTCACTATGGAAAGAGAAAGGAGATCAGACTTCTGTATCTCTGTCCGAACAAAATGTGAAATTGCTGGGTACGATTAGTACAAAATTCGAATTGTATGAAATCATTCCGGAAAATGCAAGCGGCGATTCAATTATGACTTATCAGACATATCAAGGATATACGATTGTGTCCGGTACACGCTATCAGCCTTCAGCATTTGCTTTATATCTTTTTGATAAAGATAAGAATGTTTTGTACACCATAGAAGACGGCGCACAGCTTGTTGATTTCTCGGCTGTCTACAATTTGTTGCCAAACAATATGAAAAAACAATGAAAAGGAGTGTAAGGTATGAAACGAATCCGATTTATTAGCACTATTCTCGCTCTCTCAATTGCTATTGTTCCGTTCACATTGGGTGCATCTGCACAAGCATTGCCCATCAGCAATGCTGACACAATCTCCAGCCGGTTGATGAGTGTTATGTAACAGAAAAGTTCTGATTCTTCTGCGAAAATACCTGTTCAGATACAGCTAAAGGATACTGTCGATTATGTATCTGTTGAGAAACAAGCTATGGATATGTCCAATATTTCTGAGCAGGAAATTGCTTATGTCGAATTGGATGCAAGTGTATTTGCTGCAGAAAATTATTCTGTTGATGCAAATGTGATCACACCTTTCGCAGTAAAGCAAAATTCCGATTTTAATATAGACGCCACTCTTGACAAGGCACAAATAGAAGTTAAGTATGAAGAGTATCGTCAGATTAGAATTGATGAAATATGCGATGAGGTGGCGGATATTAACCAGTCATTTTTGCAAAAATATAATATCCAAGCTGAAAGTGTCTCCCTTTCTTTACCTGACATTAATCTCGTCTACTTAACAGCAGAAGAAATCGAAAATATTTCAAAAGACAATTCGGTTGAAAGAATTGATATTGTCGATATTTACGAAACATATTCATGCGGATATAGTCTTTCTTCTGCAGATTCTTGTATTCGTTCTAACACCAGTAGAAACAATGGTTATGATGGTACAGGTGTCAAAATTGGTGTTGTGGAACATGGTTGGGCAAATCGAAATCTGATTGGCTCTAAACTCACAAATGTTGGAGGTCCAACAACAGGCACAGATGATCATGCGACATTTGTTGCCGGAGAAATTCACACATTAGTTCCGGGAGCAAATATCTACTTGATTAAGTCAGCTTCGAACACTACTGTTGCTGATTTGGACGCATTGGAACGGCTTATGACGGTAAAAAAGGTTCAAGTCATCAATATGTCACTCGGCTTTAACAGCTATGGACAGTATAACGATGCCTCTCGCAGACTGGATCGATTAGTAAGACAGAACAAAGTGACCGTTGTCGTTGCCGCTGGTAATAACAACACTTATGTTAGTGGGTATGGAGTTGCAAATAATGTTATTACTGTTGGCTCAGTAAATCACCGTGGATATACTACTGCGTCCTCGTCCACATATACCTTCTCATCTTTTTCGGATTATGCAGAAGCTTCTGGAGTGATTAATAAGCCTGATGTTTGTGCCCCAGGTGAAAATCTGAATTTATACGGTTACACCGGTTGGAGTGGAACAAGCATGGCAACACCACTTATCACGGGCATTGTTGCACAAATGATAGATCGTAATTCTGGAATGAGTGATAAACCACAAATACTCAAAGCTGCGGTCATGGCAAGTTGTTACTTTAATGCAAGAACTGGTTTCACAAATAACATTTCAAATAAGGAAGGTGCCGGCGTTGTAGATGCTAATTTTACATACAGAGTGGCTCAAAATGGACGCAGATGGCATTTCGATTTTACCCCAAGTAGTGCATCTTCACAAACGCATTCAATCTATGCGGATTATACCAGCAAAGCATTTCGAATTAGTATTGCATGGGAAGGTGAGATAGTTAACAACACCAACAAAGTAACAGATTATGATCTCTATATTTACAAGGGAAATACTTTAGTGGCGTCCAGCACTGGAGTCCGGAACAATGAAGTGATTATTATTCCGGCCTCGAAAATTGCTCAATATGGCGCAGGATATTATACTGCAAAAATCGTTAGATATGGCACGGCTAAAACATCGTCTGACCGTGTTGGACTGGCTTGGGAGCAGTAAAGTTGATTTTCCATAATCAGCAATAATACCTCTACCGTAGCTTTGTGTTACTTTAAGTGAAGCCAATAACAAAGCACACAGCCCGCTGATTTATTGTCAGCGGGCTGCGTGTCTCTCAATCGGTTGTTTTTCAAAAGTGTCCTTGTGAAAGACAGTATTTAAGCGGGCTTTCAGGCTCTTTAAAAATTTTTAAAATTTTTTTAAAAAAAGTGTTGACATTATGGGGATTATACCCTATAATAACACTTGCGTCTGACAGAGACGACAAACACAACAGAATACCGGGGTGTGGCTCAGCTTGGCTAGAGCGCTTGATTTGGGATCAAGAGGTCGCAGGTTCGAATCCTGTCACCCCGACTTTGCGGGTGTAGTTCAATGGTAGAACACTAGCCTTCCAAGCTAGATACGTGGGTTCGATTCCCATCACCCGCTTAATATTCGCTTTTATGTGGATATGATGTGTGTCCGTAGCTCAGCTGGATAGAGCAACGGCCTTCTAAGCCGTGGGTCGGGGGTTCGAATCCCTTCGGGCACATTCGCTTTGCGAGTACGCTGATACAATGGGCGTTTACATTATGGTGGGTATAGCGCAGTTGGTTAGCGCGCCAGATTGTGGCTCTGGAGGTCAAGGGTTCGAATCCCTTTATCCACCCTTTTTAATCCATTGGGCTATCGCCAAGCGGTAAGGCACAGCACTTTGACTGCTGCATACGTTGGTTCGAATCCAACTAGCCCAGTTAAGGTCAACAATAATTTAATATGGGCCATTAGCTCAGGTGGTAGAGCACTTGACTTTTAATCAAGTTGTCCGGGGTTCGAGTCCCCGATGGCTCACTGAAAAGAGAAACCTCTCAAAGCCTTGTAAATCAAGCATTTGAGAGGTTTTTTGCTATGCATTTTCTGATGTAATTATTTATAAACTTAGTCGAACTTAGCTGGACTTTATGGATTTGTTCGTACCCATTTCGTACCCAAAACTTAATTGGCTTTGAGTGTAAGAACGGACTCAATAGCTTCAAGTGGTTTTTCTTTCGATTCGATAATATGTGAGTATACGTTAAGGACCATACGTTCATCATCACCGAGCAGAGCGGCAATCTTCTTGGTAGTGAGTGTATGTCCTTCGAGCATGGCATAACACAGCCTGGTACAATAATTATGACGGAAGATATGTGCGGTAAGATCCTCAAAGCCTACAACGGACCAGTTCGGCATTTTCACACCGGAATGTGACAGGTAGGCTTGTTTTAATGTGTTTTTAATTGAAGACCACATCTTGACGTAGGCACTGTGCGTCATAAGTCCTCCGGAGGATTTTTCAAATAAGTTTGTACTGTCAAGCGTAGAAACATATGGCTGGAGAACTTCTGTAAGCTCGGCCGGCAGCGGGAGTGTGCGGTAACTGTTGCGGGACTTTGGAACTTTGATATACGGGTTGTTGCCGTCAAAGGCCAGAGCCTTATTAATATTAATTGTCCCATCTTTGAAATTCAGGTCGAACACAGTCAGAGCGAGCACTTCTTCACGCCGTAATCCACAATAGAAAAGAATATATACAAATGCCTTCTGTCGGCTCGTCAGAGGGGCATATGAGAGCGTTTCAGTCTCTTCCGGGGTAAGAGGGCGCTTTTCCTTGGCAACGTGCCGTGGGGGCTTGATATCGGTAAATATGTCAAATGTCTCACCTCTGGGAAGTAATTTGTCACGTTCTGCAGAACGGCATATCTGTTTGAGTGTCATAATAAGCTGCTGGCATGTACGGGGTCTGTCTGCTGTTTTGCCTACAAGCGACATAACAAGTGAATGGTTAAGTGCGCTGAATGGAACATATTGCAGGTCATACAGATGTTTTTCTATAATATTGCGGTACATTGCCTGTGTATTGCCTTCAACATTTGATTTGGCCCGTTTGAGCCATTCAACGGCATAATCATAGATAGATGTATCTTGGGACAGGACGATAGCTCCTGTTGCCTTTTTGATTTTGAAATTCTCCACTTTAAGTTCCAGGTCACGGCTGGATTTGTCACTTCGTATCTTGATATAGTGTTTTTTACCGTTACGATATGTGCCGTCCCAGACTTGCGCCGTGAAACGTCCGTCAGAACCTCTTGTGTATTTTGCCATAGTGTATTCTCCTTCCAATGTGTTCAGTTGCACCGGTGCAACTAAAAGGGCATAAAAATACCCGGACTTGCAAAATACCGGGAAGAATGATACAATATGCTTGTTCAGGGCAGGTATCATTCTTATGGTATTTGCGTAGGCTCCCGGCTGTGCCGGGGGCCGTTTTTATTTATTACATATAAAGCTTAATAACGTTAATGATGTCATCCTTAAAAGAATATATATCACTAATATCATTTATATAATGACGTGTGAAGTTTTTACTTTCATCAGGAATAAGTAATTGTTTTTGCTTGGTGTCAAAATTGAAGCGGCAAATCGGTTTACGATTATTGTCTTTAAACAGGATTCCGAAATAGCTTTCAGTGTCTCTATGAGCAATATTTTTTATATCGATAATTTCAGCGGCAATTGCTCGGACAATATAAAACGCCTGCATTTCTTCTTCTGTTGTGACAATCTTTGACTCTTTTATTTCTGAAACAGGCTGTTCTTCTGATGCAGCTTCTTCATCATTAGATAATGCGGATGAGATTTTTTGGTTTACTATATCATTAATGAATGAAGTAAATGCTCTTTTTACAAGTGGCTGATATTTATCTACAATTTTTTGAGTACGTTGTCCGTCATAAACCTGTGAAAGGATGTATTTTGTAAAGTCATCAGATGGGGCTTCTAACTCCTTGGATAAATATGCTTTGATAAGATTTGAATATTTCAAATCGGCAGCGGTACTAAATATTTTATTAGTATCAAAATTGCCTTTGCAAAATTTCTTCAATTCTGTAATTTGGGCGTCACGCAGCTCTGTAATATTGAACTCCCAAAATGGTTTTAAATCCATCTTGTTTGTTTCATCAAGATCTGTATAAAATTTATAAATGATTCCGTTAGTAAGTATTCCAAATTTGGCCTGGCTGGTGCTGAAGTATCTGAATAACTGTGACATATGTTTGTCCAATGATTCAGTACAGCTCTTACATTCAATCAGAATTTGAGGAATACTGTCTATGAGTATCGCATAGTCAATTTTTTCGCCCTTCTTAATTCCTACATCAGTAGTATATTCCGGGCAGAACTCCATAGGATTAAATACGTCATATCCTAATAAGTTAAAAAATGGCATAACGAGAGATGTTTTGGTGGCTTCCTCTGTTTTAATACCGTTTTGAAGTGTTTGAATACGTTTTGTAAATTCTTTTAGTTTGTCAGCAAATTCCATATGCTCCTCCTAATATTAAAAAATTTTTGTATTAAATTCTGGATGTACCAGATTAATTCCATAATTTTCCGTTGTCAAAATACAACCATAATCGCAAGCTCCGGACAGAACCTTATTGCGTAATTATCAAACCGCACCCAGTCGGTACCGTATATCTGCTTGTAACGCCTGATAGCACCACGCAGGAAGGTTTTTGTCACATTCAAATAATCGGCATATTCGTATAAGCTATTACAGCCGCTTCTGAATGCGGATATGAAACAGTCGAGTGGCAGCAGTCGCTTGTAAGCCCAGAGACGAGCCTTAAGCTCCTGCTTTCTATTATTAACTGATTCCTGATCAAGTATATCTCCGACGGTCGTGTAATAATGGCCGAGTTCTTCAGCCATAACACAACATTTCTCTGTTTCGGTCATATCGACACGTATGGCTATGTGCCTATCCTTAATGCGGCCATCATTGGCACGCAGAGGTTTCTCCTTAGTAATTATATTCTGGCTGTCTGCTTCAGCAAGAAGTTCTTCGTAAGTCAATTAAATCACCCTTTTAAAAATTATATATTAGAAGTTCTCATCATTCATGATATCCTCATCATGCTGTTTGTCCTCATCAGATGCTCCGTCAATAGCATGTGCAGCATTAAGGAGCGGTCCTTTGGCTGTATATTGAGGAATATATGTAAGCTCCTTAACTCTCTTAGTTGCTTCCTGCTTTCCCATATCATTTAAAGAATTGTAATATGATATTATTACGGGCTCGTCCTTGGATGTATGTTCTTCTACTAAATCTGATTTGGAAATTCCGAAATAGTTAGCCATTAGTTCTATCTTATCTATACGTGGATAAGATTTGGCATTAATCCAGTCTGAAAACGTTGCGGCGGGAAAGCCGAGCAACTTACACACATCAGACGGAGTTTTATTATATAAATTAAGGTAATACTTTATGTTATTGGCCATTATTTCCTTATTGCCAAGTCCCATGATGAATCCTCCTTTTAATTGAGTATAATCAGATTATACGTTAAAACCGAAAACAATTCAAGAAGAAAATAAAAATATTTCGGAAAAACCGTTGACATTTCGGTTAAACCGAAGTATAATACAAAATGTAGCAAGGAGTTAAGCATCAAAGGAAAGGAGATAAACGATATGTCAAATAAGAAGAAAGCAAAGAAAAAAACGCTGTCAGCCAAAGACATAATTGAATTAGTGATTAAAGCGATGTTAGCCGCAGCGGCTTTAATCCAATCAATTAAGTCTTAGCTTAGCAGACAGCTAGGGGAGGGGCGAAAGCCCCGAACCCTTTGCCTTATTCTAACATACCGTTTTTAATAAAGCAATGAAAAACATTAATAATGTAACAGTTATGCTTGTCCTGTTAGTTGTCATGGCGCAATTTGCGAAATGGGGACTTGTATGGAAAATCATAGTTGGAACTTGCGCATTGTACGATTTGATACTTATTATAATTAAGTTGTGCAGTCGTAAGAGGTAAAAAGTGGCTGACCTAGCGGCGATACGGGGAGGAAGGATTGAGTATGCCACAAACAAGATTAACATTAAAACAAGCTAGGCAGTTGGCCGGATTGACGCAGGCGCAGGCTGCCGACAAGCTTGGAATAACGGAGGATACATTAGGAAATTATGAAAGAGGTAGAAGCTATCCCGATATTCCCAAATTGAAAAGAATAGAGAGACTTTACAATATTCCCTATGATAGGATTATTTTTTTACCTAGCGATTTCGGTTAAACCGAAATAAAGTATAGAAAGGATAACCATGGATAGCAATAAAAGTAACGAAGAAAATCGAAAAGCTGATGCACTTAGACAAAAGATGGAACATATCGAAGATACAGAATATCTCCAGGCAAGTGCACAAATCGTCACGGCATTAGCGTCTTATCGTAGCCTTATATGCAAAATATAAGCTCCATTATTTATGGAGCCTATAAATTAAGAGTGAGATTTTATAAGGTCTGAAATCACACCAGAAGCAACCTTGGTAATCACATCAATGGCAAAACTTCCGATTTTACCACATATGTTTTTGGTTTTTCTCCAAACCTTGTTATCACGTATGGTTTCTAAAAACTGATGACCGTTATACGTGAGACTCTCAATGGATAAAATGCAATAGCCGTTGTCATAGTGTGGAATAGTAGCATTAATAAAGCCAGCTTCATTCAGTTTTAAAATAGCATAATCAATGTCATCAGATTCAAAATCTGGGATAGACTCTTTCAAAGTTTTAGGTCGTAAAGTGCTATTTAAAGGTTGCTTTTCTATTTCAAGCATTATGGCACGCATGCAGTCAACATTTAATTCCATATAATAATTTCCCCTTTCATATACTTGGCTCTAGCGGGAGCCTGTAAAAAGAGTATAGCACATAACGAAAAGAGGGGAAAGGAGCATGAAACCGTGAATTACAGATAGAGCATGGGAGCCTACGCAAATAATCGCCCTGAACAAGCAGATTATACATTCAAAGAAAGGAGACGCAAGTTATGAATTTTCCAAAAGCTTTTATGACTAAGAAGGAACTTAGAGAAATAGGTGTTCCGGAAGCTACGCTGGAGCGTGTATGGAACATGAAAGGACAGAACATAGCTTTCAGAGCATGTCCGGGTAAGAAAACAAGCCCCATAATCTTTGATACAGAATCGTTATCAAAGCAGCTTGCAAAAGAAACAAGAATCGAAGCGGCAACACGTGAAATCTGATAAGGAGGAAATAAGAATGAATAACGAATTAATTGAACTTAGGAAGGACTTGCAGGAAAGAATTGACAGGATAAGTCTGAGACTTTCGGAAGCAGTGACAATGAGAGATGAGCTTGACTGTGTAATTACGGTTGCACTCTTAGAGGAATATGCAAAAGGAATCAGGAAGACGGAGCTTTTCAACGGTGAAAGGTACGAGAGATTTAAACGTGTCGTTGAAAATTTTGCAACGGTAAGATCGGCATATGGCAATGCTGATGATGTTGATGCCTTCATAGCCAAAATGATGAGGAGTGCAAATGATGATAACAGAGAGTAAACCAAATGGTGAATGGAGAGTTCCTGGAGTGGAACTGTCTAAGCTTGATATGAGACTGTATGGAGCACTTTATAAGCTGCATAGATACGAGATGCTTGGGTATGAACCGGAACAGATTGAGGATTTCGACTACCTCTACAGAGAAAAGTGTAATGAAGTAACCAGGCTGAAGCAGGAACTTGAGAATCTGAAGAGCGGAGCGGATGCTAAAGAAGGTGGTGGAACATGATACAGGTAGATAAAGAGTACAGCATAGAAGTGGCTCACAACTATTACACAATATATTGCCGTGATAGAACGGTTGGAGTTTTTCCTGATATGAAGAATTCGCTCATAGCAATCTTTAATGACAGGACACGCAGAGCGCTTGAACGGGATATGACCCTTGAAGTGGCAGTCAATACGATAAAGGAAATCGAAATACAGATGCTAAAGACTGTATGGAGTCTTCAAGAAAGGGGTGTGATCGGAAATGTTCAGAGTTGAGAGATACCGAATCAAGACAGTCGTGACAAGCCTGCTTGCCGGACTTGTAATAGCAATTCCGCTGTGCGTGCTGGCTGTACACAGCTGGCAGACAGTGCCGGAGATTCAGCCGGTGGTATTGTCGGTTGCCGAACCGGAGACGGAAACGGTGACGGAATACGACCGTACATATAAGCCTTATGAAGATGTACACGCTGTTTACTATTCATTTATTCCGCTCACAAGGGACGAGCAGAGTATCATATGTACGCTCTGTGATAAGTATGAGATAGCATATGATCTTATGCTTGCGATTGCCGGAACGGAGTCAGAATACAGGATGGCAGCGGTCGGAACAGCCGGTGACAAGGGAATGTTTCAGATAAATGAATTCTGGAGCGATAAAGAGCCGGCGTCAGATCTTCCGGAATGGAGAACGGACCTGGCAGACAATACAGAACTTGCATTGAGGATATTCACTGAATGTCTGGAGTATTCCGGCGGTGATCTGAGGATAGCGCTTAATTATTATAACAGCGGACAGCCGGACGAGATTGAATACGCGGATGGGACAAGCTATGCCGGCCGTGTATTCGACAGATACGGATGGATTATGGAACAGTTGGAGCAATAAAAAATCCGAGCTGGATAACCAGCCCGGACAAGTCCGCAATGGGAACTTCAAAAACCATTTAGAGTATACCATTGTGGCCGTGGAAAGTCAAGCATCTAAAGGGTTTTATCCCTTTTTTGCGGCATTGTTAAGATATTAAAGTTAGGACACATTTATGGGATACAGAATTAAAATTTATCGTCTGGGAGACAGCATAGAGTACGAGATTTCATATGTCGGTAATTATGGTGCAAAGGGAGAGAAGAGAGCCCCACGCCGAAAGGCCACACCTGAGCAGATCCGCAGACAGAATCAGATAAACAGAGAGAACCTGATGAGGAGGCTTATCAAGCTGAACTTCTCACCGGGGGATCCGTGGGTGGCACTGCAATACCCGGAAGGGAGTAGACCGCAGATGGAACAGGTTGAAAAGGACTGGCGCTCATTTGTCACAGCCGTGAGGAAACGATATAAGAAAGCCGGCGAGCAGTTCAAGTATGTGTACAGGCTGGAGGTAGGAGCACATGGCGGAATACATCTTCATATTCTTTTTAACAGGATACGGGGAGAACCGGATGTGATGAAAATGATAAAAGAGTGCTGGAGACCTAACAGATATGATATGACCGGAATCTACGAATACGGAGGGTATGACAAGCTGGCCAAGTACATCGTCAAGCAGCCGGACGATGAAGTGTACGAGCAACTAAGCCTGTTTGATGAAGACGAACAGAAGAAAATGCTCAGATACTCATGCTCACGAAATCTTGAGCGGCCGGTGCCTGAGATAAAGGAATACCGCCGACGCACATTGAGGAAGGTCATAGACAACGGGCCGAAAGCAACACCGGGCTATTACGTCGATAAAAGTTCAATACGGTATGGAGTCAATCCATATTCCGGCAAATCATATTATAAATACACCGAGTACCGTACAGGGTACCGGGACAGAGCGGAGGGATATATCAATGACACATGTTAATGTATATACGGCATCGGGCATTAAGAGTGTCCGCCCGTCAGACGGGTATATAGCGTATGTACTGGAAACCGCATACAACGGAAAAGTCAGCACAAAAGCGGAAGTTGCACCGGTGCAACACATGACGGCCAACCAGTCGGAGCTTCAGGCGCTCATTATGGCAGTCAGTAAGCTTAACCGTCCGTGTGAACTGACGATATATACGGATTCCGCACATACGGCATCCGGGTATACACAGGGCTGGGTAGATACATGGATGGTAAACGGCTGGATTTCAAGCAGAGGTGATGAGGTGCATCACAGGAAGGAGTGGCAGGAACTGACAAGGCTTCTGTCAGACCATGAGTTTGAATTTAAAATAATGCAGGTACATCAGTATCGCGAAAAACTTGTAGAAATGTTAAAAAACGGAGGTACAGAAAATGTTTGATAAATTCGGAGAATTTGATTCGTCGGAGGAGATAAATAAAGCGGCAGCGGGACTTCTCCGTGAAGGCGACAGAGAGTCAATTGTAATGCTTGCAAAAGAAAACGGAATAGACCGTGAGGATGCCGAGGATTACATAGATGGAGTGATTGATACACTCACAACACCTGTTACGGCCGCCTTCGGCAAGCTGGATGTTGAAAAAGCCGATCTCGGAACGGTAGAGATAATGAATGACTGGGTACAGTATATCAAAGTACAGTGTACGAAGAGTGAAGAACTTACGGCAGCGGTACGCTCAAAAGGACACTCATTAAAAGGCTGTCTGGCCGCACTGCTCAAATATGCCTGGAAGAACCAGTACAATGTACCAACAGATGTGGTAAAGGCAGCAGAAGTATCCGCATCAAGAGTGACACTTGGAATACCGGGTACGGCAACAGCAAAGAAGATAATAAAAGACTATTATCTCGGAAAGTGTGACTGACGTGAGATATAAAGAGATAGAGAAGATACCGTATATCACAGCAATAATTCCTGAGGGTTATAAGTATGCGGCCATGGCAGCGGTCATGAATGTAGGCGGTAAAGATACGCTGATTGTGGAGCTGTATGACGGCAAAGCAGTGCCGAGAGTCCGCATATGCATAGATGATGAGAAGTATGCGAATTATGTCGTTGCTGATAAGAAATGGAACGGCAGACTGATATATGGACAGGGGTACAATGATATTGTCGGGTTTAAGTTAAGCGAATACACGATGAGAAGCAGCCTGCATCCTGGCAACACAAAAAGAGAATACGAGAAGTTCACACATAACGCTCTGCCGTACAGGAATAATATTCTCTGGTCAATAAATGAACTTGAGAGCAGGATACATGAGGCTAATGGAAAAGAACGAGAAAAGAGTAAATCAGCCCGTATAAAAGAGCTGGTCAAAACAATTCCTCCGCTGTCTGACGGATTCAGGGAATTCATTCACAGCAGGATGAATGACAATTATATGTTTTATTTGCGTAAAGGCAGTGTGGCGTTCCTCACATGCACGAAATGCGGCAACCGTGAAAAGTATTACACCGGCATACCTGTGACAATAGAGGATTACACAAAGCCCTATATAGATACTCCGGCAAAAGGGGAGACATGTACATGTAAATTTTGCGGAGCAAGGGCTGAATATAAGCAGGAAGGACACTACAAAGGTTCGTGGACAGTCGAGGATGAATTTTATAACATCACGGCACTTGAAGGCAACAAGTGTATGATACAGCTTGTAAAGGCGGCCAAAACATACAGTCTTGGTGAAGCGGAAGAATGGAAGTATACGATACGGGCAAATGCGATATATACCCCGGGAGCACATACATCAAAGAAACTCTATCACAGGGAGAATTCAGACAGTTATGATACGGCCAATTCAAAGACGTATGATGATAATCATGTAGGATTTGACAGGACTGATTCAAGGCATATCTATAATCTGTCCGCATTAAGCAGCACATGTCTCCGATATTCCGGACTTAAGGAGTATTACGGGGAAAAAGGCAGGATATCACCTGTAAGGTATGCGGACGCATATCTGAGATTTCCGGAAATTGAATTTTTATCCAAGAAAGGACTCATCCTGTTAGCAGAAGCGACAATCAGCCAGAGAAAGACACAGATAAAGCCCGGGAAAACCGTATGGGACAGACTTGGAATCAGACAGAACCGTATTGAACAGCTTGTGAAGGAAAAAGGAAATACCGAACTGTTAGAACTGTTCAGACTTGAAACTGCTACGGGGCAGCAGTGGGCGGATGAATTGGTTCCGGACATCAGGAAGCTTGGGTTCAGGGAATTTTCATATGCCTTAAGATATATGACGATCACCAAATATGTCAGATACATAACAGAAAAAGGCGGAAGCCGGGCGCAGAACAGATATGATGACTATCTGAAAATGAAAGCGGCAGCAGGATACGACATGACTGATTCCATTACTCTTTTTCCAAAAGACCTTGACGAAGCACATGCGAGAATCACACTTGAAATCAATGAGAAAAAAAATGAAGAGCGGATGAAAGAAAAAAATGAAAAATTTCCAGAAATAGCTATGAACTATCAGGCATTGTGTAAAAAATATGAATACAAAAAAGACGGATATATAATCCGTCCGGCCAGCAGTGCAGCAGAGATAATCAGGGAAGGAACAACACTCCATCACTGCGTTGGAGCAAGTGATACATATATGAGCAGGCATGCAAAGGGAACTAGCTATATTCTTCTGCTCAGAAAAGTGAGCGCACCTGATGTACCTTACTGTACGGTTGAGATAGCCGGAAACAGGATAAAACAGTGGTACCAGGCATATGACAATAAGCCTGATGCAGGATCTATTCAGCCGTGGCTTGATAAGTATCTTTCAACATCAAAACTCAGAGCATTAGGAAACAGATAGGAGGAAATATGGAACTAGAACAGAGAAAAACATACAGTGAATTTAAGACAGCACTTGACACAGAGATGAATAAGGCAGCTGAGAGCTTTGTGAAAATCGGGTATCTGCTTAAGATAGCAAGAGATACGGATATTCTTGCAGAGTCAGGATATAACAGCCTGACGGAGTTCGCGCAGGCGGAGTATAACCTTGATAAGTCACAGGTTTCAAGATTTATCGCAATCAATGACAATTATTCCGTTGACGGATATTCGGACAGACTAAGGACGGAATATACGGGATACGGCTACAGTAAACTTGCAATGATGCTGACGCTTCCGGCAGCGGTCGTGGCCGAACTTACTCCGTCATACAGTAAGTCTGACATACAGGCACTTAAGGAGGAAGTGGCAGCAGAGGAAGCGATAAGTCCGATGGAGGTATATCTGGAAGGAGAAAAAGAAGAGCTGGAAGATGCATCATTGCTGTATCAAGCAATGTACCAGCTGTTTCTTGAAAATCCTGAACTGTATGAGAAACCGGATGCAGATATTGATACGCTGATGGAAACACTGGCACCTGCAGGCGAGAACATATACACGGTCCGCATACAGGGTGTAGGCCGGATAATGATATCCTGCAAGGAGGATAGGGTGAATCTGGTTAATGTCAGGACCAACAACGTGGAAATATGCACATGGGAGCAGTTGACAGAGGAATATACAAAGCTGTTTAGAAGCTGTACATGGGAAGAAAGATATGGCAGGCCATACCCTGTAAAGAGCGAGCCGGCAGCAGAAGAACCGGTACCTGTGGAAGCAGTCAAGGAAAAGAAAACAAAAAAACCAAAAGTGACGAAAGCAAAAGTAACGTCAGAACCAGTAATTACTAGATGTGTGAAATCTGATGAAGCACCACATGAGCCAATAGAAGGACAGGACACAATAGATGAACATCCGGAATATCTGCCCGAACAGACATCACCGGAAGATGACAATATGGCAGCGGAAGATGATGAAACAGAGACACAGGCTCCTGATGAAGAAAACAAATTGTTACTTGAACTTGAAGAGTGCAGGACAAAGGCATCAAGAACAGCAAAGAGTATAGCTGAGTATCTTGATGACTACAAGGGACAGAGGGTGCCGGAACGTGCATTGTTAAGCTGTATTGACGATGCAGAACGTTTGGTTAAGAATTTGCAGATATTGAAGGTGAAATGGGATGAAGTCAGTATTTCAGGACCCGAAGAGGGATAAGTATTGTTATGTATGCCATACGCCATACAATCTCCACTGCCACCACATATTTGAAGGAACGGCCAACCGTGCCGTATCTGAACGCAGAGGATTCAAGATATATCTGTGTGCCGCACATCACAATATGAGCGGCCACGGTATACATGCTTCTACAGCAGAGGGCAAGGCGCTTGACCGGAGCGTAAAACAGATGGCACAGAGATACTATGAGGCAAACATAGGAACGCGCGAAGAATTTATTAACGAATTTACAAGATCATACATGGAGGAAAATGAATGAACGAACAGGATATCAAGGAATTAAAAAAACGAATATCGCCCAACACGGGAACAATGACGAGAATGTGCGGATGTATTATTAACGCTGATAAGGAGATTGAGATAACATTCAATGATAATTTCCTTAATATCGATGATGCATGCGTATACAAATATGCAGATAAAGCCAAGGCTGTATTTTCAACAAAGCTTGATGACAACCTGATGGAGCTTAAATACCATGGCAATAAAATATGGGAATCCGTGTATAAAAGCGGACTCAAGGACAACAAGCTTATGTTAGAAGTATATAAGGCAATCAGAACGCATCTTCCATCAGGCAGCTTTCTTGTGCTGTTTTTCCATGACAGGTATGACATTATCAGGTATACGAAAAACATGGAAAAACTGGATGAGTCAGAAGAAACGTACGAGTATATCATAGGCTGTATCTGTCCGGTAACGAGGAGCGCTCCGGCGCTGGCATATGATGATGAGAACAAACGAATGGGAATAAGTGCCAGGGAATGGATTGTAGGAGTTCCATGCACAGGATGGGTATATCCTTCATTTGACAGGCACAGTGCAGATACGGAGCATATGATGTTCTATTCGCGCAAAGCTGATGATGTGAACCATGAACTGATACGGCAGTGCCTTATGTGTGATGATCGTCTCACGACAACAGAAATTATGAAAAAGTTTGAGGAGGTTGTGTTTAAAGGCAGCGGCAGTGCCGGCGAGAGTGAAAGATATTTGACAGCGATTAATTCGGTGCTGATGTACCAGCCCGTGGATGAGCTGTTAAAGACTGAAGATCTCAGGGTGGTATGTCTGGTTGCACACATTCCACTGAAAGTGTTGAATGAGATATGCATTGAGTACGAAAAAGCTTTCCCGGAATTCCCGGTGGCAAGGAATGTGATCAATAAAAGGCGATTGCCGAAAATTGAAAAGCACGATAAGGCAGAGCTATACATAAACCTTCTAAAGGCAGCAGCGGAGAAACTTAAGAACGAAGACCACGAACTTGTGGCAAAGATTAATGATGCGATAAAAATGGAAAAGTGACAGGCATCAAAATGAGAGACAGCAACCGTAAAGCGGATGTTGATTAAGCAGGCCGGCAGCGGCACTAATCACCTGATATATCACAAATGGATTAGGCACAGGGGCGGATACCCGCCCCGGAAAGGAGAAACAAATGGTATACGATTTACACAAAGACGGGAAACTGGTAGGAACTTATAATGCGGAGCAGATAGCGAAAATGCTTAATGTGAAACAGGACCGAATATACAGACATGCGTACTCAGGACAGATGATTAAAGGATATAGAATATCTTCGTGCGTGAGAAAAAACACAGTTGATATGCTGAAAAAAGAGTGGGACTACGTGCGCGTATGTATATTGAATGGGGTAAGACCGGCGGAAGGTGGTGAGCTTGGATGAAAGTGTATATAAGCGGCCCTATAACGGGCCGGAAAAGGTACCGTGAGAGATTTCAACATGCAGCAGACTGTTTAACCGCAGAAGGACATATAGCAGTAAATCCAACATTGTTAGAGAATGTAATGCCGATGTGTTCGTATGAAGATTATATGACGATAGATTTGGCAATTCTTGAAATGTGTGATGCAATTTATATGCTTAATGGCTGGAAGGACAGTCCGGGAGCAAAGCGTGAATTATATCACGCCGGCTCCCTGGGGCTGACGGTTATGTATGAGGACGGATAAAACGTCAAGTTGCACCGGTGCAACTGAAAATGGTGGAAAAATTAAGTATAATACAGGCGGCTATTAGTATTACACCGCATGCAAAACGAGTACGGTATACTCGACAGTACGGGAATGCCATAAAATCAATTGCTGTTGTAATTAAGTACTTAATACAGTCAAGGTTGTCGTTTAAAAATTGAAAAATTGAAAAAATAATGGACATATTCAAAACTCCTTTCAAATTAGAAAAAAATGTTCTAATTTAAATATGGAATATCAAAAAATTAAAATTGGCTTATATATACAAGCTTCGGTAATATTCCTAAAACAAATATGACAATATCGATTAAAAAAAGGACTTTGTGCGAGGGCTATATGTCAAATATAAAAAGGTAGGAAGGTGGAAAAACCATGAGTGTATCAAAAAGAAATGCCGAAGGGTATCATGACCCGACAGCATATGAAGCATTAAAAAGTTGTGAAAAGAAAAAGGAGAGTCAGAAAATGAAAAAAGGTGAAATATGGGAGATTCAGCAGAATAACGGAACATACAAGGATGTTATTGTACTTTCAACAGGTGGTGATGTCGCACAGGTTATTCAGCTCAGCGAACGTGGCAATGATTTCAGCCTCACGGTAAACTGTCAAGGTATCAAGTATATGGATCCACGCAAGATACAGTATGCCTTTAGTGACGTATTCACGACATTTATCAGAGCATTACGTGATGATGAATATAAAAATATTATGGGTGCGGTGGCGGAAGTGTTGGGATTAAGTACGGTACAGTTGCCGGAAGCTGATGAGCCGCAGGAAGAATGGCATCCGATTCCTGAGCCGGTTATTGGTATGCCGCTTCCATTCGACGGTGATACGGAAGAACTTATCAAAGCGCAGACTGAAAGAGACATATATAAGGGATTGTATGAAAAAATGCTTAATTCCCTGATGAAGGTGGGTTGACCATGGATAAAGCTAAAGAATACTTATCGCAAATCGAAGTGCTTCAAGCTAAGATTGAGCAGAAACGGCAGCGGGCAAAAGAGTACAGAGAACTTGCGTTGACTTCCAAAGGATTCGATTATTCTAAAGAGCGGGTGCAGACATCAAATCATGGCGGACAGATTGAAAATCCGGTAATTCGATACATAGCACTTGAGCAGGAAATCAATGAAGATACAGATATTCTCCAGGCGAAAAAGGACAAAATCACGGATGAAATTCACAACCTTGATAACGCCAACCATATCAAGATTCTTTTCAAGAGATATGTTGAGTGTAAAAGTCTTGGTCAAGTGGCACAAGAATTGAAATACACATATCAGTATATTAGGGAAAAGCACGGTCAGGCCTTGAAAGAATTTGAAAAAATAAATTTTCCTACAAAATCCTACAATGATATGTGATATTATGATAGTGTCAATTAAATATGATTCATAAAAAGGAACTGTGCCATTTGCGGTTCCTTTTTGCTTTGCCTGTCAGGGGGCTCCTCCTCATTGCTGACAGGCTTTTTTGTGAAAAGGTGGTGATTGTGATGGCGAAATTAACAGCTAAACAGCGAAGATTCTGCGATGAATACCTGATTGACCTAAATGCCACACAAGCAGCCATTAGGGCTGGTTATTCTGAAAAGAATGCAAGGAATATTGCAAGTGAAAACTTGGCAAAACCCAACATCAAGGCATATATAGATGAGCGGATGGCAGAGAAGGAATCTCAGTTGATTGCGACTCAGGATGAAGTCCTGAAGTACCTGACATCCGTATTAAGAGGCGAGAGCCAATCAACAGAGATTGTGGTTGAAGGTACTGGAGACGGATGCAGTGAAGCCCGAACACTTAAAAAAGAACCATCCGAAAAGGACCGGTTAAGGGCAGCTGAATTGCTAGGTAAGCGATATGGATTATATACAGACAAGGTTGACACAGACGTTGACATGGCCCTGACCGTCAATATAGATTACGGTGATTAAGAATGAATGTGACTGTAAAGATGAATCCGTGTTTCAAAGAAGTAGACCGAAGCACGAAGCGTTATATCGTAATGAAAGGCTCGGCTGGGTCTGGAAAGAGCGTTGACACGGCACAGAACTACATCTTACGACTGATGAAAGATAAAGGCAGGAATCTTGTCTGCATCAGAAAATCGGACATTACCAACCGAGACAGTACATATGCGGAACTGACTGGTGCCATATACCGTATGTTCGGAGATAAGGCAGACCAATATTGGAACATTAAACAAAGTCCGCTGACATTGACGTGTAGAGCCAATGGAAATCAGGTTATCTTCCGAGGGATGAATGATGATAAGCAACGAGAAAAGCTGAAGTCAATCACATTCCAGAAGGGAAAGCTCACGGATGTATGGTGTGAGGAAGCAACTGAGCTGACACAAGCAGATTTTGAGATTATAGATGACCGATTGCGTGGTGAGCTTCCTGAAGGGCAGTTCTACCAGATCAGGATGACATTCAACCCAGTGAATAAGAACCATTGGATCAAGAAGACCTTTTTTGACATCCCGGACCCGAATGTGTTGACGCATCACAGTACATACTTGATGAACCGGTTCATAGATGATGCATACCGTGCCCGAATGGAGAGACGAAAGATTGTTGATCCGGAAGGCTACCAGATATACGGCCTTGGAGATTGGGGCGAAATCGGCGGCATTATCCTACATAATGTGGAAATCAGGGAATTATCACAGAACCTTGATGATTATGATGATATTGCAATCGGACAGGACTTCGGATTCAACCATGCGAACGCTATTCTGTTGCTTGGCATAAAGGATGACAACATATACATCCTGAAGGAAGTGTATGTGTTTGAGAAAGAAACATCCGAAATCATTCCTCTTGCGCATGCAGCAGGGATTCCACAGAACAAGGAAATGTGGTGTGACTCCGCAGAGCCCGACAGAATCAAAATGTGGAAGAACGCAGGATATAGGGCAAAACCGGTTGAAAAGGAAAGAACAAACGAAAAGAAGTATCAGACAGCACAGATTGATTGGCTGAAAGGCATTGTTCGCAAGGATAAGGCCATTAAACGTATGATATATATTGACCCATCCTGTACCAACACCATTAAGGAAGTACAGCAATGGAGATGGAAGAAAGATCCGGTTACCGGCGAGTATATGGATGAACCGTTGGCGGTTATGGATGATGCAATGGCGGCGCTTCGATATGGAATAGAACGCTGGCGTAAGATGCGCAAATGGCTGATATAGAAGGAGAAGTGAAATGTTAAAACCTGATGAGATAAAAGTGATTATTGAAAGTGATAAAACATCCGAGCAAAAGTGTTTTGCAAGAATAGGAGAACGATACTATGATGGCGATCATGATATATTGCAGTACAGGATGTTTTACTACAATTCAGATGGCGAGCTCGTCGAAGATAGGACCAGAAGCAATGTCAAAATACCGCATCCGTTCTTCACAGAGCTTGTTGATCAATGCACACAATATGTTCTCTCTGGGGAGCGTATAGTCGTGGCAAATGATACAGCACTGCAGGAGTATATGGATAAGTATTTCAACAACAACGAAAGCTTCATGACGGATTTGGCAACATGCATAGATGATATGCAGATTAAAGGATTTGCATATATGTATGCTTATAAAAATAAAAAAGATAAAACAGCATTTGCGGCAGCAGATCCGATTGATGTAATAGAAGTGCGTGAGAAAGATACAGATGACGGATGCGCTTATACGATTTATCACTATATTGACCGTATAGACAAAGGCAGGAAGATAGTAAAGCGGATACAGGTATGGGATGACAAGCAGACATGGTACTATGTCCAAGTGGATGAGGGCGAAATTCTGTTGGATGAGAATGAGCCGATAAATCCAAAGCCGCATGTACTTTATACCAAGGACGGGGATAAAACGGAGTCAACATATTTTGAAAACTTCGGATATATACCATTTATCCTTGTGGAAAACAACAAGAAAAGGTTTTCATCACTCCGACCTATCAAGGCAATAATAGATGACTATGACCTTATGGCATCCAGTCTCTCAAATAACCTGATAGACTTCGATTCTCCGTTATATGCAATCAAAGGATTTCAGGGCGATAATCTGACGGAGCTGCAAACCAATCTTAAGACCAAGAAGATGGTTGGACTTGATGAAAATGGAGAAATAGACGTCAAGACAGTAGATGTTCCTTATCAGGCCAGACAGGCAAAATTGGAACTTGACGAGAAGAATATATACCGGTTTGGAATGGGATTGAATACAGCCGGATTAAAAGACACATCAGCGACAACGAATATAGCCATCAAGGCAATGTACTCACTGCTTGACTTGAAAGCCAAGAAGGTTGAAAAGAATCTTAAAAAGCTGCTTCGTAAACTTGTGGAAATAGTCGTTGATGAAATCAATAAAATGGATGGCAAGGCATATCAGCCGGAAGACGTTCATTTTGAATTCACGCACGAAGTCATGAGTAACGCACAGGAAAATGCACAGATTGAATTGACGGAGGCACAGCGGCAGCAGTTAGTAATAAACACAATTATGTCTTTGGCAAATATGTTAGATGACGAGACAATTATCCAATTAATCTGTGACGAGTTGGACATTGATTATGAGAAAATCAAGGACAAGCTGCCGAGGGATGAAGAAAAGGATACGGCAGATGTCAAGCAGCTGTTAGATGGAGTTGTGACGAATGAATAAGCGTCAGAAGAAAGTATTGCAAGCACAATTGAATAACGAGGAAGAGGTAATTGCACGGTTAAAAAGTACATATGAGCAGGCTCTTGGCGATTGCGAATCAAAGATACAGGAGTTGTCAATGCGTGCAGACCTTGAGCCGGAGAATATACAGTCAATCATATATCAGAAGCAATACCAGGAAGCAATCAAAGCGCAGTTGGAAGGTGCTCTGGCAAACCTGCAATCAAATTCATATGCAACTGTATCTGATTATCTTACACGGAGCTATCAAGAAGGATATCTAGGAGTAATGTATGATATGCAGGGTCAGGGAATCCCGCTTGTGATGCCGATAGACCAAGAAGCTGTGACAAGAGCAGTAATGCTTGACACTAAACTTTCTACGTCGTTGTATAACAGAATGGGAGAGGATGTGAAGAACCTTAAGAAAGCTGTGCAACAGGAAGTGTCAAGAGGCATTGCACAGGGTATGACATGGAGCAATATCGCATCAAATCTTGCACGGAATATGAAGCATACACCGTTTCAGAAGGCTTATAGCAACTCAATACGGATTGCCAGAACAGAAGGACACCGTATTCAGAATAATGCGGCATTGGACGCACAGAAGAGGGCAAAGGACCGAGGAGCAGAGGTCGTGAAGCAGTGGGATTCAACCTTGGATGGCAAAACGAGATCTGAACACAGGGAGCTGGATGGACAGATACGAGAAGTGGGTGAGATGTTTGAAGTTGCAGGATATAAGGTAGAAGCTCCCGGCATGTTCGGTGACCCGTCACAAGATTGTAATTGCCGTTGCAGTTTAAATCAGATGGCGAAATGGCTGCTTGATTGTGGTATTGATAAGATGGATAATTTCACAAAAGAAACAGTCAGTTTTGAATCCCCGGAAGAGTATGAGGAGTGGAAGAAAGCATACTGGTCCGACGAGAATATCGCATATATGAATTATGTTACGGACATGGAGAAGAAATATGGCAAAAATTTTGAGACAGTGCTTAATTCCATGACGGACAAGGAATATGAGAAGTATAAGCGGCTACTGGATGATAATCCGATGTATAAGACAGAAAAACCACTTGTTGGATATCACGGACCGGATAAGGATAAGACGGATGATTTCACGGACAAGTACATAAAAGTAGCTGGAGAAGTCTCATATCTTGAACAAACAACAAAAATTACAGAAAAAAATCATGATAGTGATTATGGAATTGTAGATAGAACTCTTGTCAATTCAAAACAATTCCATGATAAGTTTGAGGGTTTGACTGGTAGTAAAAAAGTCAATGAATCAATGTACCAAGAAGTAATGACCATGTTGGAACACAGAGATGGTACAATATATGAGGATATGTCAATAATTGATGCGAGGACAGGAAAGGTATTCATGAATATCAATGACAGAAATGAAACTGGCAAGTTGTCAATTACCGCAGATGAATACAGGTCAATTTCAGCTTATAAAGGTGAATTGATGATAGTTCATAACCATCCAAATGGTAGCAGACCTTCATATAGCGATATTCTTAAGCTTAAAGAAAATAACATTACCGCTGTTGTGTCAGCAGGACATGATGGAAGTGTATATATTGTTTCAAACTTGAATCCAAATTTTGATATTGAAAAGTTTTGGAAAGAAGCATATAATGATTTCAAACAGATATATAAAGATGATACACTTGCAAGACATTATGCGACAGATGTTTTGTATGATATGAATGTTTTCAAGGTTGAAGGAAGGTGATTGGAATGGAGAAAGAAAAAAAGATACTCTGGTTAGATGATTCAAAAGACATTGGGAAGAAACCATTGCCAATTGATAATCCTGAAGCCAAAAAAGTATATGAAAGGTTAATGAAAAAATATAAAGTTAGTAAGTAGAAAGCATCTTGCAAATAAGCAGGGTGCTTTTTTAATGCCCGAAAGAAGGTGAATAAGCATGACAACAATAAGCGGAAACGTCTGCAACACATATGTACATATAGACCTGATTCTGACTGAAACAGGCACGAACGTGGATAAGAATACATCTACTGTTAGCTGGAAACTGGTAGGCTATTTGGGAAGCGGGGCTTCATCATCACATTGGTATTCTAACAGCTATCACTCAATCAACGTGAGCATAAATGGCTCAACAGTATATTCATTACCGAATACTAGACAGAAAGCAATCTCAATTGGTACTAACACAAGTGCATCATCCCCGGTGACGATTGCATCAGGAACAACAACAGTGCCACATAATGCAGACGGAAGTAAGACATGTGCATGTTCATTTTCTGTTGTTTACAGATACAACAGTGCCTTCACTTGGAAAGGTTCAGGCAATGTTGGTCTGACAACAATTGCAAGGGCATCACAGCCTTCCTGCATTACCTATCCGAATACAACGCAGAATGTCGGGGCATTGGGTAGTACAATCACTATCCACATGAACTCCAATTCCTCAAATTTCAGACATACTGTGAGATATGCTTGGGGAAATAAGAGCGGAACTATAGCGACCAACGTTCAATATAACTGCCAATGGAAAATACCGCTTGATTTTGCAAATAATATTCCTAGTGCAACATCAGGCTGGGGAACAATTTATGTTGACACCTACAACGGAAGTAAGTTGATTGGTACCAAGTCGGTCACATTCACAGCAGCGGTGCCGTCAAGTATGGTTCCTTCGATTAGTTCTATAACCTGTACCGACCCAAAAGGGTACCTGTCAAAATATGGTGGGTATGTCCAGAATAAGTCAACGCTGAAGGTTGTTGTTAGTGCGTCCGGTTCATACTCTTCAACGATTAAATCATATAAAATTGTTGCAAACGGCGTAACCTATACGGCAAATTCGCCCACCACCGGAGTTCTAATCACAAGTGGTACAAATACTATCACCGTGACAGTAACGGACAGCAGAGGGCGAACAGCAAGCAAGACAGCCACTATTTCAGTGCTTGCATACACTTCCCCAACAATCAGCTATCTGACAGCAGGAAGATGCAATTCAGAAGGCACAGCAGATGCAGACGGAGCTTATATAAGTGCTTCGTTTAAAACGGTTGTAACAGCCCTAAACAATAAGAATCACGCAACAGCAAAGCTTGAATATAAGAAAAACACCGAAACATCATGGACAACAGTAGGTACATACACAGCATATAGCCAAACACCAACAAAGATATTTGCTGCCAATATAGATTCATCCTACAACATCAGGGTTACAGTAAATGATGATTTTTCATCAGCGACTTATGAAAAGTCTGTCGGAACTGTTTTCACATTGATGGATTTTAGAAATACCGGAAAGGGTATTGCACTTGGCAAGGTATCAGAAGAAGACCTGCTTGATGTGAATATGGACACAAGGTTCAGAAAGGCTGTTAGAAGCGAGGATGATGTTATTGCAGGGTTAGGAACAAGTAATCAAACTTCGTTATTTGGTAAGGCAAACAAAAAGTGGATATCAATCGGAAACGCTACTCAAGGTAACAAGATACATATCCCACAATCAGTATATGATATTGCTTATGAATATTATATCGTTGTTAAAACATCCCACGGAGCAACTTTTCCTTTTTACGTTTCATACAATGATGTTAAAAAAGATATGATAAACGGTTACTATTATTCATCTAGTTATTATGCAACAGTGAGAATAATGTCAACATCACGAACGGATAAAGATGGATTTGATATATCGCTTAATATGGCATGGACTAAAGAGCTGTATAACGGACAGGCATCCACTTTTGAAATATATATATATTATAGATAAATAAAAAGGAAAGGCGAAAGAATGAAAGCAATAATTAACGAAAAAATGTATGACACAACGGCTTCTTCTGTAATATTCGCAGATGGAACAGAAGCACTTTTTAAGACAAAAAATGGGGCGTACTTCAAGACCTCGGTTGACGGAATCACACCACTTTCAGGCGAGGAAGCTAAAAAGTGGCTTGGCGTGGTTGACGCAGATGCATATATTAAAGAGTTCGGAACTGTAGAATCCGCTTAATAATTGTCAAAAGAGCATCCGACAAGGGTGTTTTTTTTATAAAAAAAATTATGAAAGGAGAAAGGGTGATGGCCGGAATAATTGCTGCATTAATCACAAGCGGAGTGGGGCTTATCGGGATTATCATTACTAATGTAACGAGCAATCATAAAGTTGAGAACACACTCAAAACATCACAGGCGGTCACAGACTGCAAGATTGATGAACTGACAAGAGAGGTCAGGGAACACAACAATTTTGCGAAAAGAATGCCTGTTGTAGAAGAACAGATTAAGGAAATCAATCATAGAATTGAGGATTTAGAAAGGAAGGAATAACATGGAAAACATAATAGGAAACATCACAATGGTTTTAACAGTGATAGGTGTTATTGCATTAATCACAAGCGTAATCACGCAGGTGACAAAGGAATGGAAGGTCTTTAATAAGATTCCAACAGCAATTCAGGTATATATAACAGCACTTATTATCACAGTAATAAGCATAGTTGTGTATCTGCAGGTAAAAGGCTTCAAAATAGTGTGGTATTACATTGTAGGAGCGATTATATTGAGCTTCTTTATATCATTTGTGACAACGAACGGTTGGGAACAGTTAAAGACATTATGGGACAGATTGAAATATAAAAAAAGAGGTGATGAATAATGCCAAAATATACGGCAAGATTAACAGCCCCGGTAAAGACAGACCGCCATTATTACAGTAATGACAACGCTTTTTTCAGAAGCGGTTTTGGTATGCCTAATTGCACCGCATACGCACACGGCAGATTTGCCGAAATAACAGGCAAATTCCCAAAAATGTACGGCAATGCGGAAGATTGGTGGGACGAAGCAAAAAAGGCAGGATATGAGACAGGGCAGGTTCCTAAATTGGGTGCTATTTGCGTATGGAAAGCAGGCCAGACACATAATAGTGTAGACGGAGCGGGTCACGTTGCTATTGTCGAACAGATAAAAGCCAACGGAGACATTGTGACAAGTAACAGTGCATGGAAAGGCTTAGAGTTCTACACGGAGAAAATTACAAAAGCATCAGGATATATGTATGCAAGCAATAGACCGTTCCTTGGCTTTATTTACTGTGGAATTGAGTTTGAAATGGACATATCAAGCACCACAGGAAGTGTTGTGGCAGGTAAGGCGGTCATTTTGAAGAATACATCATGTTATTCATCAGAAAGTGCCAAAACTGCCTATGGTGTCAAGTCAGGCACATTCTATCTGTGGGATAATGTGGTTAGGTCAGGAAGAATCAGAATCACCAATTCATCTTCAAGGGTAGGTGTGGCAGGACAGGTCACATGTTGGATTGCGATTGCTGATGTCGGATTGAGTGCAGGCACAGCACCAACACAGCAGATAGCACTGGCAATCAAGGCAGGTACAGCATACACATTGAAAGATGTTCCGGTGTATTCATCTGAATCGGGTGCTTCAATCGGAAATCGGTCAGGAATCTATCGCACATGGGATTCTGTTGTAAAAAATGGCAGAATCCGAATGACGAACAGTGCTTCAAGAGTTGGTGTTCCTGGGCAGGTCAGCTTTTGGGTTGACGTAAAAAAACTTAAATAAGTTATTTTAGGATATTCAGAAATGGATGTCCTTTTATATTGTCCAAACGGCTTATGACATAAAAACTGTGACGAACAACTAATAACTCCGGCAAGAGTGATAACTGCCAGTGTGGCTACGATTAAAGCCAAGAAAGGATAGAACAATGGAATTAAAGGAACTGTTAGGAGAAGAACTGTATAAGCAGGTACAGACAAAGATTGACGAGAAGAACAGCACAGAGGCAGATAAGCTTAAGCATGTAAGATATGCAGATCTGTCTGAGGGCAAATATGTCAGTAAAGAGAAGTATGATTCAGAACTTGAGAAGCTTAATGGACTGATTACCGGCAAGGACACGGAAATCGGAAATGCAACAAAGCTCATTGAGGAGCTTAAGAAGGCTTCCAAGGGGGATGAAGGCATGCAGCAGAAGATTTCAACGTATGAAACGGAGAACGCAAGGCTCCAGAGAGAACTTGAAGAGACAAAAATCAATGCAGCCATTAAGGTGGCTCTGCTTGAGGCTCATGCAGTCGATTCTGATTACATGACATATAAGATTAAGACTGGTCTCAAAGAGAAGAACGAAGAGCTGAAGCTTGATGATGATGGCAACATCAAAGGTTGGGATAACATGCTCACGTCACTCAAGGCACAGTTCCCGACTCAGTTCACAGCTTCATCCGGCTCAGATGATGGTCAGAAGCACATCATTGAGAACAGGTTGCCAGGCGGCAATCCTGGCAATAACAATGCCGAGCCTAAAAATTTAGCAGAGGCATTAAAACAGAAATATGATGGTAACAACCAGTAATAATTGAAAGGTAAGGTGAACAATATGTCAGCACAGACATTAGAGGAAATTAAGAAAGGTATGAGTGACAAGGTATTCTCACAGATTGTGGATATCTTCCTCAGACAGTCAACAGTACTTCAGATGCTTACATTTGATGACTGCGTATCAGCATCAGGCGGTGGCTCAACAATGAAGTACAAGTATCTCAGAAAGGTACTTCCTGCAACAGCAGAGTTCAGAAAGATAGGCGGTTCTTATACTGCATCAACAGCTACCAAGCAGGAGTGCGAGGCTAATCTTGCAATCATGGGTGGAGCTGTTCAGATGGACAGGGTGCTCAACAGAATAGCCGGTAACTTCGACAACATGGCATATCAGATAGAAGAGCATATCAAAGCGGTCGTGAACCTCTTCCATTACACAATGATTAATGGAGATGCAACCACAACAGCTTCAGGAGATCATCCGGAGTTCCAGGGGCTTGATTCTATGCTTGCTGGAACAACGACAGAGTATGGTACAGACAAGGCCATTGATTTGTCAACTATTACGGCAATCAAGTCCAATGCAGATGAGTTCTACGAGGCACTGAGTCTTCTTGTCAAGACAACAGCTGCAGATGCAGTACTCACTAATACAGAGATGATCACTAAAATTCAGACTGTTGCCCGTATCCTTGGATACAAGACAGAGAGCGAGGAAGCATTTGGAAGACGTATAACTACAATTGACGGAGTAAAGCTTGTCGATATGCAGGATTATTACACTGTAAGCGGAAGTGCAGCAACTGCCGGTCATGTAGTTAAGAAAGGACTTTCAAGGACTATTGCAAGTGCGAGCTCCGCAACAACAGGACTTACAGATATTTATGCTGTTAAATTCGATGTCAATGACGGATTCCACGGAATCAGCCTGAATGGTGGTTCTGTAATCGATCAGTATCTTCCAAACTTCAATGAACCGGGTACGGTTAAGGACGCTGAAGTTGAGATGATCGCAGCTACAGTACTTAAGAATACACAGCACGCTGGTGTTCTCAGAAACATCAAGATTGCGTAATGCGTAAGAAAGGATAAGGTGATGAATATGGCAGCGAAGGAAACGAAAGAAACGAAGACAATGGAGCAGGCGGATGTTGCTGTAGAATCTGCAGCAGTAAAGCCTAAGAGCTGGATTGTATCAGTTATTAATGGTTCTACATATTGCGGAATAGGTGCCGGTGGTGTACAGTTCGCAAATGGCAGAGCTGAAATCACATCTAAGCGTATGGCTGACTGGTTCAAGGAACATAAAGGATATAATGTCATTGAACAGTAGTAAGGCGGTGATCTTATTATGATTATGACTGTGAATCGACTGAAAGAGTTGATTGATACCGGTTCAGAGAAGGATAAGGTGCTTGAAGCTAAGCTTCAGGCACTGGAAATCCTGATAAGGAAATATACCAACAATAACTTTCAGAATCGAAGCAGAAGAATCAGGTGTGATGTATCATCCGAAGTCGGATTGATGTGTGCATCATCATTATTCAAGGTTGGGGACACTGTTCAGTTGTCAGAATCGGCTTATAATAGCGGTCTGTATATAATTGACAGTATAGACTTTGATAATGGCTGTATGGGGCTGAATGAGAGCTTAACGGCTGAATCAGATGTGCTTGTCACAAAAGTTGAATATCCTATGGATGTGCAGATGGGTGTTGTGAATATGCTTTCATGGGACCTGAGCAACAGGGATAAGGTCGGAATTCAATCAGAAACGATCAGCAGACATTCTGTGACCTACTTTAACATGGACGGTGATAATTCCACTATTGGTTATCCGAAATCCCTTGTCGGCTTTCTGAAGCCTTATATGAAAGCGAGATTTTAATATGATTAGTGGCAATATAACAGCGGAAATCAGAGTGCAAAGCACTGTAAAGAACGAAATAGGCGGAACGTCAAAGACGTGGACAGCGGTTCAGAATGTAAAAGGCTGGCTTGACCTGACAGGCGGGGACAGCAAATACACCACTTTTAATGCTAAGATTCAGGAAAGCACACATGTATTTCTATGTGATTATGTTCCTTTGGATGCAAGAATCAAGGCAGAGAACAGCAGGCTTGTTGTTAACGGTAAGATATATGATGTGCTTTTAATTGATGACCCAATGGAACTGCACAAGCAGCTTGAAATATATCTGAAATACACCGGAGGACAGTGATATGGCGGATAATGTTGAATTTAAAGATTACAGCATTGGAGTAAAAGGAAAAATCAATGATGCCCTTATTGCTGCATTATACGAGGCGGCAGGAGCAGTAGTATCACAGACAGCAAGAAATTCAAGGGTAGACACAGGACAGACTAAAGGTTCCTTTGAATATGTTGTTGACGAAGAAAAACTTGAATCCACAGTCGGAAGCCCTTTAGAGAATGCCATTTGGGAAGAGTTTGGAACAGGCATCCATGCTCTAAATGGTGATGGCAGAAAAACAGCCTGGCATTATAAGGATAAAAAAGGCAATTGGCATACCACAACTGGAAAGAAAGGCACAAGGGCATTTTTCAGAGCTTTTCAAAAGCTGAAGAATCCGATTATTAAGATGTTTGAAAGTAAGATGAAAGGGTTGAATTGATATGCAGAAGGAAACATTGAAATTCATTAGTGATGCATTGGCATCCGCAGGGATTCCGTATGAATACGAAGAATACAATTCATCAATCGAAGCTCTGAATCGTTACTGGGTGGGTGAATATTCTGAAACAGGACCATTGACAGAAGATGGACTTGAAGAAAGTACATTTATTCTGACAGGGTATGCAAAAGAAGATATGCTGATACTTGAAAACGATAAAAAGACAATTAAACAATTATTTCCAATTATAAGCGGAAACCGGGCAATCCTTGACAATGGTTCAGGGGTTGCCATTTTTTATACAAACAGTTTCCCTATACCAACGGGGGATGATTTCATTAAGAAATTACAAATTAATTTAACTATAAAAGAATGGATGGTGAACTAATATGGCAGTAGCAGGAAAACATGGTATTACAGCAGATACACCAAAAAACATATTATTTGGTGCCGGAACTATTCACAAGGGATTGAAGTACACTGCAGGTGCGAGCGGTGGAAAGGGTTCTTGGAACTTTAATGAATCTATCATTGGTGCAACCAATGGCGGTTCAAAACTTGCAATTATACTTCACATTTGATTCAAACACAGGTGCATATTCAGCAATAACAGGCACCACAACCCCGGCATGGGCGGAAGATACCTACTATCAGCATGTCGAATGGGTGACAGTAAATGACACCACACAGGCATTTTATTTAATGGAAAAGAATGTTTCGTCCGAGATATCAAAGTCGGAAACGAACATAATGTCTAAAGTGTCTGAAGAATACTATTTAAAAGATGAGACAGATTCTTTGATTTCATCTGTCAGCACAACTGTTGAGCAGAATAAGAATTCGGTTGATATACTTTTCAATCAATACTCAGCAGATCTTGAAGCCTTAGCAAATGGGACAGATGCAAATTTTGAAGAGATTAGAAAATATATTCGATTTGTCGAAGGCAAAATTCTTTTAGGTGAAGTTGGTAATGAACTGGAATTGCAGATTGCAAATAATAGAATATCATTTCTTCAGAGTAATACAGAAGTGGCATATTTCAGCAATAATAAGCTGTATGTCACAGACGGTGAATATACTAACTCTCTAAGGCTCGGACAGTTCGCTTTCCTGCCAAGAGATAACGGTAATCTTTCTTTCAAGAAATTGGTATAAAGTTCGTACCCATTTCGTACCCAAGCAATATAAAATGATAAAAGAGAAGCCTTAAAATAAGGACATTTGACTATTTGGGAAACGTGCCTTTTAATCAAGTTGTCCGGGGTTCGAGTCCCCGATGGCTCACTAAGTTAGAGGATTGCATTACGATGCAGTCCTTTTTTATTTTACTTTGTAGTAAACTTCTTATGCAAAAATCGAAAATCTCTACCCAAACAGCGAAAATCAGGCGAAAAGGTAGAGAATCCTAGGACCGCCGTCCGTAAATCTCTACCAAAATAGCGGAAATCAGCCGAAAAGGGTAGAGATTCCAGTTTCCGCCCGCCGGAAATCTCTACCCAAACAGCGAAAATCAGCCGAAAAGGGTAGAGAAACCCAGTAGCCGCCGGTCGGAAATCTCTACCCAAATCGGGGAAATCAGCCGAAAAGGTAGAGATTCTTGTAGCCACCGTTCGTGAATCTCTACCCAAACAGCAAAAATTCCGGAAAAAAGTAGAAAATCCCGCCCCTATCGTCCGGAAATCTCTACCCAAACAGCGGAAATCAGGCGAAAAGGGTAGAGAAACCCAGAACTGCCGGTCGGAAATCTCTACCCAAATTGGGGAAACCAGCCGAAAAGGGTAGAGATTCCGGTTTCCGCCCGCCGGAAATCTCTACCCAAACAGCGAAAATCAGCCGAAAAGGTAGAGAATCCTATGATATATCATTTACAATTCACTAATAGTAATACCATTTATGCACGAAATCGCACCGTTTATGCAAAGAGAGTTTTCTAGCATTAATAATTATGTTAGAATACAAGCAACCGGTCAAATAAAAAAATAAATTTAAAATGGAGGTAATTTTTTATGAAAAAAAGAACATTGGCAGTATTTATTGCTGCAGGGTTATTATTATGTGGATGTAGTGGGAAAAACAACAATGACAATAATACAAACAAAGATATAGATAATAATGTTGACAATAATATAAATTATGTTGTGGGGGACTATGACTTTAGCTATAACGAAAAGACTGATTCACCGGTTGGATATGAATGGGGAGATATGAGTGAATCACATGACGGTTACTATGTTCCGATACTAGGGAACATTAAATTTTTGGATAGTAAGCTTGAAAATTGTGTTCCGCTTTGCAGTAATCCTGATTGTACCCATAATACTGAAGAATGTGTATCATATTTTTATAGGAATGATATATCATTAGTTTCACAAGTTTATTATTATGATGGATATGTATATGAGGTAGGAAAGAAAACAGTTGAAAATAAAGGATGTGACACTAATTTATACAGATTGAAAGATGACGGAACATCAATTGAAAAGTATATGACATTGTACAGACTCGAGGCAGGCGATGGTGAAGTTACACCATATCCGGAAGTGTGCATACACAGAGGATATGTGTATTATGTGATTCCATTCCAAAGTACAATGAAACTTCAGAGAATGAAACTGGGAAGTAAGGAAGCAGAGACTGTGTATGAGATGA
>ERZ772861.549-NODE-549-length-40567-cov-5.268785_pt1 | contig 40567 bp, 39 predicted proteins | sample MGYA00512135_ERZ772861 | MGnify/ENA primary metagenome ERZ772861 (study PRJEB29015, sample SAMEA2737700) | human gut metagenome | biome: human gut; feature: human-associated habitat; material: faeces | place: China | collected 2012 ...
CATAATTTTGAAAGATTCGCTGCGCTCTGCAACACCCTTCCAGGGGAGGCATGGGTGCTTTGTGCCACGGGCGGATTCTATCCGCCCCTACTTTAGGATGACATTCTCCTCGCCCAGCAGCCGCTTCAATTCTCCAATCATGCTGCCGTGGAGCATACACCGGACACCCATCCGCTTGCGGGTGTCCGCAAAGAACACAATCACCTGGCCGTCTCCGGGGAACATATTCACGATTGCCTTTATTTTCCGAAACTCCCTGCAATCCTCATTGGGCAGCCGCAGGTACAGGGTGCTTCCCTGGGGGATTTCCTGCGCCGGCTGCTCCTCCCGCCGAGGGGCAGATTCCGTATAATCAGAGATAAGCCGCACCCGGTTGACAATCACCTGAGGCTCCTTGTCGTCCCGCAGGGAAAGCTTGCCCACCACCACCACGGGGGTATTCTCTTTCAGATACCCGCCATACTCATTGAGCACGCCTGAAAAGGCAATCATCTCAATGGAGGCAGTATCGTCCTCCATTGTCACATAGGCCATGGTGGAGTTGCTGCGGGTCAGCTTCGTTTTCACGGTCTGAATGATGCCTGCAATGCTCACAATCTGCTCGTCCCGGAACTGGGATTCCTCCGCCAGCAGCGCTCCAATTGGAACCACGCTGGTGTTTTTCAGCTTTTGGCGGTAGGCATCCATGGGGTGGCCGGAAATATAGATGCCGGTGGTCTCCTTCTCCATGGCCATCAGTTCCCCGCGGGGTAGCTCCGGCAGGTGGGGAATGGTAATGCTGACAGCGCTGGGGGTATCGGACAGCATGGAAAACAGCCCCATCTGCCCCTCCAGATTTTTCTTTCTGGGGGAGGAAACGGCATCCATCATACTCTCGTAAACGGCCAGCAGCTCACTGCGGTGGCAGCCAAAGCAGTCCATGGCACCGCACTTGATAAAGTTTTCCACCGCCCGCTTGTTCAGCTCACCCTCCCCCATCCGTTCCAGAAAATCCTCCAGATTACGGAAAGGGCCGCCCTCGGTGCGCTTCGTCACCATGGTACGAATCAGGCCGTGACCCACGCTTTTCACCGCTCCCAAGCCAAAGCGTATGCAGTCTCCCTCCACGGAAAAATGGTCTTCCGAGTGATTGATGTCCGGCGGCAGTGTCTCGATGCCAATCTCCTTGCACTCGGCAATGTAACCCGCAATCTTCTCCGCAGAGTCCAGCACCGAGGTCATCAGCGCCGCCATATACTGCCGGGGGTAGTGACACTTGAGATAAGCCGTTTGGTAAGAAACAACGGCATAGCAAACGGCGTGCGCCTTATTGAACGCATAGTTTGCAAAGGCAACAATCTCATCATAGATGGACTGCCCCACCGCCTCCGGCACGCCCCGGGCAATGCAGCCGTCAATTTGCTGCTGAGGGTCGCCATAGACAAAGGTTTTCCGCTCCGCCTCAATGACCTTCATTTTCTTTTTGGAGATGGCGCGGCGGATGTTATCCGCCTGCCCCATGGTATAGCCGCCCAGGGTGCGGAAAATCTCAATCACCTGCTCCTGATACACGATGCAGCCATAGGTAACCTTCAGAATGGGTTCCAGCAGCGGTGTCTTATAGACGACCTTCCGGGCATCCAGCTTATTGGCGATAAAAGTAGGAATGGATTCCATGGGGCCGGGGCGGTACAGCGCCACGATGGCCGTAATGTCCTCGATGGAGCTGGCGCGCATACTCACGCACACGCCGGTCATACCCGCCGATTCCAGCTGGAACACGCCCTGGGTCTTGCCCTCGGCCAGCATGGCAAAGGTTTCTTTGTCATTGTCCGGGATATGGTCGATGGAAAAGCCGGGATTCTGCGCCTGAATCTGCTGCTCTGCATCACGGATGACCGTCAGGTTCCGCAGACCCAGAAAGTCCATTTTTAAAAGTCCCAGCTCCTCAATGGTGGTCATGGTATACTGGGTCACCACAGTGTTGTCATTGGTGGACAGCGGAACATAGGTATACACCGGGTCAGCCGTAATCACCACACCGGCTGCATGGGTGGAAGTATTGCGGGGCATTCCTTCCAGGCTCATGGCCGTATCCAGCAGGGTGTGAATCCGAGCATCGGTATCATACATTTCCTTGAGCTTGGGTACGGATTCCAGGGCATCCTTCAAGGTGATGTGGAGGGTAGTAGGCACCAGCTTTGCCACCACATCGGTTTCTGCAAAGCTGAAATTCAGCGCTCTGCCCACATCCCGGATGGCGCCTCTTGCCGCCATGGTGCCAAAGGTAGCAATCTGCGCCACATGGTCAGTGCCATACTTCCGCATGACATACTCAATCACTTCCCCCCGGCGCTCCTGGCAGAAATCGGTATCGAAGTCCGGCATACTCACCCGCTCGGGGTTCAGAAAGCGCTCGAAAATAAGAGCGTATTTCATGGGGTCCACTTCCGTGATGTGCATACAGTAGGCCGCAATGGAGGCAGCGCCGGAGCCTCTGCCCGGCCCAACGGGGATGCCCGTTGTTTTTGCATAGTGGATAAAATCCCACACAATAAGGTAGTAATTTACATAGCCCATGCGGCTGATAACCCCAATTTCATATTCCAGCCGCTGCTTATATTCCTCCGGCTCATCGGGATAGCGCTCCCGGAAGCCGTCATAGCACAGCTTTCGGAAGAATTCTTCGTTGGTATAGCCCTCCGGCACCGGATAAGCAGGCAGATGGTATTCGTGGAACACAAAGTCCAGGTTGCACTGCTGGGCAATTTTCACCGTGTTGTCAAAGGCTTCCTCACAGCCGGGGAACAGGGCGCGCAGCTCCTCCTCGCTTTTGAGATAGAAGTCATCAGAGGAAAAGCGCATCCGGTTTTCGTCGTCCACCGTCTTTCCCGTCTGGATGCACAGCAGTACGTCCTGCATTTTGGCATCCTCCCGGCGCAGATAGTGGGCATCGTTGGTCACCACCAGTGGAAGCCCCGTCTCCCGCGCCAAACGCCCGATGCCCTGGTTCACCGCCAGCTGCTCCGGGATGCCGTGATTTTGAAGCTCCAGATAGAAATTTCCCTCCCCCATGATGTCCGCCATTTGCAGGGCATAGGCTTTGGCGGATGCATAGGATTCATTCATCAGTGCCTGGGGAATGGCACCGGCCAGGCAGGCAGAAAGGGCAATCAGCCCATCGTGCCGCTGGCGCAGCAGCTCCAGGTCAATGCGGGGCTTGCCGTAAAATCCGTGGAGGAAAGCTTCCGACACCATATAGCAAAGGTTCTCATAGCCCACACGGTTTTTGCACAGCAGCACCAGATGATAGGGGTCGTTGTCGATGCCATGCACCCGGTCGGCCATTTTCCGCCGGGCAACATACACCTCGCACCCGATGATGGGCTTGATGCCCGCCGCCTTTGCCGCCTTGTAAAAATCAATGCAGCCATACATCACGCCGTGGTCGGTGATGGCAATGCTGTCCTGCCCCAGTTCCTTCACCCGCTCCATCATGCGGTCAATGCGGCACGCACCGTCCAGAAGGCTATACTCCGTGTGGACGTGCAAATGGACAAAGCTCATATGCTTCCCTCCTCTGCCAGCTCTACCAGCCGTTTCAGGCGGTGGCTCATGGCCGGTTTTGAAATCTGCGGCTCCACCAGGGAGGCCAGCTCCGCCAGCGAAGACTCCGGGTTCTCCTCCCGTACCAGTGCTGCCTGCTTGAGCTTGTCCGGCAGGGCATCAAACCGGTTCTGCTCCCGCAGCGTTCGGATGGCGTTCATCTGTTCCCGGGATGCCTCTACCACTTTTGTGATGTTGGCATCATCGCAGTTGCACCGCCGATTCACCTGGTTGTTCAGCTCATGCTCCAGCCTTGCCTCAATGATGCCCATGGAGGCAACGGATGCCCCCAAAAACGTCAAAAAGTCCGAAATCTGCTCATTCTGCTTTAGGTAAATCACCTGTGTGCCGCTGCGGGTGGCCAGCTTGGGGGTGAAGCCCAGCGTTTCATGAATCAGGATGTAGCATTCCTTTGCCACACTGTGGTGAGAGGTTGCCAGCTCCAGATGATAGCCCTTGCCGGGGTCGGTCACACTGCCCCCCGCCAGGAATGCCCCCCGCAGAAATGCCGTCCGGCAGCACGGCTCCTCCACCACCGGCAGGTTGATGTGCAGGGCGCAGGTCTGCTCCCGGTCAAAACCGAAGGCATTCATAATCGTCGCCAGCTTCTCGCCGGACTGAATCTGAAACACCTGCTTGCCGCTTTTCCCCTCGCCGGACTGGCTGTCAAAGCTCAGGCCAAAGGCTTTCTTAAACAGCCTTGGCAGCAGGACGGCAAGGTCGTCGCTTTCGGTGATAATTTTAATAGAGTCATTGCGGAAGCTGTTGCAAAACAGCAAAATTCCAAAGCATTCGGCCAGCGCACAGCAGCCCGCCGTGGGGCATTTACACATCTCCGCTTTTGCCGCCGCAGAAAATGAGCGCATGGGGATTCTCCTCTCTGATATGGTTTCCGAGACAAACGCCACGGGAGTTACCAAATTCTAATCTCCGGTTCCAGGCGAATACCGGTCTGCCGGAATACCCGGTCGGATACCTGGGTCAGCAGCTCCCGCATCTCCACCGCCGTGGCACCGCCCAGATTGATGGCGAAACCGGCGTGCTTCTGGGCAATGGCTGCCTGCCCCACCCGGAAGCCCCGCAGCCCCGCCTGGTCAATGAGGGCAGCCGCATAGCCGCCCGCAGGGCGCTTAAAGGCCGACCCGGCGGAGGGATAGTCCAGCGGCTGGGAGGCCAGGCGCTTTTCTTGCAGCTCCTTCATTTTTTGCTTGATTTCTTCCGGTGCAGCGGGCTGTAGCTGCAAGGCGGCGCTAATCACAACCTCGCCGCTTTCCTGAAGCTTGCTGTGACGGTAAGAAAATTCCAGCTCCCGGGCGTTCACCTCCCGCAGCTGTCCCGCCCCGTCCATCAATGTCACATTCCGGCAAATGCCGCTCATCTCGCCGCCATAGGCTCCGGCGTTCATATAGATGCCGCCGCCCACCGTACCGGGAATGCCATGGGCAAATTCCATCCCGGAAAGGCCATGGTTGGCAGCAAACACCGCCGCCCGTGCCATGGTAACCCCCGCCATCACCCGAATGCAGTTTCCGGGCAGCGGCTCCATGCCGCCAAGGCAGTCCTTCAGGCAGATGATCAGCCCCCTGCACCCCTCGTCCGGTGCCAGAATGTTGGTTCCTGCGCCCAGAATAACGCAAGTGATGTCCAATTCTTTGGACACTTTCAAGATATGTGCCAATTCCTGAGGATTTTGAGGAAACGCCATCACCTCCGCCGGGCCGCCAATGCGAAGCGAGGTATGGCGGCTCATGGGTTCCTCAAAACGGAGTTCTATTTCCGGCAAAAAATGCCGCATTTTTTCCTGAAAAGAGTTTAATTCCACAGTAAACGCCTCCGGGTGTATAATCGGCTACAGTATAGCACAAGTTACGCCTGTGCGCAAGAACAAAAGCAGGTTTTACGTTGAAATCCTCTCGCGGCAGCACGTCCGTCCCCGCAGTCTGGTGTACATTAACCACCATATTGGTACACGCCCCGCAGCGTCATTGTCCGGCGGCACTGCCGCCAAAAAACCGCCGTTCCTGCGAACGGCGGTCTTGAAGGAAGCATATTTTACTTTTCCACAATTTCCAGCACTTCCATGGGGCAGGCCTTGACGCAAATGCCGCAGGCGATACACTTGGAAACGGGATTCTCGGGCTTGTGTACCATCACCTTGGTGGGACAGACCTCCACACACTTGCCGCAGCCGACGCAGTTTTTCTTGTTAATCATATAAACGCCGGTTTTCGGGTTCTGGGTGATTGCATCATGCTCGCAGGTCTTCATGCACTTGCCGCACTGGATGCACACATTGGGCTTCGCCCCGGTTCCCTTGGCAACAATCTGAATGCAGCTGTAGGCGGGATCAAACTCCTTGTAGAATGCAACGGAGCAGGCGCGGACACACTCCAGGCAAGCCATGCACTGGGAATCTTTTTTTACCGAGAGCTTCTTCATGATGGAAACGACTCCTTTTATGTATTTTATATTTATGTCGTGGTTTTCTTTCTTCTTATATTATACACAAACAGCAAAAAATAGCAATGGCTAATTTCTTGAGAAATGTATGATTTGGATGCCTGTGGGTATACTCCCTTTGAACACAAGCTCTTTGGAGGGATATTATGAAAGCGACGATTCAACTGGTGGGAGCAGCCGCACTGCTGGCGATGCTGCTGTCTGGATGCCGGGGCAATTCCACCGCCACACCAACCACCACTCCAACAACAGCCCCAACCATCGCACCAACCACCGTACCAACCGCCGAGCCAACAACAACACCCACCACACCGCCGACAACCCAACCGGCAACCCAGCCCACCACCGATGCAGCCACCGCGCCCACCGGCGGAGAGACCGCCCCCGATAGCGATGGCATGGGGCGTACCGCCACCACTCCCGATTCCAGGAGCGGTCTGGCCGGCTCTAACGGCAGGATTCCTGATGTGGAGAACTCCGCGAAATAAAGCACGCACCAGCCCGCAGTGCATACAGGCTGGTGCGTACATATTACATCACCGTGACATAACGGTTGATTCTCTTTTGGGTTTTCATTGCTGCATCCACAGCCGCCGCCGCAAAGTCCACCCCGGCATATTCCTCCTGCATCCAGGCACCGGTGACAGAGCGCCCCACACAGCAGATGGCACCGCGCCCCAAATCGTCAAAGGCGAAGGAGGCATTTCTGGCATTTGCCCCGGCCTCATCCAGCCCATCCACCAATAAAAAGAGCTTTGGATATTGCGCGCGAAGCCGTTTCAGGCTGTCGCCCAGGGTGGCAGAACCGGCAATACACAGGCTGGAATAACCCAATCGCCCCATGGTGGAGCCAGAAAGGCGGTTGGCATAGTCCGCCGCCGCCATGTGAACCACCCGGGACCCTGCCAGCAAATCCTGAATTTCCGATGCGGTTTTATTGGGCAGCCGGACGGACACGAACAAGTCCTTTTTCTCCTTTTCGCAATAGGGCAGAAAAGGCTTTACCACCTCCGTGCCGCAATAGCCGGAAATCAAAATGGCATCGCAGGGAAGGACGCTCCCCTCCCCCCAGATTGCCTGGGCATATGCTTTCGCCGCCTCAGCAGAGGTGGTTCCTGCGGCATCCAGCAGGGTATAATAGCCCAGTGCCGCTGCCTTGCGCAGCAGCACAGACAGCAGCTTCATGCCATACTCCCCCAGCAGGGCATAATGCAGCACCCGAAAACGCACCGCCGCTACCCTGCCCTTCAGCTCTGCCAGCAGCCGGAAGGCAAAATTCTGGCACGCCTCAAATTCATCCGAGCTTTCCGCAATGATACCGGGCGGCAAAAGCAGCGGGCTGACAGCCAAATCCAGCATCAGGGCATTGCCCTGCTTTTTCATTTTGCTTTGCAGCAAATCAATCGACATTTGCGCTCCCCCTGTTCCTTTTATCCTGAGCGGACATCTTTTGTATCAGTATACCACATTTTGCAGGCCGGGCGCAAGGGCGGCGCGTATTTTCTTTTTCCCCTGTGGAATAATAAGGCCACTGGGGGTGATAAAATGGATTTCAAATCAATCGCGCTGACAGCAGGACTGGGTGCCGCTGCCGGAATGGTGGCCGTGCTGGCCATGCCCAAAAACAATCCCACCCGCAAGCTGGCGGCCAAGGCTGCCGACAAGGTGGAAGATTTGGCGCAGCAGGTATCGGACACCATCACGGAGAAAATGGATTTGGAATAAATCAGAAAAACCGCTGAGACATAAGTCTCAGCGGTTGGTCCGAGTGACTGGATTCGAACCAGCGGCCTCTTGAACCCCATTCAAGCGCGATACCAAACTTCGCCACACCCGGATACCTAAGGTTTCCTTGCCGTCTCTCAACTGCTGGAATATACTATCATACCTGCGCAGAAAATGCAAGTACTTTTTTCAGATTTCGCAAAAATATTTCTGAAACTGATTTTTGCATTGATTTCCCGATGTCTCACCGGGAGTAAGCGGGTCGCCAAATTGGCGACCCCTACAACCGGCTGTGCAGAACCCTGGGGGCAACTTTTACTCGCCCCGCTCGCTGCTGACCACCTTGCCGATGTTCCACAGGTGGGCGACGGTCTGCTCGGCCTGCTCCTTTTCCTCGTCATTGCTGTACTCCACATACACGGTATGGGCGCTGCAATCGGCGCATTCCACCTGAACGCTCCAACCGCCCTCGTGCATGATCATTCCGGCTCCCCGGCACAGGGGGCACTCCTCCAACATAATATACTCTTTCATGTTCATTCTCCTTATCTGAAAACTTGTTCTTTGTCGTCGTATATTTCCACACGGCTGCACTCCACAAAGCTGGGGGTGCATTCCGGCAGATATTTTTCAATGGCAAAAGCAATCTGCATGGGATTCAGGGACGGATTCTGGCAGCAGATACGTGCCTGAACCGTCAGGGTGTTTTGGTTCGTTTCCCGGACTGCGGCTTTGCGTATCATGGGGATAATATTTTGTTCCGTATTGCCGCTTTTACTCTTTTTGGTGACGGTCACTTCTTCCCGGGAAAGCAGCGCCGTGATTTTTTCCGCCGCTCCTTCCGGAACGCCGCCGTCATATTGGAGGGTCAGGCAGCAGTCCAGCAGCGCTAAGTATTTAATCTTCTGCCCGCCGGTGTACACATCCAGCACCCGAACGCCCTCCACCAGCTTTTCATTCAGCCGGCGCTTGATTTCCGCCTCCGGAATCGGCTCGCCGTCCAGGTCGAAGTCCAATAGCTCGCAGCTGCTTTCGATACCCACGGACAGGGGCAGCGCAATGGAAACAGAGGGACGGGGATTAAAGCCCTGGGTATGGGTCAGGGGCAGCCCCGCCCGCTTGAAGCTGCGCTGAAACACCCGCATCAAATCCAGGTGGGAAATCCAGATGGCATTCCCCTTTTTCTCAAACAGCAGTCTAGGCATCGCAGGACACCTCCTTCAGCAGCCCGTTGGCACCGCACCCGGCACAGCCATGGCGGCAGTCCGGTGTCACCTGTGCCTCATAGGCACGCCGTCGCTCCCGCAGCAGGAATTTTTTGGAAACGCCCACATCAATCATATCCCAGGGCAGGATTTCTTCCTCCCCATAGCCCCGGACGGTGTAGAAATCCACCGGGATGCCGCATTTTTCAAAAGCATTGCACCAGATGTCATAGCGGAAATATTCATCCCAGCCATCCAGTCTGGCACCGTTTTTCACCGCTTCCTCAATCACGGCTCCCAGGCGACGGTCGCCCCGGGCAAACACCGCCTCCAAGCGGCTCAGCTCGGTGCTGTGATAGTCATACTCAATGGACTTGGAATAGAGATGCTCCTTGAGCAGCTTGCAGCGCCGCAGGTATTCCTGGGGGGTAATCTGCGCCTCCCACTGGAAGGGGGTGTGGGGCTTGGGGACAAAATAGGCCGTTGCTACATGAACCCGCAGCCCCCGCTTCCGGTTGACCGCGTTTTCCTTCCATGCCTGCACCACCTTGTACACCAGTTCCGCAATGCCCAGCACATCCTCGTCGGTTTCGGTGGGCAAGCCCAGCATGAAATAGAGCTTCACATTGTTCCAGCCACCGGCAAAGGCCTGGGCGCAGGTGGAGAGAATCTCCTCCTCCCGCAAATTCTTGTTGATAACGTCCCGCAGCCGCTGGGTACCTGCCTCCGGCGCAAAGGTCAGGCCGCTTTTGCGGACGGTTTGCAGCTTTTCCATCAGCTCCCGGGAGAAATTGTCTGCCCGAAGGGAGGGCACCGACAGGCTGACCCGGTTTTCCGCACAATAGGGAATCAGCTCATCCGTCAGCTCCTTCAGCCCCCGATAATCCGAGGTGGAAAGACTGGACAGAGTAATTTCGTTGTTGCCGGAATTTTCCAGCACCTCCACCGCCTGGCGGTAGAGTACCTCCGGGCTTTTTTTCCGCACCGGGCGGCAGCTGAATCCCGCCTGGCAGAAGCGGCAGCCCCGGATGCAGCCCCGGAACACCTCCAAATTGGCACGGTCATGGACAATTTCCGTGGAGGGGACAATCATCTTGGTGGGGAAATAGGCGGTATCCAGATTTTCCACAATCCGCTTGGTCACCACCTTGGGCGCACCCTCCCGGGCAATCACCGCTTTCAGGGTGCCGTCCGGATTATATTCAGGGGTATAGAAGCTGGGCACATACACGCCCTGGATTTTGGACACTTCCCAAAGGAACTGCTCCTTGCTCCACGCCTCCCGCTTGGCTTTCTGATAGAGGGAGACAATTTCCACGGTGCTGTCCTCTCCCTCGCCGGTGGAGAAGAAGTCGATAAACTCCGCCAGCGGTTCCGGATTAAAGGCGCAGACACCACCGGCAAACACCATATTGTGCAGCCCCTGGCGCTGGGCGCTGTGGATGGGGACACCGGACAGCCGGAGCATATTGACAATGTTGGAATAGGACATTTCATAGCCGATGGTAAAGGCAATCATGTCGAAATCCTTCACCGGCTCCTGACTTTCCAGCGCCCACAGCGGCAGATTCTGGGCACGCATTTTCTCCTCCATGTCGCCCCAGGGCGCAAACACCCGCTGGCACCACACGCCCTCCATCTGGTTCATAACGCCGTACAAAATCCGCATTCCCACATTGGACATCCCGATTTCATAGGTATCCGGGAAGCAGAACGCCACCCGGGCATCCACTTCCTCGCTGTTTTTCTGAATTTCTCCCCACTCGCCGCCGGTGTAACGTGCCGGTTTTTGCACCGTGGGGAGGATTCTTTTGATTTGTTCGGTCATAGACTTACCTCTTGGAACATAATGTCCCTATTGTACTATCGTTTCTTTCTCATTGCAAGTTCTTTTTAATGACGCTGTACGCCAAACCATTTGCACGCGCCCTGTACGCTCTGCTACAGTTATCCAACCTAATTTCTCCACAGGCTGTGGAGACAAGCCACTGCCCTTGCCCCATCCAATCTTCCCAGAGGCAGCAAATTATAAACGCCCTGGACAAATCCGCATAGCGCCAGCCGCGGAAACCATGGCAGCAGCAGTCCCAGTGTCAGGCTCGCCGCCGGACCAGCCAGCACGCACACCAGCTCCGCCCCCAGCGGCAGCGGCGCTGCGTCCATTCTCGCTCCGCGGAAGGACAGCATTACTCCCGTAATCCTGCCCCCGCAGAGCAGCACCGCCAGGGCGTGCCCCAGCTCATGCACCATTGCCGCCAGAAAGCACGCCAATACCCACCGCAGCGGCAGCGTCAGCAGGAGCAAGGCCATCAAGAAAAAGAAGCCATCGTCCGCACGGATGCGCCCCCTCATGTCCCGCCCCCGCTGACTGTTCCGATTTTTTCCTCCACCCAGGCAGCCACCGTATTGAAAAAGGGGAAGAATCCCACTTTTCCATGATGGTACCTGAAACCGAAATATACAAACGCACCCAGCAGCAGAGCAGACAGCAGCAGCACGCCCGTCCTGTTCCCTTTCGGCAGCAGTTTGTCCATAACAATCACCTCTTAAAATACTTATGTGACGCATTTCAAATCATTCCCGTCCTGCTTTTCTGAAAAATGGCACTTAACAGGGCTTGACATTTTCCAATTTATTCACTATAATGGGGAAGCTAACGGGGTGTGGCGAAGCTTGGTATCGCGCATGGTTCGGGTCCATGAGGCCGCGGGTTCGAATCCCGCCACTCCGACCAAAAATGCCGCTTTGCGGCTCAGATGAGAGATAACAGTGTTTGCTGTTATCTCTTATTTTTTTCAGTTGCTTTCCGGATTCCCCTGAAAATTCAGAAAAACATTGCGATTTTGATTGAAGCTTGAAAACGGTCACCCTTTCGGATGACCGTTTCATGTCTGCGTATTTTATTCAGCAATGCGCAGCCGATCTACCACCGTTTTTTCCCTCCCCCTTCTCCGTTTTAATAACACCAAAATGTCACAAAAACCTCACAGGCGTAATCGCCCCCGGCTCTGCTTCTTGGCAAACCGGGGGCGATTTTTTATGTTTTATCACAGCTTATGGAAGATAGGCTTTCGATTTTCAAAGGTACAGACGTAGCCGAAAATGTCCTTTAGCATCTGGCAGGCTTCCTTTGTATACTGCCCCACCCGCTGGCAATTGTGGGCATCGGAGCCGATGGTGACAATCTCGCCGCCCAACTCCCGAAAACGGCGGACGTAATCCGGTGTCGGCAAAAAGCCTCCGCAGCGGTCAACGCCGCTGGTGTTCACTTCCAGCCCCTTGCCCTTCAGCGCCAGCTGCCGCAGGATTTCATCAATCAGCTCCCGGTGGTCTTCATAGGGCAGGGGCGTTTTCACCGGGCTGCCCCGCCCCTTGTGCAGATAGGTCATGTGCGCCAGCACGTCATAGTCGTTATGCACCTGCACACAGGCAAGCATTTCCTCAAAATACCGTCGCTGGGCTTCAAACACCGTTTTCCCCTGCCAATATTCCCCAAAATAAACATCCAAATCATCCACAAAATGGATGGAACCCAGCACAAAATCATAACTCCGACGGGCGCAATCCCGCTTCATCTGCTCCATGTTATCAGGGTACAGGCCATACTCCATCCCTCTGCGGATTTTCAGCGTCTGACTGGTAAGGCCATCATATTCCCGGCTGTAGTCTTCTTCGGCAAAAATCATGGTCTGCTCTGCCGCACCGCGCACATAATCCATATGGTCGGTGAAGCAGATCTCCCGCAAGCCCGCCTTTTCCGCTGCCTGCACCAGCGCCGCACCGGTGTCGTGGCCATCGAAGGAAACCCGGGAATGCATATGGTAGTCAAACATAATCTATCTCCTCCCAAAATTGGCGGAACGCCGTGGGCAGCGCCGCCGTTTCTTCTATTTCTTCCCTTGTAAACCAGCTGAAATCGCCGGTGCAGTCCGCCGCTTCCAGATAGTAGCCCCGCAAATTCCACTGGATGTGGGTAAAGATATGCTTTCGCTCCACCTGGCGCTGCACCTCCCGGGGAACTATTCCCAGCTTCTCCACCGCCTGCATTGCCTCATCCAGCTGCAGCCTGCCGCTGACATTGGGAAACTCCCATAGCCCTGCCAGAAGTCCCTTCTTTTCCCGCCTGTGCAGGGCATAGCGGCCATCGCAGGAGAGAATAAACACCGTTCTGTCCTCCTGCCGTTTCTCCTTTTTTGGGCTGCGCACCGGGAGGCTCTCCGCCGTGCCGTTTTGAAACGCCCGGCAGAGGGCAGCGCAGGGGCACTGGCCGCACTGAGGCTTCCAATTGGGGCCGCAGAGGGTCGCTCCCAGCTCCATCAGTGCCTGGGTGAAATCTCCGGCGCAGTCCGGATAGATGGCTTCCAGAGCGGTGCGCACCTTTTTCTTTGTCTCCGGCAGGTCGATGGAAGCCCCGTCATCGGTCAGGCGGGCGCACACCCGCAGCACATTGCCATCCACCGCCGGGGTTGGCTGATTGAAGCTGATGGAGCAGATGGCTCCGGCGGTATATTCCCCGATGCCCGGAAGCGCCAGAACCGCCTTGTAATCTCGGGGAAAGGTGCCGCCATAGCGGGTCATAATCTCCCCCGCCGCTTTTTTCAGGTTACGCACACGGCTGTAATAGCCCAGTCCCTCCCAGAGCTTGTGGAGTTTCTCGTCATCGCACTGCGCCAAATCCTGAATTGTCGGAAGTTCTGCAAGAAATCGGGCATAATATCCCTTGACAGCCTCCACTCGGGTCTGCTGAAGCATGATTTCCGATACCCACACATGGTAGGGCTGTCCGTCCTCCCGCCAGGGCAGCATCCGCCGATGCTCCCGATACCAGGGAAGCAGCAGCGCCGGAAGCTGTGCCGGGAGCGAATATTCATCCATCATCATTGTCCTTTCGGTTTTTTGCTATTATTGTACCGTTACACGCAGCCCATTGTCAAGGGTGATACCGCGATGTTCAATTCTTTTAGGAGAAGTCAAAATGAAAAAACTGCTTTTTATCGTTCTGCTTATGCGCTTATTCTGCTGCAGCGCTTTTGCCGCAGATATTTCAGGCGGCGGGCACATTCTTGCCGACAGCGGCATTGATGATACGGATGCCCTGTTTGACATGAACCTTCTTCAATCGCAAGCCGTCCCCGGCGGCGCTTCCATGACCCTTCGTGCTGAGGAGGGCATCTCCGGCCTTTACTTCATTTTTGACCTACCCTATGAATCCGTTACCCTGACGGAAAACGATCGAGCGATTACGGTGGACACCGGCGGCATCCTCCACTTCTATCTGGATGTGGAAAAGGCGCTGGGGCAGCTTCCCAAACGCCTTCTGCTGACCTTCTCCTCCGGGGAAGCCCAGGTGAATGAACTGCGCATTTTTTCTCCTGGGGAACTGCCGGACTGGGTGGAGCAGTGGAGCAAAATTCCCCAGGGCGAAGCTGACCTGCTGCTATTATCCACCCACGGAGACGACGAGCAGCTGTTTTTCGCGGGACTTCTCCCCTGGTATGCCGCCCAGCAGGGCAAACGGGTGCAGGTGGTTTATTTCACCGACCACCGGAACATCACCTCCATCCGGGTTCACGAAATGCTTCGGGGTCTGTGGACTGTGGGTGTGCGGGATTACCCGGTGTTTGGCGCTTTCCCCGACTATTACACCTTTGACATGGAGGATGCCTATTCCTTTTATGAGGAGGAGGGCTTCTCCCGGGAGACTCTGCTGGATTTCGTCACCCGACAACTGCGCTATTACAGGCCTCTGGTTGCCGTTGGGCATGACGAAAAGGGCGAATACGGCCACGGGATGCACCAGCTCACGTCTGACCTGCTGAAAAAAGCGGTGGAAGCCAGTGCCGACAGCACCCGATTCCCGGATTCCGCCCAGGAGTACGGCGTTTGGCAGGTTCCCAAAACCTATCTGCACCTATATCCTGAAAATCAAATCACCCTGAACTGGGACATTCCCATGGATGCCTTCGGTGGGAAAACCGCCTATGAGGTGACAAAGGAATTGGGCTTTCCCTGTCACGAAAGCCAGGTGAGCGATTTTGCCTGGTACTTCCAGGGGGCAGACCGGGCCTCCGACGTGGAGCGGTATAGCCCCTGCCTCTATGGGCTGTGGCATTCCACCGTTGGCACTGATATTGTCGGAGATGATTTCTTTGAAAATCTCGCCCCGGTGGAGGCTCCCACCGAAGCGCCTACCGAAGTCACCATGGAACCCGTCCCCACTGATACAGCGCCACCCCCGGATACACAGCCACCCCAGCCGCCGAGGAGGACGGATGACACTTCCTTCCTTGCGGAGCAGTCCTGGCTTGCCATCCCCGCCGCGGGCACGGCTGTCCTCCTTTTTCTGACGGCCTATTACAAGTCCAACTCCCGCGAATGAAATTTTTTCATTTTTTGTAAAAAAACACTTGCATTCTCCGCCAGAGTGTGCTATCATACCTTAGCACTCAGCGATGAATGCGTATGCGCCAGTAGCTCAGTTGGATAGAGTGACTGACTACGAATCAGTAGGTCGGGGGTTCGAGTCCCTTCTGGCGTACCAAAAAACGGGTTGTCCCTTGCGGGATGACCCGTTTTTTGAATCTGTCCAGTGAAAAGAATAATCCGAACCTTCTCGCAGTTAGAAAAGGGTTCGGATTATTTTTGTTTGTAGAATCGTATATTGCAGGCCGAGGTCAACGCTTTTGGCACTGCAATCAGGTCAATTCAAATTGGCCGGTTTGTTTTTCACAGGAATATTGAAATTTTTTACAGAAATATGTTAAGTTTCCCGTTGAGAATCCCTCTGTTAAGGTGAAGAGCAAAACACAGGAGGCGAAGTCAATGAATGACAATCAAATAATTGAGCTGTTCTTCACCCGGAACGAAGATGCCATCCAGCAGACAGCTTACAGGTACGGAACCCGTCTGACAGGTCTGGCAGCGAATATCCTTCGGAACAACGAGGATGCGCAGGAGTGCGTGAATGACACATATCTGAAGGCATGGGATACAATCCCGCCAACGAAACCGAACCATTTCTATGCCTACCTGGCAAAAATCTGCCGTTTTTTCGCTTTTGGAAAGCTGGACTGGAAGAATGCCGCCAAGCGGAACGCGGAGGTTGTTGCCCTGACACAGGAAATGGAGGAATGCATCCCCGGTTCCTGGCATGATACAACTGTGGACAGTGCTGAAATCAGCAGTCTTGTCAGCAGCTTTCTGCACAGGCAGACACAGGAAAACCGGATGATTTTTGTTAGACGGTACTGGTACGGAGACAGCATCAGCGAGATTGCGCTGCGGTATAAGCTCAGCCAGAGCAACGTTGCAATGCGGCTGTCCCGGGCAAGAAGCAAATTGGCAGCTTACTTAAAAAAGGAGGGGATTCGCGTATGACAGGGAAAGATATGCTCAAGGGAATCCAGAATATGGATGCGGACTTGATTGAAGAAGCGGAGTTCGGCACATTTCAGAAAAAGCAAACCGGGTTTTCCGGGAGAAAAAAACTGCTGTTTGTTTTGGCGGCAACGCTGATTATGGGCACTATGACCGCCGCAGCAGTCTATACTCGGTGGTCAACGACTGCCCAAACCCGCTACAATCCCTCTCAGGATGTAAAGGAGCAAGCAGAAAAGAGCGGTCTGTCTGTGATGCTGGAGGAAACCAAGGGAGCTGCAAATCCCAACGAGGTTCTGTCCGTCACCGATCAGGGCGTTACCATCACTGCGGTGCAGTCCATTGTGGATAACTATCAGGCAGAGATCACCTTCCGAATCGAGGGCTTTGAACTTCCGGAAGGTGAAGAACCCTTTGCCTGGCCCAGGGTTACCATTGACGGAAAGCGGGATTATTCCGTAAGCCAAACCGGAGGTTTCTATGACGGCACTACCCGGAATGACAAGGGAGAATGGGTCTACGCCTCCGATGGAAGTCCGGTGAAATACGATGACACCAAGCCTTTCAGCCCCGCGATTCTGGATTATGTAGCCGAGGATGGAAGTCTGGAATATACCCACTACATCAACTTCCATGAAACGGATGGACGCTATATGGGCAAAGAGATCGTGTTCACTTTTAGCAGCATTGATTTCCAGCCCCATACAAAGACGGGTGAGTTCGTACCTCAGGTAAAGGGCAACTGGGAACTGAAGTGGACGCTGACCGGCACCGGCGACAGCATCAGCGTCACGCCCAATGCCAAAATCGGCGACAGCGATGTGGTTCTGCTGGATGCGCAGATTGGTCAGCTGAGCCTGCGCACCCGCTATCAGGTGGACGAATACTGGGAGGGCTGGGATGGGCTGGTCACACTTCCCCAGGGTGTTTGCGGTGTCCGCATGAAGGATGGCAGCGAGCACCGGTGCGTTGCCTCCACCTATGGCTTCGAGGATCAGGAAAAAATGGTCTATTTTATGGAAAGCCAGATGTTTGATGCCATTCTGGATGTCAGTCAGGTTGAATCCCTGATGTTCCACAAGGGCTGGGAGCTGGATGCCAATGGCAAACCCACCATCCAGACATTCTATTATATCCCTGTTTCCCGAAAGTGAATGTTCTGATACTATTCCCTGATTAAAATAGCGATTTTAATCAGGGAGGCATCGCTTTGCAGCGCTGCCAGTTTTGCGATTTATAAGGAAAGAAATCGCAAAACACGTCTCATGCAAACTCTTTGCCCTGCGGGCAATTAAAATATCTTTGTGGATATTTTAATTAGAGTTTGGTATGAAATTGCGCATTCGCATATCCGTGCGGACACTTAAATTTTTTAATGCCCATAAAGCATCCGGAATTTGCCATATCAGTGTTTACTTTATACGCAAAATAAGATATACTTATGGTATAAGGTAAAAAATTTGATTCATCCGTACAAAAAGAAAGGAACATCCCCATGAATGCACGCACCTCCCCTGTTGAGCTGACAAACATCTGCGTGATATATGACGGTGACCGGATTCTGGTGGAAAACAAGATTGGTCACGGTATCTGCTTCCCCGGCGGACATGTGGAGCCGGGCGAATCCATGGAGGCGGCGGTCATTCGGGAAATGCAGGAGGAAACCGGCTTGACCATCGCAAGCCCCAGGCTTCGGGGCATCAAGGACTGGATGAGCGCGGACGGCAGCCGTTTCCTGGTGGCTCTCTACTGCACCACGGACTTCACCGGGACGCTGAAATCCTCCGAGGAAGGCCGGGTCTTTTGGGTCACAAGGGCGGAATTTGCGGAAATGGATGTCATCTGGAACATGAAGGATGTCCTGCGCATCTGCGATGATGAGACACTCAGCGAAATGTTCTGGGATGACGCAACGGACGGCTGGATTTTGCTGTAACATCGGTATTTGGGGAATATCATCCCGGCGGGTCGTTCCCTGCCGGGATATTTTTATAAAAAGCCGGAAAAGTCGGAAATTATTGCATTTTTGGTTTCCAAAAAGCTTGACTTTTCCATTTTTTGTGGTACCATTTTTTGTGGTATTATAAATATAATTTCATATAAAAGAACCGTCGATGCGGCAACGCATAGAAGGGCTTTTAAGTATTTCTGCTGTGAGGTATGCGATATGAAGAAAGCCGCTTCTATTTTTTTGCGTGCTGATATTACCCTGCGGGACGTTGACCGCATGATTCGATGGATGGAAAATCCCAATGTGACCCGTTTTTTAAACGAGGACGCAGACATTGTGTATTTCCTGCGGCAACTGTCCGACTCCGTCCCGGAACCCATGCTTGGCTATCATTTCCGCCGCGTCGGGCACTTTTTCATGGTCTGCCCAGAGCACGAGGGCAGCGTGGGCTTTGTCCGCCTCAGTCCCCTGCGGGAACCAGGCGCTTACGAAATTGTTTATGTAATTGGCGAGGAAGCGCTGTGGGGGCGCGGTCTTGGCGAGGGTGCCATTCGCGCCGCCCTTTCGGAAGCCTTTTTGACCCTGGATATCCAAACATTGGTGGCAAAAATCATGCCGAGAAACCGGCGTTCCGTTCGCTCCGTATCAGCCTGCGGCTTCACCCAGTCCAGCCTGGGCGACGGCCTGCTGCACTATACCATCACCCAGGATGCCTATTTTCAGCAGCTCCGGGCGCTGTCACAGCAGCGGGCATAAGGTTTTTTGCAATTTTTGAAATTTTATGCTTGCATTTTCCAAAAGGGTGTGTTATAATGTCCCAGCATTCAGCAGTGAATGCTTATGCGCCAGTAGCTCAGTTGGATAGAGTGACTGACTACGAATCAGTAGGTCGGGGGTTCGAGTCCCTTCTGGCGTACCAAAAAGCGGGTTGTTCCTTCCGGAACGACCCGCTTTTTGAATTGAATATGGGAAGCAGGGCTTGAACCCGTCCTGCATCGTACAGTCCTGGTGTTAAGATACCAGGACTGTTTTTTATAGTGCGTTCCCCACCAGCTTTACAAAGCGGCTTTCGTTCATCTGCTCGTTTGTGAGATACGCCCCATCCAGAAACACTGCATAGGTGGTGACGGGGGTGGGGGCATTTTGCGCCTCCTCCCGGCTCTGCAAGTGGATTGCCCGAAACGGGATGGCCTTTTCCCGGGCGGTTTTTTCCAGGATGGGGACATATTTGGCATTGAAGGGGCACTGACTGGTATAATACAGGACGCAGCCCTTTTCTTCAATATGGGGGTGCCTTGCACACTCCCGGAATCTGGGCAGCTCCCCATCCTCCGCAAAGGCCAGATGCCACAGCCCGATTCCATTTTCCGCTTCGTCACAGCGCCGGAATCCCTTGTGCTCCAGGAATTTGGGGTCGGCCAGAAACGGCCTCTTTTTCGCCGCCGCCAGGATGCACAGTCCCCGTTTTCCCTTGCGCTTGCTGTCCTCAATGCAGGCATCCAGCAGGTCGGATGAATACCCGTGCCCCTTCATAGAGCCTGCCACCCACAGGCAGTCGATGTACATATACCCTTCCGCCCAAATGGGAACCCAGGCCATTTCCGCCGGGATGTACTCAATAAAGCATTTTCCCCGCTCGGCACTTTTCAGGAATACCAGGCCGTCCCGGAACCGCTCTGTCAGCCACGCCTTTTTGGAGACAACCTGCACATCCTTGTTACTGGAAATGGCGCAGCAGATATGCTCCTTCTCAATATTTTCTTCTGTTACCCGGATATATTCCATTGTGATACCTCTCTGTTTTTCCGCAGCTCTGCACCGCAGCGACGCAGAACTGCCGCCATAAAAAGCGCAGCAACCTGCAATGCTGCGCTCATTGTAAGGGCAGACCAGCACCATCCCCCATCGCACGAAGGAAGCTGCGCCAATACTATAGCATACCGTGACCGGAATATCAATCGTTGCGCGGGTAGGCCGCAAAAATCACAGGTAAGTTACAGCTCATACACCACCCCACACCGTCACATAATTTTCATTTGATTTCTCTGCTTTCTTTTCGTATAATAGACCATACCGAAAGTAAGAAAGGAGTACTCCCCTATGAAAGAAGAAATTGGAAAATTGACCGAAACAGTGGTGCGGAGCGGTCAAGCCGTTATCAGCGGGCTGAAATCCGAAACAGACAAGCTCATTGACGAAGCCGTGGCTCAAATGGATGACAAAAAGAAGAAAACCTGGTCCGGCTATGACAGCATTCAGCTCAAGGAGGCACCGGATACCGTTGTGCCCGGCTGTCTTGTATTGGAGGGTGGCTCCTTCCGAGGCTGCTATACCTCCGGTGTGCTGGATGTGCTGATGGAAAACGGTATCAACCTGCAAACCACCATTGGTACCTCCGCCGGTGCGTTGAACGGCTACAACTATGTGGCTGGCGAGATTGGCCGCGCCGCAAAAATCAATCTGGGCTACCGCCACGACAAGCGATACATCGGTGCCGTCAGTCTGGCGCGCAACCGGGGCGTAGTTGGCTTCGACTTTCTGCTCAACGACATTGAAGAGGAGTTTCCCTTCAACCGGGAACGGTTTGAAGATCCCAAGCGCCGTTTCCTGGTCACGGTGACCAACTGCAACACCGGCGAGTGCATCTACTGCGAGCGGGGTGTCACTGAGGATTTCCTGAAAGCCGTCCGTGCCAGTGCTTCTATGCCCTTTGCCGCTGACATGGTAGAGGTAGATGGTGTCCCCTGCCTGGACGGTGGGTGCGCCGCAAAGATTCCCTACCGCTGGGCGCTGGAAAATAACTACGAAAAGATTCTGGTCATCCGCACCCGTCCCCAACCCTTCCGCCGTCCCCCGGAGAGCAAGCGGTTCACGGAGCTTTCCGAGCGGCTGTACCGCGGCTACCCCGCCCTGGTGCAGCGGCTGAACTCCCAGGCAGAGCAGTATAACACCGCCTGCGATGAGCTGGACGAGCTGCACCGGCAGGGGCGTGTGTTCATGCTGTGTCCTTCCGGCTCCATCAGCATCAGCACGCTGGAAGGCGACATGGAGCGTCTGGGCGCGCTGTATCTGCTGGGGCGCTGCGATGCAACCATTCAGCTGCCAAAAATTAAGGAATATTTGGGGTTGGCGTAAATTATCCGGGTGCAAAGCGCCCTTCTTTGCTCCCCGGTGGAAGCCAAGCGCAGCAGCAGGAAGCTGGTTCTGCCCATACAGCCACCCAATTCCGCCAGCTTCGGACAAGTGCAAAATCGGTGGATTTTCATGATTTTCATTTTTCAAAGGCAAATGACGGAAAAGTCCCACTTTTCTCTTGCTTCTTTGTGCAGAGTGCATAGCAATCCACCCATCACTCATCCTTGTGAGTTTTCACAATTCTTTCATTTTTATTTTGTACACTTCCAACGAATTGTCCGCCCTATATGGGCGGATGATTTTTTGCGGAAAACATTTTCGCATTTTCGGTTGACAAGCGGAAAAGAATCCATTATACTGTTTCTTACCGATTCTATCACTTTTAACAAAGAAAGCTGGGACTACTCCATGGTGAAAAAATGGCCGGTCACCATTCCAAAGCTATCCGGTGACAACCCTCGCACCGCTTATATTTATCTGCCGGAGAGCTACGACTGGGAGCCAGAGAAGCGCTATCCTGTCATGTATATGTTTGACGGACACAACGTTTTTTTTGATGAGGACGCTACCTTCGGAAAATCCTGGGGCATGAACAAATACATGGAGGAAAGCAAAAAAGAGCTCATCATTGTAGCCGTGGAATGCAACCACGATGGCAACCAGCGCATCATTGAATACTCCCCCCTGAGCTTTGAAAACTCCTCCCTTGGCAAAATTCGGGGCAAGGGAAATGTGTACATGAACTGGATGGTCAAGGAACTGAAGCCCTTCGTCGACGAAAACTACCGCACCCTGCCCGACCGATGCAATACCATCATTGCCGGTTCTTCCATGGGCGGATTGATGGCACTGTACGCCGCCACCACCTATAACCATGTTTTCCAGCGTGCAGCCTGCCTGAGCCCCAGTCTCTGGGTTTCCAGCTGGAAAATGCTGGACATCATTGCCCGCTCCCGCATCCGTCCGGATACCTGCATCTATATGGACTATGGTGAAAAGGAAATGCTCAACCACCCCGGCAACGCCGAGGCGCTCTTCTCTACCGCCCAGCTGCTGCTGACCAAGCGGGTGAATCTGACCTTCCGGGTTGTCCCCGGCGGTAGCCACTGTGAAGCATCCTGGGAAAAGCAGATTCCGATTTTTATGGACTGCCTGAGCCTGTAAAGAATGAGAGGAACACAATATGGAAATTCGTTACTACAAATCCTACAGCCGCTTTTTGGACAGGGACATGGAATTCAAGGTCTACGGTCATGCCGGAAAGCCGGTGCTGTTTATCCCCTGCCAAGGCGGGCGGTTCTTTGACTTTGAAAATTTCGGCATGATTGACCACTGGGCTCCCTGGATTGAGGACGGGCGCTGCACCGTCTACTCCTGCGACTGCATTGATAACGAAGCCTGGGGTGCAATGGGCGCGGACAACCGCTGGCGCATTGAAAATCACGAACGCTGGATGCACTACATTGTGGAGGAGCTGGTACCCTACATCAAGCACCTGAGCGGCGAGCGCATGGGCTATGACCAGGGCATCCTCACCTTCGGCGCTTCCATGGGCGCGATGCACGCCGCCAATCTCTACTATCGCCGCCCCGACCTGTTTGACAGCTGCTTTGCCATCTCCGGTGTCTATGACAATAAGGAGTTCTTCGGGGATTACTGCGACGATTTGGTTTACAACAACTGTCCCGCCCTCTATTTGGCAAATATGCCCGCCGATCACCCCTGGATGCAGATGTACAACAGCCAGAAATCCCTGATTGTGTGCGGTCAGGGTGCCTGGGAGGATGTGCTGCTGGAAAGCACCCGGAGGCTGGATACCGTGTGTGCCCAGAAGGGCATCCACACCCGATTTGAATACTGGGGGCACGACGTTGACCACGACTGGCCCTGGTGGTTTGTGATGGTCAAGACATACCTCCCCTGGTTCCTGGGCTAAGGCGTTAATTACATTCTGCGAGAGAGTGAGAGAATAATGAAAAATTTTGTATTTATTTCCCCGAATTTCCCCATGACCTACTGGCGTTTCTGCCGGGAACTGAAAAACAACGGTATGCGGGTGCTGGGCATCGGCGACAGCCCCTATAACGACCTGATGCAGGAGCTGAAGGATTCCCTGGACGAATACTACAAGGTTTCCAGCCTGGAAAACTACGATGAGGTATTCAAGGCAGTGGCTTTCTTCACCTACAAGTACGGCAAGATTGACTGGCTGGAATCCAACAACGAATATTGGCTGATGCAGGATGCCCAGCTGCGCACCGAGTTCAACATCACCACCGGCCCCAAAATTCAGGACATGGCGAAAATCAAATTCAAGTCCGCCATGAAGGAATACTATGCCAAGGCCGGTCTGCCCACCGCCCGCTATCATCTGGTGCAGGGATTGGACGATGCCCTGGAGTTTGCCCACTATGTGGGCTATCCGGTGGTGGTCAAGCCTGACAACGGCGTGGGTGCAAACAACACCTTCAAGCTGTGCAGTGACGATGATATGCGCTGGTTCATCTCTAACAAGAATGATGAGGTGTACATCATGGAGGAGTATGTCAATGGCTATGTGCAGACTTACGATGCCATTGTGGACTCCAAAGGCGCTCCCCTGTTTGAAAGCGGCAATGTCACCCCCCTGTCCCTGATGGACATTGTGAACGAGGGCGGCGACTCCATCTACTATCTGGTCAAGGATTTGCCCGAGCGTATCCGGGATGCCGGACTGCGCACTGTCAAGGCCTTCGGGGTCAAGAGTCGATTCATCCACCTGGAATTTTTCATCCTCAACGAAGACCAGGAGGGGTTGGGCAAAAAGGGCGACATTCTGGGTCTGGAAGTCAATATGCGTCCCGCCGGCGGCTACACCCCCGAGATGTACAACTACAACCAGGAGACGGATGTCTACAAAATTTGGGCGGATATGGTGTGCTTCGACACCAACACCAAGCCCATCGGCAATCACCATTACTGTGCCTTCTACAGCCGCCGGGACGGTCGTCACTACAAGCTGGATGATTACGAAATCACCCTGAAATACAAGGACAGGCTGAAAATGTGGGGACGGATTCCCGATGCGCTGTCCGGTGCCATGGCAAACCAGATGTATGTGTGCAATTTCGACACCGAGGAAGAAATGAACCAGTTCTACCAGGACATGGCAGCAACTTACTAAACCATAACCATAAAAATACAGCCCCGATTCTGAATGAAACCAGAATTGGGGCTGCGCTTTTTATGGCGTGTCACCGACATTACTTCTGATGGAAGCGTCTTCTTCGTTCACAAAATTGTTATACTCTTTTCTTGAAATATTCAGAATTGAGAATCGTTTTCATATTGACAAATGAAAGCCCCGCAATTATAATGGCTAACAAATCAGAAACCGCGTTGTAACGCGGCAGCACAGAAAGGACGGTGAGCACAATGACAAAGCAGAAGCGTGTACTGGCGCTGGCAATGGCAGCCGCCATTCTTTTCATCGTGCTCGCCTCCGCCTTCTTCATTGCCGCCGAGGCACACCACGACTGCATTGGCGGCGGCTGCAAAATCTGCTGCCAAATCAACGTTTGCTGCACTGTGCTGAAAGCGCTGGCACTGGCTGTTATCGCCGCAGTATTGGCTGTGGTGGCAGGTTATGCCTTTGGCTTTGGCGTTGCGGACAAATATGTGTTCTGCCCACGGTTTACGCTGGTTTCTCTCAAGGTGAAGCTTTCGGATTAAATTCTGACAAACAAGGGTGGCGGTTCGTCTTTTGCGAGGCGAGCCTTGGAGTGATGCCGTCACCCTTGTATTTTTGCGCCCATTTTTGCAAAATCAGAAGACAAATTCGGAGGTTTTTTATTATGAAAAGAATTTTTTCAGTTTTTCTTGCCCTGACAATCATTGCCTCTTTGCTGTGCTGGAATGTGGTTCCCACCAAAGCAGAGGCCGCAAAACGTTTAAGCATCGTCACCACCATCTTCCCGGAATACGACTGGGTACGCCAGATTCTCGGCGAGAAATTCCCCGAGGCCGACGTGACCATGCTGCTGGACAACGGCGTTGACCTGCACAGCTATCAGCCCACGGTAGACGACATTGTTAAAATCGCCACCTGCGACATCTTTATTTATGTGGGCGGCGAATCCGACAGCTGGGTGGAAGATGCCTTGAAGAACAACGTCAACAAGGACATGAAGGTCATCAATCTGCTGGAGGTGCTGAAGGACACCATCAAGACAGAAGAAGCCATGCCCGGTATGCAGGCCGAAGATGGGCACAACCATGGCTACTCCCATTTCGCCGACACCGATGTGCAGGACAGATCGCTGTCTGACTGGGATGGTGATTGGCAATCCGTTTACCCCTATCTGCAAGACGGCATTTTGGATGAGGTGATGGAGCGCAAAGCCGAAAACGGCAGCAAAACGAAGGAAGAATACCGCGCTTACTATGAGACCGGCTATCGGACAGATGTTTCTCAAATCACCATTGATGCCGAAAACAACACCATTTGCTTTGCGAAGGACGGCGTTGCAGCAAAAGCAGCCTACACCTACAAAGGCTACCAGATTTATGATTATGCGTCTGGCAGCAGAGGTGTCCGCTATTTCTTTGAAGCCACAGACGGTGATGCCGATGCACCGAAATACGTCCAGTTCAGTGACCACGGCATCCATCCTGGAAAAGCCGAGCATTTTCATATCTACTTCGGCAACGATGGCTTTGACGCACTCTCCCAGGAAATGGACAACTGGCCTACCTATTATCCGAAGGATATGAGCGGCAATGACATCAAGGAAGATATGCTGGAGCACGAGGAAAAAGAGTACGATGAGCACGTCTGGCTCTCCCTGAAAAACGCCAAGGTACTGTGCAATTCCATTTCCCAGGCGCTACAGGCCATTGACCCCGAAAACAAGGAGGTCTATGCTGCCAACGCCGAAGCCTATGAAAAGCAGCTGTCCGCCCTGGACGAAAAGTACCAAGAAGCTGTGGACAATGCAACCTATAAAACCCTTTTGTTCGGCGACCGTTTCCCCTTCCGCTATCTAACAGATGATTACAATCTGCGCTACTACGCCGCCTTCTCCGGCTGCTCTGCCGAAAGTGAAGCAAGCTTTGACACCATTCATTTCCTCGCAAAAAAGCTGGACGAATTGGGGCTTCCCTGCATTCTGACCATTGAGGGAGCAAAGCACAGAATTGCCGAAACCATTGTGGAAAACACCCCCGCTAAAAATCAGAAGGTTTTGAGCATGGATTCCATGCAGTCCACCACCTCCAAGGATGTGGCGCAGGGTACAACCTATCTTTCCGTCATGGAAAAGAATCTGGATGTGCTGACGGACGCATTGGGTTAAGGAGAAGCCGTCATGACGCAACTCACCTGCCAGAACCTGGGCGTTGGCTACGACGGTAGAACCGTGCTGACCGATTTGAATTTCTCCGTGTCAGCGGGGGACTACCTATGTATTGTCGGAGAGAACGGCTCCGGGAAAAGCACCCTGATGAAAACCATTCTTGGCCTGCAACCGCCGTGCAGCGGCAAAATTCTAACCGGCAACGGGCTGAGACAAAACGAAATCGGCTATTTGCCCCAGCAGACTGCCATCCAAATGGACTTCCCGGCATCCGTGAGTGAGATTGTGCGCTCCGGGTGTCAGGGGCGGTGCGGCTGGCATCCCTTTTATGGCCGCAACGAGAAACAACTTGCCGCAAGCGCCATGGAAAAAATGCAGATTACGCCCCTGGCGCGGCGCTGCTACCGGGAACTTTCCGGCGGCCAGCAGCAACGGGTGCTGCTGGCGAGGGCGCTGTGCGCCGCGAAAAAAATACTGCTGCTGGACGAACCGGTTTCCGGCCTTGACCCAAAGGCCACGGCGCAGATGTACGCACTGATTGAATCCCTGAACCGTCAGGACGGAATCACTGTGATTATGGTATCCCACGACATTGCGGCAGCACTACGGTACGCAACCCATATTCTGCATATTGGCCGCACAACGTTCTTCGGAACAACTGCCCAATATCTGCAAAGCCCCCAAGGCAGGCTCTTTGCAGCCCAGAACGGCGGTGATGTGTCATGAATGCCATGATGGAAAAGCTCACTCTATACTGGACATTCCCCTTCGTTCGCTATGCGCTGGCGGTGGGCATTCTGATTGCGCTGTGCTCCTCCCTGCTGGGGGTGACGCTGGTGCTCAAGCGCTTCTCCTTCATCGGAGACGGACTTTCCCACGTTGCCTTCGGTGCCATGTCCATTGCAGCTATCCTCCAAATCAAAAACGAGATGCCCCTGGTAATGGTCATCACCGTCATCTGTGCCATCTTGCTGCTGCGTACCGGTCAAAATGCAAAAATCAAGGGAGACAGCGCCATTGCCATGATTTCCGTTGGTTCCCTCGCCCTTGGCTATCTGATGATGAATCTCTTTGGCACCTCCTCCAACCTGTCCGGGGACGTGTGCAGCACCCTCTTTGGCTCCACCTCCATCCTGACCCTCTCGCAGTCTGAGGTTTGGCTCTGCGCTGCCATCTCCCTGGCGGTAATTGCAATCTATGTCTTTTTCTACAACAAAATTTTTGCCGTCACCTTTGACGAAGCCTTTGCCAAGGCCACCGGTGTCAGGGCGGAGCGCTATAATTTGCTGATCGCCGTTGTGATTGCGGTCATCATTGTGCTCGCCATGAATTTGGTCGGCTCCCTGCTGATTTCCGCATTGATTATTTTCCCAGCCCTTTCTGCCATGCGGCTGTGCAAGAGCTTTTTGAGCGTAACCATTTTTTCCGCTGTTGTGTCCGTGCTGTGCGCCGCCGTTGGAATTCTCATTTCCATTCTGGCAGGAACGCCCGTTGGCTCCACCATCGTGGCTGTCCAGATTGTGGTATTTGGACTGTGCAGCCTCACCAGTGCTATTTTCGGAGGAATGAATAAATGAAAGAAATATCCCTTATCGCCCTGTCAATCGCCCTGCTCCTGCTGACCGGATGCAGCAGCAAGGACAGCTCTCAGCCTGCCCCATCAGAAGCCCCTGCATTGCAAGCTGCCACGGAAGCCGCCGCCCCCAGCAGTTCCGGCGGGGTGCTTGACCTGACAAAACTGAGCAGCACGATGGTCTACTCCGAGGTGTTCAATATGCTCTCGTCCCCCGACAGCTACGTTGGCCGGACGGTGAAGATGAGCGGCACCGCCGCCTGCCTTTCCAATCCGGAAACCAACAAACTGTACTACGCCTGCATCATTGCCGATGCCACCGGCTGCTGCGCCCAAGGTCTTGAGTATGTTCTTCCCGACGGAGAACCCTATCCAGAGGTGGATGCCAACATCACCGTTACCGGAACCTTTGCCCTCTACTATGAAAACGGCTACAAGTGCTTCCACCTGGTGGATGCAACGCTGAGCACCTAAAAAAGCTCCCCCAAAGTCAGTCGCTTTGGGGGAGTTGACGCTTTCCTATCAGGTAATGGCATTGACCAGCAGCACCACCGCACCCAGAACAATCAGAATCACGCCGGTGACCCGATTGAGGAAGGCAGGCTCTGCCTTGTTGGCAATGCGGGCGGCGATTCTTGCCCACAGGAAAGTAAATAGGATGCACAGCACCAAAACCGTTACATCCGGTGCGCCGCCAATAGCAAAGTGGCTCAGTGCCCCGGTCAGGGCGGTGAAGGTCATGATGAACACGCTGGTACCCACGGCGGTTTTCAGCTCATAGCCCAGCACCGAGGTGAGAATCAGTAGCATCATCATGCCGCCGCCTGCGCCAATGAAGCCGCAGATAAAGCCAATCAGGCTGCCGCAGATGACGCTTTGCATCAAGCGCTTCTGAGGGCTGACCTGCGCCATGGTTTCCTTGGTGGTCATGACGGGCTTGACGATGAACTTCACACCCAATATCATGGTCATGAACACCGAGAAGTTGCCCATGGTATTGCTGTTTACCTTGCTGGACACCCAGCTGCCAACCAACGTCAGCAGCAGGACGAACACCATCATCACACTGCCGTTCTTAATATCCAGGTTTTTGTTCTTGCCGTAGGTATAGGCACTGACGGCACTGGCGAGCACGTCGGAGGCAAGGGCAATGCCTACGGCTTCATAAGGCTCCATTTTCAGGAAGGTCACCAGCATTGGAGTAATGACAGCAGCGGCGCTCATCCCCGCAAAGCCGGTGCCCAACCCCGCCCCCATGCCTGCAAAAAAGCAGACGGCAATTATCGCCAAAATGTTCATTGTTTGTTCTTCTCCTGTTCTTGTTTGGATTTTTTAATATTTTCATAGATTTCTTCCATCTTCCGGTCGATTTCCGAGCAGCTGTGGGCACATTCCAGCAGCGCCTGGCTGTCAGCCGGAGAGATGTAGTTATCCTTTTTATAACGAATTTTATGCTCGGTGCTGGCCCACAAGTCCATGGCCAGGGTGCGCAGCTGCACCTCCACCTTCATGGATTTCTTCTCATTGTGCAAAAAAATAGGCACGGAGACAATCAGGTGGAGACTCCGATAGCCATTGGGCTTGGGGTTCTGAAAATAGTCCTTTCGGGCAATCAATGTCACATCGTCCTGCCGCAGAAAGGATTCCGCCAATGTATAAATATCCGATTGGAAGGTACACACCACCCGCACCCCGGCAATGTCATTGAGGTTTTCCTCAATGCTTTCCACCGACAAAGGGATCCCCCGCCGCATGACCTTGTTCATGATGCTCTCCGGGGTTTTTAAACGGCTATGGATGGTTTCGATGGGATTGCGCTCCACGGAGAAGGACAAATCCTCGCTGAGCACCCGGAACTTGGTTTCCACCTCCATCAATGCACAGGTGTAAAACGACATGATTTCCCGGTAGGGGACAGCGTATTTTTTTAGCCATTCGTTGAACTTCTGGGCATTGCCCTCGCTGATGACATCTCCCGTGTCCAGAATCAATGCACTGGTATTGATTGCGTCCATGAAAAACCCTTCTCTTTCCGTCTCAGTGCCATCGGCACTGAAATACTTCATTTTTGATGTATTTATTATAGCCCTCCCCTATCGGTAAATCAAGGCACAATTATTTCCGAAATGTTAATAAATTGTGTACGTGTAAAAAATACCTGTCGCTTCGCGCCGGAGTTTTCCTCATGCCGCAGGTGACATAACGCAAAAAGTTGGGTTTTTCCGAAAGAAACACCGGGGAAAAATTTTGATTTTTTATGAATTCTTTTTATCTGAGCCGCTTTTCGATGCAATAGCATTGACTTTATAGGGGAAATGTGTTACAATTCGGTTACATTGCGGTCAAAGACCATCTGAGACCAAATTGAACTTGGAGATAGATGCAAATGATTGAATTTAACAATGTCGTCAAAGCATACGACCATGGTTTACCTGCCCTCAACGGCGTAACCATGCAAATTGAAGACGGTGAGTTTTGCTTTCTGGTCGGTCCCTCCGGCTCTGGTAAGTCCACCATCATTAAGCTCATCAGCGGTGAGCTTCGCCCCACCTCCGGTGCGGTACACGTCAACGGCTATAACCTGGAGCGCATCCGCAAGCGCGAGATTCCCTATCTGCGCCGCACCACCGGCGTTGTGTTCCAGGACTTCCGCCTGATTCCCAAAATGAGTGTGTATGACAATGTAGCATTTGCCATGCGTGTCATTGGCGCAAAAGAGCGGGAAATCCGGGATCGTGTGCCCTATGTACTGGAGTTGGTCGGGCTGGAAAACAAGGCAAGGCGGCTGCCCCGGGAGATGTCCGGCGGTGAGCAGCAGCGGCTTGCCATTGCCCGCGCCCTGGTGAATAACCCCTCCACCATCATCGCCGACGAGCCAACCGGTAACCTGGACCCGGCTCGTTCCTTTGAAATCATGTCCCTGCTTCAGGAAATCAACAACCTGGGCACCACCATCTTGGTCGTTACCCACGAGAAGGATTTGGTTCAGCTGTTCTCCAAGCGGGTAATCGTCATTGACGAGGGTGTTATTGTCAGTGACGGAGAGGGGTATTACGATGAAGATTAACAATTTAGGCTACTTAATCAAGGAAGGTTTTCGCGGCATCTTCCTCCACGGCTTTATGTCCTTTGCCGCTATTTGCGTTACCATTGCGTGCCTGCTGATTGTGGGCAGCTTCTCCATTCTGGCCTACAACCTGGACGTGATGGTGCAGAAGCTGAACCAGACCAGCGAAATCATGGTGTATGTGGATTCCTCCCTGTCCGATGCCGAGGCAAGAAGCATCGGTACCAAAATCAATGCGCTGGACAATGTGGAAAAATCCGTGTTCATCTCCCGGGAGGATGCCCTTCAGAGCTTTGTGAATGACCACAACAACAACGCCGCCTTCAATGGCGTTCAGGCGCAGGATCTGCGCCACCGGTATGTGGTCACCCTGGAAGACAACAACCAGATGAAGAAAACCGATGAGCAGCTCAAGCAGATTCCCGGTGTCGCCAAAACCAATGCCGCCTATGAATTGGCCGAGGGCTTCATCACCATTCAGAACGTGCTGAACCTCATCTCTGTAGCACTGATTGCCATGCTGCTGATTATCTCTCTGCTTATCATTTCCAACACCATCAAGCTTGCCATGTACGATCGCAAGGACGAGATTGCCATCATGAAAATGGTGGGCGCTACCAACAGCTTCATCCGTCTCCCCTTTATCGTGGAAGGCTTTACCCTGGGTATGATTGGCGCTATCCTCGCCTTCGGCTTGGAATGGGTGCTGTATGATACCCTGGTGGAGCGACTGGCGGCAGTGGATGCCCTGCGGCTGTTCACTTTCGTCCCCTTCACCGGCGATCTGCTGATTCCCATGCTGCTGACCTTCGGCGGTGCCGGCCTGTTTGTTGGTATCGTCGGCAGCTGGACTTCCATTCGGAAGTTTATGGACGTGTAACCGCGTCCGCAAAAGAAAACATGAAGCCGCTCCCCTTTCGTTCCGGCTTCCAGGAGAGACTATGAAGAAATCCCACCGTCTTCGGTCTGCTGCCGCCGCGTTTCTTGCCGCAATTACGGTTTTCACTTCCCTGCCCCATGGAGCTCAGGCTGCCACCAGCACCTCCCAAATCAAGGATGAGATTACCGACTTAAAGGTTGAAAACGCCCAGATACAGGCACAGATTGAATCTGTTCGTACCCAATATAACGCCAATGCCAGCGAAATCCAGGCATTGGTGGATAAGAAAAATGCAGTCGACCAGGAAATTTCACTGCTCCATTCCCAGATTATCAACATCAACGAGCAGCTGCGGGTCTACGGTCAGATGATTGCCGATGCCCAGGAACGGCTGGAGGATTCCAACCAGCGCCTGAAAGAGTTGAACCAGCAATACAAAGAGCGTATCCGTGCCATGGAGGAGGAGGGTGAAATCACCTACTGGCAGGTCATCTTTGAGTCCAGCAGCTTTACCGACTTTCTCGACCGGATGAACATTGTGGACGAGATTGCGGCGGCTGACACCCAACGGCTATTAGACTTGCAGGTTGCCTCCGCCAACGTGGAAGAAAACCAGCGTATTCTCACCGAGGAAATGCTGGACTTGCAGGACACCCGGGAGCAGCTTTCCGAAAGTGAGGAAATTCTGAAGGAAAAACGCACCGAGTCCGATGACATTCTGCGGGATTTGATTGCAAAGCAAAGCGAGTTCCAGGTGCTTCTGGACGAGTCCGAAGCATTGCAAAACGAGCTGATGAACGAGATTGCCCAAAAGCAGAAGGAGCTTCAGGCAGCGCAGTACAAAGAGGAACTGGTGAAGATGGCGCTGAAGGGGCAAAACCCTCCCTCCAACGCCACCTGGATAGAGCCGGTTTCCGGCTATAGAATCTCCAGCCCCTTTGGCAACCGCAAATCCCCCACGGCAGGTGCCTCCACCTACCACCAGGGTGTGGACATGGCCTGTCCCTCCGGCACGCCCATCTACGCCACCAGAGCCGGTACCATCACCACTGCCTCCTATCAGGCCGGCGGTGCGGGCTACTATGTTTCCATCAACCATGGAGACGGCTTCGCCTCCATCTATATGCACATGACCCGTTATGTGGTATCCAAGGGGCAATCCGTCACCCAGGGGCAGCTGATTGGCTATGTGGGCAGTACCGGCATTTCCACCGGCCCCCACCTGCACTTCGGCATTTCCTACGGCGGAACCTACGTCAACCCCATGGCATACCTGTAACACACGAAGGAGAAACCACATGAAGAACCGCAAAAAGCTTGTTTCCATTCTTGCCGGAGTAATGGCTGCCATCATGCTGCTGACCCTGATTTTCAGCATTCTGCCCATGCGGGCAGCTGCCGCCTCCTCCAGCGAAATCCGTAAGCAGATTAACGCGCTGCAAGAAAACCGCAAGGACATCAAAAACCAGATTTCCGATTTGCAGACACAGTATCAGCAGACCTCCGATGACATTGCCGACATTGTTGCCCGCAAGAATGTGATTGACCAGGAGATTGGCCTGCTGCACACCGAAATCATCAACATCAACGAGCAAATCAGCGCCTACAGCGTCTTGATTGCCGACCAGCAGGAGGAACTGGATAAGGCACAGGATCGCTACGATGAGCTGAACGCCGACTGCAAGACCCGCATTCAGGCCATGGAGGAGGAAGGAACCGTCAGCTATTGGGAGGTTCTTTTCAAGGCAAAAAACTTTTCTGACCTTCTTGACCGACTGAACATGGTAGAGGAGATTGCCTCCTCCGACACGCGCCGCTTGCAGGAGCTGAGTGATGCCGCCCAGCGGGTAGAAACTGCCCAGCAGGAACTTGCTGCCGAAAAGGGGGAGCTTGAAGGCACACGGACAGAACTGGACAATACTCAGAACGAGTTGGATGTAAAGAGACAGGAAGCAGACGACCTGATTGTGCAGCTGATTGCAAAGGGCGAGGAGCTGAAGCAGCAGCAGATTGACCTGGAAGAAGAGGACGAGGCGCTCCTGGATGAAATCGCCCGCAAGGAACAGGAGTACAACGAGGCAAAGCTGGAAGAATGGCTTGCCTACATGGCAACCTATGTCCCCCCCACTACCGTTGCGCCCAGTATTCCCATCAGTGGTCCCGATGGCAGCAACAGCGGCACCAATAATGGCTCCACTGATAGCGGCAGCAGCAGCGGCGGAAATTCCAGCAGCGGCGGAAGCAGCAATGTCACCGTGGGAAGCTCCTGGCTGGTTCCGTGCAGCTATCGGATGGTATCCAGCCCCTTCGGCTTCCGTGAATCCCCCACCACCGGTGCCTCCAAGTATCACCAGGGCGTTGACCTGGCAGCCCCCGCCGGAACCCCCATCATTGCTTCCCGGGGTGGCACGGTGACGGTTGCAGGCTATTCCAACTCCGCCGGTTATTATGTCACCATCAACCATGGCGATGGCTTTTCCTCCATTTATATGCACATGACCAACTACGTCGTCAGCAGCGGCCAGAAGGTGAACCAGGGGCAGACCATTGGCTATGTAGGCAGCACCGGTATTTCCACCGGCAACCATCTGCATTTTGGCATTGCCCAAAATGGTGCTTATGTCAACCCCTGCAATTACGTTGGCCTGTATTGATATCCCATTTCCGGGGCTGCCTCACATGGGGCAGCTCCTTTTTGGCGGCAGTGCCGCAGAAACGCCCACTGCGTGGGCTCAGATAATAGATAATAGTGAATAGATATTATGACCTTTTCGTGGGCGTTTCAGTTATTCACTATTCGTTATTATCTCTTATCTATTATCTAACGTGAGCACTTTCGCTTTTGAGCTTTCTGTTGAATGGCACCGGCTTCCGGCACAGATTGTAGGGGCGGATAGCATCCGCCCGCAGCACAAAGCGCCCCTTTCGGGGTGCTTGTGTGCCGGGTCGACATACTCGTCGACCCTTACAGTCAGTGTGTGCGTTCATCTGGGTGCTTGCTAAAATCCAACGTTTCCTTAAAAAATGCGAATAATCTTTCCTTCCCTGCAACATCAATAAGCCATCCAATTCATTCTAAAAGGTGATACCTATGAAAAAACTCATTACCGTTCTATCCTATCTCACCACTGCCATGGCAGCCTGTGCGGTGACCCTGTTGGTCACCATCGGCAAAACTCCTGGCTCCACGAAGCTTGACCAAGTGGAATATCTCATCAAGAACCGCTTCATTGAAGAAGCTGACATGGAAAAGGCCGAGGATGCCGCGGCCACCGCCATGATTGACTCCTTGGGGGATCGATGGAGCTACTATCTCAGCGCCGCAGACTATGCCACCCACAAGGAGCAGGTTGAAAATGCCTATGTAGGCATCGGCATCACCATCAGCCCGGAAGAAAACAGCCAAGGTTTTCTGATTCTGGCGGTGCAGAAGGACAGCGGCGCAGAGGCCGCCGGTCTGCTGGCCGGGGACATCATCACCGGCGCAGAAAGTCAGGATGTGCGGGGCATGACCACCGCCCAACTGCGGGACATCATTCGGGGCAAGGAAGGAACGTCTGTCAGTCTGGAAATAACGCGGGACAGCGAGGTACTCCGGGTACAGGTCACAAGGGTGCGGATTCTCACCGAGGTGGTCCGCTATGAGATGCTGGGAAACAGCATCGGCCTGATTGCCATTTCCAATTTTGATGCCCGCTGTGCAGACGAAACCATCGCCGCCATTGAGGCCTTGCGGGAGCAGGGCGCTCAGGCGCTCATCTTTGATGTGCGCAACAATCCCGGCGGCTACGCCACGGAGCTTGTGAAGGTGCTGGACTATCTGCTGCCGGAGGGCGACCTGTTCCGCACTCTGGACTACGCCGGACGGGAGACCGTGGACAAATCCGATGCTTCCTTCTTGGATATGCCCATCGCCGTGGTATGTAACGAGGATTCCTACTCCGCCGCTGAATTCTTCCCTGCTGCCATTCAGGAATACGGCGCAGGCACGATTGTGGGAATGCCCACCTGCGGCAAGGGCTACTTCCAGTACACCTACGAGCTGAGTGATGGCTCTGCCGTGGGGCTGTCCGCCGGTAAATACTTTACCCCCAGCGGCAAGAGCCTGATTGGCACCGGTATTCAGCCGGACGTGGTGGTGGAAGTGGATGACGAGACGCGGGCAAAGATTGCCTATGGAACCCTGGATGCAAAAGATGATCCTCAAATTCAGGCCGCTGTAGATATTTTGACAAAATAAAAGGTTCTCCATTGTATTCCCCGGATAGATTTGCTATAATGGTCGAAATTGTGAACACCAGTCCGGTGCAAGGCATCGGCGGACGGTTGGAAGCCGTCCCTACAGTTTTGTAATTTCTCATCAGAACGGAGGCATCTATGAAGATTATCATTGCCGGTGACGGCAAGGTTGGTGCTGCTCTAACCAGGCAGTTCACCTCCGAAGGGCACGATGTCACGGTCATCGACTACAATTCTGTCATTCTGGATTCCAGCGTGGAGCGCTATGATGTCATTTCCGTGGAGGGTAACTGCGCCTCCATGGCAGTGCTCAGTCAGGCCGGTGTGAAGGAAGCGGATTTGCTGATTGCCGTCACCAATCATGACGAAATCAATCTGCTGTGCTGCACCACCGCCCACTCCATGAACCCAAACCTGCACACCATTGCCCGCATCCGCAACCCAGAATACAACGACCAGGCTTACCGGATGCGGGATGTATTCGGCCTTTCCATGGTGATCAATCCCGAAAACCAAGCAGCCACCGAAATCCACCGGCTGCTGAAATACCCCGGCTTCCTGCGGCGGGATACCTTCGCCAAGGGGCGGATGGAGATTGTGGAGCTGCGGGTGGAAGCAGGCAGCAAGCTATGCAACGTCCGCCTGGCTGACCTGCGGGGCATTGTCAAATGCAAGGTTCTGGTGTGCGCGGTGCTGCGCAACGGTGCTTCCATGGCTCCCGGCGGTGACTTTGTTCTGCGGGAAGGCGACCGGATTTTCGTCACTGCCCTTTCCGAGAATTTAACCACCCTTTTAAACAACCTGGGCATCCTCACCCATCGGGTGCGTAAGGTACTGATTCTGGGCGGCGGCACGGTGGGCTATTATCTGGCTACCCGGCTGATCAAAGAAGGGATGCACGTTAAGATTGTGGAATCCAATTTCCAGCGATGCCAGGAGCTTAGCGCCGGACTGCCGGATGTGGACATCATCCATGGCGATGTCAGCGACCAGGATTTGCTGCTCAGTGAGGGAATGCCCCAATACGATGCCCTGGTCAGCTGCACCGGTGCTGATGAGCTGAACATGATTGTGTCCCTGTATGCTGCCAACTGCGGCGTGCCCCAGGTCATCACTCGGTTGAGCAATGCAGATAACCGCAGTCTGATTGACAGTCTTTCCCTGGGCAGCGTCATCTGCCCCAAGGATCTGTGCAGCAACAACATTGCCCGCTACGTCCGTGCGATGAAGAACCAGACCGGTGCAGCTCTGACCGTTCACTCCATCGCAGACGGCAAGGCCGAGGCCATGGAATTTAAAGTGGACGAGCATACCCGTTGCTGCGGCAAGCCGTTGAAGGAAATCAAACTCAAGCCCAATGTGCTGCTGGTGTCCATTTCCCATGGTGCTGCGCCGGAGATTGCCAACGGCGAATCCATGTTCCAGCCGGGGGACATCGTTGTGGTGGTGACCAACGGGCGCGAGGTGCTTTATCAGCTCAACGACATCTTTGCATAATCAGGAGGCTTCATGAACTATAAGATGATGGGGCGGTTCACCGCCCAGATGCTTCTGATAGAGGGAATCTTTCTGATTCCCGCCCTGCTCATCAGCCTTTTCCTGGGAGAAAGCGCCGCTGCCTATGGCTTTGCAGTCACGCTGGGATTGATTGCCCTGGTGGGTGGCCCCATGTATTTCTTCTGCCGGGATGCCAAAAGCGCCTTTTATGCCACTGACGGCATGGTATGTGTGGCGGTAAGTTGGTTTGTTCTCAGCCTGGTAGGGGCAATCCCCTTTTATGTTTCCGAAGCAATCCCCTCCTACATTGATGCCTTGTTTGAAACCGTATCCGGCTTTACCACCACCGGCGCTTCCATTCTGCCGGAGGTGGAGCATATGGCGAAGGGACTGATGTACTGGCGCAGCTTCACCCACTGGGTAGGCGGCATGGGTGTGCTGGTGTTTCTGCTGGCCATTGCCCCCTCCAAGGGCAATGAGCAGGGCTTTACCATGCACCTGCTGCGGGCGGAGAGTCCCGGCCCCAGCGTGGGCAAGTTGGTTCCCAAAATGCGCAAGACCGCTGCCATTTTATACTTTCTTTACATCATTCTCACGGTGCTGGATTTTCTCTTTCTGATTGTCGGCGGAATGCCGGTGTTTGACGCAGTTTGTACTTCCTTCGGCACGGCAGGAACCGGTGGCTTTGGCATCAAAAATGATTCCATTGCCAGCTACAGCCCCTACCTACAGAATGTGACCACCGTTTTCATGCTGCTGTTCGGCGTAAATTTCAGCTGCTACTATTTGCTGACTCTGAGGCAAATAAAAAATGTTCTGAAAGACGAAGAACTGCGGCTATATGTGCTGATTGTGCTGGGCAGTATTGGGCTTGTCGTGTGGAATCTGGGGGATTTCTACCCCACCCTGGAGGAAACCGTACGCCATGCCGCCTTTCAGGTGAGCAGCATCATCACCACCACCGGCTTTGCAACCACAGACTTTGACCTATGGCCCAGCTTTTCCAGAACCATTTTGCTATGTCTGATGGTGATTGGTGCCTGCGCCGGTTCCACCGGTGGCGGCCTCAAGGTTGCCCGGGTGCTGTTGCTGTTCAAGAGCCTGAAGCGAAACATCGCTCAAATGCTCCATCCCCGGAAGGTGCAGGTCATCCGCAACAACGGGAGCGTGGTCAGCGAGCGGATTGTGGCCAACACCAATGCCTATCTGTGTGCCTATGTGGTGCTGATGTTCGGCAGCTTTGTGCTCATATCTCTGGACGGCTACTCGGTGGGAACCAATTTTTCCGCTGTTCTGTCCTGCCTGAATAACATCGGCCCCGGCCTGGAGCTGGCAGGCCCCACCTGCAATTTTTCCATCTTCAGCACCTTCAGCAAGCTGGTGCTGATACTGGATATGCTGCTGGGGCGGCTGGAGATATTCCCCATTCTGGTGCTGTTCTCCCTGCAAACCTGGAAAAATGCCTAAATACACGGTTCTGTAGGGGCGGCTAGTAGCCGCCCGCAGCCTCGGATTTTAGCTAGTACTCGGTTGAATGGTAATTTTCCAACGTCATCCCATCCAACGTACCGCTCTATTCCGTCAGCTTGCGGTCGGACGCTATCCGCCCCTACAGCCGGCATCTCCGTTGATTTTCGATGTAAAACCACAAAATTGAGGGTATCTTTATGACAAGATTTTTTATGGAAGGGCAGCCATTGAATGTGCCCGTGCTGCATTTGGTGGATGAAAACTTCCAGCACGCGAAGGTGCTTCGCCTGAAACCCGGTGAGATGCTGCTGGTATGCGACAGCATGGGGCAGGAAGCGCTGTGTACCGTTGGTACTGTTGGCGCCTCTGACATTGCGCTGGAAGTAAAAGAATGCCGCCCCTCCCAGACAGAGGCAGCGGTACAGGCCAGCGTCTATATGGCCTTTCCCAAAGCGGATAAACTGGAGCACGTGATTCAGAAAGCCACAGAATTGGGAGCCTATGAGATTGTGGCATTTCCCTCCGCCCGCTGCGTTTCCCGCCCGGACGACAAAAGCCTGAAAAAGAAGCAGGAGCGCTGGCAGAAGATTGCCGCCGCCGGTGCGGAGCAGTCTGGCCGGGGACGGATTCCCCAGGTGTTGATTCTGGGTAGCTTCCAGGAAGCACTGTCCCGAGCCGCCCAGGCGGACAAGGCACTGCTGTTCTACGAAAACGAGCACGCCACCACCCTGCGGATGGCGCTGGAAAGCGGCCCCTGGAAAACGGTGAGTCTCGTCACCGGCCCGGAGGGCGGACTGGACGAGAGCGAGGTTACTCAGGCGCGGGAGGCGGGGCTTTCCGTCTGCACCCTGGGCAGCCGGATTCTGCGATGTGAGACGGCTCCCCTGTGTGCCCTCTCTGCCGTCATGTACGCCGCCGGTGAATTTTAAGGCAGCAGTAATGCCCCAGTTTTACGCCACGCCCTGTAGTAGACTGTCCTGACTAATAATTTACGAACAGCCAACGGCGATGCGTTTCTTGGCTTCCCCCGAGGGTGTTGCAGAGCGCAGCGAATCTTTCAAAATTATGAT
>ERZ772861.553-NODE-553-length-40349-cov-5.660768_pt1 | contig 40349 bp, 50 predicted proteins | sample MGYA00512135_ERZ772861 | MGnify/ENA primary metagenome ERZ772861 (study PRJEB29015, sample SAMEA2737700) | human gut metagenome | biome: human gut; feature: human-associated habitat; material: faeces | place: China | collected 2012 ...
ATCCCACGGAGTCGGGCGTCGGCGCGTGCATCCGCTGGCGGCCCAGCGCCGCGTTGTCGAAGTAGCCCTCGCCGCTGAGCAGGAACGCCTCGTCCGGCGTGTTGGGGTACTCCTGCCGGAACATGGCCGCATCGTTGCCGCAGTTGGCCTTGATGCACCAGCGACGCCACATGAGCTGCTCGTCGTCCAGCCTGAAGTCCTGCCGCAGCTTCTCCTCCTCGTCGCTCCACACGGTGCCCGTCGGCACGCTTTTCCGATACCCCGGTTCCAGATACCACGGCAGGAACACCGGCGTCCATGCGTTGGCGCCGGCCACCGCGTCGTCCCATAGCGTCTTGAAATGGTCGTAGCCGTTGGCCGTGCTCTCGATGACCACCATCGTGTCCGGCTCATCCGGCACCGCCTGCATGATGCCCAGCAGTAGCTCGTCCTTGTTCTTGGGCCAGAAGGCGTATTCGGAGATATGTACATTGGTCAGCGTATCGCTTCGGCCCACGCCGCCCTTGCCCGCCGTCTGGCAGCGGATAGAGCTCCGCAGGCCCGGCCGGCGGCGCTTCTCCTTCTCGTCCTTGGTGGGGTTCTCGAACACCAGCTCCTTGGCGTTGGAGTTCTTCCGCATGGGCTGTGCGCCGGGCGGCAGGCTGTCGTAGAACAGCTTGTTCATTTTGAACAGGTTGGCCGTGGCCGTGTTTTCGTGGGCCACAATCAGCGTCTTGACGTTGGGGCGCGTCACCGTGTCCTGGAACATCAGCCCCTCCGTCACCGTGGAGATGCCCTCCTGCCGTCCCTTCAGGACGATCAGGCGGATGGGCTTCCCCTGTGCCGCCTGCCGGCGGATGACGCCGTACAGATTATTCTGCGCGTCGTTGAAGCGCAGGCGCGCCATCGTCTGCTTTTTTGTGCGTATCCACAAGAGGTTTTCGCAGTATTCCTTCGGGTTCCGCAGGTTCACACCCTCGCCTCCTCTCCTCAAAGCCGCCGCCCGGTCATCGGGCAGCCGCTTTCAAAAGAGGGCGGTGCGGGGCGGCTCACGCCAGCCCCGCCGCTTTTCTCTTTGCCATGACCTTGCGATACAGCCGCTGGGCTGTCCGGTCGTCCGTTACGATGTCGCCCCGCAGGTAGTAGGTACAGCCGTCCGGAGACTCCGCCTTTCGCGTATGGTCCGTCTTGCCGGCGTAGTCGCATTTGTATCCGGCCCGGCCGGAGCGCCACACGCAGCTTCCGCAGTGTTCCGCCATCTCACGCGCCCACCTTCCGCACCTGGTCGGCCAGGGCCAGCAGCGCCCGCCGCAGCTTCTCCTGCTGGCTGTCCGGCAGCGCCTGCAGCAGCGTCGCCAGGGTGTTCACGTTTTCCACTGTCTGATCGAACACTACCTTGAACTTGGTCATGCCCTCGTTGCTGGCCGCCGCGGCCAGCTTGTGGGCGGCCTCCGCATCGGCCTTGTAGCCCTTGGCGGCGTCCAGCGCGCTGTCGCGCTCCCGTTCGGCGGCCTGCAGCTCCGACTCGGCGGCCTCCTTCCTCTCCTCGGCAGCCGCCGCCTCGCCGCGCGCCTTCTCCAGCGCCTTTTCCAGCGCCGCCACCCGCCGGGCAGCGGCGTCCTCGGCCTCCTGCCGGGCAGCGGCCAGCTGCTCCTCTGTGGCGTCCCTCTGCTCAATTGCCACCTCCGTGGGCCGGTTCTTCAGTGCCTCCAGCTCTCCCCGCAGGGCTACCACATGATCCCGCGCCTCCCTGGCGGCTTCGCGGGCGGCGTACAGGTCCGCCTTGGCCTGTTCCGCCTCCTGGCGGGCGGTGTTGCGCTCTGCTACGGCCTTTTCCAGCTCCTTCACCGTCATCTCCGCCGCGGTCTTCTCCTCGCCGTTCACCTCATGCTTTTCGCCGGCGAAGCTGTCGCGTTCCGTGTCTGGCAAAGCCAGTAATACCAAGGCTTTTCGCACGCCCAAATCCGCAACGGTTGCGGATTTGCCGTACTCTTTCCACAGCCGGATATACTGCTGCGCGCTGCGCTCGGAGAACTCCACCTTTTTCTCCAGCCACGGCAGCCACTCCCCGTGGGAGAGCTGCGCCTTGGCCTCCACCAGCCGCTTGCCGATCTCCAGAATGGCCATGCCGGCCTGCTGCTTGTAGAAGTTGATCTCCTCCGTGATGACGTCGATGTCGCGCTCCTCAAAGGCCTCGCTCATATCATCCTCGCTGAACATCTTGCTCAGTTCCTCGCCCTCAGAATACCCCTCCGGCGTGGTGTCTACCATGTCATACATACTCATGCCGCGTTCCTCCTCGCTCTCTTTTTCGGCAGCTTCGGCCTGCCGTCCTCATCTCGTTTGCTTCCGGCCTTCAGCCATTTCAGCCACGGATCCAGCACCCCGGCGTACAGCTTTCTGGCACTCTCCCGGTCCGGGTTGTCGGCGCAGCCCTCCAGCTCGTTCCGGTAGCCGTGTACCTGCACGACTTTGTTGCCGTTCATCTCGATGGTCGCCAGCGGCGCGTGGGGCCTGTCCCGCCGGCGCAGGAACAGGATGGTCGTCGCCCCCGTCATGTGCCGGGCAGCGTAGCCGCCTACGCAGTGCTTCAGCGCCTTGCCCTCGTCCACGATCTCATCGGCGTTGACCGGTGCGCGGATAAGGAAGTCGTCCGTCCAGAATAGATACTTTTCAGACAGGGCGCGCAGCCGCTTCCTGTAGGCCTCCGCGGCGGCTTTCTGCGCCGCTGTGGCCTCCGCCTTCCGGTACTGGCGCTGTATGGCGCTCCACGCCGCTGTCACCCGGTCATGCTTTTCCACAAGGTCCCGCGGCATGAGGATCAGGGGGTTTTCCATGTCCATCCCGCAGTTCTCCGCCGCGTCCAGATAGTCCTTGTATAGTTGCAGCACCCCTCTCCGGGTGCCGGAGCCGGGCCTGCCGCCTTCCTGCAGCGCTACCCGGTTCTTTTCCAGATAGGCCGTCAGCTTCTCCGCCGTGATGTCCAGCCGCTTCAGCAGGCGCACGGCGTAGTTCTCCTCGCCGCGGCCGATGGTCGCCTCAGCGAGCCACGCCGCGGTTTCTATGGTCATTTTCAGCGGCGTGTCCCTGTGTCGGATATACAGCCGCAGCGTCCGCAGCGGCTCTCCCACGGAACACGCGGCCATTGCCTCCTTCGGCGTGCATTTCATAAAGTCCCTGGGCTTGTCCGCGTCCCATTTGATGATGTCGGCGTTCCGCACGCCGCGCCCCACAAGGTCCTTCACCGCGTCCTCCAGCCCCAGCTTCACCAGCATTTCGATCTGGCGGGGGTAAAAGCAGCACGCCGTCAGCAGCTCAATGAAATCGTCCGAGGGGAGATGTATCTTTCTAAGGCCGCACCAGCGCATAAAGCCCTTGTCCGCCTCCAGCAGCCCGATCACGTCATAGCTGCTGCCCAGTTCGGCGCAGTAGGTGTAGGGCGAATGTACTTTCCACGGCCCGCCCTTGCGCCCGTTGCTCTTGCCGGGCGCGGTCTGGCGCCGGTAGCTCATGAGTGTGCCGCCGCTGCACCACCACGGCCGCGTGGCCTGCTCCGCCACGCCCGGCGCGAAGCGGTACACACCCAGCAGTTTCATCTCCGGAAGCTCAGTCAGTACCGGCTCACCGTTCATACCGACGCGGCTGTAGTTCTTGTCGCAGTCCCACGCCGTGGCCCACAGGGCGCCCCGCCACTGCCGCAGGATGACCGCCCGCCGGAAGCTCCACAGGTTGGCCCGCCCGCCGGAGTACCGCAGTTCCTTCACGGTTACCTCCGCGCCGCAGTATGGGCACCTGCAGCGCCTTTTCACCGTGGGCGAGTTGTCCCAGCCGTTCCTGGGCTCCGGCGTGTGGGGCGCGTGCAGCGCTCTCAGCTCATCGGCGTTGTCCGTGTCCGGCTTGATGAAGGTATGCCGCCGGCAGCAGGTAGTCCATATCTCGCCCTTGCCGCAGCGCTTGAACAGGAAGTGCCGGAACAGTCCGTTGACCTCCTCCATCTCCTTCGCTGTGGGCTTCGGGGCCAGTCGCTCCAGCGCGGAGGCCCTCTCCTTTTCGTCCATCATGGCGCTCACCAGAAGTCCGCCAGATCCAGCACCACGGCCTTGCGCTCCTGGGGTGCCGCCGGGACTACGTCGTGCTCGCACATGGCAATGGACAGCTTCATGGTCACCACGCAGCCGGGGAAGAAGAACGCCGCCGCCCGCTTGTAGGCCTCAAGGTCGCTCAGGCTGCCGCCCACGCCCTTCAGCACGGTCTTGACGCAATCCTCCACGCTGCCGCCCTGTACCACTGCCTGGGCGAACTCCGCGTCCTGCCGGCAGAAGTCCTCCAGCGCCGCCACCACCGGCTTGAACACGACGGCCTCTCGCTGGCCCGTCGGCACCTTGGCGCCGCGCAGCTTCTCCAGCGCCTTGTCCAAATACTCGTTCATCGCACAGTTCCTCCTGTTTGTCTGTTTGTCTCTTGTCCGGCTCTCAGCGCCCGGCATACAGCCGCCGGAAGTAGTCCTTTTTGGCGGCTGCCTTCCGCTGCTCCTCTATGCGGATGATGCTGATGCAGTCATCGCACAGCGGGCCGGAGCCATGGAAGATCTTGCCGCACCGCTGGCACACGTTCCGCACCACCGGCAGCTTCTCCCGCAGCTCGCACCGGGCGGCCACCTTGGCCCACGGCACGCCCCACAGGTGCGCCGCCTCCACCGTGGCCAGCTCCCAGTTGGGGGCGATCACCGGCACGTCGTAGTGGCCCTCGCACTGTACCCACCACAGAAAATCGTCTTTCTTGCTCTTTCCCTCGGCCATGCTCACCGTCCCCTTCCGCACAGCCGGGCCTTTTCGGCCTTTGCGCTGTACTCGTTGATCTTGCGCCGCTGGTAGCGGTCTATCTCCTTCTCCCGCCGGTAGGCGGCCAGTTTTACCCGTTCCTCGGCCCTGGCGGCCTCCACCTCGGCGTACTTCCCGCAGCGGTAGCTCCCGTCTTCGTTCCGGCCGTGGCAGCCGATGTATCGCTCGGCGCAGTTCAGACAGGGCTTCAGCTCGGCGTTTCTCCCTGTCTTAGGTCGGTTTTCCATGTCACCAGCTCCCTTCTGGCGCCGGCAGCGGCGGCATCCTCATGTGACATGAGGATGTCCACCACATAGCCGTACACACCGGTATCCAGCGCCCTGTAGGTCTTTTCGCCTATGGTCACGGCGCTGCCCAGCGGAATGATGTCCGGATCCACCGCCACCGCCTCGCCGGGGTGTACCCACTCTCCGCTGGCGGTCAGCACAAGGTCGCCGCAGCGGTTGAGGTGGCTGTACGGCGTGCAGCAGGCGCAGTAGCCCGTCACCGTGAACACGCCGGTGCTTTCCGTGATCTCCGGCTCCAGCAGGACCGCCATCTCCCGCGGCTCCTGCGCGGTGCCCTCCGGCGCCGGTCTGCTGCTTAGCAGCCAGATCAGCTCCACCGCAAGCAGCACCGTCAGCACGGCGGCCACCGCCCACAGGGCGTTCCGCAGCCGCCGGATGCGGCAGGCGTGGCTGTAGGCCCGCGCCCGCCGGTTCCGTTCCATCCGTGTCTCTGTCACCGGCCCAGCGCCTCCACGCATTTCAGCACCGTTCCGGCCAGCCACGCCGCGCCGATATAGGCGCATATCCATCCGAAGGCGCTCATACCGTCAGCCTCCCCATCGTGTCCTCCGACCAGGTCTCGATGCGGTCCGTGTCCCGTACCTGCACCTGGTAGGCCCACGCGCCGTTCCGCTTCGTGGCCCGGAGCACCGTGCCTACGGGCGGGTGCCCGCCGTTTCTCTCCGCAGCCGCCGGGGTGAGGCACACCGCCTGCTCCCCTTCAGCGAACTTGGCGCCGCGGCTCTTTCTCTTGTTCATGCTCTGCTCCTTTCGTATCCCCGGCTTGCGCCGGGGGATGGCCTTTTCGATCAGTCCTGCGCCGGCTCCGCCGTCTTGGCCTTGATGCCGACGCGAAAGCCGGGGGCGACGCCAAGCGAAGCGCTGGCATAGCTGGTGGACGCGGCGCCCGACGCGGCCACACGGCAGAAATAGTTGCTGCCGCTGGCATCCGGCGAGCGCAGCCAGGCATACCACAGGTACGTCTTCCGGCGTGCCTGGTCCTCGGCAAAGAACGGCAGGGGCTTGTCCGGCGTATCGTCCCGCTGCATCCAGTCCAGCGCGTCCTTGCCGAACACCTCCACCGCGGACAGGGGCCACAGCTTGTCCGTGCAGGTGTACACCTCGCCGTCCACCGTCTGTACGATAGTGCGCGCAAGCAGCAGTGCCGCCAGCTCGTCCGGCAGCAGGGGCAGGAACTCCTCGTTGAGGCGTTCTCTGGCATCGCTCTCCGGGTAGTTCACATAGTCCGTGTTCCACCAGCGGCGGCCGTCGTACATGGCCATGTCCCGCACGCCCTTAAAAAGGCAGCCGGTAAGGACGCCGTCGGCGATGTCCGCCACCACAAAGGCGGCATCTTTGCCGTTCTTGAGTTGGAAGGCGACCTCGTCGCCCACGCGCAGCGCCGCCAGCTTCTCCGGGCGGGTGAAGTCCTCCGCGTTCCAAATGGTCAAAGTCTCATGTTTCATGTCGTTTTCCTCCTGTTGTTGATTATTTGCCCCCGGCCTCCGCCGGGTAGAAATTCGCACGTCCGGCAAAAAAGGTATTCAGCACCGTGACCTGGATAGCCGTCGCCAGCTGGCCCCGCCGGGCTTCGTCCAGCGTGTCCACATCGGTCTCCACGCCGTTCACCTTCACATAGGCCTTCACCGTGATAGGCGGCCGTTCCCGCTTCGCCATGCTGTCACTCCCCTTTCCTGCCATCCTATGCCCCGCCGGGATTGTCCTATGGCTTCTTGCCAGTCTTTCGTAAATGTGATATACTCAACCTGAAAGGTGGGATTATTTATGGAGAAAAGTATCGCTACCCAGTTCCAAGGCGAAATGAACGCAGTGGTTTTCTACGATGAGTCAGAAACCTGTCCCCTTTGCCACTATGCCATTTCACCTAACTTAATTGGAACTTCGTGGTATAGAGATAACGGAGGTAAACGACACCTCGCGATCCTTTATACCTGCCCGCACTGCTGCCGCCCCTTTGTTGCTCATTTCATTGACAGCGACCCAGAGGGTAAGACTATGCAGCCCCAGCTTGATTACTGCGGGCCTAAGCTATATTCCGAGCAGCAGTTCGATGTCAATATTCAAGGTTTATCGCCCCAGTTCGTAAAGATCTACAACCAAGCCTTTGAGGCGGAGAACCAGCGGCTTGACGAAATTGCCGGTATCGGTTATCGGAAGGCCCTGGAGTTCTTGGTCAAGGATTATTGCAAACACCAGTATCCTGACAAGACCGACGAGATAGAGAGTACATGGCTGAAAACGTGCATTATCAAGTTCATTCCGCAGCAATCGATCAAGACACTTGCCAGCCGCGCCGCTTGGATCGGCAACGATGAAGCGCATTACACTCGGAAGCACGAGGATCGTGATATAGCAGATATGAAAAGCTTTATTCAAGCCATGGTGCACTTCATCGGAATGGAACTTGTCCTCGAAGACGCCGCTTCCATGGAACCAGCGCATTGACCAGTGATCAGCCACGCTGATGCGTTATGCTAAAATGAAAGGAGATCGAATAATATGATCACTTCTCGCCGTCTACCCCATCGCAGGCAGTCTGATCGTGGACGTAACTGTGGCGCAGCTTGCCTTGCCATGCTGCTTGAGCATTACAAAATTCGGCCAAGCAATCTGAAAGAAATCACATCTCAAGTCTCCAGTACCGACAGGAACGGGCAGCCAATTTGCTACAACGTTCTCATTGCCCAATACGCACAGAAGCGCGGCCTATATTGTTCGGTCGTTTCCGCGAGAGACCCGCGAACTTTTATCCCTTTTTGTCTCGAACAGGGGCTTGAGCTGTTCGTGAATTACCATCCGGATCCCAAAGATCCTTCGGCCCATTACTCTTTTGTGTCCTATGCGGCAGATGATAAGGTTTACCTAAACGATCCTCAGCTCGACGCTCCATTAGGCGTCAATTACGAGGTTCCTATGGATACGCTATGCCAGGGATTACAGAAGCGCGGCTCCGAAGACGAGCTTGCCATATCCAACACAATTCTCGTATTTGCAAAAGAGAACTCCGATGTCCCCGTGAGATACATCCCCGATGGCGATAATCGTTTTCCCTTTTTCGAGTGCATCGGCGACAAGGCCATCTGTGTTTTAGCCCCATTCACCGGCCAATGGATCGAAGTCAGCAAGCTCCTTGCGGCCCCCACGCCGTGCTATACTTGCTCAAAGGGGAGGTGCTATACTTTGAAAAGACTACTTGCAGTGCTCCTGGCGCTGCTCCTCTGCTGCACGGTGGCTCTCGCTCATCCCGGAGGAACCGATGCCGCCGGTGGCCATTACGACCGTTCTACCGGCGAATACCATTACCACCACGGCCACAAGGCCCACCAGCATTACAACGGGCAGTGCCCATACAACTTCGATGACCGCACCGGTGCTGACAGTCGGCCATCCGACGGCAGCGACTCCGGTTACGTTGAAATGCCCGTGCTGCGGAATGACGCTGATACCGGCGAACCGGTCAAGGCTTCCACCTCGACATGGGACGACCTCGTTTTGCTCGTCACGAGCACCAAGTTTTGGCTTGGCATCGCGGAGACTGTCATCGCCTTTGCGATCCCGGTCGCCATCTATGAGTGGGCCATGCGTTCCCGGAAGAAAAAGAAATAGTCCCCTGCCGACCGCGTCCCTCCGGGCGCGGTCTTATTTACGCCGAAACTCTACTTTTTGTAGAGTTGCCGCCAAAAAAAATAGTATCAAAGCTTACGCCGGTGACCGCAGCGATCATCTTTCCCTGCGAGATGGTCGCTGTCTCAGGATGGGCCTCTATGCGCCTGTAAGTATCGCGGGAAATGCCCAGTTTTTCAGCCATTTCCACCTGTGTCAGTCCGGCGAATTGCCGTGCCATTTTGGGTGAGAATTGCATCTCGTTCACCTCCTTCTGCCTCACACTATACTCTACAATAAGTAGGATGTCAAGAACTTTTTGTAGGAATTTTATTTTTTGATGTTGCAATTTTCCTACATTTAGTATATGCTGTACCCATAAACTCGGAGGTGATGCTTATGTCCATCGGTGAAAATATCAAGAGTTTACGCGAGTCTCGCGGGCTCACACAGGCACAGTTAGGCGACGCCGTCGGAGTCTCCGACAAGGCCGTATCCACATGGGAGTCCGGCAAGCGTGAGCCCAGAATGGGCGCCGTGGAGAAGTTGGCCGCTTTCTTCGGCCTTGATAAAAGCGAACTTCTCTTTGGCGCCGGCTATGAAAAAACCGCCGCCCTGGCCGGCGACGGTCTTTCCCCTCTGGATGTCAAGCTGATCGAGCTGTTGCGCTGTCTGACCGAGGATCAGAAGCGTCTGCTGCTGGCCCAGATAGAGACTCTATTAAGCCAACGAGGATGAGGATCTTCTCGTCCTCTGTCAGTAGTTGGAACCTTTCCAGTATCCTGTCATCTAAACTCATTTCTCTCCCCTTTACGTCCGGCTTCCTGCTTCCTTCTGTATTCATTATGCTGCCGGCGTAGACGAAAAGTCAATGAGCTATCCTGACAATTTCTGCCCTATTTTAACAATTCGCGTTTTTTCTCAATTTTTTCCTACCTATATTCGGGTAAAAATTTGCCCAATTTGGGGAATTGCTACCCAATATGGGTAATTTATGTAAGGAGGAGCACTATGTCCGTTATTGACGAGTTATCCCCATACATCCGTGCATACCCCAAAGCATTCCGCATGGCACGTTCCCGCTTCGGCCTCACCAACGAAAAATTATCCGAGCGCTCCGGCGTTCCCTACTCCACCGTCCGCAACGCGCAAAGCGGCAACGGCGGCGTTACCATCGTGCAGGCGGCGGCGCTGGCCCGCGTGCTGGACCTGTCCATCGACGAGATGTTCGGCGCGGTCAAGCCGGAGGCGGAGCGTCAGCGCGCGGAGCTGGAGCAGCGGATCCGTGCCCTTGAGCTGGAACTGGCGGACCGCAATGGCGAGATCCGCAGCCTGCGGGATAGCAACGATGCTCTCCGCTCCGAACTGACGCGGCGTACCTATTCGCTTATCACCGTCTGTTCGCTTATGTTCTTTGCTGTAGTCTGGTATCTAATTTGGGACTTTCGCCTCCCAAATGCGGGACTTATCATCGGCGGCAACATCTCGCTTGCCGCGTGGTTTATTCTGCTTCTGGTCATCGCGGCCGCCTGCGTCATGGGTCACTGTCTGCTTCGTATGTCTTCCCGGTATACGAAGCGATCCCACACCGTTTTTATCGACCACGAGCCGGGAGGTGACGAGCATGACTGACTTGAAAATCGCCGCGGCCTATATCCGCGTTTCCACCGATGATCAGGTGGAGCTCTCCCCCGCCTCCCAGCTGGTGGAGATACGCAAGTGGGGCGCGGCCAACGGATACCTTGTCCCGGACGAGTTCGTTTTCGTGGACGAGGCGAAGTCCGGGCGCAAGGTCACCGGGCGCGACGAGTTCCGCCGGCTCATTGCCACCGCCAAGACTAAACCCAAGCCCTTTGATGCCATCCTCCTGTGGAAGTTCTCCCGCTTCGCCCGCAACCGGGACGACGCGGTTTACTATAAGTCCATCCTCCGCAAGCAGCTGAAGATCGAGGTCATCTCCATCAAGGAACCCATCGAGGACGGCAAAATGGGCGTCATTATGGAGTCCATGATTGAGGCCATGGATGAGTATTATTCCATCAACCTGGCCGAGGACGTTAAGCGAGGCATGGAGGAAAAGCACCGCCGTGGCGAGCTGCAGGCCACGCCGTCCTTCGGGTACACCGTCCTCGACAATGTGTTGGTCCCTGTGCCGGAGGAGGCCGTATATGTGCAGGAGATATTCTCCCGCTTCGTTTCCGGTGAGGGTTTTTACTCCATCGCAAGGTGGCTCAACTCCATGGGCGTCAAGACGCACCGCGGCAGCACCTTCGCAAACCGGACCGTCGAATACATCCTCCGTAATCCGGTGTACATAGGCAAGCTGCGATGGAACCCCGCCGGCCGTAGCCGCCGGGACTACGCGGATCCGAATATCATCGTGACCGACGGCAAGCATGAGCCCCTTGTCTCTGAGGAAACATTCCAGCAGGCGCAGACGCGCATCGCGCAGCTGAAGGCCGCCATGCCCTACAAGGCCCGGCCCCTCGGCAGCAACAAGGACTGGATCAGCGGCTTGGTCCGCTGCGCTTCCTGCGGCTCCACGCTTATCTTTGCCAAGCCCCATTATTGGAAGTGCAACAACTATGTGCGTGGCCGCTGCCGCGCCTCCCAGCACATTTCCTCCGATCTGCTGAAAAAAGCCATCCTTGACCGGCTCCACATGGACGCCGCGGCGTCCGCCCCTCTGAGCTACGAGGTACTGCGCGTCAACGGGCGTGACGGTGATACCACCGCCGCCCTTCGGACGCAGCGTGCGTCGCTGGAGCGCCGTCTGGAGCGCCTTCGTGAGGCCTTCCTCGCCGGCATCGATACCGTGGAGGAATACCGGCAGTTGAAGGAGGACGCACAGGCACAGATCCAGCGCATCGACCAGGAGCTTTCCGCGGCCGCCGCAGAGAACCGCCGGGCCGGTGATGTCTCTATCATGCGCTCCGCCATCAGCGACGCCCTGGCAGTCATCGAGAACGAGGACGCCTCGCTGGAGCAGCGCTGCAACGCCGCCCGATCCATCATCGACCGCATCACATGGGACAAGGCGCAGAACCTCCTGACCATCCACTACCGGCTCATGCTGGAATAATTTTTGCCCATAATCGTAGTCTGTTGCCATCCGGTGGCCCGGACATCAATAGACTACAAAATGAACGCACAAAGCCGGAGAGCTAAGGCTCTCCGGCTTTTCTATTCAGTTAGCCTTTTCCAGCGCGGCCATGCGCTCAGACATCTGCCGCACAACGACCTTCAGGAACTTTACCTCGTCTTCAAGGTCATCAACCCGAGAGCGCGGTACGAGCTGCTCTCGGATGCCGTCCAGGGCTTCCATCACGAGATCGAACTTGGGCGCCACCGTGTTCTCAATCAGCACCTGCATCCGCCGTTCCGACGCGCTGATACGGTCGTCGATCATTTCGGATATCCGTTTCTCCGATGCGCTGATTTTCTCGTCCGCCAGCTCCGATACTGCCCGCATATCCTTTTCGTTCAGCATAACGTGTTCCTCCCGCCCATTTACGATATGCCCATTATACCCGCCGGCATCCTCGCTGTCAACTTTGCCTTTGTCAAAATCGCGAAGGAATAGTCAAAGGGCGCGAGGAATGCCTCGCGCCCTTCTTTACTTCAGCACCGGCATTTTCACCGTGCCGCCGCCCAGCACCGGCATCTGTACGCCGGAGCTTCCCTGGTTCCCCAGCACAGGCATGGTCACGCCGCTGCCGCCCAGCACCGGCATAGACACGCCCGCGGATCTGCCGGAGCGCCACGGTGCTTCATAGATCTTGCTCTCGGCCCACCCTTCCGAGTAGTAGAGTGCATCCTTCTGTTCGGAGGTCAGATCCATGGCCGCGATGACCTCCAGCTTCTCGGCCTTCTTGCTCATGGACGACGTTGCCGCCTTGTAGTTGTAATACTGCGTCGCCGTGATCCCCGCAGACATTTCCAGCTCGGCCTGTGTGAGCAGCGTCTTGTCGCTGGCCATGTCCGCGAAATAGATTTCCGCCTGTGCTTTCTCGCTGATACCGGACCGCTGCAGGTAGTCGAACTTCTGGGACACGGCGCTCTCCGTGCCGGTGGCCTTGATACCCTTTGTTCCGAAGTAGTATGTATAGAAATCGTCATAGGGCACGCCATTCTCCTTCGCATCCTGCGCTCTCTCGTACACATCCTTGTTGTACACCTGCAGGGCGTACTCGGCGCCGAAGCAGTCCTTATTGGCCTCGCGGTACGCGGTGTCCTCATCCTCTCCGGCCGCAAGGTGACTTTCCACAGCGGTGCGGAATACGTCTTCCTGCGCGATGGCGTTTTTCTGGATGCCGGTCACGATGGCCTTCAGCTCTCGCGTCTGCTGCTTTTTCTCACTGTCGGACAGCTCCGTGGACGCTTCCACATCGCGGATCTGTTTCCACAGGTCGGAACAGGCGGTCTGCTGCTTGTTCCACCAGCGGCTCACCACGCCGGATGCAACGTCGCCGGCGTTCTTGGCATACTTCAGTTCGTTGGCCTCGTCGTAGAAGTCGCCGCTTACGCGGTTGCTGCTCATGGCGTCCACCGTGAAGGCCTTTTCAAACATACCGCGCTCGGCCTGCGGTGTCAGCACCGGCAGGAGGAAATCGCCCAGTACGCCGCTGTACTGATCCAGCACATAGTTCAGCTTTTTCGGCGAGATGCCCAGCGCCTTGCCCACGGCCTTGGAGAACACGTCCGTACTGCTGTCGTAGCGCTCGCCCGGTGCGTAGTTCTGCAGGCGCTGGCTCTCAATGTCTCCGCCGTACCACGTCCGCCCCGGACTGTCCGGGTTTAGGAGCTGGGAGTCGATGAGCGCGGAAAAGATGTTGCTGGTCAGCGGGTTCGCCGGGGCGACCTGGTTGCCCATGGTGTTGATGGTGGAGAGAATGTCCACGTCCTCCCCCCTCACCGCATCCGCCACGCGGTCCGCCGTGATGCCCAGCAGGGACAGTTCGCGTCCCTTCGGGATCTTCAGCCAGTAGCCGTTGCCCAGCTTGAACATATAGTTCGTGTCCTTGTCGCTGTCCCGCAGATCGTCCCACTCGTCATCGTCGTGGTACAGCAGCGCGTTCAGCAGGGACGGAGCGATGCCCAGCGCCACGGCCCGCGCCGCCAGCTTGGCCCACTCCTTTGCGCCCTTGGTCTCCGTCACCCGCCGGACGAGCTTGTCAAGCCCCTGCACGCCGGGGTTCAGGAAGGGTACATAGTTGGCGTTCAGCACCTTGCCCAGCGAGCCGGCACGCCCGAAGTTTACGGTGATATCCGCGGCGGCGTAGAGCGCGTCCGCCTCGGCCGCGAGGTCGCTTACCGCTTCGCCCCGCTGCTTCGCGGCCTCCGCCTCCTGCATGACGCCCATAAACTCCGCCAGGCGCGGTGCCTGTTCCGCGGCCATGTTCAGCGCCTCTACTCGCGCCATCACCTTGCCCATCCGGCCCTTCGGCTCTTTGACGGTGCCGGTGGTGTAGTCGAACACGGAGGAGTAGACGCCGCCCAGCGCCTTGTAGAGCTGCCAGTATTCCCCGTTGTTCTTTATCTCCGCCAGTGCCCGCGGATAGTTCCGCGCAAACGCCGCAGCATCCCGCGTATTCAGTCCCGCAGTCTGCAGGTCCCGGATCACGTTCCTGGCAAGGAACGTCGGGTTGTAGCCCGTTACCAGCGACTTGAACAGGTTGTTGGCGCCGCGGGCCATGCGCGTCAGCTTGTTGCTCTCCGCCGTATCCGGCGACAGCGCTTTCACGGCATCGAACAGCGTGTCGTCCACCGTCATTTCCCACAGCTTGCCATCCATATAGGCCGTGACGATCTTGTCCTTGCTGGGCCTCTCGATGGCGGCATCGTCCAGTGTCTCCGGGTTGAACTCATGCTCGTACTGGCTTGCCTCCTTGACGTAGCGGTTTACCGCGTCCGTGTCGCCCGTCCGGAGATAGTCGCGCAGCAGCCGGTCCGCGAAGCGGTTTTTACTGCCCTCACGCACGACCTTCATCGTCTGCTTGCCCAGCGCTTCATGCAGCGGCACCAGGCGTTCCGTGCCGCCCTGTGCGCGGCCCACTGTCTTGCCGATACGCACCGCGTTCAGATCCCGGCCCCGGCCCGCGGCGTCCTTGTCCTGCACGCGCATGGTGGGCACATAGTTGGGATAGAACTCCTTGAGGAAGTCCGCGTTCTCCTGTGTCATAAGCCCGCTGTCCACCCGGTACTGCATCATGTTGTCGATGTACTTCCGTACCTGTGCCTGGTACTCCGCGAACTCCGGGTGCTGCGCCAGCAGCTTCTCGGCGCGGGCCCGGCTGTCCTCTGCGGAAAATTCATAGTCGAACACCGGCTTGTCCTGGATGGCCTCGGCCTTGTCCAAATTCCGCAGCAGCCTCTCCCTCTCACGTGCCAGCGCCGCGCTGTCCGGATCCGGATCCTCCGTCAGCCGATGGAGCTGGGCGGCGGTGTCCGTCCGGATGTCCGGATTTTCGGTGTCGAAGTCGCGCAGCGCCGCCTTAGCCTCCAGCACCTTTTCCGCCTTGCCCTCGGACAGGCTCATGCGGTCGATGTTGTGCAGGTCGAACATATAGAGCTGGAAGTCGTGGTAGAGGTCCTCCCCTCTTGCGCGGATGGGCGAGAACACATCGTTGAGGCTGTCCCCCACCTTCCTGCCCCTCACGTCCGTCTGGGCATCCGTGATCATGTTCACCCCGGCAGAGGACGACGCCCGTGCCTGGTTGTAGAACTGATAGAGGTACGGATCGCTGACCGCCTCAGACAGCTTCGTGACGCTGTGCCCGGCATCCACCATCTTCCGGTAGAAGAAGTCCCACGCTTCGCGGGCAGCCTCTCGCTTGCTCTGCTTTTTCGGCGTGGTCCTGTCTGTGACCATGTCAGAGGTAGCGTCCTGCAGATACTCCCTGCGCCCGATCACGTCCGCCTGGTCGGCGTACAGGCCGGCCAGCTCGTCCAGGTCGGCCTGCAGGACCCGCTCCTGTTCTGCTGCCGGAGGTGCTTCGCTCTCCGCCAGCCGTCGGAGCTGCGCGTCATACACGGCATCCGCCAGCGTGTACGGATCATCTGTGAGGATGTTCTCATCCTGCGCCAGCGCGTCCATATAGGCATCCATCTCCGCCCGGTCCGCTGCGGAGACAGGCTCCTGTGTCACCTCTGCCGGTGCGTCGCTGCGGCTCTCGTAGTTGTACACATCCTGCCACGTCATGGCATCTGCCGGCGTCGCCTCAGAGGTATCCCGCCGGATGATATTGCCCTCCCGCACAAATGCGCTCGGTGCACTCTCCCCTATCACCGGCATCTCCACCTCGTTGACAGCTCCCTCCGTCTGTGCTATACTATCAACAGAGGGCTCGATGTCAGCTATAGTGTCCTGCGGTGTTGCCGTGGGCCTATCGGAGGCGGCGTCGTAGCCCTCTGCTTTTTTATAAAGCACATTCCCCTCCGCGTCCAGCGCCTCATGCAGATAATAGCGGTTCGCATCATCCTTTGTCACGATGGCTGTCACATAGGTCTGTTTCCCATCATAGGTCACAGGCGCGGCAAACACATAGCTGTCGTACCCTCTCCCCTTCCAGTTCGGTGTGTAGTTGATCTGCACACCGTTTTCTATTACGCCGGGTACGGCCGCCGCCAGTTGGATCTTTGCCTCTCCCGATCCGTGTCCGACTACGCTGTTTCTCACCCGGCTTTTGGAGAACAGCACGTCACCGAAGCCTTCGCGGCGCACCTTCCCGCCGATGCTCTGGAAGAAGTTATACACCCGGTCTGTGGCCCTGCCGGTTTTCCCCACCTCTTGGCCGGTCACATTGGCCACCGGCTCTATGCCCTCAAGGGCAGGGATATTGGACCGCAGCAGGCCAAGAACACCCTCTGCGTCGCTCTTGGAGCCGTCGTTGAACGTCGCCGCCGCCTGCCGCTGGGCGTATGTATTCCCCGCGGCGTCCGTCACCCGCGGCATGGTGATTTCCCCCGTCTCTGTATCGGCCCTTGTAAGCCTCTCTACGGCGTTCTGCGTTTCGGCGTTAAAGTTTACGCCCGGTGCCGTCTGCGCGTCCTGTGCCGCCGGTTCCGTGGCAAACTGCGGCATTTCCGCCGTGCTGGTATCCTGCGTGCGCTCCAGCGTCGGCATCTGCACCGTCCGACCTCTCCGAAGCTGGCCGCTGCTGCCGATAAGCCCCATAGTGCCGCCCAGCAGGAAATCATAGGCCATCTGCGCCGCGTCGTCCGTTGTGAAGATGGCCCCGGTGCCGTCGTCCAGCCCCAGCGCCCGGTCCGCCAGCGGGTTCAACACGTCGGAAATGACTTCTTCAAGGCCTTCACCGCCGGAGTTGATGAGCCACACAGCGGCCCGCTGGCCTGCTTCTGTCTTGGTCAGCTTGTCGGCCACTTTTTCCACAAGCTCGTCCGCCGTACCGGCGCCGTAAGCCTTGGCGAGACCGCCGAACAGCTTTTCCGTCAGCACCTCAATGGTGGCGCCCTTCAGGCCGGACAGCGCCTGCTGCCCGGCTGTCTTACCCTCCCGCCGGGCCTCGGCGGAGGCGTCGCCGTACACACGGCTGGCCATGGATACCATACCCGCACCCGGTGCGATGGCGTTTGCCGCCGTGTCGGCCAGGAGCTGTGTGCCGGTATAGCCCAGGTCCACCAGGAACTGCCCCACCTTGCCGCTGCCATCCTTGGCGGCGGCAACGTCCTTGTCAGCGCTGGCTTTCAGCCTGTCCGAAGCGGCGAAGGCGTCGTTGGCTGCCTCCATTGTTCGAGCCTTTTGCTTCGCCGTGGCGGCCTTGTAGACGTTCTCCATCTGGGAGATCTTGCCGTCGGTGTACTGCGTGTTGAGTATCTTGTAGTACCGACTTTTCTCGTCCACTGTCAGCTTCTTGCCGGTGCGGGGGTTGACGCCGGTTTTTAGGGCCTGCTCATAGAAGGCCTTATTGTCCTTCATCTGCTGGACCTTCTTGTCGTATTCACCCTTTTGCATGGTTTCCTGCAGGTTGCCCATGCCTTCCACGGCGCTGCCGCCGATGTTGGCGTAGGAGGAGCCGATGCCCTTTACCGCGGCGCGTGCGGTCTTGTACGCCTTTTCCAGCAGCTCCCCGCCGCCGGAGTAGTCGCCCGCTCCGAATGCGCGAATGTTCGCCGCCCGGTCTGTCGCCGGCTGCTGCGCCGGCTTCACGGTCTTCACCTTCGGTGCCGTGGTTCTCCCGCTACTCTGTGTGCCGGATCCGTTCGCCACGGACTGCGCGATGCCGACGCCCTTGGACGTGGTTTTCCCCAGCACGGGCATCTGCGTCCCCGATGTCTTTGCCGGAGTCTTCAGCTTCGGCATCTGCAGCGCAGGAAGCGCAGAGGGCAGGGACGCACTGCGCGCCCCTGCCTTGCTCTGCTTGGTCACTTTTTCGGTGATGGTCATAGCCATAGACTTCTTAGCCATGATAGAGCCCTCCTGTCAGCTCGTCCAGCCGTTCTGCCTCATGGTCGCCGCGAGGTCGTTCTGCTGTGCCGTGCTCAGCTGCCCCCACGCCTGCTGGATAAGGCGGTTGGCCACGCCGGTCATACCGCGGGAGGCGTACAGCATGATGTTATTCTTCACGGCGTTGTAATTGCTGAGGCCGGTGCCGGCCCCTGCGGCGCTGCCCTGCTCCTGCGTGGCCACCCCGCCTCCGCCGTAGGACTGATAGCTCGCGGTGCCGCCGGCGGACTGCTGCCGGGCGGCCATGCGCTCCTGCAGATAGTTCCGGTACTCGCTTTGTACCTGGCTGAGATAGTTTGCCATCTGCTCCGCGATCTGCGCGTCGCCAGAGAGCCGGGCTGCCGTGATGGCCTGCCGCAGCTGCGCCATCGTGTCGTTGTACTGTGTCTCAAGGTCGGTGAGGTCGTTCTGATAGTCGGCCTCCGCCGCGATCCGCTGGCTGTCCGCCATGCCGCCGTACACGCCGCTGGCCGCCAGCTCCTGTTCCATGTTCCGCTGGGACAGCATTTTGTTGATGTACGCCCGGCGCGCCGCTTCCTCATGGCTGGTGCCCGCCTGCTCGATCTGGCGGTTGTAGTCGTTTACGGCCTGCTGCACCTGCGCGTTGACGGCATCGCGCAGGCGCTGCTCATAGTCGGTGCCGCCCATGCGGTCCAGGAAGTTCTCCCACGACATATCGCCGTTCAGCTCGTCCTGCGCCAGTGCCTCCCGGTAGGCGTTCCACGCCTCGGCGGCGCTCATGCCGCCCGCTGCCGCCTTGGAATTCGCGCCCCACAGGCCGTCTGCGGTGGTTCCGTAGTATTCCTGCATCTGCCGGACCTGGTCAGCGCTCAGGCCGCCGTTGTTGTAGCCGCTGCCGGAGTAGCCGCCGGAACTGCCGTAGTTTCCACCGTAGCTCCCGCCGGAGTAGCTGCCCTGCGCCACGTTCTTAGCAGCATCCTTCACCGCACCGGCGATGGCCCCGGCCACGCCGCCGGCAAGGCTCCCGCCGGAACCGCTGCTGCCGCTGCTTTTGGTGGTGCCGCCGGAGGAGCTCGTATCCTTCGCTACGCCGGTAAGGCGTCCCACCTGTACGGTCTTATAGCCCGGAGGCGCAGAGACCGCCCCCTTGCTCCCACCGGAGGATCCGCCCTTGATCCCGGTGCCCCCGCCACCGAAGACAGCGCCGGTCAGCGCGCCGTTGATACTGCCCCCGGCTTTGGTGCCTCCCCGGTTGTTCCCGGTACCGGCGGTCTTGTTATTCTTGTTCCTGTTGGTGGTCTGGTTGGTGTTTCCGTTGTACCTTGCCATATCCCTTACCTCCTTACACCCTCAGCAGGGCCGTCCATGTGTTCTTGCCCACGATGCCGTCAGCGGCCAGCTTGTTGGCTGTCTGGAACTTCTTGACCGCCTTCTCCGTGGCCGCGCCGAAATCACCGTCCGCGCCGTATACGCCCACGCTGTAGCCCCAGCCGATCAGCGTCCGCTGCAGCAGCTTCACCTGCTGGCTCTTGCTGCCCTTGGCCAGCATATACAGCGCCAGCGTGATGTTTACGCAGGGCTCCTCAGGCTTCTCCGGCTCCACCGGCGTACCGTAGGCGATGGCCTCGAAGGGGAAGTTGTCGCCGGGGCACCCGGTGGCGTTCACGTCCCGGTGCTTCTGTACCTTCGTGATGCCGTACTTCTGCTTCAGATAGGCCACCAGCTCCGCACCCGCGGCCCGCTGGGCCTCCGGCATGGTGGTCTCCGTCATGTAGTTGCCCTCGAAGCACACGCCGATGCTGTCGTAGTTGTTGTTGCCGGCGTGGGCGCCCACCGTGTCCTCCGGACGGCCCCGGTAGACGGAGCCGTCCTTGCGGACAAAGAAGTGGTACCCGATGCCCACCCAGCCGTTGGCCAGGTGCCAGCTGTGGATCTGCTGCGCCGTGCAGGTCTTAGCCGCTGCGTGGTGCAGGATGATCCGCGTGGTGGCGGCCCGCTTCGTCAGCGAGCCGTTCCACTTGTAGTCCACCTCGTTAATTTTCATCGTTCGCGCCCTCCGTGTCCGCCGCCACAGTCTCCACGTGGCTCTCTGTGACGTTCTTCAGCTTTTTAATGAGCGTCACCAGGAACTTCGGCACCGGCGCGCCGATGGCCGCCACGTTCTCGAGAATGGAGATCAATTCGTTAATGATCAGCCACGCGATCACAATAGCCGCGATGAGGAAATCCACGTTGATGTGGATGCCCACCTGCTCCATGCCGTAGCGCAGCAGATAGTCCGCGCCCATCGCCACCAGCACGATCACAAGATAGCCCACCTTCTTGAGGATGCCCTTGATGCCGGTCCGGCTGCACAGCTCACCGGCGGACCACGCCTTGGCCATCCCTGTGCCGTAGTCCACCACCATGGCGATCACCAGCACGATGAGGGGGACGAAAAGCTGCACCATGTAGGCGCTCAGCACGCCCAGCGCTGCGGCCACCACCGTAGAAATGGGGTTCATAGTCTCTTTCATGTCTCGCTCCTTTCCGCGCCCGGTCAGGGCGCTTCCGTCATGTCTTCCGCCCCTGTGGCAGCGTCCAGCTCCCGCAGCAGCGCTTCCTTCGTCTGTTCATCTCGTATCACGGCCACGGCGCGTTCCACCAGACAGCACAGCGCCTCAATAACCTCCAGCTCACCCATCGGCGTTCTCCGTCCAGCCGTACACGCCCGGTTCCCACACGTTGCCGTCCGCGTCGCTGGTCCAGTGCTTACCATTGTGGCTTACTCTGTCTCCAGCACTATAGGCATCGTGCGCGCCCGTGGGCTGGCTCCACGCCGGCCACGCCTCCGTCGGATCCGCTGCCGCCGCCCACAGGGACGCCGCCTTGTCCGGCTCCCAGCCAGCCTGGGACGTGTGAGCCTGTACGCAGCGGTACAGCTTCTCGCCGTAGTTGCGGAGCTGGCCCACCGTATAGGCCACGCCTGCGGTCCACGCGGCGAACATCGTTCGGTGCTTGCCCGCCGTGTCCTGGTCAATGGTCCCCGACTCCGCCAGAGTCACAAAGACCACTTCCGTGGCTGACGTCTGCACGGCCAGCCGGCTCTCCAGCGTGTCCACCTTCTCCCGCAGGTACGGCACGCTCTCCACGACCTCCGCCGCGACCTCCTCCGTGCCCTCCATGGGCGTTCGGTTGCTCAGGGAGTATACCACCCCGCCCAGCACGACGCCCTGCGCGTCAGCGGCATTACAGAGGCCGTAGCAGCCGTTTTCCTGCAGCTGTACCCATACCGGCCATTCCTGCGCGGCCACCTCCTGGCCGTCCCTCTTGAATACATACATGGTCTAACGCTCCTTTCCCGCGCCCACCAGCGCGGCGATGTAGTTCAGATCTGCGATGGGTGCCTCAAAGAAGGTGTTGCCCCAGAGGAAGTGGTCCTCGTGGTCCGGGTGCCGGTACTTCCCGCACAGCTTGTCCGCCCACACCCGGTCCCATCGGTCCTGGTGTCCGGCGTCCCGGCGCTCCAGCGTTTTGCAGATGGCCTCCGTCAGCGCCCCGCGCCGCAGGCCCTGCCCATCGTCGTCCCGTTTGAAATGCTCATGGGCCCGCTGGCTCCCGGCCGCGCAGAGCTGCCGCCCCTGGTAGTACAGGAAGTCGCCCCGCCTCTCCAGCGCGGCGCCGTAGGGGATGTTCACCCTGCCGGATATGCCCTCGAACCGCGCCCGTCTGTGACATACATACCTCATGCTGCCCTCTCCTTTCGCAGTGCGCTGTGCAGCGTCCGCAGCGCTGTCAAGCGTCCGTTGTCGTTGTGTCTCTTGTAGTAGCCCTTGGCGCTCACGATCTGCGCCCTTACGCCCTCCCAGTCGCCCCTGGCGGCCAGCAGGCGCATTTTCCGCCGGCAGCGCCTCTGTGCATCCCCGGTGCGGTGCGTCACCACTCGCCCGGACTCCGTCACATGGAACTTCGTCTTGCAGTAGCGGAAGGGCCGCCGCAGCGGCGCATAGCGGCATTTTCTGCGGTTTACCCGCAGCCCCAGCGCCTCGCACCGTGCGATGAATGCCTCCAGCACCGCCGCCGTATCCACGCCCGGCGGCACCAGGATCACATAGTCGTCCATGTAGTGCTGCGCCTCCAGGTGCATCTGGCACCGCAGCCAGTTATCCACTGCCGACGGCAGAGCCACCATCTCCTGTTGGCTCTGCTCCATGCCCAGCGGCATACCCCGGCCCGGCTCAGTCTCCGGTGCCGTCAGCACCATCTCGTCCGCCAGTGCCCGGATGGGCCCCTCCGGCATATACCGCCGGTGGCGGTCCAGCAGTGCCCGGCGCGGCGCCGAGGGAAAGAACTCCTTGAGGTCGCACAGGATCACACTGCCCTCCCGGCCATAGCGGCGGTAGTGCCGCATCAGCGCCCTTTTCAGCCGCCGGTAGGCGAACTCCAGGCCCTTGCCCTGCTGGCTGGCCCCGTTGTCGTAGATCATGGCGGGGCCGTAGCAGGGCGTCAGCACGAACCGGCTGTGTGCCTTCTGTACCTGCCTGTCGTCCACGTGGGGCGCGTCGATAGGCCGTACCTTGCCACGCTCCATCACGGTGAAGTGTACCGGCTTCCGCTGCGGGTGCCACGCCCCGCTTTCCACCAGGCGGCAGCTCTGCGCCGTCCGCATAAACAGCTCCGCCTCGAAGGCCTGTATGCTGGTTTTCCACCGCACGCCCCGGCAGCAGTCCTTTCCGCATTGGTACATCCGGTCGAACCTGGCGATGTCCTCTATCGTGCCCAGCGCCGCCATGCGCCGCTGCCTGTGCTCCTGCCGCCGTGCCTTCCGTCGTTGATAGCGCCCATCCCGGCGCTCCGCGCTTGTCATACGGTAGTCTCCCGGCAGCGTCGGGCCGTGCCGCCCGGCGTGTTCTCTGCTCTCCCGCGGCACATGAAACGGAGGTAGGCACATTCTCCGCCATGCAAGCGCCCGCCATAGTCCCGGCGGGTGTGTCGGAACGCCGTTCCTTGGCGTTCCGGCAAGCGTCCGTGCAGCGGTGCGGAAGACGGTTTCGGACGGCGTGCGCCGTCGCGGGAAGTGCCTCTCCTTTCGCGCAAGGTCCTGTTGCTGTTCGACCTGCTCACCCTCCAAGCGTAGAGGGGGCACGAAATCCGGGGGCGACGCCAAGCGAATTGCTGGCATTGTTGTTGTTCGCGGCGCCCGACGTGTTCACATTGCAGAAATTGTTGCTGTTGCTGGCATTCGGCGAGCGCAGCCAGGCATTGACCGCCTCCCGCCGCCAACGCAGTCGGGCACTTATTCAGAGACACACCCATACTCTTATGACTTCCTTTTCTTTTCCTGCGCCAGATACCGGCGCTTGTCGCTGTCGGCCACCGCCTCCAGCTTCCTACGCAGCGCCACGCAGTCGGCGCCTACGTCCGTTTGCATCCGGTGCAGCTTTTTCAGCGCCGCCTCCGCGCCCAGCGTCACGCCCTTGCCGTTGCGGAAGGCGCCCTCCGGGTTGGACCGCAGCACCTCATGTACCTTGTCCATGCGCTCGCCCAGCGCCTTGGCCGCAGCGTGGCAGCGCAGCAGGTACTCCCGCCGCAGCGCCAGCTTCTGCCCGTCGCTGGGGAACACGTCGTTGGCCTTCACGGCGTAGTCCTGTACCTCCCCGGCCAGCTCCGCCGTCGGTACGGCGATCAGCCGGCCGTACCGTGCGCTCATGCACGAGAGCAGGTCGATGACCTCTACATACAGCTTCTTGCTCAGCAGCACGAACTCCGGATCCCGCGGGTTGTTCGGATCCGGCTTCTGTCTCTTATAGGCCGGTACGCTCATTTTGGATACTTCTCCTTTCGCTCCCCCGGCTTTCGCCGGGGATAGTCTGTCTGATGCCGGGCTTCGCCCGATCACGCGCAAAAGCCGGGGGCGACGCCAAGCGAACTGCTGGCACTGTTGCCGCCCGCGGCGCCCGACGTGTTCACAATGCAGAAATAGCCGCTGGCGCTGGCATTCGGCGAGCGCAGCCAGGCACGGACCGCCGTGGTGGTCGCCGAGTGCTTGTAGAACACCTTGGGGTTGCCCGCCTTGAAGTAGTCGTACTGCGCCTGCTTACTTTGCTCGGCGCTGTTGGCATACGTCCGCTTGCCGAAGATCTCAAACTCCGCCATGAGGAACGTGTAGTCCGTGGTGGCCGACAATATCGAGCTGTTCTGCGTCCACTTCGTCACCTGCTTCATCACCGCCAACAGGTCCTCCGGCAGCACCGCCATGAGACTGCCCTGCAGAGGGTTGTCCGGCGTGTTGCTATTGCCCAGCACCGTATTCCGCATTCGGGAGGCCTCCCAGCCGCCGGAGTTGGTGTCCGTGGTGTTCATGGTGAAGTACGCGCCGCTGGTCTTGTGGTCGTACAGGTTGTCGCAGAAGGCCACCATCTTGGTTCCGATCTTGCCCATAAGGAAGTGGATGCGGTGCTCGCCCTCCACGGCGCTGTTGTGGTCAAAGCCGATGATGAACGCCTTGACGGTCACATTGGACATGATGAGGTCCTGCCAGTTGCCGGAGAGCGTCACGTCCTTCGTGTCGCCCACGGACCAGTAGTTGGCCCCCTGCCCGGCGTCCGATACCGCCTTGATCATCTCCCAGCTGTTGGTGTTCAGCTCCGCCGCCACGAAGCTGAGGGTGAGCTCCTGCGGCACCGTGGCCGTCTTCACGTCCGGCGTGGTGGTGCCATCCTTGCTGGCGCTCACCGTGTAGGTGCCCGCCTCGTCCAGCTCCAGCACTGCCTGTCCGTTCTCACTGACGGCGCTCACCGCCACGCTGCCCTTCTTGGCTGTCACCGTGGCGCCGCTGTCCACGTTCACCACCAGCTTCTGCGCGCCATCCCCGGCGCCGCCGCCAAATCGAATGATAGTAGGCATTTCTTTACTCTCCCTCCTTGATGACACGGATGGGGATGTCCACGGTGGGCACCTTGCCGTAGGCCTTCAGCGTCATGCTGCCCGCCGCCTGTCCGCCGTCCGTGATGTTGGCCGCCTGCAATGCCTTCAGCTGCTCCGCCGTGATGTTCACCGCCGGCAGCAGCTCCTGGTAGCTGGTGGCCGTCACCCCGGCGATGGCCAGCGTGTACACAAAGGGAGCTTCGCTGCCCGTCCAGCCGGACGCCAGCAGCGTGGCCGTCACCGTGGCCTTGGGGCCGGAGTAGTCCGTGCCTGCCGCTGCCGCGGTCACGCCGCCATTGCCGTCGCCCTTCAGCAGTCCGCTGGCCGTCACCTTGGCCTGAAAGTCAGCGGGCTTCTTGCCGCTGTCGGACAGATTGCCCGCCGCGTCCAGCGCGGCCAGGTTGCCCGCCGCTGCGGGCACCGTCTTGTCTGCCTTGTTCCCGATCTTGGCCAGGTCGCTGTTGAACTGCGTTTCCGTGCCGGTGTAGCCGCCCTTGCTGGCGGCGGTGTAGGCACTCTCGCCTGCCTCGCCCTGCGGGCCCTGGATGCCCTGCTCGCCCTGCGGGCCGGTCTCGCCCTGGGGGCCCTGTGGGCCTTCCGGTCCCTCCGGGCCGGTAGGGCCGGTGGGGCCTGCTGGGCCTGTAGCGCCGGTGTCTCCCTTTGCACCCTGGATGCCCTGTACGCCCTGCGGCCCCTGAGCGCCGGTGTCTCCCTTAGGACCCTGTGCGCCGGTGGCGCCGGTGGGGCCTTGTGGTCCCTGCGGTCCCTGAAGTTTGCCGAGGCTCACCCAGTCCGTGGACAGCTCCGACCATATAAAGATCTCGTCATTCTCTGCCGTCACCTGGTAGGCGTACTCGTTTCCGGTGGGGAACGCCTGCTTCAGCGCCGCCAGCGTCGGGTAGATGTCCTGAATGGTGAAGGACTTGCCGTCCTCGCCGGGATCGCCCTTCTGTCCCTGCGGTCCGGTAGGACCGGCAGGGCCGGTGGCACCGGTCGCGCCCTGCGGGCCGGTCTCGCCCTGCGGGCCCTGTATGCCCTGTGCGCCCTGCGCGCCGGCAGGACCGGCAGGGCCGGTGGCACCTGTGGCGCCGGTGGCACCCTTTTCACCCTTGGCGCCCTGCAAACCGCGGGGGCCCTGGATGCCCTGGGGGCCGGTGGCGCCCGCGGCACCCTGCAAACCCTGCACGCCCTGGGGGCCCTGTGGGCCGCGGATGTTGTAGGCGGGCGGCGGCGTGGCCGTTTCGCTCAGTACGAACGTCAGGTTGCCCAGTCCGTCCACCGCCGGATACCATGCCGCGCCCTGCGGCCCCTGGTCGCCGGTGTCGCCCTTCTCGCCCTTGTCGCCCTTCGCGCCGGTATCGCCCTTGTCGCCCTTCACGCCGGATACGATGGTGTAGGTGCCGTCGTCCGTCACCACGCTTGCCCCGCCGAACTTCAGCCGGCTCCGCTGCGGCATCTGCCGCCCCGCCGCATCGTAGATCAGGTGCCCGGACGAGGCCACCTCCGTCCACGTCACGCCGTCCGAGGATACCTCGATATGCTCGTCCGCATTCAGCCGGATATACTTGATGCCCTCGCTGCCGTACTGGATCAGCCGCTCCACGCCCAGCGCGACCAGCGCGTCGATGAGCTTGTTGTGCCCGTCCCTCACCGGCCCGGAGGTGAGCCGGTCAAAGACCTTTTTGTTGTCCTCAGCCGTGCCGCTGAGTTGGTCCGGGGATGCCTGTACGCCTTTACTGGTAATGTCGGCATCCGTGATCTTGAAATCGCTCAGTACCATGTGTTCACCGCCTTATCTCCTGTAGTTGGTGCCCGGTTCCTTGTACTGCACGCCGAAGGCGTACAGGCCGAAGGGCTCGTTCACCTCGTCGTTCCGCAGCCGGAACCGCACCTTGTCCACCTTTTTCAGCTTCACTTTGCCGTACAGCGTGCGCGGCGTCTGATCTCCGCTGAAGGTGAACTTTCCGAAGTCGATGTACTCGAAGCTCAGATACCGGGCCTTGCTCTTGGCGTCGTACACCTGCTTCCAGATACCCCGCACCAGCGCGTAGATCTTCACGCCGGTAACAGGTGCCGCCGCCAGCCGGGCGGCCACGCCTGTGAACGACTTGGTCTGGAAGAACAGGTTGCCGTCGAAGTCCGCCGTGTCCCAGTACGCCGTGATGGCCGCGCCGTCATCGTTGTAGCTGGCCGGGCTGTCCAGATCCGAAGCAAACCGGCACAGCTTCCCGTCCGCCGTGCCGAAGCACAGCGCGCCGTCCTCGTCCGTGAACATGACGCGGGCCGGGATGTCCGGGAAGTAGTAGCACTCATACTGAAAGCTGCTGTAGGGGCTGTTTTTCTCGTAGGTCTTCTGCTGCAGGTCCAGCAGATACACCGTGCCGTCCAACGCCATGACGTAGAAGTCGCCGTAGATGCACGCGCTGGCCGCACTGCGGTTCTCCGCCTCGCGGATGGCGCTGCCGATGTAGTAGCTGCGTTCCTGGCTGTACTTCTCGCCGGTCAGCTCCTCCGCCGTGATGGCGAACACGCCGCGGTCCGTCAGGAACAGCGGATCCTTGTCCGTCCGGCAGAAGGTGTCCGGCGCCACCGCGTCCTGTCCGATGATGGTGTTGGTGATGCGGAACACCGCCTCGCCGTCCTCATTCAGCGAGCCGGTACGCACCACCACGTTCCGGCCGTCGGCGCTGCCGGTGAGGAACGCCGCCAGCGTATTGCTGAGTACGGTGTAGCCCACCACCTCGCCGCCGTCGCGGGCGATCTTGGTGTAGTTGGTGTCCGGGAAAAAGGCCGGATCGTCGAACTCGCTGTAGAAGTCCGTGCCTTTCTTATCGCTGTTCCCGCTAAGGAACGCCCGGTCCGTGGCACCTCCCACGCCGTACACCGCCGGGATGGTGCAGTGGTTGATGGTGTCCGCGTACCCCTCCCGCGTCTTGGAGGCGGTGATGTGTACGTTGTCCTGTCCTGTCACCGGGCTCTCGCCTGGCGCGGTGTTGAACGTCACCTTCCCCGCTTGCCTGTCCACGGTGAAGTCCGTGTTTTCCACCTTGGCCACCCATTCGCCGTCGCTGTTCAGTACCTCTGCCGTCACAGGATCACTGTCCAGCCCCTCCGTGGTCAGCTGGTACACCGTGGCATCCTTCGTGCCGAGGAAGCTCTCCGTCCACTTCTTCCCGATGAGGTTCAGCCCCTGATAGGCCGTTCCGCCGCCGGTGGGGCGGCGGGAGATGATGATCGTCGGCACCGTGGCGTTGTCGCTCACCGCCGAAAGCGTCGTGCCGTCGTAGACGCGGTACACGCTGCCATCCAGCAGATACAGCTTCTCGTCAAAGACGAAGCTGCGGCTCCTGGCATCCGCCATGTCCCCTATGGCCTCCAGCGTCCACTTGCCGTCCGTACCGATGTTCCGCCGGTACAGCTTCCCGCCGGCGTGGATCAGCACCTCTCCGTTCAGCCGGTGGATGCCGTTGATGGCCGCGTTGCCGTAGGCCGTCACCATCGTGGTGTAGCCGGTCCGCTTCCGGACCTTGCCCACCTGGTCGCGTATCATGTTGGGCGCCTCCGGGGACCGGGACTTGTCCACGTTGCTGGGGCTGTTGTTCAGGTCCACGCCCCGGAACGCCTCAATGACTATGCTGTACTTCTTGCTTGCCGCCGGTACCGTGAATTGTGCCATACCTTACCACCACCCTGTCGTATTACGAACACCAGCGGACCGGATGCCCGATCCGCTGGATGCGTAAGCCGTCTGCACCTTCACAAGACCGTCCTCGTATTCATTCCGCAGTATGGTCGCTATGGAGATATCGTCCTCCTTGTACAGCTCCGCCGCGATGTACAGCGGGATCAGTACAGCGGCCTCCGCCGCCAGGTCGATCTCCTCCTCGTCCGGCGTGTCCGCCGTGACGGTCTGCGGGTACGCCTTGTACCACAGCGTATAGGTGCCCACCACGCATCCGGGGATGACGAACACGTCGTCGCCCTCCATGCTCCAGTCCTCCGCGGTACCGTAGGCGGTGCCGTCGGCGAACATGACCTCGCTGCTGTTCAGGCAGCGAAAGCGCGGCAGGTAGTCCTGCAAGGGTATCTTGTAAAGGTCCTTTGTCTTGGGCAGGATCAGCTTCTCCGCCGTTACCACCGGCTTGTCGGTGTCGGCATCGATCTCGATCTGCCACGACTTGAGGATGGGGCGGCCAACGGACGCGATCTGCTGCAGCGCCTCGTTGGCCTTGGCGGGCATGGCATTGATATACTCACGGTTGATGTCGTCCTCCGTCAGCATAGCGCCCTCGTTGGAGTACATGGTCTGCAGTGCAGCCAGCTTCACATCTCCCCATGTCATGCCGCCACCGCCTTCCTCTTAGGTGAGGTCGGTGCCGGTGGACATATTGCCCACAGCGACGAACCGCCAGTCGGCGAAGCCTGCGCCGAAGCGGGCGCGGCCCTGCCAGACATTGTTGTCGTTGTTGTTGTCGATGACAGACTTCACGTCCAGAGGCACGCGGTCCTGGAAGATGGGGCCGTCGTTCGACTCAATGAACTTGCTGTCCAGCAGGAAGAAGGGCTTTTCGCTGCTCTTGCCCAGATCGGTCAGCGCGGCGGTCAGATAGGGATCCACGATGATGTTCCAGCGGCCGAACTGGTAGTTGAAGGCGTTGTTGCCGGAGGTGGGCTCCTTGTCGGCGCCCACGGCGGAGAACACGGCGTCCTTCAGCGCGGCATCGTTGGGGATCCAGATGGTGTCCGGGGCCACGCCCAGCAGCTCGCCGTTGTCGCCCTTGATGTTCTGCATCTCGGTCTCGATCTTGCCCAGCAGGGTGTTGGTGAAGGTACCCTTGTACAGGTTGGTCTGCTTAGCGCCGTTGACCTTGTTGGGGTGTGTCTTGGAGAACAGGGCCTGCCCATCGGCGCTGCCGCAGGCGAAGGTCTTGCCCTTGTAGGAAACGGTGGTGCCGTACAGGCCGCCGGCGTACAGGATGCGCCCGAACTTCTCGCGGGTGCGGCCGTAGGCGGTCACCAGCTTGTTGGCGCGCTGCTTCATGGTGCCCAGCAGGCAGTCCTCCACCAGCTCCTGCGTCACAGAGAAGGACTGCTTGAAGGTCATGTTCACGATGTCCCTGAAGTAGCCGTCCTCAAAGCCGGTCTTGGGATAATCGCCGCCTTCTCCCACGGGCTCGAAGTCGCCCATGGCGGTCTCGCTGGAATAGCGCTCCGCCCAGTGGCGGCTCTTTTCCATGCGGTACAGATAGGGCAGCAGGCTCTCCCGCTGGAACGCCTCGCCCCGGCTCTCCAGAAATGCCTTCAGCGGCACCTGGCAATCGCCGTAGATGGTCCCGTTCAGCCCGGAACCGATAGAAACGGTCAGAAAACCACTCATGTTATGTATCTCCTTTCTTCGCTCAGAACTTCACCGTCACGCGGGAACCGACGGTCTGGCCGTCGATGCCGGTGACCTCTGCCACACCGCCGGTCTTGGTGGCGGTGACCTGCATACCGTCGGTGTGCAGGGTGACCTTGTCGCCCACGCCGACGGTCGTGGAGTCCGCGGGGGCCACGCCGAGGGTGGTCTCGAACTCCATGTACTTCTGCACCTCCACGCACGGCACCACGCCGTTGTCGTCGATGGGGCCCACGCACACATGGCTGGGCGCCACAGCGCCGCTGCACAGCGTCACCTTGCCGCTGGCCAGCTTCAGCGCCTCGCCCACCTGGTAGGTCTCGCCGTCAGTGGGCTGCATATACACGATGGGGGGCGTATTGCCCACCAGCATTCTGCTAAGCATGAACATAGTTTGTTATCTCCTTTCCCGCCCCGTGTCGGGGCTTCACTGTTTGTAGAATTCTCCGTATGCGGCGTTGATCTCGTCGTCCGTCGCATTGGGATTGATCTCGCGGTACAGCTCCTTCTGCCGCGGCGTGGCCACATAGGGTGCCTCACCCGCAGCGCCGGGCACCGGGGCCATGTGGCGCTTGCCGCTGGCCTGCTTGATGCCGGCCTGCTTGGCTGCCTCCATGCGCCGCTTGTCCACGGCGTCGCGGTTGGCCATATAGAAGGCGTCCTCGATGGACAATCCCTTTTCCACATAGCCTCGGAAGGCCTCTCCGGTGGGCATGGCCACGATGTCCTCAAGGCTCTGGACGCTGCCGTCGTACTTCACGCGCACCGCCTCAAGGCCCTGCCGGATGGCCGCCTGTGCCTGTGCGGTCACGTTCCGCGCTTCAGCGCTCATGCCTTCCAGGCGCTGTCGCTGTACCTGCTCCCGCAGGGGCTTCACGGCGTCGTCCACCATGCCCTGCAGCGCCGCCGGATCCACGCCGGCGGAGAGCATCTGCTCCTCGCGCTCCTGTCTGGCCTTGGCCTCCTGATAGGCCCGGAAGTCCGCCTCCGTGCGGATAGGCTGGCCGGTGTAGGGGTTCGTCTGGCCCGCGAACAGGTCGGCGTACACCGCGTCCACGCGGGCCTGCGCCGCCGCTGTCAGGGCCTGCCGTTCCGCCTCGCGCTCCCGTGCCCGGCGTCCGTAGGCCTGCCGGCTGCGCTCCTCAGCGCTCTGTCCCGCTTCCGCGCCCGGCGCTGCTGCGCCGCCTCCCGCTTCTTCAGGATCTCCGCCGTCCTCATGGGCCTCCGCGCCCGACTCCTGTGCCGCGCTTTCTTCTCCGGCGCCGCCGGTACCGTTTTCCACAGGCTCCTGCGTGCCGCCGTCCGCTGCGCCGCCCTCATCGGGCAGCTCCACGCCGAAGGCCTCCGCATAGTCCTGTTCCGTCAATCCGTTCATGGTGTTCTCCTTTCCGATTTTTCCGCGTTCGGTGCGAATACGCCCCTTTTCCGCCGGGGCCAAGCGAAATGTCCCGCCCGCAGGCGGTGATTTTGTTGGAAGCAACAAAATCGTGCCTACTTGCGCTTGCTCTTGTTGCCGCCGGTGCCGGTCCGAAGGTCGTTGCCAGTGAAGCGCACGGTGCCCTTCTGGGCAGGCGCCGCCTTCTGGGCGGGCGCTTCCACGCGCTGGCTGCCCACGTTGGCGATGCTGCCGATGTAGCCCTTCTTTTTCTCCATGCCTCATGTCCTCCTTTCGCCGTATTCGGGTTTTTCCCGCCGTCCCGCCGGCGAAACGTTGTCCTGTGCAGCTCCGGGGCTGCGGTGGATGCCCCGCCCTTCGGCAGGGCGTCCGGTAGTAAGACAGGAGGAAAATCTGTCTGGCTCCGGGCGGCGTACGAAACCACCCACCGCGGCCCCGGAGGGTCGCCTCACGCTCCGGCCGCGTCGTCCGCCGCCGGAGCGTCCTTCTTTTTTCTGAGCCGCCGGTCGTACCGGGCACATTGCGGGTTCCGGCACACATAGGCGGTCTCGCTGCCGCCGTCCGCGTTCACCGTAGCGCTGTAGATCATCATCTCCAGTCCGCATTCCGGGCACTTCATGCCATCTTGCCCCCTCCCTGCTGTGCCGCCATCGCCAGCAGCTCCTCCGCTGTGGGTTCCGTGCCGCCGCTGCCGCCGGGGCTGTCCGGCGCCGTCGGCGGCGTCTGTTGGGCCTGTTGGGCCTGCTGGCTCTCCATCTGATCCCGCAGGCTCTTGACCATATCCCCGGCCATGGGGTAGTGTAGCTTCTCCATCTGCTCCCAGAACCGCAGCAGCGTCGTGATCTCCGTGGGGCTGCCCATGGCGCCCTCCTGGAAGTTCATCCGCGTCTCCTTCCAAAGCGCCTGCCGGTCCGAGGCCAGCGGCGCCGAGCTGTCGCAGGAGAACAGAAAATCCGTGTTGTACTGCCAGTCTCCCGCCTCGTCCTGGTACAGGAAGTCGTGGCGGTCGAAGGTCACATACTCTACGTCGCCGTGTTCGTCCGTCCGCCGGATGGTGCGCGGCTCGTCGCAGTAGGCCAGCATCCACTTGAAGATGGCTTCAAACAGGTCCTGGTACATGGCCCGCTTCATCACCCGCTTGCTCTCCAGGCGGCCCGCCGCCTGCTGGGCGCTGAACTCCTTGGCCACGGCGCTGGTGGCCGTGGGATCCTTCCGCCCCTGCATACTGTCCGTGATGCCGATGGTCTGCCGTGCCTGCTCGTAGATCTGCGCCATCATGGCCAGATCTGTGTTGATGTCCACCTGCGTGTTAAAGGTCCTGATCATCTCCACCTGCGCCGGGTTCTGCAGTTCTACCCGCACGCCGTCTTTGTCGGTGATGAACTGCGCGCCGGGCGGCACGGTGGTGAAGCTGCCGCCGGATAGCACTTTTGTGTTCAGCTTCGTGCAGAGCTTGTTGAGGCTGTTCTGCTGGTCAAAGATGGCGTCAAGGTCGCTGCTGCCCCAGAACCGCCCCGGCATACTCACGTTTTTGCGTATGACCAGCGGGAACACGTCCGGCTTGTAGTAGGGGATGCGCGTCTGCTCCTGCCGGTAGGCCGCCTCCGTCATGGCCACCGCCGGACCGCCGCCCGGCTGCATCTGCGGCAACAGCACGCCCGCCTCCAGTGCCACCGGCTGGCCCATCTCGTCCCGCACGGTGCTCACCGCCGGGATCACCGCGCCATTCCGCAGCACGATGTCCTCCGTCAGCTCCTCGTACTCCATGACCTCATCCTCAAACTTCTTGGAGCCGCAGTAGGCGCACTTCTTGCCGTCGCCCACGGCGCCGCAGGCGGTGCAGCGGTGTACCCGCCGGAGCTGATAGTCCTCCAGGTCCTCCAGCACCACGTCGTTCACCCAGCGCAGCCGCCCGATGCCGCCCTTGCCGTTGCGGTAGTAGGCGGTCACCATCGTCACCAACTGGTCCGTGGTGTCCGCCGACGCGCCAAGCCGCCTGGCGGACGGATCGCTCTCGTTCTCGTTGTTGACGTCCACGCCGTAGAACTTTCGGATTTGCCGCTTCGTCTGCGGCGTCTTGAGGAAAAAGAAATCCATGTCCGCCACCTGCGTCATGCCGGCCTGCGGTACGATGCCATAGGGGTGGACGAGGCTCACCTTCAGATCACCCAGCCAGTCTTTCCCGCTGACGCTGTCCAGCCAGTCCACCAGCAAGCCGTAGCCGCCCTGCACCGGGCTCAGTCTCTCGCCCTCGTCGTTCATGCGCTCCGAGGGCAGCCGGTCCATCACATCCCGCAGCATGGCCTCGATCACGTCCGCCAGCCACTCGTCCTCCTCCCGCACCGCCGTCACCTTCGGTGAAGGGATGGTGCTGTCCACCTGCGTTTCGATGATCTCGAAGCTCACGTTCCGCACATGGCTGGCAAGGCTCTCCCTGGCCTTGGTGCCGTCCGGGGCGTAAATGGTGTGCCCGCCCTCGTACTGCTACTCCCGCCGGAGCATCCTCTCGCGCTCCCCGGCGATGGCGGTTTCCGCCAGCGTCAGACGCTCCTGCCACACCTGCAGCTTCTCTTGGTCCTTCCTGTTCATGGCTTCCTCCTGTCAAAATTCCCGGCCCCCGCCGGTCAGCATCGTTTCGTAGTCCGCGCCCTCGTCCTCGGCCGCGCCGTCCATTTTGTCCAGCAACCGGCTCAGCAGCTCCGCGCCCTTGTACAGGCCCTTCTCGTTCTGCTCCCAGGTACCGTCCGGCTCGTAGGTCTTGGTGTCGCTGTTCCACACCATGTGCGGGGTGCCGCCCTTGCATTTCTGCATCATCTCGTACACCTCCACCGCCAGCGAGTGCCGCGTGATGCCCAGCTCGTCGAACTTTGCCTTCAAGAGCTCGTTCCGGTAGGCCTGCACGTCCGGATCCTTCATCAACCGGCTGGCCGTGTTGGCCGCGCTCTTTGCGCTGTACCCGGCCCGGATAGCGGCCCTCGTGCCGTTCATATCGATAAGCCACTCCCGCACGAAGCGTTTTTGCTTTTCACCCAGCCGTTTTTCCGTCCTGTCAGCCACGCCGCCAGCCTCCTTTCCCGCCGGTGAATACTCTCCGTTTTATCCATTGTGCAACACTTCAACGTGCAGTTATCACGGAAATGCGGAAAAACGCAAAAAGCCCGGAGGCCGTGCAAAATCACAGCTTCCGGGCAGTTCATTCAGTTAAAGCGTGTCAGTTATCCCAGAAAACGAGCCGTTTACCAGCTCTCGTAAAAGGCCTTCCTCATGTCGTACAGCACACTCTCCGTGATGGCGTGGTCCAGCGAGATGGACGTCACGCTTTTCCTGGTGGTCATCAGCTCAAAAAGGGCATGGCTGTACGCACCTCCGACCATGTCGCAGGTGTACTTGACCTTCTCCTGTATCCACTTTGGCTGCTCCGAGAGCGTCAGACAGGTGTAGCGGATGAAGCCCTGCTTCTCCTCCGGCAGCTTCACACCCCGCAGCTTCTTAAAGCCCATCCCCGTCACCTCCTTCCAGAGGATCCCCGGCACAGGCCACGGCCATCTCCTTGCTGCCGCCCACCTTCCGGGCGGGATCCCGCTGGGCGGGTATGTACCGCACGAAGTTCACCCCGGCCTCCGGGTCGTACCGCGTCCCCGGCAGCGCCGAGGCCCCGGCCGGCACCCGCAGCGGCGCCGGTGACCAGGTGTACAGGTGCTCCACCTTGGGCTTGACCATGTTCCGGCTGACGCTGTACTTCTTTTCGTCCGCCACGCCCCGTGCCTGCAGGATGAGATACCGGGCCAGCGGGTAGTAGTCCTTCTGCCGCCGGAGGATCTGCACGTCCACCGTGCCGTTGCCCCACACGTCGTCCAGCTTCTCGCCATACAGCCAGAACACGCCGTCCTCCAGCCGCAGGCCGTGGCCGGAGATGACCACATGGACGTGGACGCGCACCACTTCCCCGGTCTCGCCGTCCATCTCACTGGGCACGATCACCCATTTCAGCACCTTGCCGTGCTTCTTCATCCGGTAGGCCACACGGTCCGCGAACTTCCGCGCCTCCTTCTTGGCCCCTGCCAGCGTGCCGCCGCAATCACGCAGCGCCTCATCGGTGAAGGACAGTGTCAGATAGCCGTCGCCGTGGCTGTAGTTGCAGTTCAGTGTCCGCGCCAGGGCGAGGATGGCCTGCTGCCGGTTGTTCTCCTGCTTCTTCTCGCTGCTGGCACCCTTGATCCGCGCTCCCCGCCGGGATGGCCTGCGCCCCACATAGGTCTTGCGGCGCTCTACCACGGAGCCGCTGGTGATCTTGGTGATCATGTACATTCCCTCCTTCGCCGTCGTCATGGTTTGCTCCTCCCTCTCCCGCGATAAAATAGCATAGGTCGCGCCCGTGCCCGCACGAGCCGCCTGTTCATTTCTCCGCCCGCCGGTAAAGCCGCCTGCCCGCCGTCCACGGAGGAGCCGTCACGCGGTGCCGTTCCTCCGCTGCAAGCGGCCTTCCCGCCAAACATAGGCTTTTAACGAGCCCACAGATACGCGCCCGCGCGTATTATATAAAAGTAGTCAGACACTCATATCGCCGCCCCAACCGGCCTACGTCCGTACCCCACGCATGAGCGCAGGCCTTCGGCCGTCCGGGGCGGCTATATCAAAGTCCGCCGATACCATCGCCCAGCCCCGGAAGGGGCTGGGCTTTTTCTCGTTTAGGTCTGTTCCTCCACGGCACGCTGGGCCTCCGCCGCCATGCCCGCGAAGGCCGCGCAAAGCGCCGCGGCGCTGGCGTTGATGGCGCCCATCTCAATGAGGGCCTCGTCCTCGTTGCCGTCCTTGATGGCGTCCCACAGCTCGCTGTGCAGCTTCTCCAGCGCCTTGGCGTCCCGCTTGGTCTCCTCGATCCGTTGCCGCAGGACCGCCCACGCCTCATAGAAGCTGGCATAGTCCCGGCCCATCTTGATCCGGCTCTGGCTCTGGGCCTCGGTCACCGTCTGGCTCACCAGCAGCGCCACATTCACATCCGCCATGGTTTAGTCCTCCTTCCCCGCCGCTGCCTCCGGCACGCCTTCCAGCTCCACCGCCACCGGCTCGCCGCCTACGCGCAGCCCGCCGGTCATCAGCAGCTCCACACGCAGGCGCATCTCCGTGAAGCGGCAGCGCTCCACCGTCACCGGTGCCTCGCCGTACCCGGCGTCCACCGCGCCCCGCAGCAGGTCGAACAGTGTCTCCACCGTCACCACCTTGTCGTCCTTCTCCGCCGGCGCGGAGGCACTCTTTGTCATCACCGCCATAGTTTCCTCCTTCTGCTCCGGCACAGCCGCCGGAACCGTTGTTTTTTCTGTCTCCGCCGCCGGGCGGGGCCTGCTGTACTTCGGCCGCATGAGCCCCTGCCGGCGCCGCCATTCGGCGAGGCGCTTCTCCGGCACGCCCAGCTTCCGGGCCATCTCCTCGTCGGTGAGGCCTGCCTCAAACATCTGCCGCGCTGCCGCGGCGTCGAAGCTGAGAGGCCGCCCGCCGCCGTGGCTCCGGGGCTTCAGCATTAGTGCCCCGGCCGCCTCCAGCACCTCTCGGATCTCCCGCGGTGTCACCGCGTTCAGCTCCGCCAGTATGCCGATCTGCCGCTTAGGATCGCGGGCCGTGCGGTAGCTGCTCACGATCTCGCTCTCCGACATCTGCAGGTGTCTCACTGCCCCCCCTCCTTCGGTTTTCATTCGTCCATCTCCTCCTTCAGCCAGTTTTCTATGCTATGTATCGTGTCCGGCAGGACGGTCTCCGCGCCCTGCGCCTTGGTGTAGCCGTCAAAGCGGAAGTCGAACAGCTGCACCGCCAGCTCCCTGTCCGACATCCGCCGGAGGACGTCGCCTCTTGTGGCCGGCACTACCACCAGTCCCACCCCGCCGCAGCGCGGGCAGCCCTGTGGCGTCACGCCCCGGCACGTCGGACAATACACCGTCTTCCTGTACAGCTCCTCGCGGTACTTCTTCATTCCAGCACCACCTCCACCTCGTATTCCTTCAGCATCTGGCGGATGTCCGCCCATGTGATGTAGCCCTCAGCCACGCACCCGGCGGCGTGGTTCAGCTCCTGGGCCAGCTGCTGCACGTCGTCCATGGGCGCGGCGTGCTTGTCGATCAGGACGTAGAGCATCAGCTCAATGCCCCGGTGCAGGCCCTCCGTGATGCCCCGGTCGTAGGCGGCGTCCACGTCCTTCTGCGTCCGCGGCACCCGCCGCGGGTTCACCTTAGTTCCCATCCCGATACGCCATCACGCTGCAGCCCCTGTCCTCCGCCAGCTTCTTTTCCACAAAGGCGATGGCCTCCCGCAGAATGGCGCAGCCATGGATCCCGCAGTTATGCTCCCGCCCACAGCCCAGGCAGGCGAGGCTCCCGGTCTGCACCTTCAGCCGCTTCAGGCTGGCGATCAATTCCTTATCGGTCATGTCCCATTCCTCCTTTCAGCACGGATCCGGCAGTTCGTTGGTGTCCAGAAAGCACACCCAGCAGTCGGTGCACATATAACCCATGAGCCGGTGCGCGGCGCTGCTGCGCCGCGCCGTGAACAGTGGCCGCATCTCCTTTTTCATGCGGATACACCCGCAGCGCAAGCACTCCGCCATCCACTTCTCTGCACATACACTCATCTCATCACCTCCACATAGCACCAGCTCTGGGGCGGACGCTTAAGCAGTAAGCCACCGTTTCCACAGGTCCCCCCGTTGTTCCAGTACATAGCGCAGCTCTCACAGTAAAGGTCATTGGGGCATACCCGCCGGAACTCGCTCAGCTCCTTCGGCGCATCGTAGATTTTCAGTTCGGAGATGTGCCAGCCGTAGCCGGCTTTCGACTGCAAATACCTGTGCATATCCGCAAGACCCAGACAGGTTTCACGCGCCACGCGGTTTGTTGTAGGCTTGTCCTCCCCGTCCACGAAATAGCTCCCTCCGGGCGACCGTGTTTCCAGTTTGTAGATACGGTCACAGGTAAACTCTCCGATGACACGCCCTCCGAGCCTGAATACCATGATGCTGTCCTTCTCCACCCAGCCCTGTGTCTCATAGATATAGCACTTGAACGGTGTTTCCATCTTCGGACGGGTCTTTCGCACCTCAATGGTCTTTTCGCCGTTGATGATCTTCTCGCACCACTTCGGGCGGACGCTTATCATAACGGCCTTGCTCATTTCATCGTCTCCAATGCTTTTTCATGCGGTCCCTCCGGCAGCGGCATCCAGTAGACGACCGCTTCGGGCGTGAGATACCATCCGTCAAGCACCCATCTGCCAGAACCAAGGTATCGCCCCAAACCAACGATATTCTCTGGTATATGAGGGACAAAAATAATGCACTCTTTCACAGAGTCCTCTGGCAGCCGCTCCGTAACGGGGATCCACCGCTGCCGCTCCTGCAGCACCGCGATCTCCTCGGCGTACCGGGCGCAGCGATCCACCAGCTCCTCGATCTTGTCGGCGGCGTCCACCAAAATGTGATCACATTCACAGCCCGCATAGTCCTTGCCGTCAACCGTCTCTTCCATGTGGAAAGCGCAAGTTCTACAGTCCAGCTGCGCCGATGGTACTGAACTCGAACACCGCAACGCCGCTATCAGCTCAGTCGTCTTCGCCATCGTCGAACACCTCCTCCAGCAGTCTGTCCAGCGCCTCCTCGCTCTTTTTGGTCAGACGCCGCTGCCGCCAGTGGTCCTCCACCGCCAGCGCACCGGCCACCAGCCACAGCAGCGACGCCGCGCCGCATACGATACTGAAAAAATCCATGTCGCACATTCCTCCTGTTTTTATTTTTCGGAGCGTTTCCACTCCGCTTCCAACTGTTTCCGCGCCGCCGGATCCGCCCGGCGCCAGTCCTCCCACATATCCTTTGTCCAGTGCCGCCGGTCCGCGCTGCCGGACTCGGAGGTGTACCGCTGTTGGGTGCGGGCCGTGTGGGCGATGGCCGCCGCCATCACCAGGTCGTCGTGCTCTCCCGCCGCCGCCTGCGGCTTGCGGTTCTCGTCGTACACGAAGGTGATCATCTCCCCCAGTGTCCACGATGACACCACCAGCCCCGGCTCCTCGTCCATCACCGTGTGCAGCGTAGCCAGCATCTGGGGCCGCGTCTTAGGGGACGTCACCCATCCTTGAGACTTGACCATCACATTCTTAAAGGTGTCGAAGCGCTCCCGCTGGTAGAGTGTCGGATAGTGCCATTCCTCCAGCTTGTTCTCCGGGTAGGTGGAGAAGTTGACCTCCACCGCCGCCAGCGCATCGTTGTAGTACCGGCCCAGGCAGTAGATCTGCCGGGCATACTGTATCTCGGACAGCGGCATCTGCAGCTCCGCCACCTGCGCCCCGGTGCGGTTGTCCAGCACGAAGGCCGTGAAGCGGTCGCTGCCCTCCCCGGCCGTGTCGCCGCCCAGCACATAGGGCGCACCCTTCTCCGGCGTCTGCCAGATACGCACCGCCCCGGTCTCGCCGGGCTCGTACCGCCAGTTCCGGGGCGCGGCTCCCGGCTCCGCCGGCTCGTCGAATACGAACCATC
>ERZ772861.557-NODE-557-length-40161-cov-4.987234_pt1 | contig 40161 bp, 35 predicted proteins | sample MGYA00512135_ERZ772861 | MGnify/ENA primary metagenome ERZ772861 (study PRJEB29015, sample SAMEA2737700) | human gut metagenome | biome: human gut; feature: human-associated habitat; material: faeces | place: China | collected 2012 ...
TGAGCATTCTGGACCCCTATACCGAGGTCATCATCCCAGAGCCCTATTACCCCAACTACACCACCTTCGTCCATGCCGCCGGCGGCGTGATCCGGGCTCTGCCCACCAATCCCTGGGAGGGCTACCGCTATGCCAAGCGGGAGCGCATCGAGAGCCTGATCACCAAAAACACCCGGGCCATCCTCATTACCAATCCCGGCAACCCCACCGGCGTGGTGCTGGACCAGGAGGAGATGCGGATGATCGCGGACATCGCCAAGGAGCACGACCTGTTCCTGATCTGCGATGAGGTCTACCGGGAGTTCTGCTACGACGACAAGTTCGGCGTGCCCACCATGGCCCGTTTCGACGACATTGCGGACAACCTGGTCATCATTGATTCCGTATCCAAGCGGTTCTCCGCCTGCGGTGCCCGGGTGGGCTGTGTGGTGACCAAGAACCTGGAGCTCCAGAACGCCATCCTGAAATTCTGCCAGTCCCGTCTGTCTGTGGCGACCATTGACCAGATTGGCGCGGCAGCGCTGTACACCGTGGATCCGGCGTTTTTCCGCCAGTCCAAGGCGGAGTACCGCATCCGCCGGGATACGGTGATCTCCAGACTGCGCCAGATCCCCGGCGTGGTGGTGGAGGAGCCTATGGGCGCTTTTTACCTGATGGCGAGTCTGCCCGTAGACGATGCCGACCGGTTCCAGCACTGGCTTCTGGAGTGCTTCGATGACAAGGGAGACACGGTCATGTTTGCCCCCGGGGCACCCTTCTACGAGACCCCCGGCAAAGGCACAAACGAGGTCCGGATCGCCTATGTGCTGAAGAAGCCGGATCTGGAGCGGGCCATGGAGGTCCTGGCCAAGGGCATTGCCGAGTACCAGCGGACTGTCATGCGGGTGGTTCCGGAGGCAAAGCGATAAGATTTGGGGCTGTTAGAAAACGCCCTGTCATTGCGAGCCAGTGCGCACACTGGCGTGGCAATCCCCAAGATTTTCAGGGAGAGAAACTATGGACATCATCTATCAAGATACCGACATTCTGGTCTGCGTCAAGCCGCCCAGGGTGCTGTCTACCGACGAGCCTGGGGGCCTGCCGGACTTGGTGCGTCAGGCCCTGGGAGATCCAAAGGCCGATGTGCGGACGGTCCACCGGCTGGACCGGGTGGTCAGCGGCCTGATGGTGCTGGCGAGAAACTCCCAAAGCGCCTCAGAGCTCTCCCGGCAGATCCGGGAGGGAGTCTTTGAGAAGGAGTATCTGGCCGTGGTCCACGGGGAGCCGCCGGAGAAGGCCGGGGAGCTCCGGGATCTGCTGGGCCGGGACAAGGCCCGGAGGATGACCTTTGTGGCGAAGGAGCCGGGAAAAGGCATTCAGGAGGCGCGGCTTTCCTATCGGGTGCTCCATGCCGCCGGTGGCCTGAGCCGGGTCCGGATCCGGCTCCACACGGGCCGTACCCCCCAGATCCGGGTCCAGTTCGCCTCCCGGGGCCTGCCTCTGGTAGGGGAGCGGAAGTACGCCCTGCTGGAGGACCCCTGCCAGATCGCCCTGTGGTCTGCCCATCTGGGCTTTACGCACCCCACCACCGGGGAACCAATGTCATTTGACCGGGAGCCGCCCATGGACTATCCCTGGACGGCTGTTTGAGGAGAGAAACATGAAACACTACGACTTTTTTCAAAACAGCGAATGTGAATATTTTCCCTGTCACAAGGGGGCGGACCCCAAGACCTTCAGCTGCCTGTTCTGCTACTGCCCCCTGTATGCCCTGGGGGAGAACTGCGGCGGCAATTTCCGCTACACCCAGAAGGGGATCAAGGACTGCACCAACTGTCTTCGGCCCCACATTCGGGAGAATTACCCGGAGATCACCGCTAAGATGCGGGACATCCTGGAGCTGGTCCGGAAGAAATAAGAGGATAAACCCCAATGCTGACGACCCAAAAAGGAAGAAATATTGACTCTTACATAGAAAACTACGTACTTTTTGATTTGGAAACCACAGGAATTTCCTGCCAGAATGACGATGTGATCGAAATTTCCGCCCTCCGGGTCCGCAATGGACAGGTGACGGAGTGCTTTTCCAGCCTGGTAGATCCCGGCCGCCCCATACCCTGGGCCGCCAGCCGGGTGAACAACATCACAGACGATATGGTGGCGGGGGAGCCTACCATGGAAGAGATCCTGCCTCAATTTCTGGAGTTTGTAGGAGAGGATGTGCTGGCGGGCCACAATATCGCCAGGTTCGACCTGAATTTCCTATACCGGGACTCCATGGTTCGCTTCGGCCTGCTGCCGGGGAACGACTATGTGGATACCCTTCTCTTCGCCCGCCAGAGTCTGCCGGGGCTGCCCAGCTACGCACTGACGGCCCTGGCGGAGCACTACGGCCTGACGACCCAAGGCGCCCACCGGGCGCTGAACGACTGCCGGGTGAACCAGCAGGTTTTTGAGCGGCTGGCAAGGGAGCCCAGGCGGGAAGCAAAGCGCTGCCCCCGCTGCGGTCAGCCAATGGCCCTGCGGAAAGGCCCCTTTGGAGCCTTCTACGGCTGCACCGGGTATCCCGGCTGCCGGTATACAGAGAATATAAAATAAGGATGTCACTGGTGTGGCCCCGCAAGGGGATTCCCTCCGGTCACAATCCCCCCGATTTTCGAACAATTACGTCCGAAAATCAGGGGGATTTACGCCTATTCGTGATTCAGCCGGTTATTTGAGAATTCCGCTGATGTCCTTTTCTGCCAGGGTGAAGCGCACCGCCTCGGCCTCGTGGGTCAGGGTGAAGCTGCCGGTGCCGGAGGCCAGAAGGTCAGAGAGGGTAAAGTCCGACTGGGCACGCTTGGTGACGAACCGGATCCCCGTAATGCCCTGGGCCTCCAATTGGCGAAGGCTCCCGGTGGTGCCACGGAGGGAGGCGGTGTCTGCCTGGACGGTGACGGTCAGAACGCCGTTCTTTTGCTGCGCCTGGTAGGGGATACTCTGGCCCTCAGAGTCGGAGACCCAGTAGGCAGCCGCCTTGCTCTCCGGCACCGTCTCGGCGGTGGTCACCTCACCAGCGTTCCAGGAATGATCGCCCTTTTGGCCTTCGATGGTTCTGTCAGGTGTGTCCGTATTGATATTCTTACCGGGCTCGTATATCTGGATGAATCCGCCAACTTTCAAATCAGAGGTATTGGGGGAGACCTCATTTCCATCCGTCGTAGGGGTGCCGCCGTTGCCGATAGCCGCACCTTCCTTCCAGCGTTCATTTGCCGCGCCGCCCTGCACCTTCACCTGCGCGTCACCGGAAATCGTGACATCGCTGCCGGTCCCACTAATTCCGCCGCCGATACCGGCACCGCCGGCGTCGCCCTGGGCCGTAACCTCGCCGCCCTCGATGGTAATGCCTTCGCCGCTGCCTGCGTAGCCGCCGCCGATACCGGCACCAGCACCGGCACCAGTGGCGGTTACCTTGCCGTCGGAGATGGTAATGTTACTGCCGCTGCCTCCTTGACCGCCGCCGATACCGGCACCGCCGACGCCGCCCTGGGCCGTTACCTCGCCGCCGGATACGGCAATGTTACTGCCGCTGCCAAGGGATCCGCCGCCGATACCTGCACCGCCGCCGACGCTGCTGGCTTCTACCTTGCCGCCCTCGATGGCAATGTTACTGCCGCTGCCGTCTTTACCGCCGCCGATACCTGCCCCAAGGGAGCCGCCGATGGCTTTTACCTTGCCGCCCTCGATGGCAATGTTACTGCCGCTGCCGTTTTTACCGCCGCCGATGCCTGCGGAATAATTACCGCCGGTGGCGTTAACAATACCTTTGGAGACGGTAATATCACTGCCGTTGCCGCCGCTGCCGCCGCCAATGCCCGCACCGCCACCATCATAGTTATCTTTGCCTGCAGCGTTGACCTCACCGCCGGAGACGGTGATTCTGCTGCCGTTGCCACCGTTGCCACCGCCGATGCCGGCTCCTTGCTCACCGCCTGTGGCCATGACTATTCCGCCTGTGATCTCAATATCCGTGCCGCTTCCGCCGTTGCCGCCGCCGATTCCAGCAGCGCTTCCGGCACCGGTGGCTGTGACATTGCCGCCGGAAATTGTAATCTTGCTGGCATCTTTGTGGCTGCTGTTACCGCCGCCGCCGATTCCGGCACTGTGTTCGCCACCTTTGGCGTCGATAGTACCGCCGGAGACGGTGATATTGTTGCCCTTACCACCACTCGAATCGCCGCCGATGCCCGCACCGCCTTTACCGCCGGTGGCATTCAGGCTGCCGGTGCCACCCTCTGGGGTGGTGACAGTCAGATTCCCGGCATTCCCCTTGTGTACACCGGCGTGGTATTCGCCGCTCTGAACGCTGTTGTTCCCCGAGAGATTCAGGGTCACGTCGCCCTGGCCCTGTGTGGTGATGGCGGCTTCAGACTTTGAGCTTACGTCAATATTCACATTCTCCAGGGTCACGTTGGCGGTGGCGTTTTCCCCCGCATTGATGATGACGGTGTTCTCTGTCTTCCCGTTGCTGGTGATGACGGGATTTGGATCTTCTACTGGTGCAGCTCCCTGGGTAACAGTCTGGATCGTGCCCGTAGCATTGACGGTAATATCGCCCTTATCCAGATACCATGTATCCGCCAAAACGAAGCTGGGGATAAAGGCCCCCAGCAGCACCAGGGACAACAGCCGTGTCGTGAGTTTTTTCATAAATATCATAAATATTCCTCCTTACGCCGAAAGGGGCCTTGTCTTGTACACTATAAGTATAACAAACAAAAGCCCGGGATTGCAAGGCTCTTTTCAATTTTGGAAGTCCTTACAAAATGGGGAGAATACTTTTGTGCAATTCTTAGAATGTGTCAGATTCAGCTTCTTTTTGACACAATAATCTATGATAGTTCTCTCATAACTTTAAAATTTAGGGTGGCGGGGCGGCGGGAAACATTACGGGAACAATGGGCGCAGAGGGATTGCGCATGCAGCGGCGGCAATCTGCCGCCATTGGCCGCAAGGCCATTCGTGGTACATTTGAATTTGTAACAACCAATGCAAAAACGTATGTCATTCCGACCGCAGCGATGGCGGAGCGGAGGAATCCACCACGTTGGGTTGTGCTGCAACGCTTACGCAGACTGGGCAGAAATCCTCATTGCATAATAGTATAAATTGTGGTATACTGTATAAGAGTTTACACCCGGAGGCGTTTATGACTGAATTAACTGATTTTCAGCGGAAAACCGAAGAAATTTATCCCGGAATCTCCCTGCGCTTTTGGGAGCCCCTGGAAAAGCATACCTCCTTCCGCATTGGCGGCCCGGCAGAGGTGATGGCGTTCCCGAAAAATTCCGTGGAATTGGGACAGCTTTTGAATAAGTCCGTTTTATTGGACTGCCAACCGGTTATTCTGGGAGCAGGAACCAACGTTCTGGCCCCGGACGAGGGGCTGCGGGGGCTGGTGATCTGCCTGAAGGACTGCCTGGACGGGCTTGTCCGGGTGGACGAAACCCATATCCGGGCCATGGCCGGAGTCACCATGACGCGGCTTGCCATGTTTGCAGCCCGGGAAGGCCTAAGCGGGCTGGAATTTGCCCATGGCATTCCCGGCTCCGTCGGCGGCGGTGTGTATATGAACGCCGGGGCCTATGGCGGGGAGATGGGCCGCGTCTGTGAGAGCGCAGAGCTCATGACCGTGGCGGGAGAAATCTACACCCTGCAGGGCGGCCAAATGGATTTTTCCTACCGACACAGCTGCCTGGAGAATTCGGGCGACATCGTGCTCACCGCCCTGTTTGCCCTGACTCCCGATGATCCGGAGACCATCAAGGGCCGCATGAAGGAGCTGCAGGCCAAGCGCTCTGCATCCCAGCCCTTGAATTATCCCAGCGCGGGATCGGCCTTCAAGCGCCCGAAGCAGGGCTATGCTGCCGCACTGATCGATCAGGCGGGGCTGCGGGGCTACCGCGTGGGCAACGCCGCCATTTCCGAAAAGCATGCAGGCTTTGCCGTGAATCTGGGCGGGGCCACTGCCGCAGAGGTTCGGCAGCTGCTGGAAGACGTGGCCAATATTGTTGAAGAGAAATCCGGCATTCGTCTTGAGCCGGAAATTCGCATCTGGTAAAAGAGAAAGAGGGAACGCCATGCAATCCTTTTCCGCTTACGCCAAGGCGGAGATATGCCGGGAGTACCCCCAGGACGGCTGCTGCGCCCTGGCGGAATGCTTCGGCATTCTGCTGTTCTGCAACTGCTTTCAGGACAGCCTGATCAAGATTATTACGGAGAGCCAGGACTTTGCCAAGCTTCTGCCGAAGCTTTTCCGCAAGGCCTTCGGCGTGAGCTTTGATACCCTCCCGGGGGAGGAAATCAAGGGAAAGCTGGTGTTTCAGATCACAGATCGGCAGAAGATCGCCGCCATTATGGAATCCTTCGGCTTTGCACCCAAGGATACGCTGGCCCTGCACATCAACCTGCCGGTTGTGGAGGAGGACTGCTGCAAGGCGGCCTTCCTGCGGGGGGCTTTCCTGGCCGGGGGCAGCGTCACCAGCCCCAGCAAGGCCTACCATCTGGAATTCACCACCACGCATAAGAGCGTTGCCCGGGAGTGCGAGATCCTGATCCATGAGACCGTGGGTTTTCCTGCCAAGGCGGCTGCCCGGGGCGGGGCCCAGGTGCTCTATCTCAAGCACAGCGACCTTATTTCCGATTTTCTTACCTTTTTGGGTGCGCCTGTGGCGGCCATGGGCATTATGGAGGCAAAGCTGGAAAAAGAGCTGAACAACAAGGTAAACCGCTGCTGCAACTGTGACGATGCCAATACCTCCAAGGTGGTGGAGGCAGCCCAGGAGCAGCTGGGGGCGATCCGCGTCCTGCGGGACCGTGGCCTGCTGGAAAAGCTGCCCCAGAAGATTGCCCAGGCGGCCCAGGCCCGGGAGAATAACCCGGAAGCCTCTCTTTCGGAGCTGGCGGCCATGATGGAGCCGCCCATTACCAAGCCGGCCATGAACCACCGCCTGCAGCGCATTGTCTCCATGGCAAAGGAGGTCACGCAATGAGCTTTGTACATCTGCACGTCCACAGCGAGTACAGTTTGCTGGACGGGGCCTGCCGCATTGACGGCATGATGGACCGGGTGAAGGAGCTAGGCCAGACGGCCGTGGCCATTACGGATCACGGCGTTATGTACGGCTGCATTGATTTCTACAAGGCGGCCAAGGCCGCAGGCATTAAGCCCATTATCGGCTGCGAGGTCTATATGGCCCGCAGAAAAATGACGGACCGGGTTCACGGATTGGACAATGATCCCTACCACCTGGTTCTGCTGTGCGAAAATCAGAAGGGCTATGAGAACCTGTGTTATCTGGTGTCCGAGGCCTTCCTGCACGGCTTCTACGGAAAGCCCCGGGTGGACCTGGAGCTGCTGGAGGGACACCATGAAGGGCTCATCGCCCTGTCCGCCTGTCTGGCCGGCGCCATCCCCCAGGCGCTTATGAATGAAAACTATGACGAGGCCAAGCGCATGGCCCTGGAGCTCTCCCGTATTTTTGGCCCGGAGCATTTTTATTTGGAAATGCAGGACCATGGCATTGACAAGCAGCGCCCCGTGAACCAGGGTTTGCAGCGGCTGGCGCGGGAAACGGGGCTGCCGCTGGTGGTCACCAACGATGCCCACTATCTGCGCCGGGAGGATGCGGATATGCAGGATGTGCTGCTGTGCATCCAGACCGGCAAGACGGTGGACGATCTGAACCGGATGCGCTTTGAAACCCAGGAATTCTATTTGAAAAGCGAGCAGGAGCTTCGCCAGCTGTTCCCGGGCTGCGACGAGGCCTTTGACAATACGGTGAAGATTGCCCAGATGTGCAATGTGGACTTTACGTTCCATGAGTACCATCTGCCGGCCTATCCGGTGCCGGAGGGCTACACCAACGAGGGGTATTTCCGGATGCTCTGCGAGAAGGGCTTTCAGGAGCGCTACCCGGATGCCCCCCAGGAATACCGGGAGCGCATGGAGTATGAGATCAATGTCATCAGCTCCATGGGCTATGTGAATTACTATCTGATCGTCTGGGATTTCATCCACTATGCCAAAAGCGTGGGCATTCCCGTCGGCCCGGGCCGTGGCTCCGGCGCGGGCTCCATTGTGGCCTACTGCATCCATATTACGGAAGTAGACCCCATGAAATACGGCCTGATCTTCGAGCGCTTCCTGAATCCCGAGCGGGTGAGTATGCCAGATTTCGATACGGATTTCTGCCAGGAGCGCCGGGGCGAGGTCATTGACTATGTCTACAGAAAGTACGGCGCGGACAGGGTGGCCCAGATCGTTACCTTCGGCACCATGGCCGCCCGGGGCGCCATCCGTGACGTGGGCCGTGCACTGAATTTCACCTTTGCCGAAACGGATGTGGTGGCAAAGCTGGTTCCTGCCGGTCCCCATGTGACGCTGAAGGATGCCCTTCAGGAATCCCCCCGCTTCAAGGAGCTTTACGAGGGGGACGAGCGGGTCAAAAAGCTGATCGATACGGCCATGCGCCTGGAGGGAATGCCCCGGAACTCCTCCACCCATGCTGCGGGCGTTGTCATTACGGCAAACCCCGTGTGCAGCTATGTGCCCCTGTCCCGGAATGATGATACCATTGTCACCCAGTACACCATGACCACCATTGAGGAGCTGGGTCTGCTCAAAATGGACTTCCTGGGCCTGCGAAACCTGACGGTGATCCAGGATGCGGAAAAGCAGATTCAAAGGCTGGAGCCCGGCTTCTCCATAGCATCCATTCCGGATAACGACCCGGAGACCTTTCAAATGCTCTCGGACGGAAAAACCTCCGGCGTGTTCCAGATGGAGTCTGCCGGTATGACCGGCGTGTGCATCAGCATGCACCCCAGTTCCATTGAAGACATCACCGCTATTGTGGCCCTTTACCGTCCCGGTCCCATGGATTCCATTCCCAGATTTGTTGCCAACAAGCTGAATCCTGCCCAGGTGACCTATAAAACGTCCCTGCTGGAGCCTATTCTGCGGGTGACCTACGGCTGCATCGTCTACCAGGAGCAGGTTATTGAGATTTTCCGCAGCCTGGGCGGCTACACCATGGGCCAGGCGGATAACATCCGGCGGGCCATTTCCAAGAAGAAGCTGAAGGTTATCGAGGCGGAGCGGAAGGTTTTCGTCTATGGCGATGCATCCCAGGGAATCTCCGGTGCCATTGCCAAGGGCGTCAGCGAAAGTGCGGCCCAGTCGATTTACGATGAAATCGTGGATTTTGCCAACTATGCTTTTAACAAATCCCATGCCGTGTGCTATGCAGTGGTTTCCTATCAGACGGCCTATTTGAAGTGCCACTATCCCAGGCAGTATATGGCGGCGCTGATGACCTCTGTGCTGGATTCGTCCGTAAAGATCTCCGCCTATATTGCCGAGTGCCGGGAGCTGGGCATTGCCCTGCTGCCGCCGGATATCAACCACTCCGAGGACCATTTCTCCGTAGAGGAGGGGGGCATTCGTTTCGGCCTTGGGGCTGTGAAAAACATCGGCAGAGGGCTTATCCGCAGCATGGCTGCCAAGCGCCGGGAGGGCGGCCCCTTCCGTTCGCTGCAGGACTTCCTGGAGCGCATGGACGATGGGGAGCTGAACAAGCGGGCGGTGGAGAATCTGATCCGCTGCGGGGCAATGGACGGTCTGGGCTGCCACAGAAGCGAGCTCATCGGCGTGTACGATGCCATGATGGACTCCATCTCCTCCAGCCGGAAAAAGAACCTGGAGGGTCAGCTGGGCCTGTTTTCCATGCTGGAGAACGACAGCGCCGCAAAGATGGACATCCCGAAGCGGGCGGAATTCGACAAAGCCGAGCTTATGGCCATGGAGAAGGAGACCACCGGCATCTATCTTTCCGGACATCCCATGGATGATTACCGAAAGCTGCTGAAAAACACCCATGTGATCCCCATTGGCGAGCTGATGGATGAGGAAAATCACTACGAGGACAATCAGATGGTCTCTGTGGCAGGTATTGTCCAGACCGTGAAGACCAAAAGCACCCGGAACAATTCCGTCATGGCCTATGTGACCATGGAGGATGATACGGCTGCCATTGAAATGCTTGCCTTTTCCAGTGTTCTGAGCCAGTATGGGGAGCTGCTGAAAGAAAATGCGGCGGTGGTCATCACCGGCAGGCTGTCCCTGCGGGATGACAAGGAGCCCCAGATCCTGATCAACCGGGTCCGCCGCATTTCGGATTACGCAGCCCAGCCGGAAAGGCCGGAAGTGCCGCGCCAGGCACCCCAGGAGCCTCCCAAAAACAGGACGCTCTATCTGCGGCTTCCCGGAGAGGAGGGAAAGCTCTATCCCAAGATCCGGGCCATTCTCAATATGTTCCCGGGCACGGAAAAGGCCGTACTGTTCTTCGAGGATACCCGGGCCCGCCGGGGTACGCAGTGTTCATTGGGGGAAAACATGCTTGCGGAGCTGAAAAACGTTCTGGGCGAGGCGAACGTTGTTGTGAAGTGACCGCGGTTTTTCAAAGGGCAGACTTTTGCCTGCCGGTTACAAAGTTCTTTCCATTTTGAAAATTTGTGTTATAATGAATGTATATGCGAAAAGAAAATCGCAGAGGGGAGCTGATGCCTTGAAAAGAAGAATGTTGTTTTTGAGTCTTATCCTGGCGGCGTCGCTGCTTACCGGCTGCGGATATCGGACCGTGGAGCAGATGTATGCCATTCCCCGCAGGACCGAGGAGTATACTCTGCTGCAAAAGACCATTGAGCAGGCCATGGAAGAGCTGGAGTTTGCATCGCCCACCTACGGGGATAACCAGCAGGTGGTGCAAAGCGCTGACCTGGACGGGGACGGAAAACAGGAATATATTGTTTTCGCCCGGGGCAATTCCGAGAAGCCCCTGAAAATCCTGGTCTTTCACGAGGCGGAGGACGGCGCTTACTTCCTTATGGAGATGCTCCAGATGAATGGCGCAGCCTTCGAGCAGGTGGACTATGTGGATATGGACGGAAAACCCGGCAGCGAGCTGGTGGTAGGCCGCCGCCTGAGCGACCAGATGATGCGGGTTGCCGCTGTTTTCTCCTTTGCCGATGGGCAGAGCGAGCAGCTGATCAATACCATCTATGCCAAGTTCTTCACTGCGGATATGGATGCCAACGGCAGCGCGGACCTGCTGGTGCTGCGGGAAGGGGAGACCGATGTGTCCTATGGCAGCGCCGTGCTCTATACCTATGAAAACGGCAGCATTCTCCGCTCCAAGGAGATCCGGCTGTCTCAGCGAATCGAAAAAATGATGCGCGCGAAGATCAGCCGCCTGCAAAGCGGGGAGACGGCCCTGTATCTCTCCAGCTCCATGAACGACAGCGCCATTGTCACCGATGTGCTGATGGTGAAGGACGGAGACCTGGTGAACCTCAACAATGGCAGCAAGCTTGCCTATAGCGTTCAGACACTGCGCAACTATTACCTATTTATGGACGATATCGATGACGACGGGGTTATGGAGCTGCCCAGTCTTATGGACCTGCGGCTGGGACCCAACCAGTCCGGCGAAAAGCGGCAGCAGCTGGTCTACTGGTATGCCATCGATTCCGATGGCTATGAGATCAAAAAAATGTTCACCTTCCATAATGTAGACGGCGGCTGGTATCTGCGGCTGGACCTGGATGCCATGGCCGCAGAGCGCATGGCCGTGGAAAAAAACGGCAGCAGCTACACCTTCTACATATGGGACGAACAGAATGAGAGTGCCGCGCCGCTGTTTACGGTGTATTCCTTTACGGGAAAGGACCGGGAGCAGCTGGCGACAGACAGCAACCGTTTCCCGCTGTATAGAGGCGAAAATGTTGTATACGCCGGAAAATTGGAGGTCGGCTCCGGAATCTATGGCATCACCCAGGAGAGCCTGACAAAGGACTTCTGCCTGATCGGTGTGGACTGGAAACAGGAAGGATAAAGATATGAAAAAGGTACTGATTTTGGAAGACGAAGTGAATATCCGCTCCTTCGTCGTGATCAATCTCCGGCGGGCCGGCTACGATGTTATCGAGGCGGGAACCGGCCAGGAGGCCCTGGACAGGCTCAACGAAAATCCGGATATCGGTGTGTCGATTCTGGACATTATGCTGCCGGATATCGATGGCTTTGAGGTCTGCCGCCGTATCCGGGCCACCAACAAGCAGATGGGTATCATTATGCTCACCGCCCGAACCCAGGAGATGGATAAGGTGACGGGCCTGATGACCGGGGCGGATGACTATGTGACCAAGCCCTTCTCTCCTGCGGAGCTCACCGCCCGAATTGACGCCCTCTACCGCCGCATCGGCGGAGACAGCGCAGCCAGCCCGGAGCTGCTGAGCCAGGGGCCCTTCGTTATGAATACGCGGAACCACACTCTGGAAAAGAATGGGGAGCGCATCCGCCTGACCCAGGTGGAGTATGCAATATTGAAGCTCTTTATGCAGAATCCGGGCAGGGCTCTTTCGCGAGAGGACATTCTGTCCGCCGTCTGGGGCAAGGACTACGAGGGCGAATTGAAGATCGTAGACGTGAACATCCGCCGTCTGCGCATCAAGATCGAGGATGATACGGCCAATCCCACCTATATCACAACGGTCTGGGGCCTGGGCTATAAGTGGGGCGCGTAAGGCTCCATGAAACTGGAATTCAAGAAAATCGGCAATCTGCATAAGCGTTGGCTGACCAATATTACCCTGGTCATTGTGGCTGTTGGGGTTGTCTGTGTGGCGGCCATTACGGCCTCCTATGCAGCTTATTGCTATAAAAATATGGATGCGGACCTGCAAAACCGGGCCCGCACCACCACAGACTATTTCAAAGAGGCAATTGGCCAGGATTACGACACCTTCTACCAGTCCTGCATTACCTATGCCGAGACCTTTGACCAGGCGGATGCCCTGGAATTGCAGTTCATTGACCAGTATGGGAAGATCGTTGCTTCCTCCTACGGTACGTGGGCTGCCACATCCCCCAGGACGCCCGAGGTCCAGGAGGCCATCTCCACCCGGACCATCCAGCCCTTTGTGGGCAAGGATCCGGATACCGGCGAACGGATCATGGCGGTGAGCAGCCCCATGATCTACAGCAATGGCCAGGTCATTGGTGTCCTGCGCTACGTGACCTCCACCGCGATCATGGATCGGGAGATCGTCAGCATTGCCTTTATCAGCATCACCGTTCTGGTGGCGGCTCTGGTGATCATTCTGCTGTTCAGCAGCTTCTTTATCCGCTCTGTCATGCTTCCCGTGGAGCAGATCACGGAAAAGGCAAAGCGCATCGCCAACGGCAGCTACGGTGCCCAGATCAAGACAAAGTACAATGATGAAATTGCCGATTTGGCGGAGACCATCAATGAGATGTCCGTCAAGATCAGCCAGAATGAGAAGATGCAGGCGGAGTTTATTTCCCAGCTCTCCCATGAGCTGCGCACCCCGCTGACTGTCATCAACGGCTGGAGCGAAACCCTGCTGGCAGACGAAAGCCTGGATGCCGATACGGCCCAGGGCCTGAAAATTATCTCCTCGGAAGCCAAGCGGCTGACGGAAATGGTCATGGAGCTGCTGGACTTCACCCGGCTGCAGGATGGCCGCATGACCCTGAACGTGGAGCAGACGGATATCCGCAGCGAGTTTGAGGATACCATCTTCATGTATGGCAGCCGCCTGGCCCAGGACGGCATTACCCTGGAATATCTGGAAAATGACGAGGATATCCCGGAAATTCCCTGTGACCCCAAGCGGCTGCGTCAGGTGTTCCTGAACATCCTGGACAATGCCGCCAAGCACGGCAAGGACGGCAAAAAAATCGAAGCCAGCATCGCCTATGAAAACGATCAGGTGGTGGTCCGCATCCGTGACCACGGCCCGGGTATCCCCGAGGACGAGCTGCCGCTGGTGAAGAAGAAGTTTTACAAGGGCAGCTCCAAGGCCAGAGGCACCGGCATTGGCCTGGCGGTCTGCGATGAGATCGTAGGTCTCCATGGCGGTACGCTTACCCTCGAAAATGCCGAGGGCGGCGGTACTCTGGTTACCATCGCGCTTCCTGCGACCCAGGAGTAAACGGAAAGGACAGCTCATGAAAGAAAACCAAGAACCAAAAGAACAATTCAAAACCTCCATCGGCGGCCAGGCCCTGATTGAGGGAATCCTGATGCGGGGGCCGGAGAAGGATGCCATTGTGGTCCGTGGGGCAGACGGGCTCACCGTTGAGGTGACGGACCGGAAGCTGAATCCCAAGGGCTCCTGGAAAAATCTCCCCTTTATCCGGGGCATTTTCAATTTCTTCGATGCCCAGGTGGTTGGCGTCAAGGCGCTGATGCGCTCGGCAGATCTGGCTCCCGAGGAGATGCAGGAGGAGCCCGGAAAGTTTGACCTGTGGCTGGAAAAGAAGCTGGGCAGCGAGCGCTTTCAGAAGGCGCTGGTCGGCATTGCGGTGGCTATGGGCCTGTGCCTGTCCATTGCGCTGTTTTTCCTGCTGCCCATGACGGTTGCCTCCTTCTTTGACAAGGCCATTTCCAGCATTCTGGTTTTGAATCTGCTGGAAGGCCTGATTCGTATGGTGATTTTCCTGGGGTATATGCTTCTGATTTCCAGAATGAAGGAAATGCGCCGGGTGTTCTCCTACCACGGGGCGGAGCACAAGACCATCCGCTGCTACGAGGCGGGGCTGCCGCTGACCGTGGAGAATGTCCGGAAAATGACCCGTTTCCACCCCCGCTGCGGAACCAGCTTCCTGCTGGTGATTATGGTCATTTCCATTCTGATTTTCTCCATTGCGTCCTCGCTGCTGCTGACCCTGTTTCCGGGGCTGAACGCTCTGCGGGGCAGCTTCGGCTACCGGCTGCTGATGATCGTCTTTAAGCTGCTGCTGCTGCCTTTGGTTGTGGGCATTACCTATGAGATCAACCGCTGGGCAGGCCGCCATGACAATGGCTTTACCAGAGTTCTGACTGCCCCGGGTATGCTGCTGCAGCACTTTACCACCAATGAGCCGGACGACAGCATGATCGAGGTGGGCATTACCGCCGTTCAGGCAGTTCTGCCCAGGGAAGCGGGGGCCGACCGGTGGTAGAGACATATGCAGAGCTTTATCTGCACACCCGCCAGCGGCTAATGGAAGCAGAGACCCAGGAAGCCGCAGGCCCCATGGCCCGGGACATCATCAGCACCCTGCTGGGCCTGAGCCAGGAAGCTTTTCTGGCGGAAAAGGACAGCCCCGTCAGTGAAATGCAGTGCCTGACCGTTGACCGGGCGGTGGACCGCTACTTAGGCGGAGAGCCCTTGCCCTATGTGCTGGGAGAGTGGACCTTTTATGGGCTGGACCTGTATGTGACCCCCGATGTGCTGATTCCCAGGGACGACACCTGTGCCGTGACAGAGCTTGCCATTCACCGGGGGCTGTTTCTGGACAAAGACCCCAGAATTCTGGACCTGTGCTGCGGCTCCGGCTGCATCGGCCTGGCCCTCGCCAGCCGCCTGCGGGATGCCCGGGTGACGCTGGCGGACCTTTCGGGGCCTGCTCTGGCTGTGGCCCGGAAAAACATCCAGCGCAATCACATGGGCGGCCGGGTCAGCTGCGTTCAGCTGGATGCTACGGAAGCGCCGCCGGCATTTCTGGGAAAATTTGATATGATCGTCTCCAATCCGCCCTATGTGACGGGGGAGGAAATGGAGGTGCTTCCGGATTCCGTCCGGAACTATGAGCCCCACATGGCCCTTTTCGGCGGGGCGGACGGCCTGGACTTCTACCGGGCGATTACCAAGAATTACCGGGCGGTCCTGAAGCCCGGGGGCTTCCTGTGCTATGAGTTTGGCATGGGCCAGGGGGACGCGGTGTGCGCCATTCTGGAGGAAAACGGTTTCACGGTCCTGGAACGGACCTTGGATTATAACGAAAGAGAACGCGCCGTGCTGGCACAGTACGGCAGGAAAGGAATATGAACCATGGCTACAAAAAAGACTCCCTATGAAGCACCGGCTCCCGCCTCCGACAAGAAAAAGGCATTGCAGACAGCTCTGAGCCAGCTGGACAAGGCCTATGGCAAGGGCACTGTCATGCGCCTGGGCGACCGGCCCGAGATGAATGTGGAGGCCATCCCCACGGGCTCTCTGGCACTGGATGCCGCTCTTGGCATCGGCGGCGTGCCCAAGGGCCGTATCATTGAGATCTATGGTCCCGAATCCTCCGGTAAAACCACTCTGGCCCTGCACATTCTGGCAGAAGCCCAGAAGCGGGGCGGTGAAGTGGCCTTCGTGGACGCCGAGCACGCACTTGACCCCGTCTATGCGGCGGCCCTGGGTGTAGACATTGACAATCTGCTGGTGTCCCAGCCGGATACCGGCGAACAGGCGCTGGAGATTACCGATGCCCTGGTCCGTTCCGGCGCCATCGATGCCGTTGTTGTGGACTCCGTGGCAGCCCTGGTGCCCAAGCAGGAAATCGAGGGTGAAATGGGCGACACCTTTGTGGGCCTTCAGGCCCGGCTGATGTCCCAGGCCCTTCGGAAGCTGGCCGGTACCATCAACAAGACCAACTGCGTGGTTATCTTCATCAACCAGCTGCGTATGAAGATCGGCGTTATGTACGGCAACCCCGAGACCACCACCGGCGGCAACGCCCTGAAGTTCTATGCTTCCGTCCGTCTGGATGTCCGCCGCATTGAGCAGATCAAGGAAGGCGGCAATGTCATCGGCAACAAGACCCGGGTCAAGGTTGTCAAGAACAAGGTTGCACCTCCTTTCAAGGAAGCCGTCTTCGATATCATGTATGGCCAGGGTATCTCCAAGTGGAGTGAGCTTATCGATTTGGCTGTGCAGATGGACATCATCCAGAAGAGCGGCAGCTGGTTCTCCATGGGCGATGAGCGCATCGGCCAGGGCAAGGACAGCGTAAAGGCCTATCTGCAGGAGCGGCCGGAGCTGGCCGAACAGGTGGAGGCCGAGGTCCGGGAGAATCTCTGGAAGATCTCCGGCGGCGCTCCCAAGGCTCCCGCAAAGGCTGCGGACAAGCCCATCGCCGTAGAGGCGGACGACTTCGCGGATGAGGATTGAGTACCTCAAGACCGCCCCGGACCGTGCAGGGCGCTATACCCTGGGCCTGGAGGACGGCTCCAAGCTGCTGCTCTACCGGCAGACCATTGAGGACTTCGGCCTGTATACGGGGCTGGAGCTGACGCAGGAGCAGTACAAGCGGCTTTTGGCCGCCGTTTCGGAGATGTCCGCAAAAATGCGGGCGGTGCGCATTGTCTCAGCGGCCAACGTGTCCAAGAAGGACCTGGAAAACAGGCTTGTCCAAAAGGGAGAAGACCCTGCCCAGGCCCGGAAAGCGGTTTCCTGGCTGTCGGAGCTGCATCTGATTGACGACAACGCCACGGCGGAGACCATTGTCCGCGCCTGCATCGCCAAGGGCTATGGCAGGTCCAGGGCAAAGCAGGTCCTCTATGAAAAACGGATTCCCCGGGAGCTTTGGGAAGCGGCCCTGGAGGATTATCCGGACCAGACGGAGAAAATAGCCGATTTTCTCCGGGCAAAATTGAAGGGTAGTCAAGACCCAAAACTGCAAAAGAAGGCCATCGACGCGCTTCTGCGCCGGGGCCACAGCTACGGCGCGATCCGGCAGGCCCTCAGCGAGCTTTCCCTAGATACAGATGATTTCCCGGAGGAAGAATAATGGCAACAATCGGATTTATTTCTCTTGGCTGCGCCAAGAATCAGGTGGACTGCGAACGGATGATGTTCCGGGTGCAGGAAGCCGGACATACGGTAAACGAGGGCGTCGCTGGCAGCGACGTGGTGGTGATCAATACCTGCGGCTTCATCGACTCTGCAAAAAGTGAGGCCATCGACTATATTTTGCAGACTGCCGCGCTGAAAGCGGAGGGCCAGGTGGGCAAAATTCTGGTGACAGGGTGCCTGTCCCAGCGCTACCAGGGGGATATCCTCCAGGAAATGCCCGAGGTGGACGGCGTCCTGGGCACGGGAAGCTATACCAAGATCGTTCCCGCCATTGAGCAGCTGCTCTCCGGCCACAAGGTTGTGGATTTCGGCTCCATTGACGCGCCGGAGGAGGAAGTGGGCCGGATGGTCACCACTCCCGAGCATTTCTCTTACATCAAGATTGCCGAGGGCTGCAACAACCGCTGCGCCTTCTGCATCATTCCCTATCTGCGAGGCAAGTACCGCAGCCGCCAGATGGACGACGTTTTGTACGAGGCACGGGTTCTGGCAGCCAACGGCACCAAGGAGCTGATTGTAGTCGCCCAGGATACCAGCCGCTACGGCACGGATTTCCCGGAGCACAAGCGGCTGCTGCCGGAGCTGCTGCGGGAGCTGTGCAAAATCGAGGGCCTGCACTGGATTCGTGTGCACTATGTGTACCCCGATGAAATTGATGACGAGCTCATCGATGTGATTGCAAGCGAACCCAAAATCGTCAAGTACCTGGATATTCCTATTCAGCACTGCAATGACAAGATCCTCTCCACCATGCATCGCCGGGGGGACAAGAAGCTGATTGTGGACCTGTTTGCCAAGCTGCGCGCCAGAATTCCCGGCCTGGTGATCCGCACCAGCCTCATTGCCGGTCTGCCCGGCGAGGGCGAGGAGGAGTTCCAGGAGCTGTGCCAGTTCCTGCGGGACGAGAAAATGGAGCGGGTAGGAGCCTTTGTGTTCTCTCCGGAGGAGGGAACCCCGGCAGCCACCATGGACCACGTGGAGGAAGAGGTTGCCAAGGAGCGGGCGGAGACCCTGGAGATGATTCAGTCTCAGATCATGGACGAATACAATGCCGCCCAGATCGGCAAGACAATGGAAGTTTTGGTAGACGGCTACGATGAGGAGCAGGAGCAGTTCTACGGAAGAACCTATGCTGATTCTCCCGACATTGACGGGCGGGTCTGGATTGCCTCTGAGGAGCCTCTGCATGAGGGCGATTTTGTGAATGTGACCATCGACGGCTGTATTGACGGCGACCTGGCAGGCTACGTAGCGGAGGAAACGGTATGACAACTGCAAGTAAAATCACGCTTTTTCGGGTATTTCTGATTCCCGTTATGATGGTGACCCTGTACCTGAGCGGCGGCATCAGCGGCACATGGATGTGGGTCTCCCTGGCTATTTTCATTCTCGGCAGCCTTAGCGACTTTGTGGACGGGCAAATCGCCCGCCGCTGCAACCAGGTGACGGACTTCGGCAAGTTCCTGGACCCCCTGGCGGACAAGCTCTTAACCATTGCTGTCATGACGGTGTTCACCCAGTGGGGCCGGTTCCCTGCCTGGGCGCTGATGATCGTCCTCACCCGGGAGTTTGCCGTCACCGGCCTGCGCCTGGTGGCCGCCCCCAAGGGCCGCGTCATCGCCGCCGCCTGGAGCGGCAAGGTGAAAACCGCCAGCACCATGGTGGGTATCATCGCCTGGCTGCTCTTCCCCACCAATACGGTGGTGGGCCTGGTGGTCTCCATTGTGATCGTGGTGACCACGGTGTACTCCGGCGTGGAATATTTCGTAAAGAATTGGAGCTGCCTCTGGGATTGAGGGGGCTTCCCTATAAAAATCAGCGTGGACGACTCCACGCTGATTTTTTTGAAAATGAAACAAATTGCGCCTGCCGGTCGTATCTAAGGTGAGAGGAGGTGGTGACCATGGCTTCTTTGTTGCGTACGGACAGAGAAATCACGGAAATCTATCATCGGCAAATTGATACGGTCTACCGTATCTGCTATTCCTTTATGAAAAACAAGCCGGAGGCGGAGGACATGGTCCAGGAGACCTTCCTGCGGCTCATCGCCTCCGGGAAGACCTTCGAAAACCAGCGGCACGAAAAAGCGTGGCTCATCGTTACGGCATCCAATCTGTGCAAGGATCAGCTGAAACGGCTTTACCGAACCGATGAGGATCTGGACGAGCATACGGAGCTGGCAGGGGACAGAGGGCCGGAAGCAAATCCGGTGCTGGAGGCGATTTTCCGCTTACCCCCGGACTATAAGACGGCGGTGTATCTCTACTACTACGAGGGCTATACCACCCGAGAAATTGCCGGACTCCTGCACTGTCCCCAGCCCACGGTCCGCACCCGGCTTGCCCGTGCCCGAAAACAATTGAAAACCATGTTAGGCGGTGATTTGGAATGAAGGAACAGAAAATCAAGCAGGCATTCGACACTGTAACATTGACGCAGCAGGAGAAGGATGCCCTATTGGAAAATATCCTTTCCGCATCCGGTCATCGGCCTGCGGAAAGGAAACGGACGATGAAATACAGAAAGACCCTTCTGATTGCGGCGATCATTACCGCAATGGCAATTTTTATGGGCTGCGCCGTCGCTGCCCTCAGCACAAAGCAGCTGAAGCTGGATGAATACGAAACCACGGCACCGGCCTGGATTGACGCCGATGGGGAAAGACACGAGGCAATGGAGGTCACAAAAACAGTTCTGTCCCTCCAGGGCCTGGAGAATACCCCGGAGCAGAAGGCCGCCAAGGAGTGGTATGAATTCTGCAAGGGCTACGACACCGACCACTCCATCTACATGGCCGCCCAGGGAAAATTTCAGGCACCGGAGGAGTATGATGCCTACGATGTCTACTCCCAGGAGATGGTGGACAAGCTGGACGAAATCGCGAAGAAATTCGATTTGAAGCTGGCGGGACGAATGGCGACAGCCTACCATTATGATTGGGAGTTGGGGTGGAATGCCCTCGGCATTCAGGAGCCGCTGATTTCCGGCACGGACGAAAGTTTTGAACTGCGGGGTTGCAGCTTTTTTGAATCCGGCAGCTATTCCCTTTGGACGGACTTTCATGTCGTCGACCCGGCCTTTTCCTGGGACTATGCTACCAATTTGGTGCTGAACTGCAATAAAAAGGGCTTCGTGGGCACCAAGATCGTCAATCTGGTGGCTTCTACCCGGGAATGGACTTATACGAGAAGTGACGGTGTTCCTGTTTTGGTCGTGGTTTCTGATGGCATAGGGTATCTCATCTGTGACCGGGAGGATGCCTTTGTCTATGCGGTCTTCCCGGCTTCCTGGTACTTAAATGATGGCGACGGCCCTCGAGTGGATATGCAAGACCGGGACATCGAATGGCTGGCAGAACATATTCACTTTTCCGTTCAAACGAAACTGCCGGATGTGGATGCTGTGCTTCCTCAGCTTCAAAAGGCCGATGCGGAGTATGAGGCCATGCTGGACGCGGACGACCCCTTTGCCCAGGATAGCTACCAGAAGCTTCGCATGGTTTTGGGAGCGGTGACGGAATACGCGCTTCTTGACCTGGACGGAGACGGCATCGACGAGTGCATTTTCTGGGGCGAAGACGGAAACTCCAGCCTCTATACCATGAAGGATGGAAAAACCGCCCCGGTATTGACAGAAGGGGACAAGGCCTTTGGCATTCAGGGAACGGTTTCCCTCTGCGAAAACAACGTTCTGAAAACCTACGAAGAGGTGGGACAGGCCTACAAGCTCTACTGCTTCTATACCGTAGAGCAGGGAAACCTGATCGTGCAGAATCGCCTGGTCTACGACATTGCCAATGATTGCTTCGGCCTGAGCCTTAGCGGCATTCATATTGACAAAGACTTAAGCCGGGAAGAAGCCGAGACGCTTTTGAATTCTTATCGCGAAGTTCCTTTGGAGCATCTGCCAATCGATACGCTCCCGGAGGACAAATAAACCCATGGGAGGGGCTGCGGCCCCTCCTATTTTCTTCTGGATTTTTCCGAACACCTGTGCTATAATACGAGGGCATTTCGTATAGAAACGAGGTTATACCATGAACGACAAGGAAATCGGCGAGATTCGCCGCCATCTGCGCAGAGATCGCAGCAATATTACGAAAATCTATGGCTGCTTTGTCAATGACAACAAGGAGATCATTACGGAGTTCAGCCAGAGCACCGGTATTATGCCGGAAAACGAGGGGGACAAGTATTTTGCCCTCTTCAAGCGGGTGCTGTCCGGCTCCGTCGGCAAGAATCTGATTGATATCACCTTCAAGACCTCCCAGGTGGCGGGCAGCCCCGAGCATAAGCTGCTCATGGACCTGCGGGAATCCAAGCTGGGGGATGACGAGCTGCTGCACAGCTTCTTCCAGAAGATCATTGATTCCGTGTCCGTAGAGGGCAATTACCTGATTTTGATTGGCTGCGACAGTTACGATGTCCCCTTTAAGGGCAAGGACGACCTTTCCGACTCGGATAAGTCCGAAGAGGTGTATACCTACCTCATCTGCGCCATCTGCCCGGTGAAGCAGACCAAGCCGAATCTGCACTATGTGCCCGAGGAGAAGCTTTTCCACGATGGAGCCATGAATCAGCCCGTCAGCGCCCCGGCGCTGGGCTTCCTGTTCCCGGCCTTTGATAACCGCTCTACCAACATCTACAACGCCCTGTACTATACCCACGACATCAAGGTGAGCCAGGATGCCCTGATCGAGGCCCTGTTCAATACCCCGGTGCCCATGCCCGCTGCCGAGCAGAAGAAGTGCTTCGAAGCCCTGCTGACCACGGCCCTGGGAGACGAGTGCAACCTGGACGTGGTCCAGACCGTCCATGACCAGCTGTGCCAGCGCATTGAGCTGCACAAGGAGGCCAAGGTCCCGGAGCCTTTGATGATCGCCAAGGCGGATGTGAAGGAAGCCCTGGCCTCCTGCGGCGTGTCCGAGGAGCACCTGGCCAAGTTCAGCGTGGATTATGACGAGACCTTTGGCTTTGAGGCAGACCTGCACCCCAAGAACATCATCGACAGCAAGCGCTTTGAGATCAAGACCCCGGATGTATCCATCAAGGTAGACCCCACCCGGAGCGATCTCATCGAGACCAGGGTCATCGGCGGCGTGAAGTACATCATGATCTGTGCCGATGAAAACGTGGAGGTCAATGGCGTCAGCATTCACATCGACGAGCAGGAGCCTGCCAAGGTATAAAAGCACATGCCAAAGGCCCGGGCAATTGCCCGGGCCTTTCTGTATGCGCGAAAACCCTGCTGGGACTGCATCAGAAGGCGGTTAAGAAAGCTTCTGAAGAATACCGCTCAGATCCTGGCCGTCCTGGGTAAAAGCGACCTCAGAGCCGGTGTGGGTCAGGGTAAATTCTGCCTGACCCTCGGGCAGCTCGGACAGGGCAAATCCGGAGGATGTCTGGTTGGTCACGAAGCGCAGTTCCCGGACTCCCTGCGTTTGCAGAGTCGGAATGCTGTCAGAGGGCAGAAGGAGCATGGCGTCCTCCGCATCCGCGGTGACGGTCAGCACACCGTCCGCAAGCTGCTGCCGGTAGGGCATATCCTCGCCGTCCAGGTCCGTTACCCGGAAGAGTGTCTGCTGAGGCGCGGAGACGTTCCCGTTCAGGCGCGTGCCGGGGCACACCCGGGTGTCTGTTGCCGTGCAGCCGGGGCGTTCGCAATGGGCGGTTTCGGTGCCGTCTGATGTCTCAGTGGCGTTGTTGTTGTAGGTGTAATTTTTGAAGATGTGGCCAAGCTTTGGAAATATAAAGGAGAAGGACTTTCCATCTGCGGAGAAACTGCTGTTGCCATCGGTTTCACAAGTCGGATCTGTCTTGGAGAGGAAGCGAATATTGTCGGTTGTGGTGACAAGGGCCCCCTGCTCATTCCGGTAGACGACTTTCCAGGGAGCATCAGCATCCATATCCGCATCAGGGAGATAGTAAGCAATCCAGCCGTCGCGTAAACTGGCTGTATCAGGGATGATTTCCTCGGCGTTGGAACCGCCGAAGCCGAAGCCCTCTCCATCCGGACCGCCTTGCACCCTGACGATTGCATTTTCGGCAACCGTGAAATTTTTGCTGCGGAAACCATTTTGAGGGCCACCGATTCCGGCCCCAAAGCCATTATTGCTTCCTCCACCGATGGCACTTACCTGCGCATTTCCACAGATTTTGATATTTTCTCCAACGCCATTTGCACCACCGCCGATTCCTGCGGCCCAAGTACTACCCTTGGCACTGACCTTCGCATTCCCCTCAATGGTGATGTTTTTGCCATTGTATCTTCCACCGCCAATGCCTGCACCCATGTCCGTGGCTGAGGCCTCCACCTTGGCATTGCCGCGAATGGTGATGTTTGTTGCATCACCGGTAGTGCCTGTGCCGATGCCTGCACCGCTGCCTTGACCGGATGCAATGACTTCTGCATTGCCCTCAATTATGATGTCACTGGCGTTTTTACCCACTCCGGAACCGATACCGGCCGCATCATGGCCGCCAGTGGCTTCTACCTTGGCATTGCCCCGTATGGTGATGTTGCTGCAGCTACTGGCTGCGCTGCCAATGCCGGCTGCGTTATCGCCGCCGGTCGCCTTGAGCTGGACATCGCCTTCGATGGTGATGTTGCTGACACTGCTCCATGCACCGCCGATTCCGCTGCCGACGAAGCCGCCCTCTGCTGACAGGCTGCCTTGGCTGCTTCCGTCTGTTGTAATGGTCAGATTCCCGTCGTTGGTTTTTTCCACGCCGGCGTGATTATTGCCGCTTTTGACCGTATTCTCGCCCTCAATGGTCAGGGTGACGTCGCCCTCGCCCTCGGTCTTTACCGCGGCTTCCTTTTCGGCGCTGACGTCGATATTGGCATCCTTCAGGGTGACGTTGGCGGTGGCGTTTTTGTCGGCCACGATGGTTACGGTGTTGTCCGTTGAAGCTTCCGCATCCCGGTTTCCGATGACCGGCGCGGAATCCTCCTTTGTTACGTCGCCCTGGCTGACGGTCTGGCTGCTTTCCGTGGCGCTGACGGTAATATCCCCGTCCTCTAAGTACCAGTTGTCTGCCAGCGCGGCGGTGGGCAAAAACGCCGCCACGAGCAGTGCGGCTGCAAGACGGGTGAATATCCTTTTGTGTTTCATACGGGTTCCTCCTTTACGGCGCGGAAGACCTTGGGCGCTTCCGTAGCCTTTCCTATGGGGCTATGATACCATAGATCGCGGAAAGATACAAGAGCGAATAGAAACATTCGTTATACAATACAATTTCATATGTAAGTATATGTGAAAAAAGTACATAATAAATATAGAACTTATCTTAAACATAAAGGAATCAAAGAGGGGACAGGACAGCCGCTGTTTTCCGACGGTTCCGGCATACAGCAAAGGCAGGGCGGACCCGCTGGGGGTTCCGTCCTGCCTTTGCACAGACATTCAATTACTTTTCCTTGGACTTCTCTACTGCGTTGATGATGATCTCCGCGCACTGGTCAAAGCCCAGGGTGCTGGAGCGCAGGCACAGGTCGTAGTTCTGGGCCTGACCCCAGGTGCGGCCGGTGTAGTGCTGGTAGTTCACCCGGCGGCGCTTATCCTTTTCGTTCAGCCGCTGCTCGGGGGTCTTGTCGGTTTCGCCGTAGAGCTCCACAATGTGCTTTTCCCGGAAATCCAGGTCTGCGCTGACATAGACGTGCAGTGCATCGGGGCGGTCCTTCAGGATGTAGTCTGCGTTCCGGCCAACGATGACACAGGGGCCTTTCTCAGTCAGCTCCAGAATGATGTTGCACTGGGCGTTCCACAGATAGTCTGCCGTGGACAGGCCGTTCATGATCCCGGGAACGCCCTGGGGCGCGAAAGCGTAAGAGAATACGCTGCCGCTGGGGGAGTGCTCGGAATGCTCTTCCACGAACTTCGGCGCGAAGCCGGATTCTTTTGCAATATCTTCAACGAGTTTGCTGTCATAGAAAGGAATCCCCAGCTTATCCGCGACCAAATGGCCAATGGTACGTCCACCGGCACCAAACTCACGGCTAATGGTAATGATTTTCTTTTCCATAACATCGCCTCCAATGCATTTTTTGATATCTACATTATAGTCAATTTGACGGGAAAAGTCAATCCGTCACAGCCCCTGCTGGGAAAAATTACGAAAAGGTTTTCTTTTAACCAAGCTGGGCCAGGGCGCTGCGGATGCGGCTTTCCGTCCGCTCCTTGCCCAGCAGCTGCATGACGGTGTACAGGTCCGGGGAATTGGTCTTGCCGGTGACGGCCAGACGCAGGAAGGTGGACACATCGGCTACGGTGCCGGGGTAGGCTGCGGGGTCAAGCTTATAGGCCTTCATATCTGTGGTGAAGCCAATGGCCTCGGTGATGGCCTTGACCTTGTTGAACCAGACGGTGGAGTCATCCGTCATGTCGAAGCTCTCCAGGAACCGGTTCAGCACGTCTGCAATGACGGCCTTGCTGAACTTCTCATCGAAGACGGGCTTTTCCAGATATTCATCGTAGAAGAAGCCCATGTAGTCTTTTGCATCCTTCCAGGTTGCCAGGTCCTTTCTGGGCTTTTTGCCGCCACGGCCGATGGCGAGAATCGCCTTGGCATAGGCGGGGTCTGCTTCCAGCTTTTCGGCAAAGTCCGGCTGGAACTCCTTGGCCCACTCGATCAGCTGGGTATAGACCTCCTCGGCGCTCATGCGGGAGATGACGTTCTTGCTGACGTCGATCAGCTTGGCATAGTCAAACAGAGAGCCTGCGGGGTTCAGCTTCTTGGGGCTGAAGGGGAAGGTGTCGATATCCGCATCGGGGTTGGCCCGCCGCCAGTCCTCAAAGTTGGAATTCAGCACGGTCATCAGGTATTCCCGCATGGCCTGTGTAGAGAAGCCCTCCGCCTTGTAGTAGGTCAGAGCCAGCTCGGGGTCTTTCCGCTTGGAGAGCTTCCGCTTGGAATTGCCGTCCATCTTCATCAGCGGTCCAATGTGGACGTATTTCGGCAGCTTGAAGCCCAGGGCCTGGAACAGCTGGATGTGGAAGGGCAGGGTGGACAGCCACTCATCGCCCCGGACTACATGGGTGGTGCGCATCAGGTGGTCATCCACGGCGTGGGCGAAATGATAGGTGGGAATGCCGTCGGATTTCAGCAGCACGTGATCCACGTTGTTCTCCGTAATGGTCAGCTTGCCCTTTACCAGGTCGTCAAATTTGAACTGGTGCTCAATGGAGCCCGTAGAGCGGAAGCGGAGCACCCAGGGATTGCCGGCGGCCAGCTGGGCCTGGATTTCCTCCATGCTCCGGTCACGCCAGATGGCGTAAGGGCCATAGTAGCCGGTGGTTTCCTTGTTGGCCTCCTGCTTTTCCCGCATGGCGGTCAGCTCCTCTTCCGTGCAGAAGCAGGGGTAGGCCTTGCCCTCGGAGACCAGCTTCTTGGCATACACATGGTAAATATCCGCCCGCTGGCGCTGCCGGTAGGGGCCGTAGCTGCCGTTGTCGCCGTCGATGGTAGCGCCCTCGTCAAAGTGAATGTTGTAGTGCTTCAGAGATTCAATCAGAACCTCCACAGCCCCGGGAACCTCCCGCTTGGCATCGGTGTCCTCCACGCGAAGAAACAGTACGCCGCCCGACCGGTGGGCCATCCGCTCGGAGATCATGCCCTGCACCAGGTTGCCCAGGTGGACGAAGCCTGTGGGAGAGGGGGCCATGCGGGTCACAACGGCCCCTTCCGGCAGGTTCCGCTGGGGGAATCGCTCCTCCAGCTCCTCGGGGGTGGCGGTTACATCGGGAAACAGAAGATCAGCCAGTGCTTGATAATCCATAAAATCTACCTCTTTGTCATAAAAATCTAGCATAGAGTATACCATACCGGAGAGCAGAAATCAATTCAAAAGCGCTTGACTTTTCAAAAAGATGGTGCTACTATGTGTAAAAATCCATGGAGGTTTGGCAATGTTGCAGACTTTTGTTTCTTTTGCGGCATGGCGCGTCTGGACTTGGCGGTCTTGGGACGAGCTTACATTGTCATGCCCGGATTTTTGAGGAGAATTCTCAAAAGAGGAAAAGGAATGATCGGTGTAGGCCATGAATGGGTCTGCACCGTTTTTTATTCTGAGAATCTCCTTGCACAACGACCGTTCATGTGATAAAATGAAAAAAATTGAAAAAGGAAGCGTTTGTTATGAGTGAAATAATACAGGAGAAGAAAAGAATGCTCTCCGGCATCAAGCCCTCCGGAGACCTGACCCTGGGCAGCTACCTGGGCGCTGTGAAGAACTGGGCCGAGCGGGCAGACGACTACGACTGCTTCTACTTCATGGCCGATCTGCACGCTATTACCGTCCGGCAGAACCCCGCAGATCTGCGCCGCCGCACCCTGGAGCAGCTGGCCCAGTACATCGCCTGCGGCCTTGACCCCGAGAAGAACACCCTGTTCATCCAGAGCCATGTACACCAGCACGCAGAGCTGGGCTGGGTACTGCAGTGCTATTCCATGTTCGGCGAGCTCAGCCGTATGACCCAGTTCAAGGACAAGTCCGCCAAGAATGCGGACAACATCAATGGCGGCCTGTTTTCCTATCCCAGCCTGATGGCGGCGGACATTCTGCTCTACCAGCCGGACCTGGTGCCCGTTGGCGAGGACCAGAAGCAGCACGTGGAGCTGTGCCACACCATTGCCCGCCGGTTTAACGGTGTTTACGGCGACGTGTTCAAAATGCCGGAGCCCTTTGTGCCCAAGGTCGGCGCACGAATCATGAGCCTGACTAACCCCACCGCCAAGATGAGCAAGTCCGAAAATGAGGACACCGGCCGGATTATCCTCATGGACACCCCTGAGACCATCATGCGGCAGTTCAAGCGGGCCATTACGGATTCCGATACCGAGAACTGCGTCCGCTACGACAAGGAGAACAAGCCCGGCGTGTCGAACCTGATGACCATTTACTCCGCCTGCACCGGCAAGAGCTTCGAGACCATCGAAGCCGAATTCGCCGGCCAGGGCTACGGTGCCTTCAAGCCCGCCGTGGGCGAGGCTGTGGTGGAGACCCTGCGCCCCATCCGGGAGGAAGCAAGCCGCATCATGAAGGATAAGGCCTATCTGGAGCAGGTTTACAAGGCCGGCGCCGAAAAGGCCAGCTACGTTGCCGAAAAGACCCTGCGGAAGGTCTATAAGAAGGTTGGCTTTGTAGCCAAATAATGACTTGAAGATCGTAGAAAGCCCGGCGCTGTGCCGGGCTTTTTCACAATGGAGGAAGTGCTATGCTTTTGCAGACAGACCGCTTGACAGTCCGTCCGGTGGAAGCCTCGGACTGGAAGGCGATGCAGGCAATTTGGCTCGATTTTTCGAAGTCACCCTATGCCTGCTTCGATTGTCCGCACAGTACGGAGGAAGCAGACGTCCGGCCTCGGATTGCACGCTGGGCCAGGGCTGCCCAAACCGGCCCTGACCATCTGTTCTTTTCCGTATGCCTGGAAGCTCAGGTGATCGGTTACATCTCTGCCAACATTCGCCCGGATGGCTATGAGCTTGGCTACTGCTTCCATTCGGACTTTCAGGGAAAAGGCTATGCGCTCGAAAGCCTTTTGACCGTGATGGACTATCTCAAAGGGCTGGGAGTCTCAAAGCTTACAGTGGGAACTGCTCTGGAAAATACCCCTTCCGTGGCCCTTTTGAGTCGCCTTGGCTTCCAACTGACGGCCACAGAGCAGATTTCCTTCTATAAGGATCAGAAGGGACAAGCTATTGTTTTCCAGGGCGGCATTTTCGAAAAGGGATTTGAAAAGAAGGCGGAGGGAGTGCTATGAAAACATTTCGTGAGCTGGATGTATACCCCAGAATTCTTCTGATCGTCATGCTTGTGATGCTGCTGGTCTTTTCCGTCGCGTATCCGCTGACCATTTCCAGAATGGGCTTCCAGTATCGGGGGGAAATCCTTGTGCCGCAGGTCCAGGAAAACCAAACGGTTTATTCAGGACGTGTAAATGGCCAAAAGGCATCCTTTACGGTAACATCGGACGGGACAATTACCTGCCAGATGGGAGACAAAGCCTACGGCCCCTATACGTTCCGGGAAGACCCTGCCGCACTGCCCTCCAATGCGGGTGCAGGTGTCCAGGCAAGAGGTGTCGAACTATACGAAGGTGAAAAGCTGCTGTTCCGGGGCGGCGTTGAGGACAGGGATGGTCAACGCTGGGCGTATGACAGAAATGGAAATATGAATATCATCAGCATCCGAACTTATGCCACGACCCCAAATGGATTTTCGCTGGATGCGAACGGAAATCCCGTGGATGCGATGGAGCCAAGCGTAGAGGAGATTTTGTATCTGGCCACAGGCCCGGAATGGAAGCACAATGGCTCCTGGAGCGGCTGGCTGGAGGGTGCTTCCGTTTGCGCCCTGGTTGCGGCAACCGTTTTCTTTGCGGACGATATGTTCTATCTGCGAATGTCCGTGCGCGTCCGGGATGCGGAAAGCGTAGAGCCCTCCAATTGGGAGCTGCTGTCCAGAAGAATAGGCTGGACAGTGGGCCTGCTGCTGGCGTTTCTCCTGTTTTGGAACGGAATTCAATAGTAAAAAACCGTATGGCGTTTTCGTGCCATACGGTTTTTGGCTTTACAGTGTTACAAGCCCCGCATTGACCATTTCCTGCAGGCTCATGAGAATGCCCAGCTTGGCGTGGTACCAGGTCAGGCCGCCCTGGAAGTATACGGCGTAGGGCTCCCGGATAGGGCCGTCGGCGGAGAGTTCAATGGAGGAGCCCTGGACGAAGGCACCCGCCGCCATGATCACCTGATCGTCATAGCCCGGCATATCCCAGGGAAGGGGGGTGGCGAAGGAATCCACCGGGGCCGCCTCCTGGATGCCCTTGCAGAAAGCAATCATGGCCTTCTCGCTGCCCAGCTCTACGGCCTGGATGATGTCGTGGCGGGATTCCGTGGCGTTGGGGACGCATTTGAAGCCCAGAGGCTCATACAGGTTCGCCGCAAAGACGGCGCCCTTTTCCGCTCCGGCGGTTACCGTAGGGGCCAGGAAGAAGCCCTGGAACAGGTCCTTCATGAGGCCCAAATTTGCGCCCACCTCCTGCCCCAGGCCGGGGGCGGAGAGCCGGTAGGCGCAGCGGGAGACGCACTTGGCAGTGCCGCAGATATAGCCGCCGATGGGGGCCAGGCCGCCGCCGGGGTTCTTGATGAGGGAGCCGACCACCATGTCGGCCCCTACATCGGAGGGCTCCATGGTTTCTACAAATTCGCCATAGCAGTTGTCCACCATAATGGTCACATCAGGCTTGCACTCCTTGCAGAAGGCAATGAGCTTGCCGATTTGAGCCACGGAGAACGTGAGTCGGGTGGCGTAGCCCTTGGACCGCTGGATGGTGATCAGTTTGGTCTTTTCGTTGATGGCAGCCTTGATGCCTTCATAGTCAAAGCCTCCGTCGGGGAGCAGATCTACCTGCCGGTAGCTGACGCCGTACTCCGCCAAGGAGCAGGGACTCTGGCGGATGCCGATGACCTCCTGCAGGGTATCGTAGGGGGCTCCCACCGGGGACAGCAGCTCGTCGCCGGGCAGCAGATTGGCACTGAGGGCTACAGTCAGAGCGTGGGTGCCGCAGGTGATCTGAGGCCGGACCAGGGCAGCCTCGGTGTGGAATACGTCGGCGTAGACCTTTTCCAGGGTGTCCCGGCCCAGGTCATCGTAGCCGTAGCCGGTGGTAGCGGCAAAGCAGGCGGCGCTGACCCGATTCTTCCGCATGGCATTGAGCACCTTGGCCTGGTTGTATTCGGCGATGGCATCAATGGCGGAGAACCGGTCCTTCAGACTCTCAATGGCCTTTTCTCCGTAGGCGTAAACTCCGGGAGATACGCCCATTTCCATGTACATATTGATCAATTGTTCCAAGAAATTCACTCTTTTCCTTATTTTTGACACTCGTTGCATTATAAGCGAATTCCGGAGGAAAGTCAATGCCTGATTCACTGCTCCATAGGCAAAAAAGACCCCGGGGCGGTTTCGCCCCGGGGGTAATGGCCATGGGTCAATCTCTTCTCCGTCCGTCCCGGTTGCCGAAGAGGAGGATGAGCCGCAGCAGCTGGGCCAGGGCCGTAGCGGTGGCAGCTACGTAAGTCAGAGCAGCGGCCCGCAGGGTCTTCCGGGCACCGGCCTCTTCCTCTTGGGTCAGGAGGCCGCACTGATGGATGGCGACCAGGGCCCGATGGCTGGCATCGAACTCCACAGGCAGGGTCACCAGCTGGAAAACCAGAGAAAGCCCAAAGCAGGCAATGCCCAGGTAGATAAGGGCATAAGACAGATCGCCGGAGGAGGAAAACAGCAGCCCCAGCAGGATCAGAGGCATGGAGAGCTTGCTGCCCAGGTTGGTAGCGGGAATGACGGCGGAGCGGATGCGGATAGGGGCATAGTCCTGGGCGTATTGGACCGCATGGCCTGCCTCGTGGCAGGCAACGCCAATGGCGGCTGTGGAGGTGCTGCCGTAGACATCATCGGACAGGCGGATCACATTGGTTCTGGGATCAAAATGGTCCGTCAGGCTGCCGGAAATGCGCTCGATGCGAACACCGGTGACGCCATTGGCAGAGAGCACCCGGCTGGCGGCTTCCGCGCCGGTAAGACCTCGGCGGCTGAACTGCTGGGAATAGCGCTTGAAGGTGCCGTTTACATTGGCACTGGCCCACAGAGAAAGAATGATGCAGGGCAGCACCAGGACCACATAGGTCCAATCGAAACCGTAATAATAGGGCATAAAACCACTCCTTTGAAAATTTCCGGGAAGCATTTGTATACATTTTACCCCAAAGGCAGCCATTTGGCAAGGCTTTGAAGGCCCTGGGATGATAAGAAATTGTAAATTTCACGCATGTATTGTTCACATATTGTTCATCTAAAGCCCCGCCCGGGCTGGTATACTGAAGGGGAGATTTTCAGAAACGAGTTGATGCGTATGAAAGACCCCCGCAGGGAGCGATATTTATATGGCATGATAGCCGGCTTTGGGGCTATCAGCCTGAGCATTCTGTTCTTTTTTCTGCTGTTCCGGCTCCAGGGCATCGGAAAGGTGCTGGGAGAGCTCAGCGGGATTTTAGCTCCCTTTATTTATGGCGGTGTGATGGCCTATCTGCTGCGGCCTCTGTGCAACGCCCTGGAGGCCTTCTTCCAGCTGCGGTTTCCGAAAAAGCTGAGGCGTTTTGCCAATGCCGCGGCGGTGATGTCCAGCCTGATCATCGGCGTTCTGGTGATTTACGCTCTGCTGACCATGGTGCTGCCCCAGCTGTATAACAGCCTGATGATTCTGTGGGAGGCCATACCCTCTAAGCTGGATCAGCTGATCCGTTGGGCCAACAAAACCTTTGCCGAGGATGAGCGGTTCATCGATCTGATGAATAAGGTCTACACGAATTACTACAACGATTTTGCCAAGGTTTTCCAGCAGTTCAACGACAGCCTGAAGGATGTGGGCACCCAGGTGACCAATATTCTGACCGGCGTCAGCACCGGTGTGGTCCGGGTAGCTACCTTCCTCTACAATATCCTCATCGGACTCATTGTGGCGATTTACGTGCTCCATGGCCGCAAGCGCTTCGGCTATCAGGCGCGGCTCATTGTCCGTAGCCTGTTTCCGGACAAGTGGGCGAACCTCATCCTGGAGGAGGCCGAGTTTGTGGACCGGATGTTTGCCGGGTTTATTGACGGCAAGATCATTGATTCCGCGATTATCGGCCTATTGTGCTACATAGGATGTGCGCTGCTGCGCATTCCCAACGCCGTGCTGGTGTCTGTGATCGTAGGCGTGACCAACATCATCCCCTTCTTCGGCCCCGTGATCGGCGCGGTGCCGGCCACACTGCTGATTCTGATCGAGAGCCCCGTAAAGGCTCTGACCTTTGTGATTTTTGTGCTGCTCCTCCAGCAGGTGGACGGCAACATCATCGGGCCCAAAATTTTGGGCAACCGCACGGGCCTGTCCGGCTTCTGGGTCATGTTCTCCATCATCCTCTTTGGGGGCCTGTGGGGAATTGTGGGCATGGTCATCTGTGTGCCTCTGTTTGCGGTGATCTACGATACCATCCGTCGGCTGGTTCTGCGGGGACTGCGCAGAAACGGCCATATGGAGCTGTGGGAGGCTTACCGCAGTACCTATCCGGAGCCGGAGGAAGAAAAGAAAAAGTAAGGAAGTAACTCTATGAATTACGCAACCATTAAAAACTGTGATATTGCCAACGGTCCCGGAGTCCGGGTGAGCCTTTTCGTTTCCGGCTGCACCCACCACTGTAAGGGGTGCTTTAATGAAATGGCCTGGGACTTTGACTATGGCCAGCCTTTTACGGAGGAAACGGAGAAGCAGCTTCTGGACATGATGAAGCCTGCCTACATCCATGGCCTGACCCTTCTTGGGGGCGAGCCCTTCGAGCCCCAGAATCAGGGACCCATTGTGGCTTTTCTGCGGAAGCTGAAAGAAGCCTACCCGGAGAAAGGCGTCTGGGCCTTCTCCGGCTACACCTATGATAAGATCATCTCCGGGACCTTGGGGGACCCGGAGATCACCAGAGAGTACCTGAGCTATCTGGATGTGCTGGTGGACGGTCCCTTCATTGAGGAGCAGAAGAATCTGGCTCTTCGGTTCCGGGGCTCCGAAAACCAGAGGCTCATCGATATGCCTGCCACCCTGAAAGAGGGAAAGGTCATCCTTTGGCAGGACTGGCAGGCCCAGGGAAAGGGAATGAAAGAATGGAAGCGATAAAGGTAAAGAAGCTGCGCCCGGCAGCGGTAATGCCCACCTTTGGTTCCGCTGAGGCGGCAGGGGCGGACCTGTATGCCTGCCTGGAGGCGGATGTGGACATCCGACCCGGAGAGACACGGTTTATCCCCACAGGCCTGGCCATGGCCTTGCCCGAGGGCTATGCGGGTCTGGTCTATGCCCGCAGCGGCCTTGCCTGCAAGCAGGATCTGGCCCCGGCCAATAAGGTAGGCGTTATCGACAGCGACTACCGGGGAGAATTCATGATCGCCCTGCACAATCATGGCAAGGAGGTCCGGACCATCCGCCACGGCGACCGAGTGGCCCAGCTGGTGGTGACACCGATCCTGCGGCCTGTCTACGAAGAGACGGATGCCCTGGATGAAACCGACCGGGGTGCGGGCGGTTTCGGGTCTACGGGGAAATAACTTCTGCCCTCTCCTGTTCGGAGAGGGCAGTACGTTTTTAGCGCTTTTTGGCAGGTTTTCTGCTTTGCTTCGGGGGGAAAGGCTTTGCAGACCTTCTGTCTGCCGCTTGACCATAGGGGTGAGGCTTGGCAGACTTTGCCGCCGCCTTTCCTCCAGAGGTATAGCTTCCCGCTTTCGGCGGAATGGCCCGGATCAGGCACTTGGGGCCGGAGCCGATCAGATCCTCCCGATGGGCGGCAATCAATGCCTCCCGGACCAGGTAGTAGTTCTTGGGATTCCGGTACTGAATGAGGGCCCGCTGCATGGCCTTCTCGTGGGGATCCGTAGGGACGTAGACCTTCTCCATGGTCCTGGGATCCAGACCGGTGTAGTACATGACGGTGGACAGGGTCGAAGGGGTGGGATAGAAGTCCTGGACCTGCTCCGGATTGTAGCCCATGTCCCGGATGTACTCCGCCAGCTCCACGGCCTCCTTCATGGTTGAGCCGGGATGGCTGGACATGAGGTAGGGCACCAGGAACTGATTCATATTGTATTGCTTGTTCAGGGCGAAATATTTGGAGACAAACTGGTTGTACACGGCATTTCTGGGTTTGCCCATGCGGCAGAGCACCGCGTCGGACACATGCTCCGGGGCCACCTTCAGCTGGCCGGAGATGTGGTACTGCACCAACTCCCGAATGAAGGTATCTTTTTTGTCTGCCAGGAGGTAATCAAACCGGATACCGCTGCGGACGAAGACCTTTTTCACCCCGGGGATCTTCCGGAGCTTTCGAAGCAAGGCCACATAGTCGCTGTGGTCGGCGTTTACGTTTTTGCAAGGCGTGGGGTAGAGGCACTGGCGGCCGCCGCAGGCACCCTTGGTCATCTGCTTTTCACAGGCCGGGTGGCGGAAATTGGCAGTGGGGCCGCCCACATCGTGGATATAACCCTTGAAATCCGGATCCTTCACCATTTTTTCCGCTTCTTCCAGGATGTTTTCATGGCTTCGAACCTGGACGATACGACCCTGATGGAAGGTCAGCGCGCAGAAGGAGCAGGCCCCGAAGCAGCCCCGGTTGCTGACCAGGCTGAACTTGACCTCCTCAATGGCGGGCACGCCCCCCAGTTTTTCATAGCTGGGGTGGTAGGCTCGGTTGTAGGGCAGGGCATAGACCGCGTCCATCTCTTCTGTGGTCAGAGGCTTTTGGGGCGGATTCTGGACCACGTATTCTTTGCCGTAGCGCTCTGCCAGCCGCTTGGCGGTGAAGGGGTCGCAGTTACCGTACTGGAGCTTGAAGGACTCGGCATAGGTCCGCTTGTTCTTCTGGATCTCCTCAAAAGAGGGGAGCACAATGGTTGGCAGACTCTCGTCCAGCTCTTTGGTCTTGAACACTGTGCCGTCGATGTAGGTGATGTCCTGAACGTCCATTCCGGCATTCAAGGCCTCCGCTATCTCCACAATGCTCTTTTCGCCCATGCCATACATAAGAAGATCCGCTTGGGAGTCCAGGAGGATGGAGCGCTTCATGGTGTTGGACCAATAGTCATAGTGCCCCAGACGGCGGAGGCTGGCCTCGATGCCGCCGATGAGGATGGGTACATCCTTGTAGGTCTGGCGGATCAGGTTGCAGTAGACAATGGTGGCGTAGTCCGGCCGCTTGCCCATGATGCCGCCAGGGGTGAAGGAATCGGTCTTTCGGCGGTGGCGGGTGACGGAGTAGTGGTTCACCATGGAGTCCATGTTGCCGCCGCTGACCAGAAAGCCCAGCCGGGGGCGGCCAAAGACGTCGATGGACTTGGGATTTTTCCAGTCCGGCTGAGAGATGATGCACACGCTGTAGCCGTGATTTTCCAGGATCCTGCTGATGATGGCATGGCCGAAGGAAGGGTGGTCTACATAGGCGTCACCGATGACATATACGAAATCCGGCTGTGAAATGCCCCGGTCTTCCATTTCTTTTCGGGTGATGGGTAAAAATTCCATTTACTTTTTGGTCACCTTCTTCTTGGTGCCGTCGCTCTGGAGAATATAGGTGTTTTCCAGCTGGCTGACCAAATTGGCCTTGACGGAATCGATATAGATTTTCCGGAGCTTTGCCCGCTCCTCCAGCTCTTCGGGGGTCAGAGGGCCCTCTTTGGCTTTTTTTGCCAGGGTGTTGATCCTGGCAATGACTTCGTTCATGTTCATAGGAGATTCCTCACACATATTTCTGGATCGTTATGCTGATCCGGTCTTTTTTTGTTTTACCGTTTACACGATATAGGCGCACCTTACCCAGGCCCCGGACGGAGACCTTGGAGCCCTCGGATACGAGCTTGTCCGGCTTCTCGCAGGGGAGACCGTCGATGGCCGCTTTGCCGGAGCGGATATAGTCCGCCGCCAAGGACCGGCCTATGCGAAAGCCGGAGGAAATGACACTATCCAGGCGCAGAGAGGACACGGTATCCCTGATCTCCTGAAATTCTGGCTCCGGAAGAGGCAGACCCTCCAGAGGTACCGGCTTCAGATGCAGCACCGTTCGGCCGGCGGAGCGGAGGGCATCTAAGATATAAGGGGCCATTTCCTGGGTGGTGAAAAACAGGCATCGGCCCTTTTCCACCAGAATATCCCCAACGGTTTCCCGCTGGATACCGGCTCCCATCAGAGCGCCCAGAATGTCCCGGTGGCTCAGCTCATCTCCCTGGAAGAAGGTCCCCTCCAGGCACACCACGGGGCTGTCTTCTCCATAGAGGGCGTTTTTCTCCAGATAGTCCGGCAGATAGACAAGCATTTTTCGCTCGGCATCCTCGTAGCCGCCGAAGGCATAAAGCCCCGGCTCGTCACCGAACAGGTATCGGGCCATTTCCAGCTCCCGGGGGGAGAGATAGGCCGTCTCTCCGGGAATATTCTTGCGGATGGCTCCCGTTATTTTGTCCCAGAGCTTGGCCAGTAAAAACCGGTCCTCCGGCGTTTTTGCGATTTTATCAATGGCTGTACGTTCCATTTCATCACCTTTTTCCATTATAGCACAGGAAAAGGCAGATGGGAAGAAGTTTTTCTTGTGCGGATGGGAAGAAGCGTGTATAATAAAAGAAAACACTCTCCTGGGAGAGGGTGTCAGGAACTACGGGAAAGGAACGCATATCACCATGGTGATCGGTATTATCGGGGCCGGGGCATCCGGCATGGCGGCGGCCATACACGCGGCGCAGAAGGAGGAGACCGAAGTGCTGCTTCTGGAGCGGCAGGCACGGGTGGGGCGGAAGCTCCAGGCCACGGGAAACGGCCGGTGCAACCTGTCCAATCTCCACGCTCTGGAGAGAGGCTACCACGGAGAAGAACCGGATTTTTCGGCCTTTGCCTTGAATGCGTTCCCGCCGGAGAAAACACGTGGCTGGTTTCGCTCTTTGGGGCTGCTGACCGTGGCGGAGCCCTCCGGGCGGGTGTATCCCTTCTCAGACCAGGCCAATTCTGTGGTAGATGTACTGCGATTTGCCCTGGACAGGCCCAATATCCGCCTGGCCGCCGGGGCGGAGGTCACCCGGGTGAAGCGATTCGGGGAAAGATTCCGGCTGGAAACAGGGGAGGAGATCTTTGTCTGCGACAAGCTCATTGTGGCCTGTGGAGGTCTGGCGGGGACCAGACTGGGGGGCGGCATGTCTGGCTACCAGATCCTCCGGTCTCTGGGCCATCACAGTACCAAGCTGCGGCCTACCCTGGTGCAGCTGAAAACGGACTGGCCCGCCGTTTCTTCCCTGAAGGGCGTCCGGGCGGAGTGCCGGGGGAAAATCCTCCGGGATGGACAGCTCTGGGCGAAAAGCGCCGGAGAAATTCAGTTTACGGAGTATGGCCTCTCCGGGCCTATGATATTTGAGATGTCCCGGGACGTGTGCCGGGAGAAGGGAAACTGGGAATGCGTGCTGGATTTGCTGCCGGTGCTGTCCCAAGAGGAGCTTCAGGGTGCGTTGAAGGCCCGCAGGGCCACAAATCTGCCCAATGGGGAGATCCTGACCGGCATTCTTCACAACCGTCTGGGCAGGGTCCTGGTCCAGTCCTGCGGTCTGCCGCTGCTGGGCCGGGCGGCAGAGTTGACAGACGGGGAGATACAGGAGCTGGCGGAGAAGGTAAAGGGGTTTTCCGTCCACCTGACGGAGCCAATGGGCATGGACAGCGCCCAGGTCACAGCGGGAGGCATTGTGACCGGGGAATTTGACCCCACCACCATGGAAAGCAAGCTGGTGCCCGGGCTCTATGCCTGCGGCGAGGTGCTGGACGTGGACGGGGACTGCGGCGGCTACAATCTGCAATGGGCCTGGAGTTCCGGAGCCTTGGCGGGAAACAGCGCGGGAGGAATCAAATGATACGTATTCGGGATATATCACTGGCTCCGGAGCACGAGGCCGGAGCACTGCTTTACGAGACGGCCAAAGCCCTGGGGGTCTCCGCTTCGGAAATTCAGAAGCTGACCATTGTCCGCCGATCCGTCGATGCCCGGAAAAAGCCGGAGGTCAAGGTGATCTATACGGTGGATGCGGCACTCAAGTCCAGCGAAAACAAGATCCTCAAAAGATGCCGGAGCAAACGGGTGAGTGTGGCCCCTGTGAACGGCTACCGGGTGCCGAAGGCACAGCCTAAGGAGGACCGGCCGGTGGTGATCGGCTTTGGTCCCGCCGGGATGTTTGCCGCCCTGGTCCTGGCCCTGGCGGGGAGACGCCCCATCGTATTGGAGCGGGGAGAGGACGCAGTGACCCGGCACCAAAAGGTAGAGGCATTCTGGAAGACCGGCAAACTGGACCCCCATTCCAATGTGCAGTTTGGTGAGGGGGGCGCCGGGACTTTTTCCGACGGAAAGCTGAACACCGGAGTCCATAATCCGAGAATCGCCTGGATATTGGAGCAATTTGTGGCGGCGGGGGCAAGGGAAGATATCCTTTTTGATGCCAAGCCCCACGTGGGCACGGATGTACTGCTGGAGGTGGTCCAGAATCTGCGTCGGCGGATCATCAGCCTGGGAGGTGAGGTTCGCTTTGGCTGCCAGGTGGAGGGGCTGGAGCTGGACGGGAACCGGCTCACCGGGGTGGTCCTGACCTCCGGGGAGAAGGTTTCTTGCACCCAAGCGGTTCTTGCCATCGGCCACAGTGCCCGGGATACCTTCGAAAGCCTGTTGGCCCAGGGGGTGCCCATGGAGCCCAAGCCCTTTGCCATGGGCGTCCGCATTGAGCACAGGCAGGAAGACATAGACGCTGCCCAGTATGGCCGACCCCGGGGGGCCTTGCCTCCCGCGGACTACAAGCTGGTCCAGCACCTGGAGGACGGCACGGTGTATACCTTCTGCATGTGCCCCGGCGGCTTCG